>Ga0314774_1000018_pt1 | contig 157254 bp, 135 predicted proteins | sample MetaGCBIA2018_FD_204515 | JGI IMG/M metagenome (GOLD analysis project Ga0314774, IMG submission 204515) | Cryopeg brine microbial communities from Beaufort Sea near Barrow, Alaska, United States - CBIA 2018 | ecosystem: Environmental > Aquatic > Marine > Coastal | place: USA: Alaska... | reverse complement strand
ATATGGAAGATCGTACGGCGGGCGTTGAAGGAGGGTTTTGATATACGCACCGTGCGTGGCCGGGGCTATCAGTTAGCACACCCTGTGGATTTCCTGAACCAGGAAATTATCGCGAAAAACGTCGGGTTTGGCACAGTTTACCGAAAGCAGCGGGGCGTAGAGTGGTTGCCACTTACCGACTTATTTTAAAAGTTTATTCACCATAGCGCGCAGAGCAGCCGGTTTTACGGGTTTATAAAGCACATGATAGCCGCGGTCTGTCGCGTCATCTCTTACCTCTTGTGCCATATAGCCTGTAATCAGAATGCCGGGCAGGCGCTTTTTCAGAGCTACGCGCAGCGTGTCCATAGCGTCCAGACCGTTCTGGTCGTCGTCTAGCTGATAGTCGGCAAGCAGAATGTCGGGAACGTCCACACCCAGTTTTTTCATGGCGTCGTCCAGGCTTTCCGCGGCTGTTATCTGGCATTGCCAGTTGCTCAGCAGCGCCACCATACCCTGAAGAATAGCGGCATCGTTATCAATACACAGCAGATGACGGCCCTTCAGGCTGGATACCCGTCGAGCCGGGCCATAAGCCTGTACTGGCAGGGGGGTTAGCTCCTCGGCGGCCACTCTGGGCACCGTAATACTGAAAACGCTGCCACGACTCTGCCGCGACTGAACGGTCACCGGATGATTGAGCATACCGCTGATGCGGTCGACGATGGCAAGGCCAAGGCCCAAACCTTTCTTGTCGCGCCCATGCTGGAAACGGCGGAACTCTTCAAAAATCTGGGTTAGCTGATCCTCCGGAATGCCGGGCCCTGTGTCCCAGACTTCAATGCGCAGGAAACCATCCAGGCGACGGCAACCCAGCAGAATGCGACCTTCGGGCGTATAGCGTATGGCATTGGACAAAAAATTCTGGATCACCCGGCGCAGAAGCTTGGCATCTGAACGGATCCAGACGGAGCTGGGTACGACATCCAATATAAGGTCCTGGTCATTGGCGATGGCAGAAAAATCGTTTGCCAGCCGGCGGATGATATCGCTAACCGGAAACACGCTGATATCCGGCTCCAGAGCACCGGCATCCAATTTGGAGATATCCAGCAGCGTACTGATAATTTCTTCGGCCGCACCCAGGGAGCTGTCGATGTGTTCGACCAATTGCTGACACTCGGCACTTTGAGCTTTACCTTGCAGGGCAGAGGTGAATAAGCGTGCGGCATTTAAGGGCTGCAACAGATCGTGACTGGCTGACGCGAGAAAGCGTGTTTTACTGTGATTGGCCTGTTCGGCTACAGATGTGGCTTTAAGCATCTGCTCGTTGATCACCTGCAGTTCCTGGGTTCGCTCTTTAACCCGTTGTTCGAGGTAGATATTGGTTTCCTTTAGCGCCTGTTCGGTACGACGCATGGGCGTTATGTCCTGAAATGTCGTGACATAGCCGCCGCCGGGAATCGGCGCGCCTTCAATGCGGATAAACGTGCCATCGGGCCGCTGGCGCTCATAGGACATACGCTGGCCTTGGGTCATGCTGCCAATGCGTTGAGTAACGATTTCATCGATTTTACGGGCTGAAAGATTTGCGTTAGTCAGAGTATAGCGAATCAGGTCAGCCGCCGGTCGTCCCAGACGTACAAAACTCTTGGGGTAATTGAACAGTTCAATGTATAGGTGATTCCACACCACCAGTTCCTGCTGGTGATTTACTACTGACACACCAAGACTGAGGTTTTCAATAGCGGAGTGCAGCAGCTCTCGGCTAAACGTCATTGCCTGTGAGGCCTCATCCACAATGCTGACGACGTCTTCAATCTGCATATCGCGACCGGTCAGGGTCGATTCCAAAACCACGCGCGCGGTTGAACCACCGATAATCGATGCCAGCTGGCGCTCTATGTACTTCATTAAATGTGTTGTTGCAGGCCGCTGTGGGTAAAGGCGGATGGCATTGCGGCGCTCGTAATTGCGAAACACCGTTTCTGCGCGCTCGTCGCCCATGAAGCGATCAGCCAGAGCCTGCAGGTCGGAGGTCAAAATCTCACCCTGCCAGGTTTGCTGGTGGGGGGTTTCTCCGCGTCCGTGAGTGTCCTGAAAATAACTGGCGATCTGTATTTTCTCACGCACTCGTTGGCGGGTTACTAAGGACAGCATTATATAAATTGCAGTATTGGCTCCCAGGCTCCAGATTATACCGTGGCTGATTTGGTCCAGTTCAGCGCCAAACAGGGCGGTGGGACGGGTCCAACTCATGCCCCAGAGACCTTGCTGAACAAGCGTGTCGTTGATCCAGCCGGTAGATGCCAACGCAGGCAGAAGCAAAGTGTAGAGCCATAGTATAAAGCCTATAAAAAGACCCCATACCGCTCCGTTGTGGTTACCACCGCGCCAGACGATTCCGCCCACCAACGCTGGCCCCAGTTGCGCCGCAGCAGCAAACGACAGTAGCCCGAAGGCTGTCAAACTGGTGTCTTCCCCTGCCATCCGATAAAAACCGTATGCTGTCAGTAAAACAGCGGAGATAGCGATGCGGCGAATACTAAGGAGCAAGTAGCTCAGGTCCGCCTTGCGATTCATTCTGGGACGGAAGAATTTCAACAAAGCCGGCATGATGATTTCGTTGCTGACCATGGTGGCGACCGCCACCGAGCACACAATCACCATCGCCGCCGCTGCGGAGCCGCCCCCCAGAAACGCCAGTACTGCAAGCCAGGTATTGCCGGCCAGTATGGGCAACTGAAGCGTCATAATGTCAGGGTTGTAGTTGGCACTATCGGGTACAAGCAAGCTGGCAGCGGCAATCGGCAGTACAAAAGCGCTGGCGATGATCAGATAAATAGGCATAGCCCAGCGCGCGGTCTCGAAATCGCGGGGATCGCTGTTTTCAACCACCATAACGTGGAACTGCCGCGGCAGGCAGACAATGGCCACCCCGGCGACCAGGGTTTGGGTAATAAACGCGGTCAGATTCAGATTTTGGGTTGTCAGCACTCCGGTGAGATCGGCCGCGGCTACCCGCTGTGTAAGGTCGCCAAAGCCATTGAAAAAGCCAAACAGCACAAACAATCCAACCGCTGAAAACGCCACCAGTTTGATTACAGATTCAAACGCAATGGCTTGAATCATGCCGCGGTGATGCTCTGTTGATTCCAGGTGGCGGGTACCGAATAAAATGGTAAATAGGGCCAGAGCCAACGTAATGTACCAAGCTGAATCGCTCCAGGCGGCGCTGCTGAGTTCCTGTGCGCCGCCGTGGGGGCTGGACAACACCGCAAAGCCCATGGCGATGGCTTTTAACTGCAAGGCGATGTAAGGCACGCTGCCGATTAACGCAAAGGCGGCTATCATCGCTGCTAGCAACTGGGATTTTCCGTAGCGGGAAGCGATAAAGTCGGCTATGGAGGTGCTGCTGTTGCGCTTGCTGATGTGAATGATGCGGCGCAACAGCGGTGCGGCGAACACGAACACCAATATCGGCCCAAGATAGATGGGCAGAAACCCAAGTCCTTCCTGGGTGGCGCGACCCACGGCGCCATAGAAAGTCCAGGAGGAAAAATACACGGCCAGAGAGAGTGCGTAGATGTGGGTTCTGGCCAAACGTCGCTTATACAGCCCCGGGTGGCGGTCGCCTGCCCAGGCCACTACAAACAGCAGGGAAATGTAGGTGATGGAAATTAAAACCAGCAACCAGACACTAATCATATTAATGCATATCCGTCAGGTGATCAGGCTGCCAGGCCCGTTACCGGATTATCAGCGAGCACACACGGTGGAATAAAGTGGGTCATTCCTTTCCAGAACTTTCATGTTGTCGACCCTTGGCGTTCCATCAGAACCGATAGGAACAACCTCGCGAGTCCCGCAATTAATAATGTGAACTCGGTGTGCAACCGTGTCAGTGATTTTCTGTTCAAAGCGGTAAAGTGTGAACCGTACTATATTCGGATTGCTCGTATCCCGGGCGATGCTGTTTTTATCAACAGTGGAGAATGCGGTTACGTATGGGTAAACCAATGACCACGGGCGCCAGAATATACCTTCTCTTTCTGTGCTCACCACCGCTGCCTCATCAGGCAGGCGTGTCTGTTTATTGTCATACCAGATGTATTCTCCGTAGATAAGGTAGCCAAGCATACCGGCGCCGGCAAATACCGGAATAATCCATTTAGGCGCCATCTTGCGGGTGAGAAACCGGATTCCGAGAGCAATGCCGGCGGCGCCCAGTCCACAAAATACGGTGGCGACAAAAGTCCAGAACATAAATGTGTTTCCTTAAAAAAGAACGGGCCTCCTCTAAGAGGAGGCCCGTTCGGTAACAACCTGTCAGCTCAATGAGTGAAACAGGCCGGGTTGTTGCTTAGTGGTCCTGAGCTTTTCCGGCACCGCGTGGGTAACGAACGCTCTCAACCAGTTCCTGAATCTCAACGGGTGGCTCATCCGTCACATTGGATACCGTGAAGGCTACCGCAAAGTTGACGACGGCACCAATCGCACCGATAGACAAGGGCGAGATACCAAATACCCAGTTCGCCGGAATGTCAGCAAGGTTGGCGGTACCTGGTATGAAGAACCATCCTTTGTACACGAAGATGTACGTCAGGGTGAACGCCAGGCCGCACAGCATACCCGCGATGGCGCCAACATTGTTAACGCGCTTGGAGAAAATGCCCATCATCAGAGTCGGGAACAGAGATGCGGCTGCGATGCCAAACGCCAGGGCAACAACCTGTGCGGCGAATCCTGGCGGGTTGGCGCCAAGATATGTCGCGACAACAATCGCAACGGCCATCGATATACGGGCGGCTCTCAACTCGCCCTTCTCCGAAATACCCGGATTAATCGAGCCTTTGATCAGGTCGTGACTGATCGCTGAAGATATCGCCAGCAGCAAGCCTGCGGCTGTTGATAGCGCCGCTGCCAGACCGCCTGCGGCTATCAGCCCGATAACCCAACCCGGCAGGTTGGCAATTTCCGGGTTGGCGAGCACAAGGATGTCACGGTTTACGTCCAGTTCGTTGCCTTTCCAGCCGCGTGCGTCAGCTTGAGTCTGAAAAGACGGGGCATCGTTATAAAGCTGGATACGCCCGTCTTCGTTTTTGTCAACGAACTTGATCAGACCTGTAATTTCCCACTCTTTGACCCAGTTCGGGCGGTTGTCGTACTGAATTGGCTCAGCAGCGGTGCCATCGGGATAAATGGTGGTCATCAGGTTCAGGCGAGCCATAGACGCAACTGCCGGCGCTGTGAGGTACAGCAGCGCAATAAACACCAGGGCCCAGCCAGCAGACCAGCGAGCATCTGCAACCTTAGGAACCGTGAAGAAGCGGACGATAACGTGGGGCAGGCCAGCGGTACCAATCATCAGCGTCAGGGTAAACAGCGCCATGTTCAGGTGGCTGTCGAGATCTGCAGTGTATTCTGTGAAGCCTAAGTCAGTGACGACCTGGTTCAGCTTATCGAGAATCGGCATGCCCGAATCGATGTGAGTGGAGAACAGACCCAGCCCTGGAATCGGGTTGCCTGTCAGTTGCAGAGAAATAAATACAGCAGGGATCGTGTAGGCAATGATCAGCACAACGTACTGGGCCACCTGCGTATAGGTGATGCCTTTCATGCCGCCAAGTACTGAGTAGATGAAAATAATCACAGCAGCAATCATCAGGCCAGTTGTGGAGTCAACCTCCAGGAAGCGAGAGAAGGCTACACCAGCGCCGGCCATTTGGCCGATAACATAGGTGACAGACGCTACAATCAGACACACAACCGCAACCAGGCGGGCGTTGCGGCTGTAGAAGCGGTCGCCAATAAACTCTGGAACCGTGAACTTGCCAAACTTGCGCAGGTAAGGCGCCAGAAGCATGGCCAGCAGAACGTAACCACCCGTCCAACCCATCAGGTAGGCTGAGCTTGCATAGCCACTGGCAGCGATAATACCTGCCATGGATATAAAGGATGCAGCAGACATCCAGTCGGCGCCAATCGCCATGCCGTTGGTGATAGGGTGAATACCGCCGCCGGCAACATAGAAGTCTTTTGTACTTCCGGCCTTGGCCCATATGGCGATAAGGATGTAGATGGCGAATGAGCCACCTACAAAAAGGATGTTAATGGCAAATTGACTCATTGTTATTATTCCTCGTCCACGCCGAATTGTTTATCGAGCCTGTTCATGCGCCACGCGTAGTGGAAGATCAGTGCGATAAACGTGAGAATTGAGCCCTGTTGAGCGAACCAGAAACCCAGATCCGTGCCGCCGATGGAAATGCTGGACAGCATTGGCCGCAGGAAGATCGCGAAACCATAAGAAACCAAAGCCCAGATAATAAGGCTTCCGTAAATCAGGCGGAGGTTCGCCTTCCAGTACTGCTCAGCGTTTTCGCTATGACCTGACATAGAGTACTCCTGTTGTTATTGTGGAGTTTGCGGGATTACCTTATTGACTTTGGTGCAATGCGAGCCCGAGTGATATTGGCAAAAGGTCTAAAACTCTGGATTTTGACGGGTTTACGGTTGAAATTTGAGAACTGGCGCAGGCGCTTCAGCTCGATATCGGTCATGGCTTTGCATATGGTGCTGTTAAAACCGTTGTATGTTTCTCAGGCGGCGCTGGTAGCGCAATTTGTTGCTGAGCTCGGCCAGAGTGTGAATACCTTGTTGTGCGGCTTTGTTAAGAGCAATTAATGTAAGCTCAGCGGTGACCATAGCGTCAGCCGCGGCGTGATGGCGGGTACTGGCGTGTACGCCAAAGATATCAGCCCAGTTGTCTAAACCTTTGCCTCGGGTGTTAACGCTTGGAAAAAACGCAGGCATCAGCTCTGCAACATCAAGCCAGATGTGATTTTCACCATAGCCGAGTACAGCGCGCAGGGTTTTTTCCAGAAACTTCTGATCGAACGCCGAATGATAAGCCAGAATGGGATCTCCATCCATCCAGTCTAACAGGTGCAATAGAGCGTCTTCGGTCTCACGGCCGTCGGTCAGCGCTTCGGGGCCGATACCGTGAATCAGTACGGTTTTACGGATATCTAGCTCTGGCCGGCGTAATATCAGATCAAATTGATCGTTTAACGGTATAGCGTTGTTGTTGATAGCTACGGCGCCTATGGCGATCATTTGATCTTTGGCCGGGTTCAGCCCAGTGGTTTCCAGGTCAAGCACAATCAATCGTGAAGCCATCAAAGGCTGGTCACCAATCGTTTTGGGGTTCGGCAGGTTGGCGATGTCTATACCGCCACGCTTTTTGCGCTCCAGCCACTGCTTTAGAAAGTCGATCATAATCAGGCCCTGGGGCTAGAGCTGGTAAGCCAGTTCCAGCTTCTGTTGCAGGCGCTGGGCCTGGCGGAAAGATTCGCGGAGTATTCGGCGGTCCAGCGGGTTCAGGTCATCTGGATCAATGTAGTTGGTTAGCGGTTCTTTTTGTTCCAGCATTTCATGATGTGTCCGCATACGGATGGCCTGTATCAGGCTGTAGGCTTCTTTCCAGGCGTTGGCATCTTTTGCGTCGAACACGCCTTTGCGAGCCAGTTCATCCATCCGCTCCAGGGTATTCGCAGCCCCTACACCGTTAGCCAGGGCAAACACTCGCACGGCTTCAACGAAGGGTGCCAGGCCCTGACGCTTCAGATCCAGCGCGGGTTTTTTACCATCGCTGACATAGCGAAAGCTGCGGAACATGGTCAGTGGTGGCTTGCGGGTAAAAGCGTTGCCTGCCAGCATTTTCTGAAACAGCGCGTTGTTGCCGATGCGTTTCAGAACGGTCTGAAATAGCTCGTGCAACGGTTCGCTGGGACCAAACACTGCGCGCATGTCGAGGAATATAGACGAATACACCAGGTTCTGCGGTGTCGAAGCATCGATAAAACGCACGAACCAGTCGTCCCATTCGGCGCCGCTCAAACACAGTTTCGGGTTGCTGGCCATAATATTGCCCTTACACAGGGTGAACCCACATTCCGCTAACTCGTCGTTCACGATGCGCGCGAACGGCAGCAATTTCTCCCGCACTTGATCTTCCGTCATACCTTCCGGCGTGGTGAACAATATGCCGTTGTCCTGATCGGTCAACAGAGTCTGCTCCTGGCGACCCTCGCTGCCGAACGTCAGCCAGGTGAACGGTACGCCGGGATCGTTTTTGGCGATGTTCAATTCTAATACGCGGCGCACGGTGACATCGTTCAGGGTCGTAATGATTTTTACGATCTGGCCGGAATCGGCGCCGTGGGCCAACATGGAATCGACCAGGCGCGAAACATCCGCGCGCAGGCTGACCAGGGTGCGTAGGTGAGTTGCGGTGCCGATGGTGCGGGCTAGATTGACCAGGTCAACGCGCTGCAGCGCAAACAGATCCCGTTCTGACACAACGCCAATCAATCTGTTTTCTTCATCCACTACACAAATGTGGGCAAAGTGATGCTCCGCCATCAGCATGGCGGCTGCAAAGGCATCTTCTTTTGCCAACAATGAGCAGGGGTTCGGTGTCATTACCTGCCGAATCGGCGCACTCAGGGGGGCCTTTTCTTCGGCAATCAGTGTGCGCAAGTCGCGCAGTGTGAAAATGCCCACCGGATGTCGGTTGTCGTCCGTAATTACAATACTGCCCACGCTGTTTTCGTGCATGCGCGCCACAGCCTTGCGCACCGGCAAGTCGGGTGTGCACACAATGGGATTACGCAGGGCAAAGCGTTCCAGCGGCGAGTCTAACGTAAAATTCGAACCAATCGACGCCATGGCGCCGGACTGTATGCGTTGATTCACCTGATCGAGAAGGCTACTGACGCCGCGTAGGCAAAAGTCACGGAACGTATCGCTTTGGGTAAACAGGGTGACAAAAGCTTCATGTTTAATGCTTAGGCAGAATGTGTCGCCCACCGACCGATGCAGCGTGCGGGTAGGCCGTTCACCCACAAGTGCGGCCAGGGGAAAGCAGTCCCCCAGGCCAATCTCGAAAGTGGTTTCGGTGCGATCGTCTCTGCTATTGAGTCTCTCGCCACGAATCCGACCCTGCTTTACAACGTAAAATTGGGTAGCAACGCCGTCGTCCGCGGACAAAACCACCTCGTCATTAGCGTAAAAACGTAGCGTAGAATGCTCGGCAAAGTGCGCTAGGTGGTCTTCTTCCATATTGGAGAAAGGCGGATGATTTTGCAGAAAAGCCATAACAGCCCGGGTATTTTGTGGGCGACTCTGGTCTTGAGAGGCTGCTGCCATAGTCGGTTTCACTCTGTCGACAACGGGTGGATGTGCTTACAGTCTAGTGCAGGCGTCGCCGGATTGCTTTATGGCATCGCAGGGCAGTGGTAAAGTTCGCCGCATTAGGAACCATTGATAATACTGTCATGACTACCAAAGAAGATCGACTGCGTTTTCTCGCTGAAATGGGCGATGTAAAACGTATAAAACGGCCAAACAAAGCCAACGTTGTTGTGCCTCGCGAGCTGACCCCGGGCCACCTGGAGCGCCAGCGGGCGGCCATCGCGTTGCCACTGAAAGACACGAATCCGCTCACGGCGGACATGGTTGAGCCTTTGACCGCTCAGGACATTCTTAGCTGGAAACGCCCCGGTGTTCAGAACGGCGTGTTTCGCAAACTGCGACTCGGTTACTACCCCAGCGAAGCCAAGCTGGACTTGCACGGGATGACGGTAGACGAAGCCCGGCGCCAGGTGTTTGGCTTTGTTAATGACTGCATGCGCTATGACCTACGCACGGTAACGATTCTGCACGGTAAAGGTGAGCGCAACCTCGACGGTATCGCCTGGCTTAAAAGTTACCTTGCTAAGTGGTTACCGGAATTGGAGCCGGTGCTGGCGTTTCACACAACGCAAAAGCACCACGGCAGTACCGGAGCCATTTACGTTATGATCCGCAAGAGCGATCGTGAGAAACAGAATAATAGGGAAGTTCACGGCCGGCGCGATTAGGCGTCGCTAATGACAACATTAACTATAAATCGGAGAAGTTTATGACCTGTCTGCTGACAAAAAAGACCGCGTTGATCATTGTTGCGCTGACCGCCTTAGCAGGCTGCAAAGATCGTGTTATCTGGGAAGATAACGGTGCGTTGGAAAGAACCACCGAAAATCGGGAAATCTGGGACACCAACGGCAAAATGGGTAATGGCGATCGCCCTATTTGGGTTAATAAAGATGGCGAAAAAGTTATTAAGTAATGACAATGACCCAGACCTCTGAAGTATTTGATAAACGTTCTGTTAGCGTTTTTTCGGTGGTGTTTGCGGCAATCTTTCTAACTGCCTGCAACCCGTTTGGTGAAGCGCGACCCATGATGGACGAATACGTTGAGCGCCTGGGCCGTGTGTTGGAAACCGACCCGCAGTTCAGCGAACCGGCCCCAGCCCCTATTTTGCCGCGCCGCCGTGAACGGGTTCTGGACATGCCAGAGCTGGAACTCGGAATGTTGGACTTTCTGTCGCTCTACGGTTGTGACCTACAATTTGTTGTCGGTGAAAAAAATTCCATCATGGGCAAAGTTATGCAGCCCCTGAACCGTTTGAGGTACGAACTGCGTTTTATTGCCAGCGCTGAAAGATGCCTGCAGAGCAGCATCGATGATGGGGATGAAGAGCTGCAGGACACGTTGCGACAAGCCATAAGTAGTAAGCGCGAGAACCTGCCCATTGCGCTTTGGAACGCAACTTGGGGTGTCGAGGAAGTCGAAAGCCTGTTTACCACCAGCAAGGGATTTTATCCGGTGATTGCCAAGAGTCCGCTGTCGGACCTTGCCCGTGAAGCCGTCCAGTTAGAGCGTGCGGCGCGGGGTCTTCTTAATGGCGAATTGGAGCAGAATCTGGACTTTGCCGGGGCCGTGCAACAGCGTTGGCAGGCCGAGTATCGCGCCGGCCAGTTAATCAACAGTGCCCTGTTGGTGGCGGCGCGACTGAATGACGGCACGGAGGTGATTGAACGCCGGTTGGCGCAGCGCCCCCTGTGCTTAAATGGTAAGCCCAACAATCAGTCCACCATCGTGCAGGGTATGTTTTTCAGTATTTATATTGGTAAGGTGCAACCGTATCTGGCGGATCTGCACCGTGCCCGCATCGAGCTGCTGGAGCCGTTGGCGCAACTGGCGCAGATTCAAACCGCCGTGATGCCACAGAGTTTTCAGCGCTGGCAGGCGCGCGCTTTGCCCGTCGAGCCCGGTGTTGGGAATGTTCATGTTGAGAGTGCTGATGCTGAACGTGCAAACGTGTGGGGTGATCTGGATCAGGCCGTGGCCGACCACACCCGCGGCTGGCAGCAGCTTTTGGAACAGTGCGGCCTGCGCCCGGGTGCGTAGCGCGTGTTGATTAACGAACAGTACTTAACAAACATCACTTCGTAGAACGCGCTTAAAAAAACATCTAACGCTGGCTTTCAGGCGTTACCCGCAGAATTTCTTCAACGCTGGTCAGCCCGGCGGCGACCTTTTGCGCGCCACTCAGGCGCAATGACTTCATTCCGCTTTTGTAAGCGTCGGCGCGCAGCTGCTCCAGTTCACAGCCCTCAGTGATTTGTCGCACCATGGCGCTGGACAACTCCAGTATCTCATAAACGCCCGAACGGCCAATGTAGCCGGTCTGGCGGCATTCCAGGCATCCTGCCGGCTGATAGAATTCTTTTGGCAGAGGTGCGCGCCAAGGCTCGGTCAGGGTTTTCCAGGCATGTTCATCGGGCTCGCAGGCCACTTTGCAGTGCGGGCAGAGGTTCCGGGTCAGGCGTTGAGCCATAATACCAAGCACGGTCGCCCGAATCAGGTATGGGGGAATGCCCAGTTCCATCAGTCGGGTGATGGCGCTGGGAGCATCGTTGGTGTGTAAGGTACTTAGGACCAGATGGCCCGTCAGCGCGGCCTGTACCGCCATTTCTGCGGTTTCCAGATCGCGAATTTCGCCAATCATAATGATGTCAGGGTCTTGCCGCAGCAGTGCCCGAACGCCTGCGGCGAAGGTCAGGTCGATATTGGTCTGCACTTGCATTTGGTTAAACGCCGGCTCCACCATTTCAATGGGGTCTTCAATGGTGCATACGTTCAGCTCTGGTGTGGCAAGCTGTTTGAGCGTGGAATACAGGGTGGTGGTTTTACCCGAGCCAGTAGGGCCGGTGACTAACACAATACCGTGGGGTCGGCCGGTGATGCCGTTCCAGTGTTCGCGGTCTTCACGGCTGAAACCCAGCTGTTCGTAGGACTTTAGCAGTACGTCCGGGTCAAAAATCCGTAGCACCATTTTTTCGCCAAAGGCGGTGGGCAGCGTGGCCAGGCGCAGTTCTACTTCTTGATTGTCCGGCTTGCGGGTTTTTATGCGCCCGTCCTGAGGTCGGCGTTTTTCGGCTACGTTCAGCCTGCCCAGTATCTTCAGGCGACTGGTAACGGCTGTGCCTACGTGGCCAGGAAATTCGTATACCGAATGCAACACGCCATCAATGCGAAAGCGCACCCGGGTAATGCCGCGGCGCGGTTCAATGTGAATATCAGACGCGCGCTGGTCAAAGGCGTATTGCAACAGCCAGTCGACAATTTTCACCACGTGTTGATCATTGGCTTCGGGCTTGTCGCTGGTTCCCAGGTCCAGCAGCTGCTCGAAGTTCTGGTGGCCCGCCAGTGGCCCCTTAGTCTGGCCGCCGCTGGCTTTGTCTACTGAAGTGGCAAGCTGATAGAACTCCTGGGTATAACGGCGTAAGTCCTCGGGGTTGACGACCACCCGTTTTAGCTCTTTGTGCACGGCCTGACGCAGGTTCTGTTCCCACTCCGAACGAAAGGGTTCGGCGCTGGCGATCAACACCTCGTCATTATGAATTTCTACTGCCAAAATACTGTGGCGCTGGGCGAAGGCGAAGGACATCACCCGCGCTATGGCTACGGTGTCAATTTTCAACGGGTCAATATGGTAGTAATCCTGCCCGGCCCAATCCGCCAGCCATTGAGTCAACCGCTCCAAATTCAGAGTTTGTCCGGAACGCTGGCTGACCAGAGCGGCAATGGCGACCACTTCCAGTGGATGGCGCGGTGCTGTTTCGCCCCCGGCCCTGCCAAGGTTAGCCGACAACACACGTTCGGCGTCGGTTTGCAGAATGTCACCGCTGCTGACCAAAGCCGTGCAAATATCCCGCAGGGTCAGCGTCGCTCTCGCCGGCGCCTGCTGCACTCTAGCCTGATGTACTTGGGCCGGCGGGCGTTTGTCGCGGGGAGGCACTGAAGCCATAAGCTGGGCGTCCGTTGCAGTCATCGGAAGGGAAAAACGTGTTGTGTCAGTAACACTCAGGCCGTTTCGGGCCGATTTACCTTAAGATGAATCATCGCCACAGTAAACAGAAAGAAGGTTAGCACCGTTGTAATAACCGGCCCGATGGCGCCCTCACTGAGCCAGGCTGACACCACGCCTTGAGTGAAATAGAAAATGATAACGAAGGACAGCCAGATATAAGCGCGACTGTTTCCGCGATACACCGGCACAATAAAACCCACTAAAGGCAACAGTTTCACCGCCAGTATCATGGTGATGGAGACGCCTTCGTCTGGCCCCGGGAAAAAAGTAGTCACCACCAGGGTAATCATCGTGGCCAAGTAGAGCGCCAGAGTAATACGTGCCGTTATGAGTGCTTTCGGGTTACGCAACATGTTAGAAATCCGCAATTGTTTAAGATGATTCCGCGATAGCGGATTAGTCGGCCAGCTTCAGTGCCAGACGAGCCAGGCGCTCGCCAAACGCTTGACAAAGAATCTGTTCGTGTTCGCTCAGTGGCAGTTGTTCGCCGGTGCCGGCGAAATGACTAGGGCCATAAGGTGTGCCGCCGGTCGTGGTGGCACCCAAAGCCGGCTCGCTGTAGGGCAAACCGCACAGCACCATGCCATGGTGGAGCAGTGGCAGCATCATCGACAGTAATGTAGTTTCTTGCCCGCCATGAAGGCTGCCAGTTGACGTAAATGCTCCGGCGGGTTTGCCAGCCAAGGCGCCGGCAAGCCACAAATCACCGGTAGTATCCAAAAAATACTTTAATGGTGCGGCCATATTGCCGAAGCGGGTAGGGCTGCCAATGGCCAAGCCAGAGCAGTCAGCCAAATCGTCTTTGCTAACATAGGGTGCGCCTTCATCGGGCACCGGCGGCACTGCGCTGGTGGTTTCTGGTGCCACCGGCGGCACGCTGCGAATTCGCGCCTGCATACCGGTCACCCGGGCAACGCCGCGGGCAATGCGATTGGCCATGTCGGCGGTTTGGCCGGTGCGGCTGTAATACAAAATCAGTACGTAGGGAGCCGGTGCGGTCATGGCACAATCCTCAAAATGTCAGCTTGGTAAAATTCATTTACAAAACAGTCAGTACGTTTTCCGGAGGTCGGCCGATGACCGCTTTGCCATTTGCCTGCACAATAGGGCGTTCAATCAGGCGCGGGTTCGCCACCATTGCCGCAACCAACTGCTGCCGGCTGAGGTCGGCGTTGTCCAGGTCCAGTTTTTTGTATTCTGGCTCTTTACGCCGCATCAATTGCCGTGGCTCCAGCGCAAGCTGTTGCAAAATGATGTCCAACTCTGGCGCTGTCGGCGGCGTATCCAGATAACGTATAATGTGAGGGTGAATGCCGTGGCCCGTTAATAGATCCAAAGCCTGGCGGGATTTTGAACAGCGGGGATTGTGGAAAATTCGGGTGGGTTCTGTCATCTTCTTGCCTGATTGTAGGTGCATAATAGTAGATGCGTGGCGTGCGAATATGAATTCGCAGGCGTGGAGCTTAACAGGAGGACTTTGCTTGCAATACCCTGTGACCGGTTTTGCCCTTAATACCCGCCGCCTGGCGACTATTGGATGTTTGTTTGCCGCGATGGTTGCGCTGGCGGGTTGTAGCAAGATTGAGCTGGAGCGCAATGAAGGCGCGCCACTGGTTTGGAGCGATCTGCGCGGGCAATGGGTACTGGTGAATTACTGGGCCGAGTGGTGTAAGCCCTGCCTGAAGGAAATTCCCGAACTGAATGCCTTGAATCAGAACCCGGCGATCACCGTGCTAGGCGTTAACTTTGATGGCATCAGCGATGCCGAACTGAGCCAGTTGGGTGAGCGCATGGGCATCGGCTTTGATCTGCTGAACCAAGACCCAGGCCCGCAGTTTGACTGGCAAACGCCTATTGCGTTGCCGGCTACGCTGGTTATAAATCCAAAGGGCGAGTTACAGCAGGTGCTGTTTGGCGAACAGACCCAGGCCAGTATTCGCGCCGCCATCGGTCTGTGAATGGCCGCTGATGGCGGTCAACTGTATTTGTGCTATCCGTATTCTCGTTTTAATCAGGATTATCTGCAATGACTGCCCAGACCTTTGTACATCTTCGCGTTCACTCTGAACACTCCTTGGTGGATGGTCTGGTACGGGTAAAGCCGTTGATCAAGCGGGTAGTGGAGCTGGGTATGCCTGCTGTCGGGCTCACCGAACAGTCCAACATGTTTTCACTGGTGCGATTTTACAAAGCCGCGCTTGGCGCCGGGGTCAAGCCCATTATTGGTGCCGATTTGTGGCTTGAAAACCCGGACGAGCCAGAGAGCCCATTTCGCACAACCCTGCTGGCCAGTAATAACGACGGTTACTTGAATCTGACCGAGATTGTTTCACTGGGTTATACCGAAGGTCAGCGTTTTGGCAAGCCCATCATTAAGCGCGAATGGCTGAAAGCCCGCAGCCAGGGCCTGATTATGCTTTCGGGTGGCAAAATGGGTGATGTCGCCAAGGCCATGTTGTCAGATAAGCCCAAGCTGGCCCGTGAACGGGCCTGCTATTGGCGCGAACTGTACCCCGACAGTTTTTATTTGGAGCTTCAGCGTACTGGCCGTGCAGGTGATGAAGATTGCTTGCACCTGAATGTGGCGCTGGCGGCTGAATTGGGCTTGCCGGTGGTGGCCACCAACGATGTCCACTTTATTTATGCGGAAGACTTTGAGGCCCACGAAGCGCGGGTATGCATTGGCGAAAGCCGCACTCTGGACGATCCGCGCCGCGACCGCCGCTTTAGTGACCAACAGCACCTGCGCAGCGCTGAAGAAATGATCGAGCTTTTTGCCGACATTCCCGAAGCCGTGGAAAACACCCTGGCCATCGCCCGCCGCTGCTCGGTCACTGTGCGCATGGGCGAATACTTTCTGCCCAACTATCCGGTGCCTGAAGGCATGACCATGGACGACTACTTTCGCCAGGTGTCGGAAGAAGGGTTGGAAGATCGTCTGGCCAAAACTCTGCCCAAAGACGATCCGGATTACGACAGCAAGCGCCAGGCTTATTACGACCGGCTGAAATTTGAACTGGATATCATCATCCAGATGGGTTTCCCCGGCTACTTTCTGATCGTGATGGACTTTATCAAGTGGGCAAAGAACAACGGCGTGCCGGTAGGGCCTGGCCGTGGTTCCGGTGCCGGTTCCCTGGTGGCCTACGCTCAGTTGATTACGGACCTGGACCCGCTGCAATACGATCTGCTGTTCGAGCGCTTTTTGAACCCCGAGCGGGTCTCCATGCCCGACTTCGACGTCGACTTCTGTATGGAAGGCCGCGATCGAGTCATCGCCTATGTGGCCGAAAAATACGGTCGTGAAGCGGTATCGCAGATCATTACGTTTGGCACCATGGCCGCCAAAGCCGTGGTGCGTGATGTAGCGAGGGTGCAGGGCAAGTCTTACGGGCTGGCGGACAAACTGTCCAAAATGATCCCGTTTGAAGTGGGTATGACCCTGGCCAAGGCCGTAGAGCAGGAACCGTCACTTAAGGAATTTCTGGCGCAAGACGAAGAAGCCCAGGAAATCTGGGAAATGGCGGTCAAGCTTGAAGGCGTGTGCCGTAACGCTGGCAAACACGCTGGCGGGGTGGTGATTGCGCCCACCAAGATCACTGACTTTTCGCCGCTGTATTGCGATGACGACGGCGGCAGCTTGGTAACCCAGTTCGACAAAAACGATGTGGAAGACGCCGGTCTGGTGAAGTTCGACTTTCTCGGCCTGCGAACGCTGACCATCATCGATTGGGCGCTGAAAATGATCAATCCGCGGCGGGAAAAGCGCGGGTTGAAGCCGGTGGACATCAGCGAGATTCCGCTGGACGACCCAGCCTCGTTCGTGATGCTGAAAAAGGCCGAAACCACCGCCGTGTTCCAGCTGGAATCCCGAGGCATGAAGGACCTGATCCGGCGCCTGCAGCCGGATTCCCTGGAAGACATGATCGCCCTGGTGGCGCTGTTCCGCCCAGGCCCGTTGCAGTCGGGCATGGTAGACGACTTTATTGACCGAAAGCACGGCAAGCAGCCAATGTCTTTCCCGCACCCGGATTATCAGTATGAAGGTCTGAAGCCGGTATTGGAGCCCACCTACGGCGTTATCCTGTACCAGGAACAGGTGATGCAGATCGCCCAGGTGATGGGGGGTTACAGTCTGGGTAACGCGGACATGCTGCGCCGCGCCATGGGTAAGAAAAAACCCGAAGAAATGGCGAAGCAGAAGCAGTTTTTTCTGGATGGTTGTGCAGGCAATAATATTGATAAAACCTTGGCAGAAAATATCTTCGACCTAGTGGAAAAATTTGCCGGTTACGGTTTTAACAAATCCCACTCCGCCGCTTATGCTTTGGTGTCCTACCAGACCCTCTGGCTAAAGACTCACTACACCGCCGAATTTATGGCCGCCGTGCTCACCGCCGATATGCAGAACACCGACAAGGTGGTTACGCTGGTGGAAGAATGCCGTAGCCTGAAACTGGAGTTGGTGCTGCCGGATGTAAGTACCTCGGAATACGCCTTCACCGCTAACGACGATGGACAGGTGGTGTATGGCTTGGGTGCTATCAAAGGCTTGGGTGAGGGGCCCATTGATAGCATTGTTACGGCGCGAAAAAAAGACGGGCCGTTCATTGACCTGTTCGACTTTTGTCGCCGGGTCGACCTGAAGAAAGTGAACAAACGCGCGCTAGAAGCGATGATTCGCGCTGGCGCTATGGACACATTAGGCGCCGGCCGAGCCCAGCTGATGGCCAGCATCGGAAAAGCCGTATTACAAGCGGGTCAGCAGTCGCGTAACGAAGCAGCCGGCATGGTGGACATGTTTGGCGATGCCTTGGAAGCTGCCGCTGACATAGACGCCTATATCGATGTTGCGGACATTCGTGAGTGGTCTGAAAAACAACGACTTAAAGGTGAAAAAAACACGCTTGGGCTCTATCTGACCGGGCATCCGTTTGATGAATACGAGCGCGAAGTTCGGCGCTTCGTGCGCTCTTCTATCGCTGATCTAAAGCCGAACAAATCGCCGCAGCGGGTAGCTGGACTGGTGGTTGCACAGCGCACCATGAAAACGCGCACCGGTTCCACCATGTGCTTTATTACCCTGGATGATCGCAGTGGGCGCATCGAAGCGACGCTTTTTTCCGAAGCGTTTTTTGAAAACCGCGAGCTGTTGCAGTCAGATCAAGTCATTGTAGTGGATGGCCAGGTCAGCCACGATGACTATTCTGGGCAGATGAAGATGCGGGTCAACTCGGTGATGGACGTCGCCAGCGCCCGCCAGCAATTTAGTCGCGGTTTGCAGCTGAAGCTGAATGAAAATCAGCTTGGCAACGGCCTGCTGGACTCACTGGAAAAATTGCTGGCACCGCATCGCTGCGAAGGCAGCCCGGTGTGGATTGAGTACACCAGTCCGGCCGCCAGTACTCGTATTGAGCTGGGTCCATCCTGGCGGGTGGAGCCCAATGATAGCCTGCTGCTTGAGCTGAAATACCTGGTGGGCGACCGCAGCGTGGAACTGGTCTATGATTAAAGGCAATACTTATTTTTTAGCTACGTTGGCCGAGGCGGGCGTAGCATCGTAAAGATTACCATTTTGTCAGGTAGGTGCAGTCCAGCCAATGTCCGCTTTAGGCTCGGCGACTGCGCTGTTATCTTGGGCACAAATTCTGGTCTGGTAGCTTTGGCTGCCGCGAATTCAAATGATGGAACATCATGAACCCTAATTATCTCGATTTCGAACAGCCCATTGCCGATCTGGAAGCCAAAATCGAAGAGCTGCGGATGGTGGGCAACAACACCGACATCAACATTACTGATGAGATCGCCCGGCTCAAGAAAAAGAGCGTTAGCCTGACGGAGAGTATTTTCTCTGACCTTAAACCGTGGGACGTTACGCGCTTGGCTCGGCACCCGCGCAGACCTTATACGCTCGATTACATCGAAATGTTGTTTGACGATTTCGATCAGCTGCACGGTGACCGGCGTTATGCCGACGACTATTCTATGGTGGGTGGCACGGCCCGCATTAATGACAGGCCGGTTATGGTGCTTGGCCATCAGAAAGGCCGTGAAGTACGCGAGAAAGTGAAGCGTAACTTTGGTATGCCAAGACCTGAAGGCTATCGTAAAGCCTTACGGCTAATGGAAATGGCCGAGCGTTTCAAAATGCCTATTCTGACCTTTATCGACACGCCGGGCGCTTATCCCGGTATTGGTGCGGAAGAACGCGGACAGAGTGAAGCCATTGCGTTCAACCTGGCGGTTATGTCGCGTTTGAAAACGCCCATAATCTCCACCGTTATCGGCGAGGGCGGTTCAGGTGGTGCACTGGCTATTGGCGTGTGCGATAAGCTGAACATGCTGCAGTACTCCACCTACGCGGTTATTTCTCCGGAAGGGTGTGCCTCCATTTTGTGGAAAAGCGCAGACTACGCATCGGAAGCCGCCGCAGCCATGGGCGTGACGGCAGATCGTCTGAAAGACCTGGGCCTGGCCGATAACGTGATCAAAGAACCCCTGGGTGGCGCTCACCGCAAACCCCAGGATATGGCCAACTCGCTTAAGGCGACGTTAACAGAAGGCTTGGCCGAGTTGACCCGCTTGCCTCTGGACGAACTGGTTGCAAGGCGCTACGAGCGCTTGACCCGCTATGACAGCGGGCGCTAGCGGTAATGCTCCGGCTTGGCCATCGCCGTTGCGCGATCTGGCCAGGCAGCTTCCCCACCATGACCGCCTGTGCATTGCCTTTAGTGGCGGTCTCGATTCTTCTTTATTGTTGCATCTGTTCGCGGCGATTACGCCGGCCTCTATTGCCTTATCTGCGCTTCACATCAACCACCAGTTACAGCCTAACGCTGCAGACGTGGAAACCTTTTGTCGCGATACCTGCGCGCGCCTGAGCGTGCCTCTGCGGGTTGTTGCGGTAACGGTGCCCGTCAAAAAAAAGGGCGCCGGGGGCCTGGAGCAGGCTGCGCGCGCAGCCCGCTACGACGTGTTTGAACAACAACTGCGTGTCGGTGAGCTGTTATTATTGGCCCATCACGGCGACGATCAACTGGAAACCGTGTTGTTCCGTCTTTTTCGCGGCAGTGGTGTGGCGGGTCTGGCAGGGATGCCCTTCACCCGTGCCCTGGGTGCTGGTGCTCTGGCGCGACCGCTGCTTGAGTTTTCCCGTGGGCAGCTGGAAGCTTGGGCCAATAGCGCCGGCCTGCCGTGGATAGAAGACCCCAGCAACAGCGACCAACGTTTTGATCGCAATTACCTGCGCAATAGCGTGATTCCACTGCTAAAAACCCGCTGGCCATCCTTCATACGGCGTGTAGAGGCATCAGCCCGCGGCTGTGCCGACAGTCATGCGCTAAACCAAAAGCTGGCGCAGCTTCAGTGGCATGCCTGCGATGGGGTCTACCAGCACAGCCAGCCTTATTCGCTGGATCTGCGTGCGTTTGCTGAACTGTCGCCCCTCGAGCAGGGCAACCTGCTGCGCTGGTGGTGCCAGTCTTGCGGCTTACCTGCGCCTGTGTCCGCAGACTGGCAGCGGACTCTGGCAGGGTTAATAGATGCTGCTGCGGATCGTGAGCCGGAACTGTTGGGGCAGGGCTACAGCGTTCGACGCTTTCAGCACAAACTGTATCTTGTGGCTTCGCAAAACCCCTTGCCGGCAGGCTCGCAGTCGGTGTTACCGCAGCAGACGCTGCGCTGGGGCGAGTGGACATTGGCGCTGGCCTGGCAAAGTAACGACCCCAATCAAGGCAACGGACAGAAAATCGGGCCGCCGCCAATACGGGTATCTACGAGGCAGGGCGGCGAACGCATCCGCCTTTACCCTGAAGGACCGGCAAAAGTCGTGAAAAAATGGCTGCAGGAGCAGGCCGTGCCACCTTGGGAAAGAGCCCGTTTGCCCTTGGTTTTTGCGGGCTGCGGCGCTGCCGAGGAGTTAATTGCGGTGGGCTCGTTATGGTGTTCGGAAAAATACAGTGGAAGCGCTCCTTCAAGTGGCTGGCGGCTGATTGTGGGGCGGGATTGTGATTGAGCAGGTTGGGGCTTTCTGGTAGTCTGATCTCCCATCTTGAGATGACAATCTCCCCTCTCCACAGAACCTGATAATCATGGAATCTGCATGACGCGTTATATTTTCGTCACCGGCGGTGTTGTGTCCTCACTTGGGAAAGGAATCGCATCGGCCTCACTGGCCGCGATCCTCGAGGCACGCGGCCTGAAGGTAACCATCCTCAAGCTGGACCCGTACATTAACGTAGACCCGGGAACAATGAGCCCGTTCCAGCACGGTGAAGTGTTTGTCACCGACGACGGCGCCGAAACTGACTTGGATCTTGGCCACTACGAGCGCTTTATTCGCACCCCGATGACCCGCCGGAACAACTTCACTGCCGGCCGCGTCTACGAAGAAGTGATTCGTAAAGAACGCCGGGGCGATTATCTTGGTGGCACCGTGCAGGTTATTCCCCACATCACCGATGAAATTAAACGCCGTGTCATTGAAGGCGCCGCAGGCGTCGACGTTGCGCTGGTGGAAGTGGGCGGCACCGTAGGCGACATCGAATCTTTGCCGTTTTTGGAAGCCTGTCGGCAACTGAAAGTGGAAGTAGGTTCCAGCCGCGCTTTGTTTATGCACCTTACCCTGGTGCCCTACATTGCTACGGCCGGCGAAATCAAAACCAAACCGACCCAACACTCGGTGAAGGAAATGCGCTCCATCGGCCTGCAGCCAGATATTCTGCTGTGCCGCTCCGATCACGAAGTGGATGCCAGTTCGCGACGCAAAATCGCTCTGTTCACCAACGTTGAAGAGCGTGCGGTTATTCCTCTGCGCGATGCCAAGTCGATTTATGTCATCCCGCGTATGTTGCACGACCATGGCCTGGACCAGCTGGTGATCGAGCGTTTCAACCTGAAGGCCCGTGAAGCCGACCTGAGCGAATGGGATAACGTGGTTGAATCCCTGATGAATCCGCAGCACGAAGTGACCATTGCCATGGTTGGCAAATACATGGAACTGTTGGAAGCCTACAAATCGCTGATTGAATCCCTGCTCCACGCCGGAATCAAAACCCGCACCAAGGTTAATATTAACTACATCGACTCGGAAGACATCGAGCGTGACGGCACCGGCGTGTTGGAAAATGTTGATGCTATTTTAGTGCCTGGCGGTTTTGGCGAGCGCGGCGTGGAAGGCAAAATTCGCACCGTACAGTACGCCCGCGAGAACAAGGTACCTTACCTGGGTATCTGTCTGGGTATGCAAGTAGCGGTGATTGAATACGCCCGCAACATGGCCGGTCTGACAGACGCTCACAGCACCGAGTTCCGTCCCCACAGTCCCGAACCGGTCGTTGGTCTGATCACTGAATGGCTGGATGCCAGCGGTGAGCGCGAAGAACGTACCGATAACTCCGACCTTGGCGGCACCATGCGCCTTGGGGGCCAGGATTGCGTTCTGGTCGAGGGTTCCAATATTGCCAACTGTTACGGCCGCAAAACCATTCGCGAACGTCACCGTCACCGCTATGAAGTGAACAACCACTTTTTGCCGCGCCTTGAAGAAGCCGGCTTAAAAGTGTCTGGCCGTTCTACCGATGGCAAGCTGGTGGAAGTGGTAGAAGTGGAAGACCATCCCTGGTTTGTGGCGTGTCAGTTCCACCCGGAATTCACTTCTACACCTCGCGATGGCCATCCGTTGTTCAAGGGTTTTGTGGAAGCCGCCCTGGCACATCGAAAGGAGCACTGATTCATGGCACAAAGCACCGTTACCGTTGCTGATATCGACATTGCCAATCACAGGCCGTTCGTGCTGTTTGCGGGCATGAACGTGCTGGAGTCCCGTGAGTTGGCGTTCGAGGTTGCTGAAACCTACGTAGAGGTGTGCCGTAAACTGGGTATACCCTACGTGTTCAAGGCCTCTTTCGATAAGGCCAACCGCTCTTCGGTAAACTCGTTCCGCGGGCCGGGACTAGACAAAGGCCTGCAGATACTGGCGGATATTAAAGCCAGATTCGGTGTGCCGATTATTTCCGATGTGCACGAAGCCGCCCAGGCCGCGCCCGCAGCGGAGGTGTGCGACATTATTCAGCTGCCCGCGTTCTTGAGCCGCCAGACCGATTTGGTGGTGGCCATGGCAAAAACCGGCGCGGTCATCAATATCAAGAAAGCCCAGTTTCTGGCACCGCAAGAGATGAAGCACATCATCGCCAAGTTCGAGGAAGCCGGCAACGACCGGATAATCCTGTGCGAGCGCGGTAGCAGCTTTGGTTACAACAACCTGGTGGTGGACATGCTTGGCTTCGGCATTATGAAAGCCATGAACGTGCCGGTAATGTTCGACGTAACCCATTCGCTGCAAATGCCAGGCGGTCGCGCTGATTCTGCCGGTGGACGCCGGGCCCAAGTGACCGAATTGGCGCTGGCGGGTGTATCCCAGGGCCTGGCCGGTCTTTTCCTGGAAGCCCACCCAAATCCGGACGAAGCGATGTGCGACGGCCCCTGTGCACTTCGACTGAGTCAGCTGGAGCCGTTTCTGGAAAGGGTGAAAGCCGTCGACGATCTGGTAAAGAGCTTCAAACCTATCGACACCGCTTGATTGGCGGTGTTTCAGTATGACTACGAACAACGGGAGAGAGCGGAAAGCGTTTTTCGCAAATCCGTTCCCCGCTCTCTCTTGCACCTGATTCTATTTAAAAACTCGGAGATTTTTTAGAATGACCACAATTGCCAACATCAAAGCCCGCGAAGTTCTGGATTCCCGCGGTAACCCCACCGTTGAAGCAGACGTTATTCTTAAAGATGGCACTCTTGGCCGTGCTTGCGCACCGTCTGGCGCGTCCACAGGCTCCCGCGAAGCGTTGGAACTGCGTGACGGCGATGCCTCCCGTTACCTGGGTAAAGGCGTGCTCAAGGCCGTTTCAGCCATTAACGGCAAAATCCGCGATGCTCTGATGGGCAAAGACGCCGCCGACCAGCGTGGTCTGGACAACACCATGCTGGAGTTGGACGGCACCGAGAACAAAGCCAATCTGGGCGCCAATGCCATTCTTGCGGTGTCACTGGCCGCCGCAAAAGCGGCCGCGGCGTCATTGGGCAAGCCTTTGTACGAGCATATTGCGGATATCAACGGCACCTCTGGCAAGTACAGCATGCCGGTGCCAATGATGAACATTCTTAATGGCGGCGAGCACGCTGACAATAACGTCGACATACAGGAATTCATGGTGCAGCCTGTGGCCGCCAAGAGTTTCGCCGACGCTCTGCGCATTGGCGCCGAGATTTTCCACAGCCTGAAAAAAGTGCTGCAGGCCCAGGGCTTGAGCACCGCAGTGGGTGACGAGGGTGGGTTTGCCCCCAACCTGCCGTCTAACGAAGCTGCATTGGCAATGATTCAGGAAGCGGTAGAAAAAGCCGGTTACAAGTTGGGCACCGACATTACCTTGGCTCTGGATTGCGCTGCCTCTGAATTTTACAAAAACGGCCAGTATGTGCTGGCTGGCGAAGGCAAGAGCTTTGACTCTGCCGGCTTTGCCGATTACCTGGCGGGCTTGGCTGAGCGCTACCCGATAGTGTCGATTGAAGACGGCATGGACGAAAGCGACTGGGACGGCTGGAAAATACTGACCGACAAAATTGGCGACAAGGTACAGCTGGTGGGCGATGACTTGTTCGTCACCAACACTAAAATCCTTAAGCGCGGTATCGACACTGGCGTGGCCAACTCCATTCTGATCAAGTTCAATCAGATTGGCAGTCTGAGCGAAACCCTGGACGCCATCAAGATGGCCCAGGACGCAGGATTTACCGCGGTGATCTCGCACCGTTCGGGTGAAACCGAAGACACCACCATCGCGGATCTGGCAGTTGCCACCTGCGCCGGCCAAATCAAGACTGGCTCTTTATGCCGTTCTGACCGTGTAGCCAAGTACAATCAGCTACTGCGCATTGAAGAAACGCTGGGCGAAAAGGCGGCCTACAACGGTTTGCGTGAGATCAAAGGCCAGCGCTAACTCGTTCAGGTCGGCCCTTTTACTGGTCGTGGAAATGCAAAGGTCATGGTGCCAAGCTGAAAATCCAGGCGCTATGGCCTTTTTTAACAGTTAGTTAGCGGCATTTGTTATTCCGCTTTATAAAGGTCTATACTATCGCTGTTGAGTGTTTTATAAGCACTGGATGCCAACCGTACAATCAACGCCCACTGGCAACGCGGAAACTGTTATGGCCGAGCCGTCTTCAAGCGCTTTTTTTTCGCCCATCAAACTTATTTGGGCCTTCATTATTGTGCTGGTTTTGTTACTGCAGGTACGCTTGTGGATCGGTGAGGGCAGTTTTGCCCAAGTTTGGGCGCTGGAACAGGCCATCGCAGAGCAGCAACAGGGCAATGACACGCTGGCGACTCGCAATGAGCGGTTATACGCTGAAGTACGTAACCTGCGCAATGAACAGGGTGCGGTGGAGGAGCGTGCGCGAATCAATCTGGGATTGATACGCAATGATGAAACCTTCTTTTTGGTGGTCGACCAATAACCGCTGCTTTCTGCTCCACAACCACGGCGTCTCGGCTCATGCCTGAAGCTTCTCTTTGGCTGATTATTCCCGCTGCAGGTGTTGGTCAGCGCATGGCGGCTGAGTGCCCAAAACAGTACTTGCGTGTTGATGGTGAATACATATTGGATATAACCCTGCGGCGTTTGCTGACTGCGGTGCCGGCGGCAGGGTGTATAGTGACGTTAAGCCCCACCGACATTTGGTGGGCCGGCACGAACGCAAGCTCTGACAGCCGAATTGCAACTTGCGCCGGCGGTAACGAACGTTCCAATTCGGTACTCAATGCGTTGCAGGCATTGGTGCCAAAGGCCAAAAATGACGACTGGGTGTTGGTACATGACGCGGCTCGCCCCTGCGTGGCGTCTGACGATCTTAAACGGCTGTTAGAAAAAGTGGGTGCCCACAGCGTGGGTGGCCTGCTGGCTTCACCGGTCACTGACACCCTCAAAGTGGCAAGCCCCCAGGCGCCGGATACGGTTACATCAACTGTTGATCGCCGCCATCTGTGGCGCGCGCTAACCCCGCAAGTGTTTCGCTACGGTCTGTTGCGTGACGCCTTACAAAGGGCGCTAGATCAGGGTTTTGCACTAACCGACGAGGCCTCGGCGATGGAGCAGGCCGGCCACAGGCCGCTGTTGGTGGAAGGGCGGCCGGACAATATCAAAATCACCGTGCCTGCGGATTTGGCGCTGGCCGGCTTCATTCTTGGCCAGTTGTAATCTGGTCATTTGAACGGAATTAGTATGCGAATTGGTCAGGGCTTTGATGTTCACGCTTTTTGTGAAGGCAACAGGATTATTCTGGGGGGTGTCAGTATTCCTTATAGTCGTGGTTTAAAGGCTCATTCGGACGGTGACGTGCTGCTGCACGCGTTGGCGGATGCGCTGCTTGGCGCTCTTGCGCTGGGTGATATTGGCCACCTGTTCCCGGACACCAGCGCCGACTGGGCCGGTGCCGATAGTCGTGAGCTGTTGCGTCGCGTCATGCAGCGGGTTCAGGAACTGAATTACAGCGTGGTGAATGTAGATGCCACCATCATCGCCCAGGCACCCAAAATGGCGCCTCACGTCAACGCCATGCGTGTGAATATTGCAGAAGACCTGAACATTACCGCCGGTCAGGTCAGTGTGAAAGCCACCACCAGCGAGCAGCTGGGCTTCACCGGCCGCGGGGAGGGCATTGCCTGCCAGGCGGTTTGCCTGCTGCAAGCGCAAAACTCATGAACGATACTCAAACCAGCACTCAAAACGCCACCCCAGAACCTGCGCAAAACCATAACTGGCGTTTGCAATGGCCGTCATCTGAAGGTAAATGCGTGGCCAGTGCCGATTTTAAACACAGTCCAGACGACTTCCAGGTGAGTGAAGTTCTGGACAAGGCCAGCATTCAGGGCGAAAACGGCAGCGGCAACGCCGGCGAACACCTATGCTTGCGGTTGCAAAAAACCGGCGACAATACCGAATATGTCGCCCGTGAACTGGCAACGATGGCCGCCTTACGCCCCTTTGATGTGAGCTTTTGCGGGCTCAAAGATCGCCATGCCGTGACATGGCAGTGGTTCAGCCTTTATCGCCCGGGCCAGAATGACAGCGATGCAGATTTTATCGCCAGCGTCAGCGAGTACTGGCCAGTAACAGACAGTTGTCGCAGCGCGAGCAAGTTGCGCCGCGGTGATCACAGCGGTAATGGCTTTCGTATTATTTTGCGCAATGTGGCTGGGGAGAAAGCCGCTATCGATCAGGCATTGGAGCGTTTGGCACAGTCCGGCGCGCCTAATTATTTTGGTCCTCAGCGCTTTGGCCATAACGGTGCCAACCTGGACAATGCGTTGTTGTTGAATCCGCGCTCGTTGAATCGCCCCGCAAAAGGCCGTGGCAAAGGCCGGGGTCGTGGCGGCCGTAGCAGTCAGGATTCGAAAAATGTATTGTATTTTTCCGCTGCCCGATCGTGGCTGTTTAATGAAGTGCTGGCCGCGCGCGTCAACAATGGAAGCTGGTGCCAGCCTATGGCAGGCGAGCCGGACGAGCAGAGAGTCACGGGCCCGTTGTGGGGCGATGGTGGGACCCGCGCGACCGGTGAGCAGGAGCAGTTGGAGCGCACGGCGGTGGACGCCAATCCGCAGTTAGTCGCGCTCTTTGCCAGCACGCGCATGCAGCCGGAGCGCCGGCCCCTGCAGCTGGTGCCGCAAAACCTGAAATGGGAATGGCAAGACAGCGCTACGCTGGCAATCGAATTTACGCTGGGCGCTGGCCAGTATGCAACAACGCTGCTGGCAGACGTTTTTGCGTTGCAGGATATTGCCCTGAGTCGGCTTAACGAATAACAAATTTATGGAGCACAAAGTGCGAATACTGTTATCCAATGATGACGGCGTGCACTCGCCGGGGCTAATTGCCCTTTACGAAGGTTTGCAAGGCCTGGGTGAACTGCATGTGGTGGCCCCTGATAGAGACCACAGCGGCGCCAGTAATTCGTTGACCCTGAAGCGCCCGTTGACGGTGGAAGAGCATCCAAATGGCTTTTACTCGGTCGATGGCACGCCAACGGATTGTGTCCATCTTGCAGTAAACGGTTTGTTCGACGAACCTTTTGACCGGGTGGTGTCGGGCATCAACACACACGCCAATCTGGGCGACGACATAATTTATTCCGGCACCGTTGCGGCAGCCACCGAAGGCCGTCATTTGGGCCTTTCGGCGATCGCGGTTTCGCTTGTGAATAACGGTCGATTTCATTACGACACCGCCGCAAGGGTGGTTGCTACGCTGTTGAAATTCCATAAGCCCATGGACCTTGGACCGCGTTCCATTCTGAATGTGAACGTACCGGATTTGCCCTGGAGCGAACTGTCCGGGTTCCGCGTAACCCGTTTGGGCGACCGTGAACGGGCCGAGGGTGCGGTGCCTATGACCTGTCCCCGCGGCAAAAAACGCTATTGGATAGGCGCTGCCGGTAACGGCGGAGATGCAGGTCCGGGCACCGACTTTCACGCTATTTCTCAAGGCTACGTGTCCATTACGCCGGTGCACATCGACATGACCCGGCACCAGGTGATGTCTAGCCTGCGTGACTGGGTTGGAGCGCTAGAAGACAGCTCGGGCAAATCACAATGAATGCGCACATACAAGGCATAGGCATGACGTCCAGGCGTACCCGCCTGCGTTTGATCCAGCGCTTGAAAGACAAAGGCATTTCGTCACCGCAGGTGTTAGATGCCATAGCCGAGGTTCCACGCCATATTTTTCTCGATGAAGCCCTGGCGCACAGGGCTTATGAAGACACCGCTTTGCCGATTGGCCACAACCAGACCTTGTCGCAACCCTATATTGTCGCCCGTATGACCGAATTGCTATACGCCCACCAACCAAAGAAAGTGTTGGAATTGGGTACCGGCTCTGGCTATCAGACGGCGGTGCTGTGCAATTTGTTCGCCGAGGTGTTCAGCGTTGAACGCATAAAACCACTTCAGGACCGAGCAAGGGAGCGCCTGCGCAATCTAAAGTGTCGCAACGCTGTGCTGCGCCACGCTGATGGCGGTATGGGCTGGCCCGAACGTGGCCCTTTTGACGGCATCATTGTTACCGCGGCACCTACCGAGGTGCCCGTCGAGTTGTTGCAACAACTGGCAGACAACGGTGTTCTGATCTCCCCGGTGGGGGCTGAACGACAGGTACTGGTTCAAATTGTGCGCCGCGGCGATCGCTTTGAACGCACGGAACTGGAAGCGGTTAAATTTGTGCCTTTGTTGGGCGGGGTGGTGCGCTGATGAACCAAACATCGCCCATTTTGCGGACTGATGAGAAGAAAGCCGCTTTGCGTTCCCAGGGTTTGCCGTCGGTTTTTCTGCGGGGGTTGGCCATGGGCGCGGCCGACATAGTTCCTGGCGTTTCTGGTGGCACCATTGCGTTCATAACCGGCATTTATTTTCGCCTGCTAGCGGCGATAAATGCGGTGCCTAAAGCGCTATTGACCGATTTGATTAGGGGCCGCGTTGCCGTTTTCTGGCAAGTATGCGATGGCAGTTTTTTGTTGACTCTGCTGTGTGGCATCATACTCAGCATCGCCACCTTGGCATCGGCGATCAGCTATTTACTGACCACCTATCCGATTTTGCTGTGGAGTTTTTTCTTCGGACTGATTTTGGCCTCTGTATGGCACGTCGGGCGTGAAGTTCGCCAGTATCATTGGCGCCTGGTGTTGCCGTTATTGGCGGGTACGGCCTTTGCCTGGTGGATAACCAGCTTGCCGGCTATGGCCGCCGAGCCTTCAGCGCTCATGTTTCTGTTTGCTGGAGCCATCGCCATTTGTGCGATGATACTACCGGGTATTTCAGGTAGTTTCATTTTGGTCATTATGGGTATGTACGTGCCAGTGCTCAGCGCTATAAGGGGCTTTGACGTTGCGTTGTTGCTGCTGTTTGTTACCGGCTGTGCAGCGGGCCTTTTTTCTATCGCCCGCGTTATTACCTGGGCCTTTGACCGTTTTCACGACGGCGTTCTGGCACTGTTGATCGGATTTATGCTGGGGGCGCTGAACAAGGTCTGGCCTTGGAAAGAAACTCTGAGTTGGCGGATTAACAGCGCCGGAGAGCAGGTGCCCGTGCACGAAATCAACATTAGCCCAGCGTTGTTTGCTGAACAGACCGACTTGAATCCACTTGTTTTCCAGGCCTTGCTGATGGCCGTGGCGGGCATTCTGCTGGTGCTGGTGGTGGAGTGGTTGGGGCTGCGTTTTGCCGGGCGTAAACGCTCCTGAATGTTACGAAATGTAAGAAGCGCTGTTCCCCCGGGTAACATGAGTGCCCGTAAACACGGTTCTGCCCGTTAGAAAAATCACTGCAACAATAATTGCTTACAGCGAATATCCCGAATCTACTTAGACACCGGCGCGGGCTTGCATTATTGTTGAGTTGAATTTTTCATAACCGCACCGGTACCTATGTCGTGATTTTCCAGCCCCGCGTTTTGTTGACCTATCCAGTCGCAGCTCTGTTGTGGCTGACGTTGATGCTGGGCGGTTGCAATACGGCGGCGCTGTATCAGGACGACATTTATAACCCCCCGGTGTATTGGGGCCACCACATGGTCAAGTCAGGGGAAACGCTGTACGGCATCGCGTGGCGCTACGGTCGCGATTATCGGGAGCTGGGTAACGCAAACGGTCTGCGAGCACCTTGGACCATTCTGCCGGGCCAGATGTTGCGTCTTGACAAGCGTGGCCGAGCGCCCACTACAGCGGTTGCAGGGGCCGGGGCCAAACGCAGCGCAGCGGCAATAACGAGCAGCAGCGCCCGGGTCCCCAAGCCGACCAGGCAACCGGTGATTACTCGAAAGCCTGACACAAACGCACCTTTGGCGTCGCAGACCCAAACTGTTGCCGATATAAAATGGCGATGGCCTCACTCTGGCACTGTAATTGCTAACTTTTCAGCATCTGGAAAAGTCAACAAAGGGATTGATATTGCCGGAAAATCCGGCGATTCTGTACGGGCGGCGGCTGGCGGAAGTGTGGTATACGCAGGCAGTGGTTTACTGGGTTATGGCAACCTTGTAATCGTTAATCACAGCGAGCAGTATCTCAGCGCTTACGGACACAATCGTAAAATACTGGTCAAAGAAGGGGAGAACATTCAGGCGGGTCAAATAATTGCCGAATTGGGCAACAGCGGCGCAGAGCGGCCAATGTTGCATTTTGAAATACGAAAAAATGGCAACCCAGTGAATCCAGCATATTATTTACCAGCGCGGTAGACTAGGTATCATTACGTAAGAGCACCTAAAAGCACATTAAATAATAATGGAACAACAGCGGCCAGGGTGGCCATGAATAGATGTCCTGAATACGACCACAAATAGAACGGCACGCCCGACCTAATAAACAAAACACGGGCGCTGTCCAGGATCATTTAGAGGCGGGGCAAACAGAATGTCACAATATCAGGAAGACTTGATCGTCGATCGCGTCGAACAGTCCGAAGGCGCTGAAAAGGAAAAACCAAAATCCGGGGGTACAGCCTCACCGCGCAAGGTTGCCACCAAAACAACCGCGAAACCCGCTAGTCGTTTGGCGAGCAGTCGTTATTACAGCAGTAGCAAACAGCTGGACGCCACACAGCTCTACCTCAACGAAATAGGCTTTTCGCCGCTGCTTACCCCTGAAGAGGAAGTATACTTTGCGCGCCTGGCCCGAAAAGGCGAGGAGTCAGGTCGTAAACGCATGATTGAAAGCAACTTGCGGCTGGTTGTAAAAATCGCCCGGCGCTATGTGAATCGCGGTTTGACTCTGTTGGATTTAATTGAAGAAGGTAACCTTGGTTTGATTCGCGCGGTTGAGAAGTTTGACCCAGAGCGCGGGTTTCGCTTCTCTACCTATGCCACCTGGTGGATTCGCCAAACCATCGAACGCGGCATCATGAATCAAACCCGCACTATTCGCTTGCCCATTCACGTGGTGAAAGAACTCAACCTGTATCTGCGGGCGGCCCGCGAGCTGACCCAGCAACTAGACCACGAACCCACAGCTGAAGAAATTGCCCGCAAGGTCGACAAACCGGTCAAAGATGTCAAGCGTATGCTTGGGTTGAACGAGCGCGTTGCTTCTATGGACACGCCCATTGGTGCCGGCGGTGAAAAATCCCTTCTGGACACGGTAGCTGACGAAGGCGCATCAGACCCCGCCGATGTGCTGCAGGAAAACAACATTTCGGTTTGCCTGCAACAGTGGATTGACCAACTTAGCGAAAAACAGCAGGAAGTGCTGGCTCGCCGATTTGGCTTACGTGGTTATCCTGTTAGTACGCTGGAAGAAGTTGGCCAGGAAATCGGACTGACCCGAGAACGAGTGCGCCAGATTCAGGTGGAAGCTCTACGTAGGCTACGCGAGATATTGGAAAAAGAGGGGCTTACTGGAAACCTTCTATTCCAGTAGCGGTCAGGGCTGCCAGCGCCGCTCGCGTGTTGGCAGCCGAGCCTGATCGGGCGTCAGGCATCATATATAGTCGCGTTTATCCTTGAACTCGCACAAATCTTCGATAGGACAGGCACCGCACCGGGGTTTACGGGCGGTGCAGATATAGCGCCCGTGCAGAATAAGCCAGTGATGGGCATCCAGCAAAAACTCCTGCGGTACCAAGCGTATCAGACGCTTTTCCACTTCCAGCACGTTCTTGCCCGGAGCAATCCCAGTACGGTTAGATACTCGAAATATGTGGGTATCCACGGCCATGGCGATTTGACCAAAGGCGGTGTTCAGCACCACATTGGCGGTTTTGCGACCAACACCGGGTAATGCTTCCAGTTCTTCCCGGGTTCGCGGTACTTCGCTTGCGTGGCGGTCGATCAGCGCGCGGCAGGTTTTTATCACGTTTTCGGCTTTGCTGTTAAACAGGCCAATGGTTTTTATGTATTCCTTAAGGCCATCTACGCCCAGGGCAAAAATGGCCTCCGGGGTGTTCGCCACCGGATACAGTTTGTTGGTGGCTTTGTTTACGCCCACATCGGTGGCCTGCGCCGAAAGAATGACCGCAATCAGCAATTCAAAATCGGAACTGTAGTTCAGTTCGGTGACCGGCTTAGGATTTTCTTCCCGTAAACGGCTGAAAATTTCTGTGCGTTTCTGTTTGTTCATTAAGAAATAGTTCCGGTAACTCGCACCCGTTTACTGCCGGCGCTGATCGTCTCAACTTGCGCAGCTTTGCGTTTTTCTTCAATGCGACTGTCAATCACGTTTTTCAGTGCGATCAGCAGGCCCAGACCCATAAACGCTCCGGGTGGCAGCATCATAAACAGCATGTTGGGGTAATCCGCAAACGGGCGCAGTGTCCACCCAGCTGCTACAGGCCCTAGCAGAAGGTGCATGTCCGAGAACAGCGTGCCTTGGCCGATCAGTTCGCGCATGGCGCCCAGTACCACCAGAACCGCTAAGAAGCCCAGCCCCATCATGGCACCGTCGAGCAGCGCGAGCCCTGGAGGGTTACGTGATGCAAAGGCGTCGGCGCGGCCCAGAATGGCGCAGTTGGTCACAATCAACGGGATGAAAATGCCCAGAATCTGATACAGCTCGTAAGTGTATGCCTGCATCAGCAGTTCGGCGCAGGTTACAAACGAGGCGATGATCATCACAAATGCCGGCAGGCGAACGGATTCGTTTACAAAGTTCCGTATCAACGATACCGCCAGATTCGAACCCATCAATACTAGCAGTGTGGCCAGGCCCAGCCCCAGTGCGTTCACCACTGTGCTGGTTACGGCCAGCAAAGGGCACAGCCCTAGCACTTGTACTAGCGCGGGGTTATTGCTCCAAAGACCGTCGCGAATAACCTCGCGTGATGTTTTTGTTGCCATGGCAATTAGTGCTCCGGCTCGGAAAAATGACTGGCAACGGCATTGCGTTGTTTGCGGTTGCCACGCTCGACGGGCAAACCCAGGCTCTGGCGAATTTCGGCCTGGTGTTTGCGCACATACACCAGGGTTTTGTGAACCGCTTTGACCACTGCCCGGGGGGTAATGGTGGCGCCGGTGAACTGGTCAAATTCGCCGCCGTTCTTTTTTACGTTCCACTGTTTGCTCGGCGTATTGGCCAGTGAGTGGCCGTTAAACTGGTAAACCCAATCCGATTTTCGGGTTTCAATGCGGTCCCCCAGCCCTGGTGTTTCATGGTGGCCGGTCACCCGCACCCCCAATAACTCGCCAGACGGAGTCATGCCCACCAACAGATTGATGTCGCCGGAATAGCCGTCGGTGGCTGTGACCGGAATGATAAAGCCCACCAGGTCGCTCTGCTGCCGGGCTACCCAGGCGTTCGGCGCTTCACCGCTGTTAAGAACAGCAGCGTCTGGCAAGCTGATGGTGTCATTCAGCATGTCGTTGCTATGGGTGCTTTCGGGAATGATTTCGAACAGCGCAGCAGCTTCGGCCCGCGCCGCCTGCTTGGCAATACGTTCCTTGGTGACCGCCTGGGTCAGGGCGATGGTGCCACCGGTTATCACCGCGAAAAGGCCAAGGCCGATGGCGCTGCGGCTTATGGATTGAGCCATGGTTGCCATAAAGTTAGCCCTGTTTCCGGGTGGGTAAACCGCGTCGGGCCTTGTGATGACCGTAGGTGCGTGGTGGTGTGTAGTAGTCAATAAACGGCACCGAAAAGTTCATTAGCAACACGCTGAAAGCTACGGCGTCTGGGTAGTTGCCCCAGCTGCGTATCAGGTAAACTAATGCGCCAATGCCCACCGCATAAATCAGTTTGCCTTGGTGGCTGGTGGCTGCCGACACCGGATCGGTGGCGATGAAAAATGCCCCCAACATGGTGCCACCTGCCAGCAGATGCAGCGAAAGCGGCGCATACTGGTCGGCGTTGGTGCCAAACAGCAGGCTCATGGCGACCAGCCCGCCCAAAAAACCGACGGGTATGTGCCAGCTGATAATACGCAGTGCTAACAACACCAGGCCGCCTGCAAGGAAACCGGCGTTCACCCATTCCCAGCCGCGAGCAATAAAGTTGCCAAACGTGGGGTGAATCGTAATTTCCGCGGCGGTGTGGCTGCCCACCTTGTGTTTGTATTCGTCCAGCGGGGTGGCCATGGTCCAGCCGTCAACGGCGGTTTGCTGCCCCGAGGCGATGGCGCTGAGGGTTTCGCCAAACCCGGGTGCGTCCTGCCATAGGCCGACCGGTGCGGCCCAGTTGGTGGTCATCGCCAGCGGAAATGAAATCAGCACCAAGGCGTAACCCACCATGGCCGGGTTAAACGGATTGGAACCCAGACCGCCGTAAAGCTGTTTGGCCACCACAATGGCGCTGAAAACCGCCACCACAGACACCCACCAGGGCGCAAATTGCGGCAGCGATAGGCCTAGTAACAGGCCGGTGACTGCCGCGGTGTTGTCTTTCAGGAAAAATCCAACGGGCTTGCTCCGCCATTTCAAAATGGCCGCTTCAGTAGCCAGTGCCAATGCGACACACCAGACTACATTGATCAGATTCCCCCACCCAAAAAACACCGTTTGTGCCAGTAGCCCGGGTATTGCGGCGATAATTACCCATAACATTACCCGAGAGGTAGGGCGAGCCCGGTGGGCGTGAGGGGAAGACTGTTGCTCAAGCGCCATGAAGTTTAAGCCTGTTGGGGAGTCGTTTGAGCGTCATCAATCGCCTGCTGTGCGCGCCGGACCCGCTCGGTATTTTTGTCAACGGCGCGTTCGAGTTTGTCGACGTTGGGCGCTTGGCCACTGCGAGCGTCTTCCAGCATGCTCTGCATTTTTTTCAGTTTGGCTTGGGCCTGAGTCAGCTGCTGTTCCAGTTCTTCTATGCTTGGCGCCGTCTCGACCGCAGGAATTTTGTCTGCATTTTCAGGTGCGAATGTTTCAGCCGGCGCTGCTTCTTCAGAGGACTGTGTTGAAGGGTCGGCGCGCTTAGCGCTAGCAGCCGCGGCGGCTTTGGCCTTTTTACGAGCCAGAGCTTGCTCTACCAGAGCGGATTTTCCCGCGCGCTCATCGCTTATTGTGCCGTCTTGAACGCTCGTCTGGGCGTCGGTTTTCTTCTGTTCTTGAGCTTTGGCGGCGGCCAATGCCCGGTCTTTGCGGCGCTGATCTTTTTCCTGCTGTTCGCGGTCAAGGCGCTGCTGGCGAGCTTCAAAGCGTACGCGAGCACGGTCGGACTTTTGCTGTTCGGCCCGCTGTAGACGAATTTCACCTTTGGCAAACCGGTAATACTGCACCAGCGGAATAGAGCTTGGGCACACGTACGAGCAGGCGCCGCATTCGATGCAGTCAAACAGATTCAGATGTTCGGCTTTTTCAAACTCTGTGGCTTTGGCGTGCCAGAACAACTGCTGGGGCAAAAGCGCCATCGGGCAGACTTCGGCGCACTGGCCGCAGCGAATACACGGTTGTTCCGGCGCCGGCGCGGGCAGTTCGCTGGCGCTGGCGGCAATCACGCAGTTGCTGGTTTTTATCAGCGGGATATCCGTGTTCGGCAGCGTATAGCCCATCATCGGGCCGCCGAGCACTAACCGCGACATGCGCTGTTTATCAACACCGGCGCAGGTCAGTAAATGGCTGGTGGGGGTGCCAACCAAGACTTCAAAGTTGCCGGGTTCTGCCAAGGCTTCGCCGGTGGCCGTCATCACGCGAGAAATCAGTGGTTTGCCTTGCAAGATAGCATCAGCCACGGCTACCGCGGTGCCAATGTTCTGGCACATCACGCCAATATCCGCCGGTATGCCACCGCTGGGTACTTCTTGGCCGGTCAGAATCTGGATCAGCTGTTTTTCACCACCGGATGGATAGATGGTGGGAATCACCGCAATTTCGGTTTTACTGCCCTCTGCCGCCTGCCGCAAAGCGGCAATGGCTTCGGGTTTGTTTTCTTCGATGCCGATCACCACCCGTGCCGGGCGCAGCAGCCAGGCCATTATGCGCAGACCGGCCATCACCTGGTCTGCTTTTTCGCGCATGGTCATGTCGTCGGCGGTAATGTACGGCTCGCACTCGGCGCCGTTAAGAATTAAAGTGTCGACTTTGCGGTTTACAGACGGCCGTAGTTTGATGTTGGTTGGAAAACCCGCGCCGCCCAGGCCCACAATGCCGCCCTGACGAATCAGCGCCAGCACTTGGTCGCGCTCCAGCTTGCGATATTCCGGCTGCGGTATCAGCTCGCACCAGCGCTCCTCGCCGTCGGGTATCAGCACCACGCAGGTGTCGCTCATACCCGATGGGTGTGGCACGGGCTCCAGGGAAATACGCTCAACGGTGCCTGACGTGGGCGCGTGTACCGGTACGCCCATGCCATTGCCGACCTGGGCGATGACTTCACCTTTCAGCACCTTTTGCCCCGGCTCGACAATACAGCGCGCAGGCTCGCCAATGTGCTGTTGCAACGGCAGTATCAGCTTCGCGGGTAAGCCCGCGGGGCGAATGGGCCGATTGTTGGATTGGCTTTTGTTTTCTGGAGGGTGTACGCCTCCGCCAAAGTTCCACAACTGGGTCATAACAAGCTCGCTTCGCGGGTTTCTGCCTGGCTGTCGGTGGCAATCAGGCGGCTGCCGGCCGCGGCGGGCTCTCCATCTGGCACCACTTCTTTTACGACAGGCGGTGCCCAGGTCCAGCTGCGGATGTCCGGTTCGATGACGATCATGTCGATACAGTCAACCGGGCAGGGCTCCACGCACAAATCACAGCCGGTGCATTCGCTTTCTATCACTGTGTGCATGTGTTTGGCGGCGCCCAGAATGGCGTCTACGGGGCAGGCCTGGATGCACTTGGTGCAGCCAATACATTCGTCTTCGCGAATCACGGCTACCCGCTTGGCCTGGGCAGCGCCGTGTTCGGCGTCCAGAGGTTGGGGTTCTACGTCCAGCAAGTCGGCCAGGGCGTTGATGGTGGCTTCACCGCCCGGCGGGCACTTATTGATGGCTTCGCCGTTGTTGATGGCTTCAGCATAGGGTCGGCAGCCGGGAAAACCACACTGGCCGCACTGGGTTTGCGGCAAAAGCGCGTCTATCTGATCGACCAGCGGGTTGCCTTCTACCTTGAAGCGCTCTGCGGCAAAGCCCAGCAGGGCCCCAAACACGGCGGCCAGGCCTAATAAAACGGCAACTGCGATGATGATACTTGTCCACATAAGCCAAGGACTCCGTTACACGCTGACCAGGCCGGTAAAACCTAAAAACGCCAGAGCCATGAGCCCCGCGGTCACCATACCGATGGCAGCGCCGCGAAAAGCGACAGGCACATCGGATACCGCGATGCGCTCGCGCATGGCGGCAAAAAAAATCAGCACCAGGGAAAACCCGAGTGCGGCACCAAACCCATAAAGCACCGATTCGACGAAATTATTGTTGCGGTTCAAATTTAGCAGGGCCACACCCAACACTGCACAGTTAGTGGTAATCAGCGGCAGAAAAATACCCAGCACCCGGTACAGCAGGGGGCTGGTTTTGCGTACCACCATTTCAGTGAATTGCACCACCACCGCTATCACCAAAATGAAGGTGATGGTTTTCAAAAACGCCAGATTCAAAGGCTCTAATAAATAGGTGTACGCCAGATAGCTGCACACCGACGACAATGTCAGCACAAAGGTGGTCGCCAGCGACATGCCCATGGCGGTTTCCAGTTTGCTGGACACCCCCATAAACGGGCACAGGCCCAAAAATTGAACCAGCACGAAATTGTTGACCAGTATGGTACTGACCAGTATGAGCAGGTACTCGGTCATGGTTGTTTCGGGCCTCGCTGGCTATTTTCTATTAACGACTTACATTATCCGCATGCCGGGCGTAGCGCCGGAGTCTGGCGACAGAATAAAGATGTCTTTGCCGCCAGGGCCGGCTGCCAGCACCATGCCTTCGGACAGGCCGAATTTCATTTTGCGGGCTTTCAGGTTGGCGACCATTACGGTTAAACGGCCTTCCAGTTCTTCGGGCGCGTAGGCTGATTTAATACCAGCAAACACGTTGCGCTCGCCATGTCCCACGTCAAGTGTCAGGCGTAACAGCTTGTCGGCGCCCTTTACGTGCTCGGCTTTGATGATTTTGACTACCCTCAGATCCACCTTGGCGAAGTCGTCAAACTCGATTTCCGGGCTAATGGGCTCCAGTGGTGTTTTCAGTGCGGCTTCTGCCGGCGCTTCAGCCACCGGCAGCTGTTCTTTCGAGGCATCGAGCATTTTTTCGATCTGCGTCATGTCCACCCGGCTCATCAGCGGCTGAAATTCGTTGATGCCGTGATCTTGAAGCAACTCGGCGCGGTTGTTCCAATCCAGCTTGGCGTTCAGGAAAGCTTCCGAGGCGTCGGCGGTCTTTGGCAGTACCGGCGCCAGGTAGGCCATCAACAGGCGGAACATGTTCAGCGCGTTGGTGCAGATGGCTTGAAGCTTTTCGTCTTCGCCTGCCTGCTTGGCTACTACCCAGGGTTGTTCGTCGTTGACGTACTGATTGGCAATATCCGCCAACTCCATGATTCGGCGCATGGCGCGGCCAAACTCGCGATTCTCGTAGTAACCGGCCAGCTCTTCGCCGGCGCTGATGAACTCGTTAAGCTTGTCGATCTCGGTGACTTGACCCAGCTTGCCGTCGAAGCGCTTGCTAATAAAGCCGGCGCTGCGGCTGGCTATATTAACCACCTTGCCCACCAGGTCCGAGTTTACCCGGGCGGCAAAATCGTCCAGGTTCAAATCCATGTCATCAACGCCGCCGGTGAGTTTGGCCGCAAAGTAATAGCGCAGGTACTCCGGATTCAGGAAGTCCAGATAGGTGCGGGCCATGATGAAGGTGCCGCGGGATTTGGACATTTTTTTGCCATTAACGGTCACAAAACCGTGGGCCCAAACCGCGGTGGGCGTGCGGAAACCGGTGTCGTGCAGAATGGCTGGCCAGAACAGGGCGTGGAAATTGATGATGTCCTTGCCGATGAAGTGGTACACCTCGGCGGTGGAGTCGGCTTTCCAGAAGTGTTCAAAATCGATGCCTTCGCGAACGCACAGGTTTTTGAAACTGGCCAGATAGCCAATGGGCGCGTCGAGCCACACATAAAAATACTTGCCCGGTGCATCTGGCACTTCAAAACCGAAGTAGGGTGCGTCACGGCTGATGTCCCAGTCGTGCAGACCAGCGTCTAGCCATTCAGCCAGTTTGTTGGCTACCTGCGGTTGCAGGGTACCGCTGCGAGTCCATTTGGCCAGGAAGTCGGCAAAATCCGGCAGTTTGAAGAAAAAGTGCTCGGATTCTTTTTCGATGGGTGTGGCACCGGACACCGCCGAACGCGGGTTAATCAGCTCGGTGGGTGAGTAGGTGGCGCCACAGGCTTCGCAGTTATCGCCGTATTGGTCGTCGGTTTTACACTTGGGGCACGTACCCTTGATAAATCGGTCGGCCAGAAACATGTTTTTTTCAGGGTCGAACGATTGGGTAATCGTGCGAGTGGCAATGTGCCCGTTCTGCTGCAGTTGACGGTAGATAAACTCTGAAAACTGGCGGTTCTCGTCAGAATGGGTGGTGTAGTAATTGTCAAAGCGGATCAGAAAGTCGCCAAAGTCTTGCTGATGTTCCTGGCGGATGCGGTCAATCAACTGCTCGGGGGTAATACCTTCCCGCTCGGCGCGGAGCATAATGGCGGTGCCGTGAGCATCGTCGGCGCAAACGTAATAACAAGTATGGCCGCGCAGTTTTTGGTAGCGCGCCCATATATCGGTCTGGATGTATTCCAGCAAATGGCCCAGGTGAATGGGGCCGTTGGCATAGGGCAGGGCACTGGTGACCAGAATGTCCCGTTTTTGCTTCGCACTCGCTTGCGTCATGGTTGAGCTTGAACCTTTGCTGGAATTGAATGTAGGCCGCGAATCAACAAAACACCCCCGCGCAGATTTGTGCACGGAACGCGGGTATCCTGTATGGCCAGAATTGGGCACAAATGATACCTTCCACGCAGAATTTTTTCATCCGAAACCCCGTTTAAGTGCAGCATTACCGGCCTGAACTCTTTCTGAACTCTTTCTGTGCTGTCCCTAAACTCTCCCGGAGTGATGTTATGACCACGATTTCCCGCCAAGCCCTGGAGGCGGCCATTCGCGAATACCGCGATCCGTACCTTGAAAAAGACTTGTACGAGCTGGATGCGGTAAAGAAGCTGGACGTGGACAAACGCGGTGAAGTCACCTTGATGGTGGAGTTGCCCTATCCGTCCAAAGGCATTGCCGGGGCTTTGAAACAGCTGGTGGGGAATGCGCTGGAATCAGTTGAAGGTGTGGAAAGCTCGGACATTCACGTGGCCCAAAAAATTCACGCCTACAAAGCCCAGAAAGAATTGCCATCGATTCCCGGGGTTAAAAACATTATTGCGGTGGCTTCCGGTAAAGGCGGCGTGGGTAAATCCACCACTGCGGTGAATCTGGCTCTGGCGCTGCAGCACGAAGGCGCCCGGGTGGGCGTGCTGGATGCCGATATTTACGGCCCCAGCGTGGGTATGATGCTGGGCGTGCCGGATGGCCAAAAGCCGGAGGTACAGGAGCAAAAGTACTTTATTCCCATTGAAGCTCACGGTTTGAAAACCAACTCCATGGCGTATCTGGCCAACGACAAAACCCCGATGATCTGGCGCGGCCCAGTGGTTACAGGTGTGCTTATGCAGCTGCTGCAGCAGACTCTTTGGGGCGAGTTGGACTATCTAATTGTGGATATGCCGCCGGGCACCGGTGATATCCAGCTGACGCTGGCGCAAAAAGTGCCGGTAACCGGCGCGGTGATTGTCACTACGCCGCAGAATATTGCTGTGATGGACGCCCGGCGTGGTATTGAAATGTTCCGTAAAATGGAAATACCGGTGTTGGGTGTGGTGGAAAATATGAGCGTGCACATCTGCAGTAACTGCGGCCACCAAGAAGCGTTGTTTGGCACCGATGGCGGAGCGCGTATTGCCGATGACTACGACACCGTATTGTTGGGCCAGTTGCCACTGCACAAAACCGTGCGCGAGCAAACCGATGGTGGTAAACCTACGGTGGCGGCAGAGCCGGATTCCGAAGTGGCGCGGCGCTATCTGGACATTGCCCGCCGCGTGGGGGCGGAGTTGTCAAAGCGTGAACGCAATTTAAGCGGCGCTATTTCCAGCGTGTCGGTCACCGGCCATTGGAATTCGCACTAAAACTGGCCAACAGTTAAACTGTCGCCCTTTATAACTCCGGGATATGAGAAACCAGCATGAGCATTAAACCCGACAAGTGGATTCGCCGCATGGCGCAGCAACACAACATGATCGAGCCCTTTGAGCCCGGCCAGGTGCGTGAATCGGAAAAGGGCCGGGTCATTTCCTACGGTACCTCCAGCTATGGCTACGACGTGCGCTGCAGCAACGAGTTCAAAATCTTCACCAACGTGCATTCCGCCACGGTAGACCCGAAGAATTTTGACGAAAACAGCTTTGTGAATATTACCAGCGATGTGTGCATTATTCCGCCCAACTCGTTTGTGCTGGCGCGCACGGTGGAATATTTTCGCATTCCCCGTAATGTGCTGACGATCTGCCTGGGCAAATCTACTTATGCCCGCTGCGGCATTATTGTCAACGTCACTCCGCTTGAGCCAGAGTGGGAAGGCCAGGTGACATTGGAATTTTCCAACACCACCAACTTGCCGGCGAAAATTTACGCCAACGAAGGCGTGGCGCAGATGCTGTTTTTCGAGGCTGACGAAGTGTGTGAAACCAGCTATAAAGACCGGGGCGGCAAGTATTTGGGCCAAACCGGCGTAACGCTGCCACGCACATGAACGCCAATCAGTTTTTAAAAGCAGTACAGCAGCTACAAGGCTGGCGCGAATGCGCGTTTTTGCTATCGCTGGCCGAGCGGGCGTTTCCCAATTACGCCCTGTTTGCGGACGCCATGGAATTGAAAACCGGCGCCAAAATGCGCCAGATTCTGGATGCGGGTTGGAATCTGTTAAAGCCAGATGCCATCGAGACTGCCATTCCCCAGTGGCTGCGCAAGCTAGAAGCGCTATCGCCAAACGTTGAGGACTACGACGCCTACGGCGTGTACCCCGCATATGACTTTTGCCAGTTGCTGGAACAGGCGCTGTTGAACCGGCTTAATCCTGGCAAGCATAGAGCAACAGAAGCTTCACAGCTTGCCACGGCAACCGTGATGAGCTTTGTTGAGGTTTCGGAGGCCGAAGAGCTAAGCGAAGACGAACTGGTGCGCCTGCTGGACCAGCATCCCTTGATGAAAGATGACAAGTTGTTTCAGCGCGACCTGGTGCTGGAATTAAAGCGTCAGCGCGTTCCACGGCAGGACTTTATCACTACCCTGCGCCAGCGAGCGGAAAACGATGGCGTTAGCAATCTGGGCATTTCGCTGTCCGATTAACATTGACTGAATAACCTTGACTGAATAAAACCGTTCGACCAATGGATTTGATCTGATGAAACTCTCTGCGTTTGGCCAGAAATTTACGGCGGATGCCGGTATTACCTCGTTGATGGATGATTTAGGTAACGCCATGGCCTCGGGTGATGACCTGATCATGATGGGCGGCGGCAACCCCGGTCATATTCCGGAGATACAACAGCGGGTTCGGGAGATTCTTGTTCAGATCAGCCAGAGTGACGACGATATGCGCCGCCTGGTGGGCGTTTATGATCCTCCCCAAGGCGAAAAGCAGTTTATCGCCGCGTTGGCGGAATTATTGAGCCGTGAGTATGGTTGGGACCTGACCAGCGAGAACATTGCGCTCACCAATGGCAGCCAGGCAGCATTTTTTATGCTGTTCAATATGTTCGGTGGTGATTACGGCGATGGCGTGCACAAACACATTCTGTTGCCGCTGGCACCGGAGTACATCGGTTACGCCGACGCGGGCATAGACGCGGACTTGTTTCACGCGGTGCAGCCTGATATTTCCTTCACCGACGCCCACGAGTTCAAATACCGAATCGACTTTGACGCGGTAGAAGTGACCGGCGAAACCGGCGCTATTTGTGTGTCCAGGCCAACCAACCCTACCGGCAACGTCATTACCGATGACGAGCTGGCGCAATTGGAAATCCTGGCGCGGCGCCAAAATATCCCTCTGATTGTGGATGGCGCTTACGGTACACCGTTTCCCAGTCTGTTGTTTACCGAAGCCAAACCGACCTGGAACGAGCAAATTATTCTTTGTTTGAGCCTGTCCAAACTGGGCTTGCCTGCGGCTCGCACCGGTATTGTGATTGCTGCAGCGCCTACCATCAAGGCGCTGGCAAGCATTAATGCGATCATGAATCTGGCTACTGGGAGCTTTGGTGCCATGCTGGCGGAGCCGTTGGTGCGCTCGGGGGAGATCCTGACACTAAGCCGTGACGTGGTATGCCCGTTCTATAAGGCCAAAATGCAGCGCGCCGTGGCAGCATTCACCGGCGCCATGGAAGATGCGTCGTGCCGCTGGTATATCCACAAACCCGAGGGCGCGATGTTCCTGTGGCTGTGGTTTCCGGATTTACCGATTACCAGCCTGGAACTGTATCAGCGCTTGAAGCTTCGCGGTGTGTTGGTGGTGTCTGGTCATTACTTTTTCCCGGGGCTATCCGAGGATGGCTGGAATCACCGTGACGAGTGCCTGCGGGTGACCTATTCGCAGGACGACGAGCGGGTTGCCGAAGGGCTGAGGATTATTGCTGAAGAAGTTAAAGCGGTTTGGGTTGAGGCTGAAGCTGCGGGCTAATGCCCTTAGCCCGAGCGCAAATTAAAGCTGTTTTATGCTTTTCAGGTTGAGCTCGTAGCGGCTGCCATCAGGCTCGGTTTGCAGTAATTGCACCAGCGCGTAGTTGAATTTTGGGGCGAACCACATCAGCGTCTCCCGCTTGGCGCCTTCGCCACGCAGTTTTTCGACCGTCAGAGCGTTTATTTCGCCTTGTAGAGTTTCAATCGTCCCTTCGTCAATCACCGCGAATCTATCTTCGCTCGGCCTTCCGTGGCGCACATAACGGTATTCCATTTCACGTTTTCCTGCTTTGAGATCCTGGTGCAACTGAAGTTGATAGCCTAGTGGGTCCAGCATGCCAGGGCTGAGGGGAGTTTCGAATGCTGTGCCTTTATAGCGGCCAGTCGCAAGATTTTGCTCCCAGTCAAAATCGATGGTCTCTTCACGATCGCGAATTAGCAAACCTGACAGCTTATAGCGATAGCGCAGAGGAATGACCTGACCGTCCTGCCACTTCAGAACCACCGATTCTTCAATATCGGCTACAAACGACTTTACCGAGGTACGATAAAGCCAAACGCCATTACTCTGGTTGCTAAGAATGCGTTTTGCGCTGCCGTTCAAAGTAATACCCTTCTCGATAGAGGCGGTAAAAGAAGCCTCGAAAGGTGCTAGCTCCGCGGTGCCTGACGACTCATCCTCAACCGCCGCCAGCGCAGACGCGGTGAAGATAGCCAGGCACACCGACAAGGCCAGATTGAGTAGCAGGGGCAACCTCGAAAATGCTGATTCAATACGGGGTTTTTTCTGCATGATTGCCTCCTCCAATACAGTGTTCGGCCGATTAGTTTGCCGGCAATACCAAGGGCTGGGAGAGCGCCTGGCCATCAAAAAAAACCTGTTCAGCACCGAGTTGCACGCGGCCCTCACAGCACCAACGCACCACAATCGGATAAAGCACATGCTCCTGAGTCTGCGCCTTCTGCGCCAGGGTTTCAGCGCTGTCGTCCGGGCCCACTGCAATTTGGGCCTGAGCGATAATCGGCCCTCCATCCAGTTCTTCGGTGACAAAGTGCACAGATACACCGTGCACTTTGTCACCGGCGTCCAGTGCGCGCTGGTGGGTATTCAGGCCGGTGTATTTTGGTAGCAGCGAAGGATGAATGTTCAGCAGTTGGCCGCGGAACGCGCGGACAAAGCCCTCGGTCAGGATGCGCATGAAACCGGCCAGCACAATCAGGTCCGGATTGTGGCGGCGGATTTCCTGCATCAGGGCGCCATCGAATTCATCGCGACTGCCATAGCGACCGTGCTCAATCACAAAGGTCGGAATGTTTGCATAGGCCGCCTTCGCAAGCGCTGGCGCCTTGGCTTGATTGCTGCCAACCGCCACTATGTCGGCGGGGTAGTCGCGCTCACGGCTGGCTTTAATCAACGCCTGCAGGTTGGTGCCTGCGCCTGACACCAGAATCAGAATCTTGGGGCGCGGTGACGGATCCGCTTTCATATCGCCAGCAGTCCCGGCTGGTAGCGTACAACGCTGTCGGCCTGGTGATCCACGCCGGCTTCAATCGTACCAAGATGCCACGCCGTTTCGCCCATGGCATTGAGTGTATCCAATGTCAGCGACAGTTGGTCTTGTGGAACGCATAGCACCATGCCAATGCCGCAGTTAAACGTGCGGTACATTTCTTCAGTGGCCACGCCGCCGGCGTCTTTTAACCATTGGAACACCGGTGGTAGCTGCCAGCTGGCGGTGTCAATTGTGGCCACGGTGCCCTTGGGCAGCACGCGAGGTATGTTCTCGGGCAGGCCACCGCCGGTAATGTGTGACAGAGCACGAACGTCTATGTCGCGAATCAGCTTTAGCAAGTTTTTTACATAGATGCGTGTCGGGGCCATCAGGGCTTCGGCCAGGGTAGTATCGCCTATTGGCTGGTTCAGATCGGCGTTGCTGACTTCCAAAATTTTGCGGATCAGTGAATAGCCGTTGGAATGGGGGCCGGAAGAGCCCATCGCCAGCAGGGCATCACCCGGGCGCACGCGGCTGCCGTCAATAATATCAGCGCGTTCGGCTATGCCAACGCAGAATCCGGCAAGATCGTAGTCGTCACCTTCGTACATGCCCGGCATTTCGGCGGTTTCGCCACCCACCAGGGCGCAGCCGGCCAGCTCACAGCCTTCGCCAATGCCTTCAACCACGCTGGCAGCAACGTCTACGTTCAGTTTTCCAGTGGCGTAATAGTCCAGGAAAAACAGGGGCTCGGCGCCACCCACAATCAGGTCGTTCACGCACATGGCGACCAGGTCGATGCCGATGGTGTCGTGTTTTTGTAACTGCATGGCCAGGCGCAATTTTGTGCCTACGCCGTCGGTGCCAGACACCAGGACAGGCTCTTTATAGCCAGCAGGAATGGCAACCATGGCGCCAAACCCACCCAGGCCGCCCAGCACTTCCGGGCGACGGGTGCGTGCCGCTGTCGCTTTAATGCGGTTGACGAGTTCATTGCCGGCGTCAATATCAACGCCGGCGTCGCGGTAAGTTAAAGAAGGCTTGTGTTCGCTCATGGATCTGTAAACCGTTGGCCAGTGGGTCAAGGCGCGGATTTTAGCAGGTGCAGTGAAGGGGTCCAACCGTAATTGCCACGATTCCGCCTTAAGGGTGCCGGGGTGCAGCGCTACTCAGGCCCGGGGGCTTGGTGTATCCTGTCCGTCGTCCATGCAATTGCCGGGTTTTTACATGCGTGCATTTCAAAAGAACTACAGGCCTGAATTTCAAAAAATCTTTGTGCCTGACTTTCAAAGGTCAATCAACTTCAAGTTATTGTCCGCGTCTTGCTGCAGCCTCGTCGTTAGCGCCCGGGCCCGTGTCAGGCAGTCCGCTGTGCGCTGGGTATTGGCGGCAATGTTGTTGCTGGCGGCTCAGGCTCAGGCAGTACCCGTCAACAATCTGTACTCTGCCAACGTAGCTCTGGAAGGCTCCGGATCAGAGGCGTTATCGGCGTCTTATGACGCAGGGCTGCGTGAGGTGCTGGTGCGTGTTGCCGGTAGCCGTGGAGTATTGGAGCGTGAAGATGTTGATCGGGTACTTGCTGCGGCAGAGTCGATGCTGACGTCTTACCAGGTTTTGAATGCAGGTGCTGAAAGCCGGGTACAGATGAGCTTTGGCGCGGTAGCCGTCACCCAGGCGCTGGCCTCAATTCAGGCGCCGGTGTGGGGTGCCAACCGGCCACTGACCTTGGCTTGGGTTGCGCTTGAAGAAAATGGTGGGAGGGCATTGATTACCGATATCGGCCCTCTTGACGGTGCCAGTGCCGATTTCCGCTCCGGTCTTGAAAGCGCATCGCGGGTCCGCGGCTTGCCCTTGGTGTTACCGGTTGCAAGTGCGGCCGGTAATCGCGAGTTGCTGTCGGATATCTGGGGTCAGTTTTTTAGCCGTGTACGCAGCGCTTCCAATGATGTTGGTCGTGATGTGATGGCGCTGGTGCGGGTGAGTCGTAGCGGTGGTCAGTGGCGCGCGGGTTGGGTGATGGACGGCTTCAGTTCTGATAGCCCTGGCGAGCAGACGGTGAGCTCAGATTCGCCGGCCGCCCTGGCGCAGGCCTTAGTTGATCGCTGGACCGAACTTTATGTTAGCCGTTACGGGGCAAGCGAAGGCGATGCTGGTAAACAGCCTACGGTAGATTTGGTACTGCAAGGCGTGACTAAATTAGCGGACTACGCCGAAATAACCCGAGCATTGGCGCAGATTAATGCTGTTGACAGTGTCGCGCCTGTTGAAGTGAAAGGCAGTGAGCTGACCATGCGCCTGACATTCTCTGGTGAGTTGGACCAGCTGCGTGACTACATCACGCTGGATTCCCGCTTGGTGTCGCAGCCAACAGCGGCCGGACCGTCCGACGAACAGGCTCTGCAGGCGCTGTATCCGGTTCTGATCTATCGCTGGCAGCCTTCACCGGTTCCGGCGGTGGTGCGTTAAACTCGATGCGAGGAGGGCGCTTTGAGTTTGCATCATTGGCGCTGGATTCCAAATGCTCTAACCTTTCTGCGTATCGCGTTGATTGCTCCGTTTGCTATGGAGTTGCACGCAGGCAATTATTCCATAGCATTGATTATTTTTACTGTGGCAGCGGTGACTGACGGCGTGGATGGGTATCTGGCCCGCCGCTTTAACTGGCGCTCCCGCTTTGGCGCCATCGTTGACCCTCTGGCGGACAAAGCTTTACTCATCAGCGCCTATCTGATGTTGGCGCTGGGCGGCGTATTTCCTTTATGGCTGTTTTTGCTGGTGCTGGGGCGTGACCTGTTAATTGTGTGTGGCGCACTGATATTTCACTATGGAATCGGTAGATTCGAAATGGCGCCGAGTCTTTTGGGTAAATTCAACACCGCGATTCAGATTCTTGCAGTGCTGCTGGTAATGCTGTTGCAGGTCATAATTATGACGCCGCCGTGGATAAACTCGGCGCTCGTCTGGATAGTTGCTGTATTCACAGTGCTTAGCGGTGCGCACTATCTGCTCGCTTGGAGCTTACGGGCATGGAGGGCCAGGTTGTCGTGACAAGTTCACAGCTCATTCTGGGTGTTAAATTGCGTGACGATGCCCGTTTCGACAACTTCCACGGCGAGCGCAACGCGGCCGTGGCCAAGCGTTTGCAGCAGGCTTGTCAGCCTCCGGTAACGGTTCCAGTGTTGTTGTTGTGTGGCGATTCTGATACTGGCAAAAGCCACCTGTTACAGGCCCTGTGCCATTACGCTGAAAGCCAGTCGTTATCAGCGGTTTGCATCAGCATTACCGAGCTGGGGCCGTTTGGACCAGATGCGCTTACCGGGCTCGAGCAATTTAACCTGGTGTGCCTGGACGATTTGGACAGCGTTGTTGGTCAGACCGGCTGGGAAGAGGCCGTTTTTCATCTTTACAACCGCATGCTGGATGCCGGTCACCAGCTTGTTGTGAGCTTGTCGGACGTGCCCGCATCTTTACCGTTCATTTTGCCCGATTTGTCTTCTCGCCTTAGCCACGGCTTGACTCTGCAGCTGGGTATTTACCGCGATTCAGATCGCAAGCGTATTCTGATGGCCCGCGCAGAGCAGCGAGGGCTGGTGATGGCTGACGACGTTGCCGGATTTATTCTGCGCCGCGCACCGCGACAGCTGGGTGAGCTGCTGGCCATTCTGGACTCGCTGGACGAAAATTCGTTGCAAGCCCAGCGCCGGCTGACCATTCCGTTTGTAAAAACCGTAATGAACTGGTAACTGCGGCCGCTATGAGCGAACGCCCATACACAAGTAAGGAGACGAGCGATGAGACGTGTGGTATTCAATCAGAAAGGCGGTGTCGGTAAGTCCAGTATTACCTGCAACCTGGCCGCGATCAGTGCGGCCCGCGGCAAGCGCACGTTAGTGGTTGATCTGGACCCGCAGGGTAATTCAACCCATTACCTGATGGGTCGGCCTGCCACCGAGCTCGATAATAACGCGGCTGATTTGCTTGAGCAGACCTTGGCGTTCACGGTGTTCAACCGGCGCCCGGAAGAGTCGTTTGTGCACGCGACGCCTTTTGAGAACCTCTGGGTGTTGCCTTCAAGCCCGGAGCTGGAGTTTCTCGAACGTAAACTTGAAGCCAAGCACAAAATCTACAAACTGCGTGAAGCCTTGAAAAAGCTGGATCAACATTTCGACGACATTTACATTGATACCGCGCCGGCGCTGAATTTTTATACCCGCTCGGCGCTGATTGGTGCCCAGCGCTGCCTGATTCCGTTTGATTGTGATGATTTCGCGCGCCAAGCGCTGTACAGCATCATTCACGAAATTCAGGAACTGCAGGAGGACCACAACCCGGAGTTGAGTATTGAGGGCATTGTTGCCAATCAGTTTCAGGCCCGCGCCAGTCTGCCGTCCAAGCTGTTGGCTGAATTGGAGCAGGAAGGTTTGCCGGTATTGTCGGTTCGCTTGTCTAGCTCAGTGAAAATGAAAGAGTCCCATCAGTGTCATCAGCCGCTGATTCATATGGCGCCGCGACACCCTCTAACCCAACAGTTCGAAGACCTGTACCGGCTGCTTCACGGCGAACCACTGATGGCCGATGCAGCGCTGACGGCGCAAAAATGACAGCCGCACCCGACAGCTCTGGCCAGGCCTATCAGGTTGCCGACCGTCTGTTAGCCATTGAAATTCAGCTGCGCCAGATGAATTGCTGGCAAAGCGAGCCTCTGGCGGCGGAAAAGTACCTCAGCCGCGAGCCGTTCTGCCTGGATACGATGAGCTTTGAACAATGGTTGCAGTTTGTGCTTTTGGCGCGGCTAAAACAGCTGGTTGAAGATGCTCAGCCGTTACCCACGGTCAGCGGCGTGGCGCCAATGGCAGAAGAGCACTATCGCAGGGGCTCTGGCCCCGGGCAGGCTTTGATCCGTGAACTGGCCGCTTTGGACGAACTGCTGGGAGCGAAGCCCTGCTGAGCGCTATCGCCAGGCCACGAAATATGATCACAGCTCAGGCGTCTAGGCGCATGGACAGGTCTACGGCCCGCAGGTTTTTTGTCAGCGTGCCCAAAGAGATAAAGTCGACACCGGTTTCGGCAATGGCCACCAAGGTGCTGTCGTCAATGCCGCCAGAGGCTTCAAGCTTTGCCTTACCCGCAGTTTGGGCCACTGCTGTGCGCATATCCGCCAGAGAAAACTCGTCAAGCATGATGATGTCGGCACCGGCATCCAGTGCCTGTTGCAGTTCGTTCAGATTTTCGGTTTCTACTTCTACCGGTTTGCCCGGCGCCAGTTCCCGCGCTGCACGCACAGCGGCCGCAATAGAACCGCAGGCCGCAATGTGGTTTTCTTTGATCAGAAAAGCGTCCCACAATCCCAAACGATGATTACTGCAGCCGCCACAGGTGATCGCGTATTTTTGCGCCAGGCGTAAGCCAGGCAGAGTTTTGCGGGTATCCAGTAATTGCGTACGGGTGTGGCTGATCAGCGCCGCGTAACGGGCGGCGAGGGTGGCGACTGCAGACAGGGTTTGAAGCCAGTTTAAGGCCGCACGCTCGGCAGTCAGCAGGCTGCGGGCCAGGCCGTTCATACGGAACAGCAGCTGACCGGGTTCGACGCGTTGGCCGTCTTCCACCTGCCAGTCCAGAACAACGTCGCGATCAACCTGACGGAATACTTCATCTACCCATTCGCGGCCGGCAATAACGGCGTGTTCGCGGGTAATCACGCGGCCGCCGGCGCGGGTGTCAGCGGCGATAAGTTGTGCCGTAATGTCACCGTCGCCAATGTCTTCGCGCAGACTGTGGGCAACCGTTTCAATTCTAGACTGGCGCAGAAGTTCGGCACTGATCATGGTGTGGTGTCCGTAACGGCAGAGAAGTTAGGTGCACGCGGCACAAATAGGCAGAAACGCAGTTTATCGCGCCCGCCGGCGTTCGCCAACCGCCGCGTACATGTTGCCGAGTGTGATCCAGCTCAAGACTCTACAAATCATGACAAATCCTGACACATACTGACGCAATAAGGCTTTATGATAGTATTTGAAAGTATATTCCGATCAGCAAAGGAAAAGGCGGCTCGGCGCTAACAGGAGATAGATTCAGTGCAGGACAAAAAAGTTGTCAACATCACGGGACAGGGTTCAACGTCCCGCTTTTTTTTGCCGACTGCGTTAATTCGGCTACGGGACGCGTCTGCCCAGAGTATCCGTACGGTGCTGAATCAATTTTTTGACCGCGCTGACGATGCTCTGTTCGAACTCGCCGATCGCGCCAGCACTGATCAGGAACAAACCCGCTATTTTGACGCCATGCGCGAACTTCGGCTGCGTCGCAAGTCGATGACGGTAGCGGTGTTGCATCACGTCAGTCAGGCCTTCAATGATATTGGCAAGTTCCGCCCGCAGAGCACCGTTCCGGGCCTCGGCAGTGTGGATGAAGGTTCTCTTAGCCTGCTGGATCACGCCGAACTTGAGCAACAGGTGGCCATCGATAATATGGTCACAAAACTGCGCTATCAATACAGTGAAGCGTTACGTCACCTGAGCTTGCGCGTGCGCCATCTATTACCCGGTGTGACTCTGGAAGACGACCAGATGCCGTTGTGCCCGGAAGTGCTGTGCGGTGGACTGGCCGCGGCCAGCAAAGACCTTGATGTTGACATAAAAGCACGGCTGATAGTGTTGAAATTGTTTGACCAACTGCTGGTGAGCAGCCTCGGCGAGGTGTATCACGGCGCCAATGTGACTCTGATAGAAGAAGGCGTTCTGCCTGACAGCAAAGCGGTCAGCGCGGCGCAACCGGCTCGCAGCCGCCAGGGCACGCCGGTGCCGCCGCCATCAGCAGCGTTCCGAGAGGCGGGCGGGTATGGTGTGGGAAAACCTCAGACAGAGGCAGAGGTTTCAGCCGCTACTTTTTCGCAACTGAGCGCGCTGCTGCGGCAGGGTCAGGCTGCATCTGGTGAGGGTCACGCTCATGCCAGTGGCGGGCAATGGTTGCAAACCGACGCCCTGCTGGCTCGGCTGAACCAGGTTCAGACCGCATTTGGCAATGACGCCAGTGCGCCGCTGGTACCTCTGAACCAGCAGCTGCAACCGGTGTTACAGAGTTCGTCTGGTCAGTCACTGCGGCCCGGCCAGGTGGACAACGACGTCATCAATCTGGTGGCTATGCTGTTCGAGTTTATTCTGGACGACCGCCATTTGCATTCGGTGATGAAAAGCCTGTTGGCACGGTTGCAGATACCGGTGCTGAAAGTGGCGTTAACAGACAAGAATTTCTTCAACCGTGGTGGCCATCCCGCACGCAAGTTGCTTAACGAAATGGCACTGGCCGCCACCGGCTGGACTGAAAAACGCCCCGGTCAGCGTGACCCACTACTGGATAAAATCAGCGCGGTGGTAAACCGGATACTGGCGGATTTTTCCACAGACGTATCGCTGTTTAACGAATTGTTGGACGATTTCAACCGGTTTTCTGATCTGGACCAGCGCCGCAGTGATTTGGTAGAGCAGCGCCTGCGGGACGCAGAAGAAGGCCGTGCGCGCCATGAACAGGCAATCTCAGACGCCAAAGAGCTGCTGCACAAGGCAATGGATGGCCGGCTATTACCCGAGCCGGTGCAAAATATGCTGAATGGCCCCTGGGGCCATTACCTGCATTGGCTAGCGCTCCATGAAAGCACCGACAATAAGGCTTGGCAGCGAGCCAAGGCGCTAACCGAGCAGCTGATCTGGACCATTGACCCGGTACCCCTGACGGCAACGACCCATGAGTTGTTACAGCAAGCCATACCGCACGTTATTGAGCAGTTACGCGGGGCTTTGGAAGGTGTGGCCTGGGATGGTTTGTCGGTAGAAACGATGATCCGTGATCTGGAACTGGCACATCTTGACGTGTTCCAGCGCTTGGTGATTGCGCCCGGTGAGGCCGCCGACGTCAGTCAGCCGACGCCTGCCTTGCCAGTTGCCGCAGATGACCCCAAAGAAGCGGTGGTTGCCCGGGCGCCCGAGCCGGAGGTTTCAGAGCCCACAAGGGCTCAACCGGTTGTTGCCGATGAATGGCTGGCTAAAGCCGATAGTTTGCGAGTGGGTTGCTGGCTTGAATTAAATCGCGATGGCAGTCAGATTCGCTGTAAGCTGGCGGCATTTATCCGGGCGGTAGATAAGTACATATTTGTAAATCGCAGCGGCGCCAAAGTCGCCGAATACCGCCGCAACGAGCTGGCGGAAATGATGGCCCGAGGCCATATTGAAATACTGGACGATGGTTTGATTTTTGACCGGGCTCTGGAGTCGATTATTGACAACTTACGCACCAGTCGCCGCTTTTGAAGGTTGCAGCGTGCCGTGGCACACGGTGACGCTTTGTGATTCAATTGGAGTTATACCACTTCGTTGAATCAGGATTCGCCTTGCCTCAAACCCCCCACTCTGTGTTTACCCAAGCCTCTGAGACGGCAGCCACACTGCGCGCAAGCGGCAGAATAGATGCAGCCTTTTGGCGACCGTCTCCTAATTTTGGTGCGCGGCCCGCGGCCAGCCAGGTAAGCCTGATTGTTGTGCACTGCATCAGCTTGCCTCCGGGCCAGTTCGGGGGCCCTGAAATTGAAGATTTTTTCTGCAATCGGCTAGACATCGAGGCCCACCCGTATTTTCAGTCCATCGCCACAATGACTGTTTCAGCCCACCTGTTGATACGCCGTGATGGCACGCTTATCCAGTTTGTTAGCCTGCTGGATCGTGCCTGGCACGCTGGCTGTTCCCGTTTTCGCGGCCAGAACGAGTGCAATGATTTTTCCATCGGCATTGAGCTTGAAGGCAGTGACGATATGCCTTATACCGAGGCTCAATACCAGGCATTGTCCGCTGTTTGCCAGCAAATTATGGCGGCCTGGCCAGACATTGGCGTTGACGAGATTACGGGCCACAGCGACATTGCGCCGGGGCGAAAAACCGATCCCGGGCCGGCGTTTGACTGGTCGCGGCTGCATCAAAGCCTGGCGAAACCCACAAAGGACAGATTATGACCCTGCTTGCATTTGTGCTGGCCTACCTGCTGCGGCGACGGCTGGACAGTCGCGATCAGCTCGATGGCCATCAGCTATGGCGCAGCTGGTTTGAAGGTGTGGGGCAAGGCCTGCCGCAAAGCCTTTCCCAACGGATGAGTGCGTTGGCGCCGTTACTGGCGGTGGCTATTCCGACCGCCGTGGTGTGGCTGGCACAGAGTTACTGGCAGCGCCACCACTGGCCCCTGGCGGGTTGGTTACTGGAATTGTTATTGCTTCTGCTGTTGCTGGGTATGCCAGGCTGGCGTCAGTTTCTGGAAAATTACGCCCGGGCATGGCGCCGTGGTGACATGCAGGCAGCTTGGCGCTATATCCAGCACCTGCTCCCGGCGCATCAGCGCGGCGCAGCGCTATCGCCTGAAACCATGCAACTGGCACTCTCTGAAGCGTTAATGGCGCAAGTATTCTGGCGTTATTTCATGGTGCTGTTCTGGTACGCGGTGGGCGGCATTTCTGCCGCGGTGCTGGCCAGCGGCCTGGTGGCATTGGGGCAGAGCTGGCCGTTAGCCGGGCGTGACCAGTGTGAGCGTTGGCGCGAGTGGGGCGGTTGGTTGCCGGCGCGGCTGCTAGCGCTGACCTTTGGCCTGGCCGGTGACTTGGCCGGCTGGCTGCGGCAACGGCGCCAAGCCCGCGGTCACTGGCGATTGCCAGTAGCAAAGCTGCTGGTCGCCACTGCCGATGGCGCTTTGACCGGTTACGCGCTGGACCCAGGCCGATTTTCCTCATTACACCCGCAAGACTGGCAGAGCTATGGTGAGCGTAGCCTGAACGCCATCCGCGATCTGCTTAACCGCAGTATGCTGATATGGCTGTGTCTGCTGGCATTGATGGTGATTGCGGGCGTGGCTTAGCCGAGTGCGGGGCATACTGTTACATTTCCTGACAAAAAAAAGCTCAGGTTTTTAAGATTTTGGACGACACTCAAGCTGAATAATAAAAAATTCAGAATTTGATAAAGCGGCGAAACACGTGAAAAAATTGATTGCTCCAGCCATTGCGCTGATGAACCGGCTGCCGATGATTTTTAAATTCAGCCTCATTAGCTTCCTCTTTTTGCTGCCCATTGCCGGGCTGTCCTGGCTGGTCATGACCCAGCTTAACCATTCCGTGGCAATCACGACCAACAGCAAGGCTGGCTTGACACAGCTAGAACAGGCCGATGAACTACTGCGCCGCGCCATGGACTATCGCGATTATCAAGCGGTAGCTGCATTCCGCGACGATAAGGAACTGCATGCCCGCGCAGACCAAGCGGCTGCAGCTGTGGATGCCGCATTTAGTCGCTTGGGTAGTGTTGCACCCGAGTTTGATCGCGGCGGCGTATGGGCTGCCCAAGTGGGCCAGTTGCGCGAGGCCTGGAATACTCTGCGTAGCAAGCAGGTATTCCATAATCGATTTGACGCCCAATTCACCTACAATCAGGAGTTTGTGCAAAAAGCATCGACCCTGTTACCCGCCACCATTGAACTGTCGGGCCTGGCGCAAACTGATTCGCGGGAAAATCTGGTGTTGTTGAAGTTATTAGGCGACTCTTTGCCAGAGGCTCGCAGTGCGATCGGTCAGGCTCGATCCTATGGCATTTACGCGTTGCTGGAAGGGCAATTAAGTTATGATCTGGGCGATCAGCTGAATCGAATTTATGATCACTTGACCAATCAGGCGTCTTTGCTCACGCCGGCGTTGACGGTGGCGCAGGAAGCGGCGCCTGTGCTGGCAGCCCAAGCTGCTGGTGTACAGAAAGTCAGCGCCAGCGTGCTGCAAACCCAAGCTTTTGTGGACACCAACGTACTGACTCCAGTGCGCCTTGAGATGAGTTGGGAAACCTATGACAGTGCTCTGAGCGGGTATTTGCTGGACCATCAGCGCCTTGGCGCTGTGGCGTTTGGTGGTTTGTTACAAAATCTGGGTGATCGTCTCCACTTCGAAACCACTCAACGAATGCTGATTATCGTTTCGCTGCTGTGCGTGTTGATGCTAGTGGTGTATCTGTACATTGGATTTTTCATATCAGTACGCACCGCCATAAACCGTTTTGCCGATTCGGCGCGGCAAGTGGCGTCGGGTGATATGACAGCGCGCATCGAACTTAGCAATCGTGATGAACTGGGTGAACTTACTGGCGAGTTTAACAGCATGACCGATCGCATCGCCAGCCTGATCCGCTCGGTGGGTAACACCACCGCAGAGGTAGATCAGCAGGCGAGCCGGGTGAATGCTACGGCGGTAGCAACCAGCGATGCAGTGAGTCGGCAGATGCACGAAAGTGAACAGATTCAAGAGGCTATGAGACAGATGACGGGTGCGGTCAATGAAGTGACCGAGAGCGCCCATCGGGTAGCTGATAGCGCCGGAGCTGCCGAAAAAGATACCGAGACCGGACGCCAGACTGTCGCCGACTCGGTGACGACAATTCACCAGTTGGCGACGGAGATTTCCAGCGCTGTAGACGCGATTCACCGGGTCAGCTCTGACAGCAGCGACATCAGCAAGGTGCTGGTGGAAATCAAGGCTATCGCCGAGCAAACCAACCTGCTGGCGCTGAATGCGGCCATTGAAGCGGCTCGCGCCGGCGATCAGGGCCGTGGTTTTGCGGTCGTAGCCGACGAGGTGCGGTCGCTTTCTCAGCGCACTCACAAATCCACCGAAGAAATCGAAAAGATGATCTCGCGTCTGCAGAGTGGCGTTAAAGGGGCGGTTGCCGCAATGACAAACAGCCATCAGGTGACTGAAGCGACCGTACAAAAATCTGCGCTGGTGACTGAGGCGCTGGACCGCATTGCTGCCGGTATTTCGACCATTGTCGATATGAGTCAACAGATCGCCCAGGCGGCAGAGGAACAATCGGCGGTCACCCGTGACGTTAATACCAGCGTGGCGCAAATCGGCGAACTGGGCTTGGCGACAGCGCAGAACGCCCGGGGCACGTTGGAATCGTCCCAGGAAATGTCACAGCGAACAACGTCGCTGCAGCGACTGGTAGAGGCCTTTCGGGTCTAGGAGTGAGAGTGGCTCAGGCCACGTTCGCCTCAGTAAACTTGGCCTCGCTGCGCACCATGCCCAGGGCGTGGGTGATGTTGTCGCTGGGCGCAGTCTCACCAAACCAAGCCAGCTTTTTGTAAAGGCGTACTACGTTACCCACAATAATCAACGCGGGCGCCGGCAGTTGCGCCTGCTCCTGTTTGGCGGCGATATCGGCTAAAGTACCAATCAGCACTTTCTGGTCGACTGCGGTACCGCGGGAGACAATGGCAATCGGTGTATCCGGCGCCCGGCCATGAGCCATCAGGCCGGCACTGAGTTGCGGCAGTGTGTGCAGTCCCATATAGAACACGACCGTTTGATTGGGCTGTATCAGTTCTTTGTAATCAAGGTCTTGTTGTCGATTTTTTAACTGGCCGGTAACAAACTTGACTGACTGGGCATAGCCCCGGTGGGTCAGTGGAATGCCGGCGTAGGTCGAACAAGCGCTGGCGGCGGTAATGCCCGGTACCACCTGGAACGGTATGCCATGGGCTTTTAGCTCTTCCAGTTCTTCACCGCCGCGTCCGAAAATAAACGGATCACCGCCTTTAAGCCGCACCACCCGCCGCCCCAGTTTGGCGTGTTTTACCAACAGGGCGTTAATGTCGTCTTGGGGCACCGTGTGATGATCGCGACGCTTGCCGACGTAAATCAGATCGGCGTCGCGCCGGCACAAATCCAGCACCTCTGGCGATACCAGATTGTCGTAAAACACCACGTCAGCCTGCTGCATCAGACGCAGAGCCTTAAACGTCAGCAGCTCCGGATCACCCGGGCCAGCACCAACCAGATACACCTCACCGGTTTTATGGCCGGCGTCGCCCCGGTTGATGGCCGACACCAGCATGGATTCCGCTTCGTCATGGCGACCGGAAAACACCTTTTCCGCAATTTGTCCTTCCAGCACGTTTTCCCAAAATTGACGACGGTCATTCAGCGAATTGAAACGCGCTTTAACTCGATCGCGAAAGCGCCCGACCAAGCCACCCAGGCTGCTGTAGCCTTTGGGGATCAGAGTTTCCAGCCGTGCTCGTAGCAGCCGGGCCAGCACCGGTGACTGCCCGCCGGAGGTGATGCCAATCACAATTGGCGAGCGGTCGACTATGGCCGGAAATATGAAGCTACACAGCTTTGGCGTGTCTACCACGTTGATGGGAATATTTCGCGCTACGGCCTCGGCGTGAACCTGAATGTGCAATTTGGCGTCGTCGGTGGCGGCGACCACCAGAGTTTTTCCCTCCAGCAGGTCGCTGTGATAATCCCCCAAAATGATCTCGTCTCGGTCATCGGCCAGCAGAGCCCGAAGTTCGTCATCGACGGCGTGGGAAACCACGGTCAGGCCAACACCTGCGCGTTTGAGCAGGCGAGCCTTGCGCAGGGCAATATCACCACCGCCCACCAGCAACACCTGGCGATCGTTCAAATTAAAAAACAGCGGTAAAAAATCCACGGCAGCCTCCCGGAGTGAGCAGTATCAGAGCCTGGTGTGTAACCCGCACTCGCGGGTTTCCAGAGCTTTGGTGGGATCGAAATAATCGTGTTCGTCGGGCAACTGGTGCGCGGCCAGGTAGGCATCCAGATCGGCGCTGGTCAGATTGAATAAAGGCGCTACCTTCACAATGCCGCTTTTGCTGGTGGAGACGATGTCCAGCGATTGGCGAAAGTCGGTTTGGTCTTTGCGGATGGCGTTAAACCACACATCCGGCTGAATTTCTGCCAGTGCCCGAGCAAAGGGCTCCAGCTTCACCTGGCGGGTAAATTCCTCGTGCAGCGGCTGGTCAATCTCGGGTATGCCCTGCATCAGCACATTGCGCCGGGCAGCGGTTTGCTGCGGTATAAACGTGCGCACATTCAGCTTCAGCTGGGCAATCAGTTTTTCTGCAAAGCGATAGGTTGCAGAGGTGTTGTACCCCGAGTCAATCCATATCACCTGAATGTCCGGCCGGGCTTGAACGGCCATGTGCAGGATCACGGCCTCGTAAGGACCGAAGTTGGTCGTGACGACCGGATTGCGCGCCTGCGTTAAGGCCCACGTTATGATTTCTTGGGGCCGGTTACTGGCAAGCTGTTGGTTGGCCGAAGCCACATTAAACGTCATGGTGTCGATGTCCTTTGACTGAAAGCCGGCCGCGGATCCGCCGCCGTACCCTGATAATTCACGCTGATCTCGGAAAATGCCTGAAGATGATCGGTTTGGAAGCGCTCGTCATTGATGGCAAAGGCGTTGAATCCGGAGCTTTGCATCAGCGCCAGGCGATCGCGGGTAACATGGCCCAGAGCTCGAATTTGCCGATTAAAACCGCTACGCACCAACTGGCGGGCGATGCTGAATCCGCGGCCATCGCGAAACGTTGGGAATTCGACGGCAATCAGGTCGAGTTGGCTGTGGTCGGCGTAAAGCGCCGCCAGGTCATCATCGCCATTTACGATCACGCCCAGCGGGCTGTTGCGCTGCTGCAGCGCTTCCCGGTGTTGCCGATACCAAACGAGGGGCACAGCAACAGGCCCATTTTCGGGTAATAATGAACCCTCGTCGAGAGCCGCCTGACCAAGTAATTGCCAGGGGTCTTCGGTCACAATGCGCTGGTTAATGAGCAGTGGCATACACACGTTCCTTAAAGGGTTTGATGCCCACACGTTGCACTACCTGCGCAAACGATTCGTCTTCGCCGCGCTGGTCAACGTACACGGCCAGAATTTTTTCCACGGTGAGAGCAACGTCGCTCGCCGGTACCGACCTTCCTAGAATCTTGCCTAGGCGTGCGTCTTCTTTGGAGGACCCGCCGAGTGAAATCTGATACCAGTCTTCGCCCTTTTTATCCACGCCCAGAATGCCGATGTCGGCGACGTGGTGATGGGCACAAGCGTTGATGCAACCAGACATGTTCAGTCGGATTTCGCCCAGATCGTACAGATGATCCATATCGTCAAAATGCTGATTGATCTGGTCCGAAATGTTCAACGTGCGAGCGTTAGCCAGCGAGCAAAAATCGAACCCCGGGCACACAATCATGTCGGTCAGCGTGCCAATGTTGGAACGCGCCAGATTATTCGCCGCCAACGCCTGCCATACAGCGTAAAGGTCACTCTCGCGCACGTCGGTCAGCACCAGGTTCTGGTGGTGGGTGGCGCGAATTTCGCCAAAGCTGTAACGATCGGCCAGGTCTGCGACCGCATCCATCTGAATGTCGGTGATGTCGCCAGGGGCTTTCAGGTACGGCTTCAGAGAAACAATGGCAACGCGGTAACCATCAACGCGGTGAGCCACAGTGTTGTGGCGGTACCAGGCGTTGAACTCGATATCGGCTGCCAGCGAAGCACTTAAAGATGTATCAGCGGCGGCGCTGGCGTCGTAATCAGGTAGGGTAAAAAACGATCTGGCTCGGGCAAATTCGGCATCGGTGACTGTCAGCTCTCCATCGCGGGTATGGGTCCATTCTTCCTCGACCATGCGGCGGAATTCGTCGGGGCCCAGAGCCTCCACCAAAATCTTGATGCGCGCCTTATACTTGTTGTCGCGGCGGCCTTTGAGGTTGTACACCCGCAAGATGGCGTCCAGATACGACAACAGATGCTGTTTGGGCAGGAACTTACGAATGCTCTTGCCGATGATGGGCGTGCGGCCCAGTCCACCGCCGACCAGTACTTCAAAGCCTATTTCGCCATCGGCGTTTTGCACCATTTGCAGGCCAATATCGTGCACCTGGGAGGCTGCGCGATCTTCCGTTGCGCCGGTGACGGCAATTTTGAATTTCCGCGGCAGGTAAGCAAATTCCGGATGCAGGGTGGACCACTGGCGGATAATTTCGCAGTAGGGGCGCGGGTCTTCAAGTTCGTTTGCCGCTACACCGGCGTAGGGATCGGTGGTGGTGTTACGAATGCAGTTGCCCGAGGTTTGAATGGCGTGCATCTGCACCTGCGCCAGCTCCGCCAGAATATCTGGTACCGCAGCTAACTCTGGCCAGTTGAACTGAATGTTGGTGCGAGTGGTGAAGTGGCCATAGCCGCGGTCGTAAGTGCGGGCAACGTGGGCCAGCTTGCGCATCTGGGTTGATGATAAAAGTCCGTAAGGGACAGCCACACGCAGCATGGGAGCCTGGCGCTGAATGTAAAGGCCGTTCATCAGCCGTAGCGCAGAAAACTCATCCTCCGGCAGTTCGCCGTTCAGAAACCGGCGGGTCTGGTCGCGAAATTGCTCCACCCGTTCGTCGACCAGTGTCTGGTCAATCTGATTGTACTGATACATGACTGTTTCACCGACTTGTGTAAGTTTCTGCAGTTATCATACGCAATGCTCTTTATTCTTTATAATGATATTTATGGATTTTGATATTCATATATCGAATATAAAGCTCACGTTGATGAGACTTTCATTATTCTAAAAAAGAATAAACAAACGTTTATTTATTCTTTTAAAATCTTATTTTCCTTTGTGATACTGCATGGCTCATCCAGCCGGTGGTATCCGCCGGCCTTCTAAACCGTCGATTTACGCAGGCCGCCGTTAATGACTTCTTTGCCAGAACGCCGTCTTACCCACCTGAAGCAGCTGGAAGCTGAAAGCCTCCAGATTATTCGTGAAGTCGCTGCGGAGTTTGACAATCCGGTGATGCTGTACTCGGTGGGAAAAGACTCGGCGGTCATGCTTCACCTTGCCCGCAAAGCGTTTTTCCCGGGCACCCCGCCGTTTCCGTTGTTGCACGTAGACACCACCTGGAAATTCCGTGAAATGATTGAATTTCGCGACCGCATGGCCACGCAGTCGGGCATGGAGCTGCTGGTGCACATCAATCAGGAGGGCGTAGACATGGGGGTCGGGCCTTTTTCCCACGGCTCGGCCACGCATACCGACATAATGAAAACCCAGAGCCTGAAGCAGGCGTTGAACAAGTATGGCTTTGACGCCGCTTTCGGCGGTGCCCGCCGTGATGAGGAAAAATCCCGCGCCAAAGAGCGAGTGTTCTCATTCCGCGACAAGCATCACCGCTGGGACCCGAAAAATCAGCGGCCGGAGCTGTGGAATCTGTTCAACACCCGCATCAACAAGGGCGAAAGCATTCGCGTATTTCCGCTGTCTAATTGGACAGAACTGGATATCTGGCAATACATCTTTCTGGAAAGCATTCCGATTGTGCCTTTGTACTTTGCAGCCCTGCGGCCAGTGGTTATCCGCGATGGCATGATGATCATGGTGGACGATGAGCGCCTGCCTCTGAACCCGGGCGAAGAGCCGGAACTGCGTAAGGTCAGGTTCCGCACTCTGGGTTGTTACCCGTTAACCGGGGCGGTGGATTCCGACGCCGATACGTTGCAGGAGATTATCCAGGAAATGCTGTTAACACGAACCTCCGAGCGTCAGGGGCGGGCGATAGATCGCGATGGAGCGGGCTCTATGGAAAAGAAAAAAATGGAAGGATACTTTTAATGAGCCACCAGTCTGACTTGATTGCCGATGATATCGAAGCCTATCTGCACCAGCACGAAAACAAGGAACTGCTGCGTTTTTTAACGTGCGGCAGCGTAGACGACGGCAAATCCACCCTGATTGGACGGCTACTGCACGACTCCAAAATGATTTATGAAGACCAGCTGGAGGCGATCCACAACGACAGCGCACGGATGGGTAATGCCGGTGACGAGCTGGATTTGGCGTTGCTGGTGGACGGCTTGCAGGCCGAGCGCGAGCAGGGCATTACCATTGATGTGGCCTATCGTTATTTCTCGACCGCCCGGCGTAAATTCATCATCGCCGACACCCCGGGCCACGAACAGTACACTCGCAATATGGCCACTGGCGCCTCTACCTGCGACCTGGCCATTATTTTGATTGACGCCCGCCACGGCGTGCAGGTGCAAACCCGCCGCCACAGTTTCATTGTGTCGCTGCTGGGGCTGAAGCATACGGTAGTAGCGATCAACAAAATGGATTTGGTGGATTACAGCGAGGAACGCTACGAGCAGATCAAGGCTGATTATCTGGCGTTTTCCAGTCAGCTGGACTTGCCAGACATCCAGTTTGTGCCTTTGTCGGCGCTAAAAGGCGACAACGTGGTCAATCGTTCAGAGTTCATGCCCTGGTATCGGGGGCAGACGCTGATGGAAACGTTGGAAAGCGTGGAAATTGTCCGCGACCAGAACTTCGACACGCTGCGTTTTCCTGTGCAGTACGTGAACCGCCCCAACCGGGACTTCCGCGGTTACTGCGGCACCCTGACCGCTGGTGTGGTTCGCCCGGGTGACGACGTAACGGTGTTGCCGTCCGGTAAGTCATCAAGAGTGAAATCCATCGTGACTTACGACGGCGAGCTGAGCGAAGCCTTCCCGCCGATGTCGGTGACCTTGACGCTGGAAGATGAGGTTGATATTTCCCGAGGCGACATTCTGGTGCACAGCAAAAAGCTGCCGCAGACGACGGATCGCTTTGATGCCACGCTGGTCTGGATGGCTGAACAAACGTTGGTACAGGGTAAAACCTACGACATACAATTGCTCACCGGCCGCGTGGCTGGCGCCGTTACCGCCGTTCGCCACCAGATCGATGTGAATTCGCTGCAGCAGACCGAGGCGAGTACTCTGGCGCTGAACGAAATCGGCCGTTGCGAACTGACATTGGAGCAGCCAGTGGTGGCGGATAACTACAAGGAATTCCGCGGCACCGGTTCGTTTATTGTGGTGGATCGCTTAACTCACACCACAGTGGCAGCGGGTATGATTCTGCCCAGCGTGCAGCAGCAAGGCCAAACGCTGCATCACACCCCACAGGTAACGACAGCGCAAAAAGCCCGGCGATTTGGCCAGCAGGCCGCGGTGGTGTACGTAAAAGGCGAAGCAGACGCTGCTCGTACGCTTATTTACACTCTGGAAAAAGTGCTGTTCGATAACGGCCGTGCCGTAGCAACGCTGCAGCACGACAATCTGCAATACAGCGAAGGCTTTAAAGCACCGTTGGCTCTGGCACTCAAAGCCAACGGACTGCTGGTGCTGACCGACACCGACACTGGCCACAGCGACCTGATTTTAACGCTGGCGAATTTGCCAGCGCAGGGCGGTCAAGTGGCAGCTGCACTGGAGCAGCTGCGCGAGCACAAAATCCTGTAAACGCGGTGCTGTTTCCAGGGTGCTATTTCTTCGGGGACAGTTCATCGCGGCTGGCCTTCTTCTGTTCCCACAGAATTTCCTCCGCGCCCTCGCGCCGTGCCAGCACGCGTGAGGCAACAAATAACAAATCAGACAAGCGGTTTAAATACTGTCGCGCCAGCGGATTAATAGAGTCTTCATGACTGAGAGCTACCACAACGCGCTCGGCACGACGGCACACAGCGCGGGCCATGTGACACTGAGCCGCGGCTGGGCTTCCACCGGGCAGAATGAAGTTTTTCAATGGTGGTAACGGCTCGTTTAAGTCGTCCAACAAGCCTTCCAGCCAGGTGATGTGCTGCTCGCTGATGACGATGCTACCTGGAATCGCAAATTCACCACCCAGGTCAAACAGGTGATGCTGAATGCGGCGCATGGGCTCAAACAGCGTATCATCGCTGTCCAGCATCTCAACCAGCAGGCCCATGTGACAGTTCAGTTCATCCGCCGTACCCATGGCCTCAACGCGCTGGGCGCTCTTGGCAATGCGGTTACCATCGGCCAGACCGGTAGAGCCATCGTCTCCGGTGCGGGTGTAGATTTTTGACAGGCGGTTGCCCATGGAACTCTCCTAATTGGTTAAAACGCTAGCCCGATTGGTTGAAATTCTAAAGAGATTTTACTCGCTGAACCAACATTTGGTTTACCGGTGTGGCAATCCCGTGTCGCTGCCCGCACTGCACAAGGTAACCATTTATAAAATCGATCTCGGTTTTACGCCCTGCGTTTGCATCCGCACGCATCGACGAGGTGTTACGGGCCGTGCTTTTGGCGATCGCCTCAATCCGCTCCCGCAGCGCTTGCGGGGTAGCACGCTCACCGGTATCGGCCTGCAGTAAAGCAGTGATTTCGGTGCATAGCCCGTCAATCGTCTGCCGATACAGCGGCGCGTCCACTATGGCGCCATTCGGGCAGTCCAGTAGTGCGGTAAACGCATTAATTCCGGCGTTGACCATCAGCTTTTGCCACAGTCGCGGCACAATACTGTTTTCGGCATGTACCTGTAATCCGGATTGTGCCAGCCGCTGAACCACTGATTCAGTAGTGGCAGAGGCAGAGTCCGTAAGCGGGCCCACCCAGGTGTCACCGACTCCGGCATGCACCAACACATCCGGCTCTGGTCGATTGGCCCCCTCGGTGGAACTGGCCGCCAAAATCGGTCGATCCGGCCAGCGTTCGGCTACCGCTTGCTGGCTGCCCAGACCGTTCTGGAAAAGAACAATAGGTGTGTCCTCGGCAATATGCGGCAGCCAACCCTCTAAAGCCGGAAGTGTATCGCCAGCTTTAGTGGTTACTAGTAGTAATTCGACACCAGCAGCCGAATGAAGCCACGGCAGGCGTACAGAAGTACGCGCATCACCGGCGCTCGGCGAAGCCGTCAGGCCGGCCTTGCCGAAACCTTGCGCAGCCATGGATGGCGGAGCAGAGCGTACAAGGACGTATTCACAGCGTGTTTCGGGAAGGCCTTCCTGACGACTGAAGTTCCCCCCAAGCTCAAGTTCAGAAGTATTCCCCGAGAGCCGAGGCAAAAACCCACAATGCGAAGACGGCAAAAGGGCGGCCCATAGCCGCCCCATTGAACCCGCTCCAAGAATGGCGATCTGCCCGCCATCCCTGAAACGCTTAACTCCCGCAGTCATGCCTACATGGCCTCAATGTCAGCACGCTGCCGCTGCAAGCGAGCCAAATTGCTCTGAAACTCGGTGAGCTTCTCCTGCTCCTTGGCAACAACTTCCGCCGGTGCCTTGGCGGTAAACTTCTCATTACCCAGCTTGCCTTCCAACCGGCCAATCTCTTTGCCCAGGCGCTCCAGCTCTTTATCCAGTCGCTTAAGCTCTGCATCCTTATCAATCAGGCCGGCCATGGGCACCAGCACTTCCATATCGCCTACCAGTTGCGTGGCGCTCATGGGCGCCTTGTCGCCCTCAAACCACTCCAGACTTTCCAGCTTCGCCAGCGAGCTCAAGAATTGGCGGTTTTCATGCATCCGCCGCTGGCCTTCGGCGCTGTTGCCACGGAATAGAATTGGAATCTTCTTTGCCGGGGAAATATTCATCTCGCCGCGAATATTACGCACCGCCACAATCACGCCCTTCAGCCATTCAATATCCGTAACCGCCTGATCATCTTGGCGGCTGTTATCCGCCTGCGGGAACGGCTGCAGCATAATGCTGTCACCGGATTTGCCTGCGAGCGGCGCAATGCGCTGCCAGATTTCCTCGGTGATGAAGGGCATAATCGGGTGGGCAAGACGCAAAACCGTTTCCAGCACACGTACCAGTGTACGGCGGGTGCCACGCTTGGCTTCAGCACTGGCGCTGTCGTCACTCAGTGACGGCTTCGACAGCTCCAGATACCAGTCGCAGTATTCGTTCCAGATAAACTCGTACAGCGCCTGTGAGGCCAGATCAAAGCGGTACTGGTCCAAATGGCGGGCCACATCCTGCTCGCACTGCTGCAAAGCGCTGATAATCCAGCGGTCGGCCAACGACAGTGCCACCGGCTCACCGTTCACGCCACAGTCCTCGCCTTCGGTGTTCATCAGCACGTAACGGGCGGCGTTCCACAGCTTGTTGCAGAAGTTGCGGTAGCCTTCCAGACGCTTCATGTCCCAGTTGATGTCACGGCCGGTGGTGGCCATGGCCGCCAGAGTGAAACGCAGGGCATCTGTGCCGTGGGCCGAGATACCTTCAGGGAATTCTTTTTCGGTCTGTTTGGCAATTTTCTTGGCCAGCTTCGGCTGCATCAGGTTGCCGGTGCGCTTTTCCAACAGCGGCGCCAGGTCGATGCCGTCGATCATATCCAGCGGGTCAATCACGTTGCCTTTGGATTTTGACATTTTTTCGCCATTTTCGTCGCGGATCAGACCGGTAACGTAAACGGTTTTGAACGGAACCTGGGGGGTGCCGTCTTCATTTTTCATGAAGTGCGTGGTCATCATGATCATCCGCGCAACCCAGAAGAAAATGATGTCAAAGCCTGTCACCAGAACGTCTGTCGGATGAAAGGTCTTCAGCCGTTCGGTGATCTCCGGCCAGCCCAGAGTGCCGAATGTCCAAAGGGCAGAGCTGAACCAGGTGTCCAGAACGTCATCGTCCTGTTTTAGCGAAAAATCGGCTACCAGACCGTGCTTCTGGCGCACCTCGTCTTCACTGCGGCCCACGTAGATGTTGCCCTCGGCGTCGTACCAGGCCGGAATCCGGTGGCCCCACCACAGCTGGCGGGAGATACACCAGTCCTGAATGTCGCGCATCCAGGAGAAGTACATGTTCTCGTATTGTTTGGGTACAAACTGGATGCGACCGTCTTCAACCGCTTCAATCGCCGGCTTGGCCAGAGTTTTGGCATCGGCAAACCATTGATCCGTCAGCATCGGCTCGATGATCAGGCCGGAACGGTCCCCACGGGGCACGCTCAATACGTGGTCTTCCACCAGCTGAACCAGGCCAGCAGCATCCATATCGGCCACAATCTGCTTGCGCGCGTCTTCCCGAGTCAGCCCGGCGTAGGCGGCGGGCAGGGAAGCGTCCAGATCGGTATTTTCAGTGCCGTCGCTGTTAAATACTTCGGCTTGCGGACGAATGTTGGCGTCCTGTGTTAGCACGTTCATCATCGGCAGGTTGTTGCGTTTGCCCACGGCGTAGTCATTAAAATCGTGCGCCGGGGTAATCTTCACGCAACCGGACCCTTTTTCCGGGTCGGCGTGATGGTCGGCAATCACCGGAATGCGGCGATTCACCAGCGGCAGCATCACGAACTTGCCAATCAAATGCTGATAGCGCTCGTCGTCCGGATGAACGGCTACGGCAGTATCACCCAGCATGGTTTCCGGGCGGGTGGTGGCAACAACCAGATAGTCTTTACCATCCTGCGTAGTGGCACCGTCAGCCAGCGGATAGCGCAGGTGCCAGAAAAAACCTTTCTCTTCTTTGTTTTCCACTTCCAGATCGGAAATCGCGGTGTGCAGCTTTGTGTCCCAGTTAACCAGGCGCTTGCCGCGATATACCAGGCCGTCTTCGTAAAGGCGCACGAACACTTCCTGCACGGCCTTATAGAAACCGTCGTCCATCGTAAAACGCTCAGTGTCCCAATCCACCGAGTTACCCAGCCGGCGCATTTGGTCGGTAATGGTGCCGCCAGACTCTTCCTTCCATTCCCATATCCGCTTAATGAACTCGTCGCGGCCCAGATCGTGGCGGGTTTTGCCTTCTTCCGCCGCCAGTTTGCGTTCAACCACCATCTGGGTGGCAATACCGGCGTGGTCACTGCCTACCTGCCATAGTGTGTTATGGCCCTGCATGCGCTTGTAGCGGGTGAGGGTGTCCATAATGGTGTGCTGGAAAGCATGGCCCATGTGCAGGCTGCCGGTCACATTCGGCGGCGGAATGGCGATGCTGTAAGACTCGCCTTCACCGCTGGGGCGGAAGTAGCCTTTAGATTCCCAGTTGTCGTACCACTGGCGCTCGATGTTTTCTGGCTGGTAGGTTTTTTCCATGGGTTTTGCTGGTGACCGTATTGATGAATTCGAGGGGAAGATTTTAGGCGTTCGATTATACATGGTCGCCCACGGTCGGGCCATGAGAGTGCTTAGACTGGCATATCTGAAAAAGATCGCAAAACCGTCTGTAAACATCCCTGTTTTAGTTGCACCGCTGATTATACATCCGCGCCTCAATACCCAGAGCACGTAGCTGCTCGATGCGAGATCGGCAGGCTTGTCGCACTTCGGCGGTTTTATATTCCGCCAGACTCTAATAATCGATATTGAGACTTCTCGAAACCTTGCCGTGCCCGCCCGCCATCAGACCCTGAATTTTTTCATTTTCGACGGAAAGTTCCACCGTGATCAGACTGGGTGATACTGGCTCCATGAATTTGCCCTGTTCGATTAAAAACGTACGTTTGTTAATGTGTAGGTGATCGTGGAGGACGCAAGCGAGAGGCCCCGCAGCCATGCCCGTAGCCGACTCCTCGCTAATGGCATAACGCGGTGCGAACATTCGAGTTGTCGCGTCTTTTTCGGTTGCATGGTTATCGGTTGTGAATATGTAGTACCCGATAAGGTCCAGTTTTTCACTGATGACCGAGATGAGGTCGAAGTCAGGTTTTACGCTACGCAGCGTTGCTCCATCCTTTACTCCAACAACAATAAAGCTGTTTCCAGTGTTCACTTGCATGGGGCTGATGCTGATGTCCAGATCGTTCTCAGTCAATCCCAGAGATTGTAGGACTTGAGCAACCGTTACGGCATCTTTTGTCCAGTCGTCGGGCATGCGATATTTAGGTGCCAACTGCTCCATATAGGCAGCACCGTCTTTGATTAATATTTTGCGTGGGCCATCAACGGTTTCTTTTGATGTTTCTCCTTCAGCAATACGCCCAAGTTCTGCAAGATAGGAAAATGTTGCAATGGTTGCGTGACCGCAATGGGCAATTCGACGGTTGGGTGTAAAGAAGTCGAGTTTAAAGCCCTCTGTATCCGATGATGAAACGAAAGCCGTTTCAGAAAGCCCTATTTTTGCGGCGATAGAAAGCATTTCTGCTTCGTTAAGTTCGCCGGCGTCGAGCACGACGCCGGCAGGGTTGCCGCCCATGCCGTCTGTCACAAATCCTTTGATAATGTGGGCTTCGATCGTTTTAACCGCGATTGTAGAATAGTTCATGTTAATCTCCAATACTGATGACTTCGGTAGTACTCATACGCCTAACTTATGGCGATTATCCTGAAATTGGAACTCATATGCGCATGAGAAATTCTCATTAATACGGATCGAAAGGAAACCCTCACCAAACTCGTTAATTCTTCCCCAATGCTCGCTGCGATCGGGGAAAAATTAAGCTTTACGAAAGCAGCTGAGCGGCTGGGTGTGGACCAGTCGGCGGTAAGTCACAGAATCAGATCATTGGAAGATGCGCTGGGTCATACTCTATTTGATCGCACCACGCGCAGGCTGCGATTAACCGAAATCGGAGAAATTCTGTGTCATGCGGCGATTGATAGTATGGCGAGCTGGGATACAGCGCTTGATAAGCTTGAGCACAGCCGATCAACCGACTTAATCCGGCTTTCTCTGTCATCTTCACTGGCAATGAAGTGGTTAATTCCGGCTTTGCCGAATGCGCACGCACTGAATCTGAAGCTGTCCTTAGACGTGCAGGAGGAAACCGTTGATTTCTTGATAAACGACGCCGATGCTGCGATCCGATTTGGGCCAGGCCCTTATCCTGGTTTACATTCGTCGTACCTTACCCATTGCTGGATGCAGCCAGTGGCTAGTCCAGGCTACCTTGGTGATGGAGTCAGTGATGCAGGACTTCTGGAAAAGCCAGAAACTGTTTTTCTTGGTGATCGTCGTGGTGAAATCGATGAGACTGATTTTAGCTGGGATTACTATTTTTCCACCATTGGTTCGAGAAGGGACGGTTTTAATCCCGACTATCAATTTGATCGCGCCGACTTGATGCTTCAGGCGGTTATTGGCGGAATGGGTGTAGGCTTGGGTCGAACTCTTCTCCTCGAAGGAGATGTCGAGGCTGGTTACCTCAAGATGGTAGGGCCATCAATCCGTATGCGGTCAGGTTATTGGTTGGTTTGTGCGTCCAGCTTTGCTGAAACGGATCGATTTAGAAAGTTACTTGACTGGATCAAAAGTGAGATCAAAAAAACAACGTGAAAGTCAGTGGGCGGTTCTGCGCCGCCCTGTGCTCAAAGTTGTCTTTGGTCGTGAACTCGTGCCTCAATGCCCAATGCATGTAACTGTTTGAAGTGGGACCGGGCCTGAACCAAAACCACCGAATCATTCTGAGCAATCAATGCCAAGCGCTTAAATTGGTCGGCGTGAGACGGTAGTTCAGTGCAGAGAATAATCACGGTATCCCAGTCTTCGGCGGCTGGCGGGTGCAGCGGAATGCCGACGGGGTCTTTTCAGGGCGTGCAGATTGAGTGCTGCTGGATGTTCAAGTGGACCTTCTGATACCTAGTGACCTTCCTCCTCGGTTTAGGGCATCGGTAATCAGCGAGGCCAGGCCAGTTTGAGCAGCCAACGTTACTCAATAAGATCTGAAAACACCTTGGCAAACGCTCTGAAATCACCCAGGTGGTACTGGCAAATTGCAAACACGATTTCCCAATTCACATCATCGTAGTTGTGAACCATCACGTTTCGGAAGCCAACCGATTTTCGCATTCTGATAGCAAGATCGTGCTCAATTACGCCGGAGTTGGCAAGAGCGTCGAATGCCTGCCCCATAGTTTTGGGTGCGGTTGATTCGCTATGTCCGGCGAGCCAGTGGGAGGCGATGTCTACGCTCATTTGCACGGCGCGGGTGAGGTTCAATGAGACGATGTCTTGCGCATCAAGGTCTGTCAGTAGTGTTTCCACGTTGTCAGGAAGCTTTAATTCCACACGCTGGATGCAACGCCGAAGCGATTCCAGTTTCTGAGCTACGAGTTGTTCATCCATGTGTGTCGCCGCCCTTCGAGTATGCGTTTTTGGTAGGGTACAAAATCTTCGTTTTCCATAATGTTCCGGTATATCAGGTCGCCCCACAGGTGTCTTTTTCCTACCACTTGTATGCCACTACTCACGATTTGGTCCAGAAGGGGCTGGCCTGCAGTACGCAAGTCAATCAAGTCTACAGGCCGATTAAAAGCCAGGGCTATGGCCTCGGTTAGGGCGATGCGCTCATTTGCTACCAGCGCTTTGTTGGCCTGTACGGCTACATCAATGTCGCTGTCTGGCCGCTCTTTGCCCAGAGCCATGGAGCCAAAAAGAGCCGCAACCCGGATATTGGGGAAATGGGTGAGTAACTCGCGGAGCTTTTGAATGGTTGAGTTCTCTGGCGGTTTAGCTGCCATATTGTTCATCCTGTGAGCGCTTCTCACTTAATTATAACAGATGTGTGGCTGCGGAGGCGGCGCGATATCTTGGGTTAAGTCCGCCAGGTTCAACCCTGCCGCTGGTCGTGAACTCTTGCCTCAATCCCCAAAGCCCTTAACTGTTTAAAGTGCGCGCGGGCCTGATCCAAAACCACCGGATCATTCTGAGCTATCAATGCCAAGCGCTTAAATTGATCGGCGTGAGCCGGCAATTCAGTGCAGAGGATGATTACGGTATCCCAGTCTTCGGCGGCGGGCGGGTGCAGCAGGATGCCGACGGGGTCTTTGCAGGGCGTGTTGGCTTCGGAAATTACACTGTGGGGAATGAAGGCATCCGGGCTGAAGTTCCACAGCAGGTCGTCCAGTTCTTGAGCGTGTTCGAGGGTGTCGCACACAATGCCCACGCGGTCCCCTTGCTGCCAGGCTTTGTTAACCAGTTTGGCGGCGTGCAGATTGCGTGCGGCGGGGGTGTCCTGGCGCAGGATATGGAACCAGTAGCGCTGGTTTTTATCTTCCTGCCCAATCTCCGGTGAGGGAGCACCGGCAGCAGCGCTGCCGGTTTCCGTAGTGTGCACAGCAGGCGGCTTATTTGCCGGCATGAGACATCAGGTATTCGACCAGCATGGGTACCGGGCGGCCTGAAGAGCCTTTGGCTTTGCCGGAATGCCACGCAGTACCCGCGATGTCCAGGTGGGCCCAGCGGTAATCTTTGGCGTAGCGGGCCAGGAAACAGGCCGCGGTGATGGTGCCGGCGGGACGTCCGCCGATGTTTGCCATATCCGCAAAGTTGCTATCGAGCTGGCTCTGGTACTCTTCCCACAGTGGCAGGCGCCAGGCTTTGTCGTTGGCGCGGTCGCCGGCGGCCAGCAGTTCGTTAGCCAGGTCATCGTTGTTGGCCAATAAGCCGGTGGCGTGGTGGCCCAAGGCGATGATGCAGGCGCCGGTGAGCGTGGCCAGATCAATAACCGCAGCCGGGTCAAATCGCTTCACGTAGGTCAGGGCGTCGCACAGTACCAGACGGCCTTCGGCGTCGGTGTTGAGTATTTCAACGGTCTGGCCAGACATGGTGGTAACAATGTCGCCGGGGCGGCTGGCGCTGCCGTCGGGCATGTTTTCAGCGGCTGCGATGACGGCCACCACGTTGAGTTTTGGCTTAATTTCAGCGATAACCTGCATGGCGCCGAACACCGCGGCCGAGCCGCCCATGTCGTATTTCATCTCGTCCATGCCTTCGCCGGGCTTGATGCTAATGCCGCCGCTGTCGAAGGTGATACCTTTACCTACCAACACGTGGGGTTTGTCTTTGGCGTTGCCGCCGCGGTATTCCATGATAATAAAGCGCGATGGCTGGCTGCTGCCTTTGCCCACGGCCAGAATGGTGTTCATGCCCAGGTCAGCCATCTGGTTTTCGTCAAGAATTTCGGTCTTGATGCAGTCGTGATCTTTCGCCAGTTTTACAGCCTGTTCGGCCAGCCAGACTGGGTGGCAAATGTTAGGCGGTGTATTGCCCAGGTCGCGGGTAAAGTTCATACCGCGGCCGGTGGCCAAGCCCAGGTTAAAGGCGTCCTTCTCGGCTTTGCCGCCAGCAGAGGCGGTTACGGTTACTTTATTCAGCTTGCGCGCAGCAGGCTGCTCGCTCTTATACTGGTCAAACGTGTACAGGTGCTCTTCCAGGCTGCGGCCGATCAGGCTCAAGCGAGCTTCTTCAGAGGTCGTTGCGCTGTCGCCGGTTAGCTGGGTGTCAGCCAGGGCCACAATGGCATGTTTTGAGGGGCCGTCTTTCAGAACGGTTACCGCAGCAATTAAAGCTTTGCGATAGTTGGCCGGTGTGCGGCTGTCGTCATCGCCGGTGCCGACAATGCACAGGCGCTGCCAATGGCTGTCGGTCAGCGGAACAGTCTGTACCGATGCGTTTTTGCCATTGATGTCGCCGGCGCTTTGCAGCTTGCCAATCAGACCATCCAGAGCCTTGTCTGCCGCGTTGGTGCTGGCGGGCCATTCGCCTTTTTGCGGTAACGCCAGTACAAGACAGTCAGCGCTGATGGTGTCCAGGGCTTTGCTGCTTAAGGTAAAATTCATGGCAACTCCTGTTAGTGATTCTTTTATACGGATTGGGTATGACTACTAGCATTGGGGCAATGCGATGAATTATCAAGCATTGGCGCGGACTTATGGCTAGCTTGCTGGGCGCGGCGTGGCCCTGTCAATCGTCTGCAAGGTTACTTAGAATAGCCGCTGCTGGCGTTTTCCTCCATCAATGGGCGCCGTTACCGGCTCGGCCAGAGAGACCGCTTTGACTATTATTTTTCGCTATCTCATTCGTCAGGTCATGATCAGTATGATTGCTGTGTCCACCATTCTGCTGATGGTGTTCATGAGCGGGCGCTTTTTAAAGTATCTGGGTAATGCGGCAGAAGGTGAAATTTCTGCGGGTGTGCTGTTTTCAGTGATGGCCTATCGGTTTCCCGGTTTTTTAGAACTGATTTTGCCCTTAGGTCTGTTTATTGGCATTTTATTGGCCTACGGCCGCATGTATCTGGAAAGCGAGATGACCGTGTTGCTTGCCTGCGGCGTCAGTGAAGGCGATATTTTGCGCCAAACCCTGATTGGCAGCTTGCCGGTGATGCTGGTAGTGGCTGCCATGAGTCTTTATGTATCGCCTTGGGGCATGAAACAGGTCGAGGAGATATTCAACGAACAGCGCAAAGCCACCGAATTCGAACTATTGGCGCCCGGGCGCTTTCAGGACTTTACCTCTGGTGGGCGAGTGACTTACACCGAAGGGCTGAGCGACGACAAGCGCGAGCTGCAGGGTGTATTTATTGCCGAGTTTGGCAAGAATGGCGAAGGTTTGACCATAATCACCGCCGAAACGGGCACCCAGTTGGTAGACGCCCAGACAGGAAGCCGTTTTCTGATTTTGAAAGACGGCGGGCGCTACGCAGGCAACGCCGGCCAACTGGATTACAACACCACCGAATTTGAAGCTTACGGTCTAAAAATTGTCAGCGGCAAGAGTGGTACAAAAGAGCTGGAAGAAGGTCTGAGTACCGAGCAATTGATGAAGTCTAACGACCCGCAACAGCGAGCGCTGCTGCATTGGCGTTTTTCGTTGCCCTTTATTGTGCCGGTGGTGACCCTGCTGGCGGTTCGGTTGAGCCGGGTAAACCCGCGTCAGGGCCGGTTCTTCCATCTATTGCCTGCGATGTTGGTGTATATCACCTATCTCGGCCTATTGATTGTGGCTCGTGATGCGCTGGCCGAAGGCAAAGTGCCAGAGTGGATTGGCATGTTCTGGGTGCACGGATTGTTTTTGGCTCTGGGGCTTTGGCTGCAGTTCGGCCCGGCCTGGTTGCGAAAGCGCCGCTTACAGCGTGCAGAGCTTGCGGGGTCTACCGATGCAAAAGATTGACCGCTATGTGATGAAAACCGTTGGCGGCGCCATGTTTTTGGTGATGGTGGTGGTGCTGTCGCTGGATTTGATTTTCGCATTTATTGCCGAGTTGGACGGCACCGCCAATAACTATCAGACCTTAGATGCTCTGTGGTATGTGTTTCTGACGCTGCCGCGACGAATTTACGATTACTTGCCGTTAGGCGCGTTTATGGGCTGCCTGGTGGGATTGGGTTCGATGGCCAGCTCTTCCGAGCTGACGGTTATTCGCGCCGCTGGCGTTTCCATAAAGCGCATTGTCTGGTCTGCCATGAAACCGGCGCTGTTTGTGGTGCTATTGGGCGTGGGTATCGGCGAATACCTGGCGCCGCCGGCGGAGCGCATGGCACAAAGTGGAAAAGCCGTTGCGCTGGGTGCAGGTAGCAACGTGGCCGCGGCGTCGGGTTTGTGGCATCGCGAAGGTAATGTATTTATTCACATGAACGCCGTGCAGCCCAGTGGTGTGCTTTTTGGTATTTCCATGTTCCGCTTTAACGAGCAGCGCCAGTTGTTAGCCGCCAGTTTTGCCGAGCGGGCGATTTACCAAGGCGATCACTGGATTCTTGAAAACGTACAAACCACCAAGCTGGCAGAGCAGGGCACCACCCGGGTGACTCATGACCAGCTGCGTTGGGAGTCTGGTTTGTCACCCAGCGTACTGAGCGTATTGATTGTAAAGCCAGAGAACCTGGCGATGACCGGCCTGCTGACTTACGCCCGCTATCTGGACGAGCAGGGCTTGAGCGCATCGCGCTATTGGTTAGCGTTTTGGAAGAAGACGTTAATGCCACTGGGAACCGCGGTGATGGTGTTAGTGGCAATTTCGTTTATCTTTGGCCCTCTGCGCTCGGTCACCATGGGCTTTCGGGTGTTTACCGGTCTGTTGGTAGGCCTGTCGTTTAAGTACATGCAAGACTTGTTGGGACCAATGAGCGTGGTCTACGGTTTCGAACCCATTCTGGCGGTACTGGTGCCTATCGCGGTGAACGCTGGCATTGGTATTTTACTAATGCGTCGTGCAGGTTAGAGTTTCTTCTTTTCGACCTCAACGACAACGCTGTCTGACATTCGGTCGGTCAGCGACAGCCCGTTAATGGGTACAAACAGAGTAACGATCACAGGAATGGAAAATAGCAAGCTGACAGCGCCCAGGTAGAAGCCTGCCAGTAATGCCAGAAACACAACAGCGGCCGCCGTCACATAACGGCGCAGAGCCTGACTCCAGCTCACCGATACGCCGTCCAGATTCTGAATGCGCACCCGCCACACCTGCATTCCAAGTGTTTGACCCATTTTGGTCCAAAAATAACCGAAGAACAGGTATAGCACCAGAAACAGGGTAAATGTCAGGCCCGGGCCGCCTTTAATCTGCCCAGCAGCTGCCATTTGTTCGTATTTTTCCCAACCGGTTAGCTGGCCGGCGATTATGGTGTATATCCAGGTGGCAACCAAGAGCACGGCAATGCTGATGAGTGCGTCGTAAGTAATGGCCAAGCCACGTTTCAGTCCGGTTGCCGGCGGCAAAAGCACGTCAGCATCGTTAAAGCGTTTGGGCATGCGGTCTCCGGTGATGTTTCACGTTTTTCAGGGTGTTGGCGTGTGCTAGAGTATCCGATTTGTACAATCATGTAAGTATCCGAATTCAATCGCGAACCTGGCGCAGTTTTCGTCGGGTTTATGGAAAGGTATTAAAGGGCTATGAAAACGGCAGAGTTGCGACAGGCGTTTCTTGAATACTTCAAACAGCAGGGCCATGCCATTGTTCCCAGTAGTTCACTGGTGCCGGCAGACGATCCCACTTTGTTGTTTACGAACGCGGGCATGAACCAGTTCAAGGACCTGTTCCTTGGCCGTGAACAGCGTGATTACACTCGCGCCACCAGTTCGCAAAAATGCGTGCGCGCCGGCGGCAAGCACAACGATCTGGAAAACGTCGGTTACACCGCCCGCCACCATACGTTTTTTGAAATGCTGGGCAATTTCAGCTTTGGCGATTATTTCAAGCGCGAAGCCATCAATTTTGCCTGGAATTTTTTGACCTCTGAACAGTGGCTGAACCTGCCAAAAGCAAAGTTGTGGATCACGGTATACGCTGAAGACGACGAAGCCTTTGATATCTGGAACCAGGAAATTGGCGTGCCTGCCGAGCGCATTGTCCGTATTGGCGACAACGCCGGCGGCCGCTACTCGTCAGATAATTTCTGGCAGATGGGCGATACCGGCCCTTGCGGCCCCTGTTCCGAGATCTTTTTTGATCACGGCCCTGATGTAGCCGGTGGCCCTCCGGGAAGCCCGGACGAAGACGGCGACCGCTACATAGAAATTTGGAACGTGGTGTTCATGCAGTATAACCGCACCGCTAACGGCGAAATGCTTAACCTGCCTAAACCGTCGGTAGACACTGGCATGGGTCTGGAGCGAGTGACCGCGGTATTGCAGGGCGTGCACAGTAACTATGAAATTGACCTGTTTCAGGATTTACTGAAAGCCGCCTCTGACGTGCTCGGTGGCGTTGCCACTACCGAAGCTTCGCTGCGTGTCGTGGCAGATCATATCCGCTCCTGCTGCTTTCTGATTGCCGATGGTGTTATGCCGTCAAATGAGGGCCGTGGTTTTGTATTGCGCCGGATCATCCGCCGCGCCGCCCGCCACGGTAACAAGCTCGGTGCCAACGGCCCCTTCTTCTACAAGTTGGTCGGTGCGCTGGTTGAGTTGATGGGCGAAGCCTTCCCGCAGCTGGTCAGCAGCCATAAACAGATCGAAAAAGTACTGCTGCAAGAAGAAGAGCAGTTTGTAAAAACCCTGGATAACGGCCTGCGCCTGTTAGAGCAAGACATTGCCGAGCTTATAGGCGACGTGATTCCTGGCGAAACCGTGTTCGCTCTGTACGACACCTATGGCTTCCCGGTAGACCTGACCAACGACATCGCCCGTGAACGCGGTTTGACTCTGGATTACCAAGGCTACGAAAAAGCGATGGAAGCTCAGCGCGAGCGCGCCCGGGCGGCCAGCAAGTTTGGTATTGATTACAACGCGGAAAGCCTGAAGCTTGAGGGCGTGACCGAATTTAGCGGGTACCAGAATATTGATGGTCACGAGCGCATTCGCTCGGTGATTATTGGCAGTGAACACAAAAACGCGGAAGCCGGCGACGAAGCTATTATTGTGCTGGAGCGCACGCCGTTTTATGCGGAGTCTGGCGGCCAGGTCGGCGACACCGGATTATTGACCTGGAGCGGCGGCCGCTTTCAAGTAACCGACACCCGCAAAGAGGGCAACAACCACCTTCATATCGGCACGGTGGTTGAAGGTGAGCTGTTCCCAGGCCTGGAAGTGGATGCGCGTATTGATCATGAGCGCCGTGAGCGCACCAAGCGTAATCACTCCGCCACCCACCTATTGCACGCGGCTTTGCGCAAGGTCCTGGGCGAACACGTTAGCCAGAAAGGCTCGCTGGTAGACCCGGACAAATTGCGTTTTGACTTCTCGCACCTCGAGGCCGTTAGCGCCGCAGAGCTGCAGGAAATCGAACGCCAGGTTAATCAGCAGATTCTGGGAAATACCCCGGTAGCCACAGAAGTGACTGACATGGAGCAGGCCCAGGCCAAGGGCGCGCTGGCGCTGTTTGGTGAAAAGTACGGCGATTCCGTCAGGGTTCTGAGCATGGGCTCAGATGGCTACTCGGTTGAACTTTGCGGTGGTACCCACGTCAATCGCACCGGTGATATTGGTTTACTGCGCATTACCTCTGAAAGCGGTATCGCTTCCGGCGTTCGCCGCATTGAAGCGGTCACCGGTTTTGGTGCGCTGGAATGGGTAGACAGCGCCGAACGCACCTTGCGCGAAGCGGCCAGGCTGGTGAAAGGCTCCCGCGAGTCGCTGGTCGAGAAAGTACAGCAGACATTGGATCGTAACCGTCAGCTGGAGAAAGAAATCGACGGCTTGAAGGCCAAACTGGCGAGCTCAGCCGGCAGCGATTTAGCGTCGTCTGCGGTTGAAGTGGCGGGCTTAAAGGTGGTTGCCGCTGAAATGCCGGGAGCGGATCGCCAGGCGCTGATGGAAACGGCCGACCAGCTGAAAAACAAGTTAGGTGAGGGCGTCGTGGTTTTGGCCAGCGTTGAAGGTGGCAAGGTCACACTTGTATCTGGTGTAACCAAATCAGCGACCGGTAGAGTCAAGGCCGGCGACATTATGAAGCACCTGTGCGCGCAGCTGGATGGTAAGGGCGGTGGCCGTCCTGACATGGCTCAGGGCGGGGGTAACGATGCCTCCAGGCTCACTGAGGTTCTAGCGGGCGTTGCTGGCTGGGTTGAAAAAAATAGTCAGTAACGCATGTTGTAGCTGCGGGTGAGGGTTTATAATCGCCCCCGATTGATTTGATGGGCGGAGCAACCTCCGCCCTGAGTCCCGGTCTAGACAGTGGGAATACTATGGCTTTGTATGTACAGAAATTCGGTGGCACCTCGGTAGGCACCACTGAGCGTATCGAAGCGGTTGCTCAGAAGGTTTTTGGCTTTCGTAAGGCCGGGCACGACATCGTCGTCGTGGTGTCAGCCATGAGCGGTGAAACTAATCGGTTGATTGGCTTGGCTAATACCATTACCGATGAGCCCGGCCAGCGTGAAATGGACGTGCTGCTGTCTACCGGCGAACAGGTGACCATTGCACTCTTGTCGATGGCATTACAGAAACTGGGTTGCGAGGCCCGCTCTTACACGGGCTCACAGGTGCGCATCCTAACCGACCGTGCCCACACAAAGGCCCGTATTCAGCACATTGATGAAAAAAATGTGCGTGAAGATCTGAATGCCGGCCGTGTGGTCGTGGTGGCAGGTTTTCAGGGAGTGGACGATCTGGGTGATATTACCACCCTTGGTCGCGGTGGTTCAGACACTACCGCGGTGGCCTTGGCAGCAGCGCTGAAAGCCGATGAATGCCAGATTTACACCGATGTGGACGGGGTCTACACCACTGACCCGCGAGTGGTAGATTCCGCTCGCAGGCTGACTCACATTACCTTTGAAGAAATGTTGGAAATGGCCAGTCTGGGATCCAAAGTGCTGCAGATTCGCGCTGTGGAATTTGCGGGTAAATACAACGTTCCGTTACGGGTGCTGTCCAGCTTTCAGGAAGGTGAGGGCACCCTGATTACCACTGAGGATGATAACACTATGGAGCAACCGCTGGTTTCTGGCATTGCATTCAATCGTGACGAAGCCAAGCTGACCATATCCGGTGTGCCGGATACGCCTGGCAGTGCACTGCGTATTCTGAAGCCGATTAGTGATGCCAATATTGAAGTGGACATGATCGTACAGAACGTGGGTGAAGACAATAAAACCGCCTTTACATTTACGGTTCTACGTCACGACTTCAAACGCGCCGGCGAGGTGCTGCGCACTGTAGCGGCTGAGTTAGGTGCACGTGAAGTCATCGGAGACGAAAAAATCGCCAAAGTGAGTATCGTTGGTGTCGGTATGCGTTCTCACGCGGGCGTTGCTACCAAGATGTTCGAGGCGCTGTCTAACGAAGGTATTAACATTCAGATGATTTCTACTTCGGAAATAAAAATTTCCGTAGTGATTGAAGAGAAGTACCTTGAGCTTGCGGTTAGAGCGCTTCATTCGGCTTTTGAACTGGACAAGCCCCTGGTAGAGGCAGAAGCTTGACGCAATGGGCCTATGCCCGCTGTATCATCGCCTGATAGGACTTTCATTCGCCGAACCGGCTAACGCACAGTTCCGTATAAGGGAATGTGCGGTTTCAGGAAGGCGCGTAATTCCGCTATAAATGTGCGCGTACGAAGCACCTATTCAAGAACAGGTCGCTTTTTCAGAGGGAGTAGAGATATGTTAATTTTAACGCGCCGCGTAGGCGAGACCCTGATGGTGGGTGACGAAGTAACCGTCACTGTGCTTGGGGTTAAGGGAAACCAGGTACGGATTGGTGTGAATGCGCCCAAAGAGGTTGCTGTTCACCGCGAAGAGATTTATCAGCGCATTCAGGCGGAGAAGAGTTCCGATGAGGCTGAGCCGGGCAACCATTAGCTGGTTAGAGAAAAGCCGCTTGCGAATTTTGGAGCGGTTTTTTTTATTTTAATGAACGCCAAATGTAAAAAAATTCGTTCAACCCTATGAAAACGAAAAAAACGTGGTAGTATACGCCCCGTTCTCAAGGAGAGGTGGGTGAGTGGCTGAAACCAGTTCCCTGCTAAGGAACCGTACGCGCAAGTGTACCGAGGGTTCGAATCCCTCCCTCTCCGCCATTTCCTATTATAGGAAGTAAGAGGGCTGGTTGATGTTGCAGTCAACCAAAGAAAAGAAAGTGATCAACGTGCGGCTGTAGCTCAGCTGGATAGAGTACTCGGCTACGAACCGAGCGGTCGGAGGTTCGAATCCTCCCAGCCGCACCACTTTTCATGTATTAGTTTTTGTAAACCCAAGTTTTAGCGGCTGTAGCTCAGCTGGATAGAGTACCTGGCTACGAACCAGGCGGTCGGAGGTTCGAATCCTCCCAGCCGCACCATGTGAAGTCCAAAACGCCCCGATCTGTGGAAACACAGTTCGGGGCGTTTTGCATTGGGCCTTTGCATCTCGCCGTACGTGTCATTACTTACCCGTATTTCTTCCCTGTTTCTCTAGAATGTGTCGTTTTCCACCCATTTTCGACCCCCAAAAAACCTATACGAAATATAAATATATGTTTTATATGATTAATTTTTATTTGGCTCGTTAATTGCATAGTTGAATGTCACGCGGGGTCGTACAGGCGTCGTTGAATACTAAAACAACACAATGATTCGGAGAGCATTCTTTATGAAAACCCAAGCCGTTATGGCAGTGGCATTCGCCTCCACGCTGGCCGTCGCAAATCCGGTCGTCGCTCAAGATCGGGCAGGTTGGCCTGACAACTTCACCGTAGGCACCGCCAGCCAGGGTGGCACTTACTTCGCGTACGGTGCTGGATGGGCCAACTTTGTTGCAGAAAAACTGGGCGTGTCAGGCGGCGCTGAAATCACCGGCGGCCCGATGCAGAATATGGCTCTGGTACACACCGGCGACCTGAAGTTTGGTTTGACCACGCTGGGCCCGGCACGGGAATCTATGGACGGCAACAGCCCATTGGCGCCAGGCCTGAAGATGGACAACGTGTGTGCCATGTTCCCCATGTACGAAACTCCGTTTTCCGTAACGGCTCTAACCAGCACCGGTATTACCTCGATTTCTGACATCCCCGATGGCGCAACCATCGGCTTTGGTCCGGCTGGATCCACTTCAGATACCTACTTTCCACGCATGATGGAAACGCTTGGTGTGAACTTCGAGCGCCGTAACGGCAGCTGGTCGGACCTGGGTACCCAGTTACAGGACGGCCTGATTGATGTTATCGCTTTTGCCGCTGGCATTCCGATTCCTGCGGTCAGTCAGCTGGAAGTGCAGACCGATGTAAACATCATCGGTATGACCGACGCCGAAGCAAAAAAAGTGGTTGATAACTTCCCCGTATCCGAATTCATCATTCCGGCAAACACCTATCAGTCATTGGAAAAGGAATCTCGCGTAGTGTCTATGTGGAACTTCTCCATAGCCAATTGCGACGTACCTGAGAGCCTTGTGTATGAAATTACCAAGCTGACCATGGAAAACAACGAAAGAATGGTGTCGATTCATAAGGCAGCCCGATTCTCTATTCCTGAAAACTACACCAAGAATAAAGTACTGCCATGGCACAAAGGCGCGGCGCGCTGGTTCAACGAAAACGGTTACACCATCGAGCAAAGCAACATCAAGTAACGCTGTCACCGGGGGCGCCTGCGCCTCCGGTTAATTTGCCGGCTGCTTGCCGGCTCCGATTTGCCTGCTGGCAGGATATCCCATGACCCTCGAACAAAAGCCCAAAGACTTTTCTGACGTTGAGGAGAGCCAAGATCATGTGCTTGCCCATGATGTGGACGAAGAACCCGTAGCAAACAATCGCCGTCTGTTTGAAGGCAACCTGTTGAAGTTTGTGACGCTGTTAGCCATTGGTTACTCGTCGTTTCATCTTTATGCCCTGAATATTGCGCCTTTGGAAACCTGGTCTTTCCGGATTGTGCACATCGCTGGTGCCCTGATATTGGGCTTCATACTGTTTGCCGGTGCCCGTTTTGTGTCCGCTGAAGAGGGCGGCGCCCGCCATCGCTGGACCACCTGGGTGAGTGCTGTTGCCATGTTGCCTGCGCTTTATGTGTGCTATCAGGTGTTCACCTTCTGGCAAATGGTACAAGACGGTGCTTTGCGCATCCCCGTTAACCTGGAAACCTGGCATTTCGGCTGGCCGCTGCTTGCTGTAACGGGCGTGACGATTATCATGAGCTGGTTTCATCAGCGAGAACGCTCGCGCTTCAGCCTGCCGGACCTGGTGTTGGTGGTATGTTCAATTGCGGTAGCTGCTTACTTTTTAGTGGCCTATAACACCTCTATGCGGATGGCGACGGGCACATCGTTTGCACCTATTGGTATCTCCTTTGCTGCGGTTGCCGGTGTTGCGCTGATAATGGAGCTGACTCGCCGTATGGCTGGCCTGGCTTTGGTTATTATCGGCCTGGTGTTTTTGGTGTATGTATTTGCCGGGCCCTATCTGCCGGGCTTTCTCGGCTATCCCGGTTTGTCGGTTCAGCGCTTTTTCAGCCAAGTGTATACCGATGCCGGTATTCTTGGGCCCACCACGGCTGTGTCGTCTACCTACATTATTCTATTCATCATTTTTGCGGCGTTTCTGCAGGCTTCGAAAGTGGGTGATTACTTTGTGAACTTTGCTTTTTCCGTCGCTGGCCGCTCACGCGGAGGCCCCGCCAAGGTGTCTATTTTTGCCTCTGGCCTGATGGGTATGATCAACGGCACCAGTGCCGGCAACGTGGTGTCCACCGGTTCGTTAACCATTCCGTTAATGAAAAAAGTCGGTTACAGCAAAAAATCCGCCGGCGCGGTGGAAGCGGCGGCGTCTACCGGCGGCCAGATCATGCCACCGATCATGGGCGCTGGCGCCTTTATCATGGCGGAAATTACCGGTATTCCTTACACCGAAATTGCGATTGCTGCGATTATTCCATCGATCCTGTATTTTGCTTCGGTGTACTTCATGGTGGATTTTGAAGCCGCCAAAACCGGCATGCGTGGCATGCGCGAAGATGAGTTGCCGAAACTTCGCAATTTGATCAAGCAGGTCTACCTGTTCGTGCCGATTATTATTCTGATTGTGGCGTTATTTATGGGTTATTCGGTGATTCGTGCCGGTACTCTGGCCACTATTTCCGCTGCGGTGGTGAGTTGGTTTTCGCCCAACAAGATGGGCATAGGCCTTATTCTGAAGGCATTGGAAATGGCGTCGTACATGGCCATCCAGATTATTGTGGTGTGTGCCGCAGCTGGCGTGATTGTGGGCGTTATCTCGCTGACCGGCGTGGGCGCACGATTCTCGGTGTTGTTGCTGGACGTGGCTGCGACCAGCCAATTACTGGCACTGATCTTTGCCATGTTCATTTCCATTTTACTGGGCATGGGGATGCCCACCACGGCCGCTTATGCAGTGGCCGCGTCGGTGGTAGCTCCGGGACTGGTACAGCTGGGTATCGAACCTCTGACGGCGCACTTCTTTGTGTTCTACTTTGCCGTCGTTTCCGCGATTACTCCGCCGGTTGCTCTGGCATCTTACGCAGCAGCCGGTATTTCCGGGGCCAACGCTATGGAAACCTCGGTGGCATCGTTCCGTATTGGTATTGCCGCCTTCATTGTTCCATTTATGTTCTTTTATAATGGCGCTTTGTTGATGAACGCCGAATGGTTTGAAATTGCGCGTTCGCTGGTTACCGCGCTGTTTGGGGTTTATATCCTGTCAGGCGGCGTACTGGGCTGGTTTGCTGACATGTCAGCGTCGTGGATAACCCGCATACTGCTGATCACAGCGGCCTTGCTGATGATTGAGGGCGGGTGGATAACGGATCTGACGGGTATCGGTATGGCGGTCGCAGCTTATATCATCCAGCGCAAGCGCCGTGAGCGCCCGGCGGTAGCCTGAGCTTCGGCGCCGGGCTCGGTGCAGAATAACCCATAAACGGTGTTATTTTGTGCCGGTTTCGGCGCCCGCCAGGGGTTTTTAACGGTGCTTTTAATGGTGTTTTAGAGGCCAGTGTATGTTCTTCCGTTTTGGCGCTGTGCTGGTGTTTGTGGTGGTGCTTCTGACGGCTTGGATTTTGGGCGGCTGGGTAGGGTACCGTCAGGTAGAACAGGAGAGCCTGGTGGAATCTTTCCGTTATCGCCAGTTAGTGGCCAATGAGCTGAACCGGTACTTACCCATTCCCGAATTGATGGCCGAACATCCGCTGCTGGCAACTGCGTTGAGCATGCCAGATAACACGGGTGTCATTCTGCAGGCCAACGAGCAAATGCAACGCATGGCCACCATTGTGGGCAGCTCAGATGTATACCTGATGGATATGTCTGGCTTGACCATCGCGGCCAATAATTACCAGCAGGCCGACAGCTTTGTCGGTCGCAACTTCAGTTTTCGACCGTATTTTTACGAAGCGATCAAAAGAAACGGTTCTGCCATTTATTTCGCCTTGGGTTCCACCTCTGGGGTGCGCGGTCTGTACTTTTCCCACCCGGTTCATGACGGACGCGGCCAGATGCTGGGTGTTGTAGCGGTCAAAGTGCTGGTGCATGAACTGGAATCTCAGTGGGTACGACCGGCCTCAAGGCGCGAAGCCGAAATGCTGGTGCTGGACGCCGCCGGAGTGAGTTTTTTGTCCAGTCAGCCCCGTTGGCTTTACCGTGACTTTACCGGCAGCGATGGTCCCGCACCCGGAGAGGCCTCGCGCAGACGCTATCCGGAGCGAGATCTGGAACCGGTGCAGTTGGACTACCTGGATAAGCCCTGGGGCCTGTCGAGCTCGTCCGGCACCGTTCGTATTGGTGAAAATGGCGGAGGTCATGAATACCTCAGCGTTCGCACGCCTTTGCCACGAATGGACTGGACGCTGCAGATAATGGTGAGTACCCAGTCGGTTATCTGGACCCGCTTGGGCTTTTTGCTTGGAGGCATGGCGCTTTACTTTGGGGTGTTGCTGACCTGGCTGTACTTGCGTGAGCGCTATCGCCGCGAGGCCGAGCTGGCCCTGCGCGGCGAACAGCTAGAGTTGAACGTGGCTGAGCGCACCGCGGATCTTGAACGCTCTAACCAGATGTTAGTGGAAGAGATACAGCAGCGTGAGCAAGCTCAGACCGATCTGCGGGAAACCCAGCAAGAGCTGATACAGGCCGCAAAGCTTGCGGTTTTGGGTCAGATGTCTGCGGGCTTGAACCATGAAATGAGCCAGCCGTTGACGGCGATTCAGACTTACGCTCGCAACAGTCGGCGTTTTCTGCAAAAAGGCGCCAGCGATATGGTAGACGCCAACCTGGCAGAGATCGTGCTGCTGTGCGACAAAATGGCTGAGCTGACCCGCCAGTTCAAAGTGTTCGCGCGCAAATCCGAAGGGCCGCCCAGCATTGTCGATTTACGCCCGGCGGTGGACGCCTCTGTGAAGATCATCGCGGCCCAGAAAAACAGCGGCGATATTGACATTCAATGGCTACGGCCGGCACAGCCGACCTGGTGCCATGGTGATCAAATCCGCATCGAGCAGGTACTGGTGAACCTTCTGGCCAACGCCGTGCACGCTTTAGAGGGTTGCTCGCAGCCGGTTATCACCATAGACGTGGCGGAGCATCAGGGCTATTGGCTGTGCCGGGTGCGTGACAATGGCCGTGGCCTGCCGGCCAATACCGAGCAACTGTTCGAACCGTTTTACACCACTAAACCGGTTAAGCAGGGCCTCGGGCTGGGGCTATCCATCTCGCGCCAGATTGTGGATGCGCTTGGCGGCCGTTTGTGCGGCCGCAATCGCAGCGATGGCGATGGCGCGGAATTTGAATTTACACTGAAAAAGCGGGACACCCAGGTATGAGTCAGACTGATGTAATCTTCGTGGATGACGAGCCGGATATACGTAAAGCCATTGCCCAGGCTCTGACCCTGGATGATCTGGCGGTGACCTGTTTTGACAATGCCGCTGATGCGCTGGTGGAAATCGGTCGCGACTATAACGGCGTTGTTCTATGCGATTACAACATGCCAAAAATGGATGGACTGCAGCTGCTCAGCCGCCTGCAGCAGCTTGACGACACCATACCGGTCATCATTCTGACCGGGCAGGGCGATATCAGCACTGCGGTGAGCGCCATGCAGCAGGGCGCCTATGACTTCATCGAAAAGCCGTTTAACCAGGAAGAGCTGGTGGAACTGCTGCGCCACGCGTTGGAAAAGCGCCAGCTGGCATTGGAAAACCGCCGCCTGAAGGCCCAGTTGAAGCAGCTGGCAAAACCCGGCCCGCGAATTCTGGGTGGTTCGGCCACTATGCAAAAGGTGATGGCCACCATTGATCCGATTTTGGACATTTCCGCGAATATTCTGCTGTATGGCGAAACCGGTTCGGGCAAAGACGCATTGGCGCGCTACATTCACGAAAACAGCCGGCGCAGCAGCCATAATTTTGTCGCGATTAATTGCGGTGCGGTGCCGGAAAATCTGATTGAAAGTGAGCTGTTCGGCCACGAAGCGGGGGCCTTTACCGGTGCGGAAAAACGCCGTATTGGTAAAATAGAGCACGCCCACCAGGGCACGCTGTTTCTGGATGAAGTGGAAAGCATGCCCATGCCACTGCAAATTAAACTGCTGCGGGTGCTTGAAGAACAGAAAGTTGAGCGCCTGGGTAGCAACCATGTGCAGCAGGTGGATGTGCGCATTATTGCCGCCACCAAATCCAATCTGAAAACCCTCAGTGACGAGGGCGTGTTTCGTGCAGACTTATACTACCGCCTGAATGTGGTGAAAGTGGATATCCCGCCATTGCGCGAGCGCAAGGAAGACATTCCCACGCTGTTTCACCACTTTGTGTTGATTGCTGCGGCCCGCTACGATCGCGAAAGCATCCCGTTGAACGCGGGCCAGGCAACTAAACTGACGCACCACGACTGGCCCGGCAACGTGCGCGAACTGCGCAATCTGGCCGAGCGTTATGTGTTGCTGGGCCCGGCAGCTTTGGATGAGACCGACACGGCTCAAGATGCCAACGTGAACGGCCGCCGCACACTGGCGGAACTGATGGACGGCTTTGAACGCCTGGCCTTAACCAGTGCTTTGAATGCCTGCCATGGCAGCATTAAAGACACCATGGTTGAACTCGGCATTGCGCGCAAAACCCTGTACGACAAGATGAAAAAACACGGTCTGGACAAAGCCGAGTTCAAAGAGTGAAGGTTTTCACCTTGCCGCTCTGCCGGCTTTTACAGCGAGGCCGCCGAGCGCGCGGCCTGATCGTACAGGCCGGAAATGCCGCGCAAAAAACTAGCCACTTCGCCCAGATCGCTGTTGGCAAATCCCAGCGTTCGCAGTGAATCCACCAGACAGTTTTCACGGATTTCGGCGTAGCGTTTGCACACATCGTCACCTTTTTCAGTCACCGAATAATAGGTTTCTTTACCGCGCCTTTCGGAAGTCACTACGCCGTGTTTAAGCAGTTTTTTCAGGGAGTAGGTGACGGTGTGGCTGTCTTCCACATTTAGCACCAAGCAGATGTCGGCGGATTTTTTTGCGCGATCGCGGTGGTTCACGCTGTGCAGCACCAGCACGTCCAGTTGGCTTAAGTCATGCAGCCCGGCTGCATTCATACAGCGCACCATCCAGCGATCAAAGGCATTGCCGGCCACAATAAGGCCAAACTCCAACTCTGAAAGCTCCACTGCACGGCCAGAGGCCAGGTGGGCAGAGGACACAATGGGCCCAACATTGCGCCGTGCTGTTGCGCTCTCGCTAGAGCCGTTCGCCGAATTTTTTGTTTTCATAACGTGATGTCACCGTTGTTAACAATCATGATTAGTCAGTGCTGTGTTGCCTTATCTGCCCATTTGGCTGGGCAGATACGTGACGATGGCAGGGAACAGCGTTATGAGTACCACTGCGCTCAGAATCAGCAGGAAATAGGGCAAAGCGGCCCAGGCAATGCGCAAAATATTTTCCCCGGTCAGGCCCTGAATCACGAACAGATTGAAGCCAACCGGCGGCGTAATCTGGCTCATTTCCACCACAATCACCAGGTAGATACCAAACCAGAGCGGGTCAATGCCAGCGGCTTGCACCATCGGCAGAATCACCGATGTAGTCAGTACCACTACGGAAATACCATCCAGAAAGCAGCCCAGCAGAATGAAGAACAGGGTCAATGCCAGCAACAGCATATTGGGCGAAAGGTCCAGAGTGTTGATCCAGGTAGCCAGTTCACGAGGGATACCGGTAAAGGCCATTGAGGTGGTCAGAAAGTGGGCACCCATCAGTATAAAAGCAATCATGGACGACGTTTTTACCGTACCCATCAGCCCGCTGATAAAAGTATCACGGCTCATAGAGCCGCCTTTCCACGACAACAGGTGAGCCAGTGCGACGCCAACGGCAGCAGACTCTGTGGGTGAGGCCAGGCCGCCATAGATAGAGCCGATCACACCAATTATCAGCAGCATCACAGGAATTAACGGGCGGCTGCGACGCAGTTTAGCGCGAAAAGACAGGTGTTCGGCTTCGCCCGTCGGAATGCCATCCGGGTTCAGCAGTGACCAAATCATCACATAGCCGCTAAACAGCAGCATCAGCATAATGCCCGGCAGAATGCCTGCCACAAACAAACGCGCAATCGATTGCTCGGTGGCCACACCGTAAACAATCAGAATAATCGAGGGTGGAATTAACAGCCCCAGGGTGGCAGAGCCGGCCAGTGTGCCCAGTATCTGGTTTTTGTTATAGCCGCGGCGGGTCAGTTCCGGTATCGACATTTTGCCGATGGTGGCTGCTGTAGCGGCGGACGATCCTGAAATCGCCGCGAAAATACCACAACCCAAAATGTTGGTGTGCAGTAACTTCCCCGGGACCTTACCCACCCAAGGTGAAATGCCGCTGAACATTTCTTCAGACAATCGAGAGCGGAACAACACCTCACCCATCCAGATAAACATCGGTAATGCGGCCAGTTCCCAAGACACGCTGGCGCTGTAAAAAGCAGTTGACAGGCTGTCACCCACCGGAACGTTGCTGAAGAAATACAGCGAAATACAACCGATGGCCGTTAACGAAAACGCCACCCACAAACCCGCGCCCAGCAATGCCAGCAGCAGCACCAGAAGCAGTAGGCTCATCCAGATCATTTCCACGGGTTTACTCCTGGGGTGCTTCGTCGTGAAGTTGGGTTATACGGCCGCTGAGCAACGACACAAGAGCGTCTAACAGGGCGACCAATAGCCACAAAAGGCCCATGACCATGGCCGTCTGCGGAATCCACAGCGGCACCGGCACCATGCCAATGGACAGATCGCCGAAATCGTAGCTGTCCCACGCCAGCCAGGCACTGTGCCAGACTGCAAAGGCAGTAATGGCAGTGGCGAATAGCAGAGCCAGGATGTCCATAATGCGGTGGGTAGATTGGGGCAAACGCTGTAACAGCAGAGTCACGCGAATGTGCCCGCCCTGCCAGAAGGTGTAGGCCAGGCCAAAAAACGTGGCACCCAGCAGCATAAACGCTGCCAGTTCAGCCAACCCTGGCACGTTTAGTCCCAGAGGGCTAAGGCCCAGCCAGGTTAGTAATTCATCGAGTACCCGGCTGAGTACCTGGGCAACAATCATGACCATGATTAATGTCAGATTGATCGCGGAAAGGGCGCCCCCCAACCGATAGAATGCGTCCAGAGCCCTGCGCATAGTGATGTTCCTCTGTTATGCCTGCACTGCAGGGCCGGCATGAATGAATGCGTGGAGACACGAGACGCCCGTGCTCCACTATGGGCTTGGCATCAACGCTGGTGGTAAGCGTCCAGAAGGGCTTGGCCATCGCTGCCGGCGCGCTCGAGCCATTCTTCGGTCATGGTTTCGCCAATTTTCTGTAGGCGTTCTACCAGCTGCGCAGAGGGCTCCGACACGACAATGCCGTTATCTCGCATGATTTTGATTTTGGCGTCGGTTTCTTCTTTGCTGGCGTCCCATCCGCGCTTCTCAGCCACTGCTGCTGCGTCTTCCAGCGCTTTTTGGGTCGCTTCAGGCAGACTGCGGAAGGCCTTGGCGTTCACCACAACCATGTTCTTCGGCAGCCACAGTTGGGCGTGGTTAAAATGGCTGAGATAATCCCATGCGCGGGTGTTGGCGCCGGTCGACGGCGACGTAATCATGGCGTCAACACGACCGGTGCCAAAAGCGGTGGGAATGTCTGGCACTTCTACCTGGGTGGGGATGGCGCCCAACAAATCGGCCAGCTGCTCGCTGGATTTGTTGTAGGCGCGCATTTTCACACCTTTCAGCTCATCTCCGGTTTCAACTGCGAACTGGGTATAAATGCCTTGTGGTGGCCAGGGCACCGCAAACAGCAGTTTCAAACGCTGACTTTCCAGGCGCTCCGCCAACACGTCTTTGGAGGCCAGCCATAACTTCCAGGCCTGATCGTAATCACTGGCCAGATACGGCACCGAGTCGACCTCAAACAGCGGATCTTCGTTGGCCAGGCGCGACATGATCAACTCACCAATAGGTACCAGCCCGCGGCGCACAGAGTTTTTGATTTCCGGGTGTTTGATCAGCGAGCCACTGCTGTGCACTGTGATGTTCAGTTCGCCGTCAGTGGCGTCGCGCACATCGTCAGCAAACTGACGGATGTTCACGGTGTGGAAGTTGGAATCGCCATAGGGCGTGGGCATGTCCCATTCGGTGGCTTGTGCTCCGCTTACCATAAAGCTGAGCGTGGCGGCTGCCAGGGTGGCACTAACACGCTTCAGGCTGAAGCCTTTTTTAATGGGTAAGTCAACGTTTTGTATAGAGTTTTTCATAGGTTTTGCCTCCCGAAGCTGACGCCGGAGCCGTCAGCAGATGTTGTTGTTGTCAGTGAGTCGTAAAGCGCGGCGAAAAAGCCGCCTTGATGCGCCTCATGAGCTAAAATTAGCTATGGGTTGATGATGTGTCAAACTATTTATCAAAATAATATACGCAAATTCACTTTGTAATGCTGATAATTTATCTATAAATTGTTTGTATGGATGGTGGATAAGGGATAAATTTATTCCCGCGGTTGTCGCTATTTATTACAACTACTAATCGCTACAGCTACAACTCTTAAAGCTACAACTCGTACAGCCACAATTTATAACAACCATCAGCCCGGAGGCTCACATGCTATTAAATTGCGATATCGGTGAAAGCTACGGCGCCTGGACCATGGGTCTGGATGATCAGGTCATGCCGTTTATTGACCAGGCCAACATCGCCTGTGGGTTTCACGCCGGAGACCCGCAGGTAATGTTCAATACCGTGCGCCTGGCGTTGCAACACGGTGTCACCCTAGGGGCCCATCCGGCGTATCCTGATCTTCAGGGGTTTGGTCGCCGGTCTATGGTTTGTTCAGCAGACGAAATTCACACCATGGTGTTGTATCAAGTGGGCGCGTTGGCGCAGATAGCCGCTTCTCAGGGTGGCCAGTTGAGTTATGTAAAACCCCACGGTGCGCTTTATAACGACATGATGCGCGACGAGGTGATATTACGCGCGATTCTTAAAGCGCTGGCGCAATCGCCGCAAACTCTGGCGCTGATGGCGATGACCACAGTGGACAATCAGCGCCTGAAACGGCTATGCGAGGAATATGGCGTAGCGTTGCTGCTGGAGGCCTTCGCCGATCGCGCCTATGACAGCGCCGGGTATCTGGTGTCGCGCAGTCAGCCCGGTGCCGTGCACCACGATTCCAGTATGATTGTGCAGCAGGCACTGGCTTTTGCCCGGGGTCACAGCATTCAGTCCATAGAAGGCAAAGCTTTGAGTCTGGAAGCAGACACGCTGTGTGTACACGGTGATAACCCTGAGTCTGTGGCAGCAGTTCGGTCTATTCGTGATGCGTTGACGGAGCTGGGGTGATGCAGTGGCGCTATGACGTCAGCGGTATAGATACCGTTACCCTGCATTTTGGTCAGCGTATCGATGCAGCTCTGGTTGCCCCGATTCACCGTGCGGCAATCGCTTTAAAAGCAAGCCTGGGCGCGCGACTGCTGGATGCGGCGCCGTCTTACACCACGCTGCTGTTGCGCTATGATTTGTTACAGGACGACCTGGCCAGCCTGATGGGGCAGGTGAGTGAAGTGTTGAACCAGCTGCCCGATGCCAATGGGGAAGTTGATGCTGAATCCGAAATTATTGAAGTTCCGGTGTTTTATCACCCCAGCGTCGGGCCGGATCTAAAGCGCTTGGCGCAGCGTGCAGGTTTCAGCGTGGAAGAGGTTATTCGCCGCCACAGCGAGCGCCTTTACCAAGTATTCGCCATTGGCTTTGCCCCGGGTTTTGCCTATCTGGGCGAGGTGGCCGAAGAGTTAAGTGTGCCCCGGCTTGCCAACCCGCGAGCTAAAGTGCCGGCCGGTACGCTGGGTATCGCCGACACCCAAACCGCACTTTATCCCATAGTGTCGCCTGGCGGCTGGAATCTGATTGGCCGTACTCCTGTGGCCCTGTTTGATCAGTCTCGCGCACAGCCCAGCCTGCTGGAAGCCGGCCAGACAGTGCGCTTCCGCCCGATAGCGCAAGACGAATACCTTGAGCTTGGCGGTCGCCTTGACGATTTGCCTTGGGGCATGGAGCCGGGTTTGGAAATACAGCAAGGCGCGCCTGCTGAAAAGCAGGGGGAAAAGTTGTGACTCACTCCAAGCTCGGTTTGTTGATTGAAAAACCCGGTTTCCTGAGCCTGATCCAAGACGCCGGACGCCGCGGAGTGATGCATCTGGGGCTGGCCACGGGCGGCCCCATGGATCGCCACGCTTGGGCGTGGGCAAACTATCTGTTAGGTAATCGCTTTGGGGCGGTGGCCGTAGAGATCACTTTTGGTCAAGTGGAGTTTGTCAGCCAGCTGAACACCCGTATTGCCATTACCGGAGCAGAGGTGACGGTCACGGTGAACGGAGCCTCGCAGCCGTTGTGGGCCACGCTGTCGCTGAAAGCCGGGGACAGGGTGGCATTGAGTGCGCCCCGTGCCGGGCTTCGTAGTTATCTGGCTGTTGCCGGTGGCTTTAGTATTGCTGCTGGTTTGGGCAACAGTTGCGCTACGCTGCACAGGGAAAAAACTGGGGGCCTGCATCGCGACGGGCAACCGCTAAAAGCCGGCGATCTACTGCCCTGTGATCCCCAATCCCAAAATCCGCCGCTGCAGCGCCAGGTGCCTGCGGGCTGGATACCCGATTACCGCGAGGCGCTCATTCTGGATGTGATTATGGGGGCACAGGTAGAGCGTTTCCCCGCCAGTTCCCTGGAGTGCTTCTTCACCCAGCCTTATACCTTGAGCCAGCAAAGCGATCGCATGGGCGCAAGGTTAAATGGCCCGGCGCTAGAGGTGTTTGGTGAACGCCTGATTTCTGAGGGTATCAGCCTGGGTGCGGTTCAGGTACCGGCCAATGGCTTGCCCATCATTCTGCTGAATGATCGCCAGACCATTGGTGGCTACCCTAAGCTTGGGGCCGTCACGCCCCGCAGCCTGGATGCGCTGGCGCAGCGCCAGCCGGGCAGTCAGTTGCAGTTCCGCCCGGTGGCCCTGTATGAGGCCCAGAGGCGTGAAAAGGCCTTCCTGAATTTTTTTAACAAGCCCCTTTGATGCATTATTAAATGTAAAATCCAGTGGGCCTTTTAGGGCTTTGTGTTACCACATGAGATCGTCAGGGATCTCATAACCGGCGTAAGGGTCATCGTCGCCCAAGTCGTCTTTTGTACGCTCGTGCAGCACAACAACGGCCTGCGCGTCCCGTTCCTGGATTTTGCGTGCTACGCCTTCGGCGACAATCTCGTAATCGCCACCGACGCAGATGATGGCCAGACGGCCGCGGGCCAGCTGGTCAACCATCATGTCGTCCACATACATTTTCTTGATTTTTTTGTCATGAACAAACTGGTAAGACGTTTCTCCATGGCTGCGATTCAGCCGGTTTGTCCCCACTAACTGGCGAATCTGGGCCTGTATGGCTTTTTTCTGGGCTTCGGCCTGGCGTTTCTGGTTCAGTTGACGGTCGCGCTCGGTTTTTTCTTCTCGCGCCTGCTGTACTCGCTGCTCGGCTTCATTTACCTGCACCGCGCCCTTGGGCTGCTGTTTGCGCTGTTTGTGCTTTTCATTACGAATAGCTGTGGCCTTTTTTTTGTCGGCCAGGCCGGCTTTCAGTAACTGGTCCTGCAGGGACGCCATGGGGTAACTCCATTAATTGGTAAGAAACTCTGCTATTATTCCACTAGCCTTAGTATACGCCCTCGCGTTTACCTTCTTAACCAGCAACTGCTGATTCCGGGATTTTCTTGTATGCCTTCCTTTAAAGACCTTGAACTGTCTGCCGCCATGCAGGCCAATCTTGTGCGCCTGGGTTTTACCGAACCCACCGACATTCAGGCGCGGGCCTTGCCCCATTGCCTGGCGGGACAAGACGTTATCGCCTTGGCGCACACCGGCAGCGGCAAAACCGCAGCCTTCGGTATTGGTCTGATTGAACATGTCAAACCCAAGCAGTTCTCGGTACAAAGCTTGGTACTGTGCCCCACTCGGGAGTTGGCTGATCAGGTCGCCAAGGCTTTGCGGGAACTGGCCCGTGCCCGCGACAATATAAAAATACTCACCCTGTGCGGTGGTGTGTCGATTGGCCCTCAGATCGGCTCGCTGGCCCACGGCGCTCATATAGTTGTGGGTACACCAGGGCGGATAGCCGATCATCTGCAAAAAGGCACGCTGAAACTGGATCGGGTGTGCACCGTGGTGCTGGACGAAGCCGATCGCATGTTGGATATGGGGTTTCAGGAAGCTGTGGAAAACATTCTTTCACATGCGCCTGCACAGCGCCAGACTCTGCTGTTTTCAGCCACTTGGCCTGAATCGATTCGCAAACTCAGCGCCGGTTTTCAGCGTGAGCCGGTGGATGTGCGGGCGCAAACCGAGAAGATGAACAGTGATATTGCCGAGGTGTTCTACGAAATTTCTGGCAATCAGCGTACCCGCGCCATCGTGGCTCTGTTGTCGCAGCATCAACCCACATCCTGCCTGGTGTTCTGCGCTATGAAACATCAGTGTGACGAGCTGGCGGCCGAGCTGTCCCAGCAGGGCTTTTCGGCGCTGGCATTGCACGGCGACCTGGAGCAGCGCGACCGCGATAGCGTGCTAGTTCGCTTTGCCAATCAAAGTTGCCAGGTATTGGTGGCTACCGACGTGGCGGCTCGTGGGCTGGATATAAAATCATTGCCATTGGTTGTAAACGCCGAGCCGGCAGGCGATCCGGAAATACACACGCACCGCATCGGTCGCACCGGCCGCGCCGGGGAGCAGGGGTTGGCCGTTACTCTTTGCAGCCCGTCCCAGGGCCACAAAATCAATCGCCTGGAAAGCGAACGCGGTGTATCGGTCACTTGGGGCGATAGCGACCCATTATTGGCCACGGTACCAAAACCGATGAAGCCGCTGATGAAAACTCTGTGCATAGCCTCAGGCCGCAAAGAAAAATTGCGCCCAGGTGATGTGATGGGCGCTCTAACCGGCGATGCAGGGTTGCCAGGAAGCGCCATTGGTAAAATAAATGTGTTTGAATTTCAGTGTTTTGTCGCTGTGGAAAGCCGCCACGCCGGACGTGCGTTGGAACAGTTGGAACGCGGCAAGGTAAAAGGTCGCAAGTTGCGGGCACGATTAGTCTAGATTGGCCTAAGTGTGGGATGTTCGGCGGGGGGAATGGGTGGAAAAATACCCAAAAATACTTGGAAAGTCCGTATAGCCATTTGTATTCTGGTTGCTGATCACTCATTAAACCGGTAAATTACGCAGGATTTTGCACCCCGGTTTCATTGAATAAAGCGCCGAATTTATGGCTTGTCGGTACGAATTCCCGGGGAAAAGTCACTAACCAAGACAGGTAGCTATTCGTTATGAATGAGCTGATGACCCAAGCTATTGATTTGATGATTGCGGGTATGGGTTTTGTATTTGCGTTTCTGATCGTGCTGGTATTCGCAACGCTGATCATGTCTAAGCTGCTGAACCGGTTTACTGCGCCCGAGCCCGCAACTCCAGCCAGAACGTCTCGCGCCAAGCCCAAGGCGCAACCGTCGGTTGATCCCGATATCGCAGAGGCGATCAAACAGGCGGTTGCTCAATTCCGGTCGCGTCACAAAAAGTGACCTGGTAAGCGATTTAAAACCTTTAAACAGAAGGCTGACACGATGACAGACATTAAAAAACCGCTGGGGATTACAGACGTTGTACTGCGTGACGCCCACCAGTCATTGCTGGCCACCCGCATGCGGCTTGACGATATGCTGCCAATCGCCGAGAAACTCGATAAAGTCGGTTTCTGGTCGCTGGAATCCTGGGGTGGGGCCACTTTTGACTCCTGTATCCGTTACCTGGGCGAAGACCCGTGGGAGCGTATTCGTGAATTGAAGAAAGTTATGCCCAACACGCCCCAACAGATGTTGTTGCGTGGCCAGAATCTTCTGGGCTACCGCCACTATGCTGATGACGTGGTAGAGCGATTTGTTGATCGTGCCGCTGAAAATGGCGTGGACGTATTCCGCATTTTTGATGCGATGAATGACCCCCGCAACCTGGCTACGGCCATCAAGGCCGTGCGTAAAACCGGCAAACACGCCCAGGGCACCATTTCCTACACCACTAGCCATATCCACACCATTGATATGTGGGTTGAACTGGCTAAAGAAATCGAAGCCATGGGCGCTCAGTCCATTGCTATTAAAGACATGGCCGGCCTGCTCAAACCCTATGTGGCGTTTGAACTGGTCACCCGCCTGAAAAAAGAGCTGAGCGTACCGATTCATATGCAGTGCCATGCCACCACCGGCATGTCGACCGCGACCGCGCTTAAGGCCGCTGAAGCCGGTATTGATAACGTAGACACCGCAATTTCCTCCATGAGTATGACTTACGGCCATTCGCCGACCGAAGCGGTAGTGGCGATACTGGAAGGTACGGATCGTGATACTGGTTTGGATCTGGTGTTACTGGAAGAAATTGCCGGTTATTTCCGCGAAGTGCGGAAGAAATACGCCAAATTTGAGGGCAGCCTAAGAGGTGTAGACTCCCGCATCCTGATTGCTCAGGTGCCTGGCGGCATGCTGACCAACATGGAAGCTCAGCTTAAAGAGCAGAACGCCGCGGACAAGTTTGATCAGGTGCTGGCCGAAATTCCGAAAGTACGCGAAGACCTGGGTTATATCGCTCTGGTAACGCCGACCTCGCAGATTGTAGGCACTCAGGCGGTACTGAACATACTGACCGGAGAACGCTACAAGTCGATCTCCAAAGAAACCGCCGCAATTCTTAAAGGTGAATACGGTTCTGCGCCTGCGCCGTTCAATAAAGAGCTGCAGGAAAAAGTGCTCGATGGCAAACAAGCTATTACCTGTCGCCCGGCGGATTTACTAGAGCCGGAAATAGACAAACTGACGGACGAGCTGAAAAAGCTGGCGCAAGAGAAGAGCATCAAACTGGCTGACAATGTCATCGACGATGTACTGACCTACGCCCTGTTCCCGCAGATTGGCCTGAAATTTCTTGAAAACCGCAACAATCCGGATGCGTTCGAGCCGATTCCGTCGGCGGATGACGTAGCGCCGGCGAAAAAGGCCTCAGGCCCCGAAACCTATACCGTTGAAGTGAATAGTAAAAAATACGTGGTAGCGGTGTCTGAAGGAGGTGAAATCAGCCAGATTCAGACGGAAGGCGGAGCTGCTTCGGCACCTGCGGCCGCCGCACCGGAACCGGTTGCCGGTGGTGATCCGGTTAATGCGCCTTTGGGCGGTAATATCTTCAAGGTTCTGGTTTCTCCCGGCGATGCCGTGGAAGAAAACGATGTGCTGATCATTCTGGAAGCCATGAAAATGGAAACCGAGATTCGCGCACCGAAAGCCGGTACCGTCGGTGAAGTCTTCATCAAGGTCGGTGATGCCGTCGCTGTTGATGATGAAATGCTGACAATCGCATAAGGGCCAGCATTCCATGGATAAATTAATGACGTTATGGACAGGCAGTGGCCTGTTTAATCTATCAATCGGCCAGTTCTTCATGATCTGTGTCGGTCTTCTTCTGTTATATCTTGCCATTCGTAAAGGTTTTGAGCCTTTGTTGCTGGTTCCGATCGGGTTTGGTGGCATTCTGGCGAATATTCCGGAGGCTGGACTGGCTCTGTCGGCGGCTGAAAATGCTATTCACTTTGCCAATCCAGACGTGCTTGCAGCGCTTGCGGGCGTTCTGGATGTGGGCTATCTGTCAGGGCAGATGGTGACCCCTGAAGTGATTGATACATTCCAACATGCTTACAAAGGCGCGAGCTATGCAACCGTCGGAGAGGCCGGGGTGATTGCTCAGGGTCTCGGTTATAGCAATGGGATGCTTTATAATTTTTACACGGTTTCTATAGCAAGTGGTGCTGCTCCACTGATCATCTTTATGGGTGTTGGTGCAATGACGGATTTTGGTCCGTTATTGGCTAACCCGAAGACGCTGCTTCTTGGCGCAGCTGCCCAGTTCGGTATCTTTGGTACGGTTCTGGGTGCGGCGCTGCTGACCTGGAGTGGTGTTATGGACTTCACCATCTATGAAGCGGCTGCTATCGGTATCATCGGTGGGGCAGACGGTCCGACATCTATCTATGTGTCCAGTATTCTGGCACCGCACCTGCTGGGCGCCATCGCGGTTGCTGCCTACTCCTACATGGCTCTGGTTCCGTTGATTCAGCCACCCATCATGAGGGCTTTAACGACCAAAAAAGAGCGCGCGATCAAGATGTCGCAGCTGCGCCCAGTCAGGAAAAAGGAAAAAATTGTATTTCCGATTGTGGTACTGATCGCCACTGCGCTGTTTCTGCCGGATGCTGCGCCGCTGCTGGGTATGTTCTGCTTCGGTAACTTGATGCGCGAGTGCGGTGTGGTTGAGCGTTTGAGTGACACTTCTCAGAACGCGTTGATCAACATTGTGACCATTTTCCTGGGTCTCTCTGTGGGTTCAAAACTGGGTGCTGACAAGTTCCTGGACCTGCAGACTCTGGGTATTCTATTGCTGGGTATGGCCGCATTCTGTGTGGGTACCGCGTGTGGTGTTCTGATGGCCAAGCTGCTGAACAGGTTCACTAAGGAAGCTATCAACCCGTTGATTGGTTCTGCCGGGGTGTCTGCAGTGCCAATGGCGGCGCGGGTGTCCAACAAGTTGGGCCTGGAAGCCAACCCGCAAAACTTCCTGCTGATGCACGCTATGGGTCCAAACGTGGCTGGTGTTATCGGTTCGGCGGTAGCAGCGGGCGTAATGATCAAGTTGCTTAGCTGATCGGTTTGTTGCTGTTCCGAAACCCCCGCTCGGCCCTAGCTTGGCGGGGGTTTTTCGTTTTTGGCGGTTAACCTGGAAGTACGAGTCTGTATTGACTCGAGTTACCGACTTTCACCACTGGACGTTAATCGATTTAGAAATCGCGGGTTGCTAAAGTCCGTCAATGCCCGTTGAATTTCCTCGGGCGTGTTCATCACAAATGGCCCGTATTGCACTACGGGCTCTTCAATAGGGCAGCCGCTGAGTATTAACATACCTGCGCCTGAGTCGCGGGCCTGCAGTTGCAATGTATTGCCTTTGGCGTAGATGCCCAGTTGCCGCGCGTCGATCAAATCTGTCGCGCCTTGATAGACATACACCAGTGCAGGGTTATCGGCATTGAAACACAATTCAACGGTTTCATTGCCGGCCAGGTGCACATCAACAAATACAGGCTGGGTCGAAATCTCCGGCAGCGGGCCTTGCTGTAATTGTTGATTGATTGTTACGGAACCTGCGATAACGCGAGCCATCCCGCCGTTAGATAGCCGCTGCTCTGAAACCTCCGCGCTAGCAATTTCCTGATAAGCCGCGGGCTTCATTTTTTCAGCGCCAGGCAAATTCAGCCAGATTTGAAAGCCGTGCAACAGCCCGTGCTCCTGCTCAGGCATTTCCGAGTGAAGCACGCCTGCGCCCGCTGTCATCCATTGCACATCACCGGCGCTAATAACGCCTTCGTTGCCCATGTGGTCGCGGTGGCGCATGCGCCCGGCCTTCATGTAAGTAATGGTTTCAAAGCCGCGATGGGGATGCTCAGGAAAGCCGCCAATATAGTCGGCAGCATCGTCAGAGTTGATTTCATCAATCATCAAAAAAGGATTCAGTGCCTGATGCAGGCGCTGACCCGCAAGGCGATGAATTTTGACCCCGTCACCATCCTGGGCAGGGCGAGCTGTTATAACTTGAAGTAATTCTCTCATGGGTTTTCTCCAATCCCTTCCCGGCCATGGGCGGCGGTAAAATCCTGTGCTGGACCCACGGGGATAATTCCCGTGGGGTTAATCATCAAATGGCTCGCATAATAATGCGTCTTGATATGCTCAAAGCTGACGGTGTCAGACACGCCAGGCATCTGGTATAGCTCGCGCACATAACCACTAATGGCTGGATAATCGGCCAGTAACTGACGGTTGGTTTTAAAGTGACCAAAATACACAGCATCGAAACGAATCAAGGTGGTAAACAAACGCCAATCGGCTTCCGTTAACTGGCCACCCGCCAGATAGCGCTGCCGGGCTAGTAAGCTCTCGACCCAGTCTAGCGAATCGAACAGGCTATGGTATGCTTTTTCATAGGCCTCTTGGGTGGTGGCGAAACCGGCTCGATAGACGCCGTTGTTGATGGTGTCGTAGACACGGTCATTCAGGGCGTTGATCCGCTCGTGTAACGTATCAGGGTAGTAATCTGTGGTGTTGCCCGTTAAAGGATTAAACGCCGTATTGAACATACGGATAATCTCTGAGGACTCATTGCTGACAATGGTCTGTGTTTGCTTGTCCCACAAGACCGGCACCGTAACGCGGCCCTCATAGCTGGAATCCGCCTTTAAATACAGTTGGTACAGAAAGTCCAGACCGTAAAGCGGATCTTTCATTTCCCAGCCACTTTTAAGCATCACCGGATCGACCACGGTGACATCAATATAATCCTGCAACTGCTTTATTTGGCGAAAAATCAGTGCGCGGTGTGCCCAAGGGCAGGCCAGTGACACATACAAATGGTAGCGGCCTTTCTCGGCCTTGAAGCCGGGCTCCCCGTTTGGGCCGGCTTTGCCATCGGGTGTCAGCCAGTTTCTGAAGCGACTGTCCTGACGGCGAAACTCACCACCGCTGTTGCCGGTGTCGTACCACTGGTCAACCCATTTACCCTTTTGTAACATGCCCATTATGCGACTCCTGTAAATTAATTGGCCCAAAATGTCGACGTTAGAATGTCATCTGGGCTGCTGTGCGCCTTTGCCACGGCCGCCAAATCAGCCGAATGTTTTTTTAAGTGATTGGGTTATTATAAGGGTTAAAAAATTCGTAATAAGAGCTAATATCTGTTCAGAATATTCTAAATATTAGAACAGTTATTTGGAGGCATAGTGGCAAAGAACCCAATTACAATAGAGGTCCTGGAGACACTGGATGCCATAGACCGGCGTGGAAGTTTCGCGAAAGCGGCTGAAGAGCTAAACAAAGCGACGTCGGCTGTTTCCTATGCGGTGTAAAAGCTGGAAGAGCAACTGGGTATTGCGCTATTCCCGCTGCAAAAAGGCTACCGGGCAATACCCTTGGCCGGTGCCGATCTGGTGCCGATCTGGTGCCGGTTGTTGCTTCCCGCCATGAACTGGCGAGTATAGCGACCAACTCTGACGCTTTGCAGGGGCGGCTGCCGAAAGTTCGGAGAGTAATCACGCATGATACATCTGTCAGTGATATTACCCGAAGCGCAGGTTTAAGCAGCGACGGTAAACATTTCTACGTGCAAAACATAGATCAGAAAGTTGAGGCGATCCGTGCAGGAATAGGCGTCGGCCACTTACCGCGACTACGTATTCAAAATCAACTCAACAATGGCGAGCTTGTAGAGCTGGCGTTAAATAAGGTTTCTGTTTTCGAGTATTATTTAGCGTGGAAAATCAGTCATAAAGGCAAGGGGTTGCAACTGTTAACTCAAAAATTGGCGGCCGTATTTGGTGAAACGTTCATATCAAACTAACGAACAGGGTTTTAGAAAATGCGCCAGTAGCTCGGAAGATTCCGCTTTTAATCACATGCCTATTCCGGAGCGTATCCCACACTGTTTGAGCTTTTAGTGAAAATTTCGCGAACTGACCGGAAGTGCCTTTATCAGGTGGCTAAGGTCAGACAATTTGCCGGCCATGATGTGGACTATATCTCCCTCCCGTTCCAGAACGCCTTTTACGTGCAGCAGCCGTGCGGTGAGCAGGGGCTTGCGTTGCTGGCGGGCGGTGGCCAGCCAGACCACCACGTTGATGTTGCCGGTTTCGTCTTCCAGGGTAACGAAAGTGACACCCGAGGCGGTTCCGGGGCGCTGGCGGCCGGTTACCAGGCCGGCTACCTGCACCGGGCGGCCAGGTTCTATGGTGTTGAGTTCGCTGGCGCTCAGGCAGAAACGCAGATGGCCCTGTTCCCGCAGCAGTGCCAAGGGGTGGCGTTGTAAGGTCAGGCCCTGGCTGCTGTAGTCTGCCGCTATGTTCTGGCCCTCGTTGGGTGCTGGCAGTTGCTCGCAGGTGGGTTCGGGCGCGCGATTGTCTTCGCCCACAAATAACTCAGCCGGTTGTTCGTGGCCCAGCAACTGCCAATAAGCCTGGTGGCGGTTGCTGGTAAAACCGGGCATGGCGTTGGCACCGGCCAGCAGTTCCATATCGCGCTGGCTCAGGCCGGTCAACTGTCGTAGCTGGCCGGAAGACGTGTAGCCGGTTTCTGGCCTCTTGGCCGGAACGGCCGTGCCAGCTTGCTGTGACAGACCGCGAATTTGGCACAGGCCCAGGCGTAGTGACAGGGGATTGTCTGCCCGGGCTTTCGGAGCCTGGGTTTGCAAGGTTTGAGGCTGTGTGGTTTGCAACTGAAGAGTATGGTCCCACTGGCTGTGGTTCACATCCAATGGCTGTATATCCACCTCGTGGCGGCGGGCATCCTGCACCAGTTGAGACGCCGAATAAAACCCCATGGGCTGGCTGTTAAGCAAAGCGCAATAAAATGCCGCCGGGTAATGGCACTTTATCCAGGCTGATACATACACCAATAAGGCAAAGCTGGCGGCGTGTGATTCGGGGAAGCCGTAACCGCCAAAGCCGCAGATTTGCTGGTACAGGCGCTCGGCGAAATCGTCGGTGTGACCACGTTCTTTCATGCCGCTCAGCAATTTATCGCGAAATGGAGTCAGATCGCCGTGGGATTTCCACGCAGCCATGGCTCGGCGCAGCTGGTCGGCCTCGCCGCCGCTGAAGCCGGCGGCGACCATGGCCAGTTTGATAACCTGCTCCTGGAATATGGGTACACCCAGAGTGCGCTCCAGCACGCGCTGTATGGCCTGGTTGGGGTAATTTACAGGCTCCAAACCATGCCTGCGCTTCAGGTAAGGGTGCACCATATCGCCTTGAATCGGCCCCGGGCGCACAATGGCTACCTGCACCACCAGGTCGTAATAGGTGGCGGGTTTCAGCCGCGGCAGCATGTTGATCTGGGCCCTGGATTCCACCTGGAATACGCCAACGCTGTCGCCTGTTTGCAACATGGCGTAAGTGTCCGGATCTTCCTGGGGAATGTCCTGCATGTGAAAAGGCCGCCCTAACTGGGCGCTGATCATTTCCAGGGCTTTGCGAATGGCCGTAAGAATGCCCAGCGCCAGCACGTCTACCTTCATTAGCCCCAGGCTTTCCAGGTCGTCTTTGTCCCACTGAATCACCGTTCGATCGGCCATGGCGGCGTTTTCTATGGGCACCAGTTCCGCTAGGGGCCCGGCGCTGATGACAAAGCCGCCGACATGTTGTGACAGGTGGCGTGGAAAACCCAGCAGAGTGTTCACCAAGGTGAAAAACTGGTCAGCGACGTTTGGATTACGGGTCAGGTTTTTATCGAGTATCTGCTGGCGCCAGGGCGTGGCTTTGTCGCGCCAGTCTATGCCGTCAAGCAGCTGTTCTACCAGCAATGGGTCAAACCCCATGGCTTTGCCTACGTCGCGGATGGTGCTGCGCGGGCGGTAACGGATAACGGTGGCGGCTATGGCTGCGCGGTCGCGGCTGTAGCGCTGATAAATGTATTGAATCACTTCTTCGCGCCGCTGGTGTTCAAAGTCGACGTCTATATCCGGCGGCTCGTTGCGGTCTTTGGAAATAAAACGCTCAAACAGCAGGTCGACTTTTGCCGGGTTCACTTCGGTAATGCCCAGACAATAGCACACCGCAGAGTTAGCCGCTGAACCACGGCCTTGGCACAGAATGCCGCGGCCGCGGGCAAATGCGACTATGTCCTCAATGGTCAGAAAATAGTGCTCGTACTGCATCTCTGAAATCAGCCCCAGCTCTTTGTGAATCAGTGCCTGTACCTGCAGCGGCGTACCCTCTGGGTAGCGCCGGCGTTCGCCTTCGCGGGTCAGTTGCAGCAAATAACCGGCGGCGCTGGTGCCGGCTGGTACCAGATCGGGCGGGTACTCATAGCGCAGGCTGCCGGGTTCAAACGTGCATTGCCGGGCGATCACCTGAGTTTGCTGCAGCCAAGCGGCGGGAAACAGGCGCTGTAATACCGCAACGGGGCGCAGGTAACGCTCACCGTTTTGAAACAGGCAATGGCCGGCATTCTCCAGATTGGTGTGGTTGCGCAGGGCAGTGAGCACATCTTGCAGGGGCTGACGTTTACGGCAATGCATGTGCACGTCGCCACTGGCGGTAATGGGGCAGCGTAACTCCCCGGCCAGCCAGCGTATGCGGGCCAGCTGTTGTTCTTCACCGGATTCCAGAGTGCGTGAGGCTGCTAGCCACAGCCGCCGGTCAAACAATCGCAGCAGCCATTCACCCGCCGCTAGCGCTTGCTGGTTGTCGGCGCTGGCCAATGTTGGCGGTAACCATAAACACAGGCAGTCGTCCAGCGCGTGTACTTCCAGGTCACGGTAATACAGCTGGTACTGGCCTTTTTCCGCACGCCGCCGGGCGCTGGTGATCAGCTGGCACAGTTGGCCATAGCCTTTGCGGGTACGCGCCAGCATTATGAAACGGGGCGTGCAGGCCCCAGGCGGTGCGTCGCTCAATTCAAACCAGCTGCCGGTAATGAGTTTTACCGAGCTGTTTTTAAGCGCCGCCCAGGCGCGGGGAATGCCAGCCACCGAGCAGGCATCGGTAATGGCCAGAGCGCTATAACCCAGCCCTGCGGCTTGTTCTGCCAGCTCATGGGGATGCGAGGCGCCGGTCAGAAAACTGAAGTTGCTGAAGCAGTGCAGCTCGGCGTAGCTTTCATGGCTTTTACCACTTATATAGCTTTCAGACTGCATCAGCCAAACCACCCGTGTATATGCCAGCCCTGACTGGCATCCCGAAACACCCAAGCCAGTTGGCCACTGGGTAATTGGGCGATGTAATAATCCCGTTGTACCCTTTGGCCATCCCACCAGCCGCCACTGATGCGTTCCGGGCCGGCAAACCAGGCCTGCGGCTTGGTGTGTAAAGGTTGAGGCTTACGCATTAGCCACAGCGGGCGGCAAGGTAACGGATTCTCCGCGGCGTTGGCTTTGCGCTGTTTGCGTTGTACATCGGCACTGGCCCAGGCCTGCTCAGGGCGGTGATCAGCGTGTGGCACCAGTTGTTGCAACGCGCCGTCGCCCAGCCGGGCCTGCAGGCGGCTGATCAGCGTGTGCCAGGCTTCGTTCATATCTGGGGTTTCACCCAACAAATCCTGTCCGCTGGCGGCTTCACGCCCAATAAAGCGTTTTACTAGCAATACCAGTGACACCACCGGAGCTTGCAGAGGCTGTTGTTCAAAGCGTAAGCGAATCAAATTCAGAAAAGCCTCGGCCCGATGCTCCGGGCCGGACGTGCGTATGTGCAGGCGGGTGGGTTCTGTGTAGCGATAGCACAACAACACATTCAGACTGTCGGTTTCCTGCTGGCGCCAGCACAGGTCTTCTTCCAGCTCAATCAATATGCGTTGTAGTGGAAATAGCAGTCCCTGGGAATGTTCGATGTCTTCGGCAAAATCCGCTTGCTGGCGAAATCGGTGCGGAGGCTGCCAAGGCATTTGTGGGTCTGGTCTTGTACCTTGTATTTTTTGGCTATGAGCCAGAATTTTCGGGCCCAGCCGCCGCGCTAGTTCGGCTGCGGGCAGCGCGAACAGGTCGCTTAAGGTGTTCAGGCCTAACCGCTGCAGGCGGGTGCAGGCCTGGGCGTCAAACTCTGCTGCCGACAGTAGCAGCTGATCCAGCAGACGCTGCATGTGGCCCTGGTCGGCGCTGCATTCACCTTTGCCGGTACGGGCAATCAGCCTTGCTGCCAGCGGGGTGTGACCAATGCCCAGCCAGGCCGTCAGGTGGCGTTCGTTCAAGCCTTGCTCTATGGTTTCCCACACCGCCGGCAAACCACCGTACAGCTTTTGTAGACTGCCGATTTCAGCCAGCAGGCCATCTGGCGGCACCAGGGTAATGTGTGCGACACAGCGGTACAGCCAGCGGGCTTGGTCCTGCAACACCCGGGCTTCTTGCTGCGGATCGGTGCGAACCATCGCCAGATCTGCCACCAGGCTAAGCGCGGTTTTCAGCCGCATGCCGGGCTGCACGCCTTGGCTGCTGGCCTGAGCGCAAGCCTGAAGCACCTTCTGGCCAGATGCGTCCACAATCACCAGCGCTGCGTCCTGCTGGCGGGAGCGGCGGAGATGATCCAGCAGTAATTGAGGAAAATGCAGGTGTAACCACAGCATAAAGGGCTACCGGGCCGGCCTGGGCCAGGGGCCCTTAGCCACGCGGCTGGTTTCGGCCGCAGCCAGGCCGGCCCGATGCGGCAACGGCAGTTCGCAGTGCTGGCCAGGCCAGCTGCCGCGGCGTTTGAGTATCTGCACGTGCAGGCATTGATTAGCGTCTGGCTGCAACTCAAGGCGCAGAGCCGCCGGTGAATTTTGCGCCGCATGGCAGCGTTCGCGAAACAATACGCACACGTTACTGCCAGCTTCAGCGGCCAGCTGTAAGCGCCGTACATCCCGCAACGCCAGCTTGCCGGGCCAGGCCATAACCAGCCCGGTGACCGGTGAGCGCAGGCAGTTTTCCAGGGTCCATAAAAAATCGCCGCTGTCCTGGGTGTGAATGACCACCACCTGGTCAAGGTCAACACCTTCACGCACCAGCGCCGGGGCATAAGGAATGTGCGGTGGGTTCAGCCAGAATACGGTTTTTCCGCTATGGGTCAGGCGTTGCATCAATGGCAGCAGCAAATGCAGCTCGCCAATACCGGGTGTGTCCAGCAGGCATTCACTGAGTGCTCCCCGCGGCCAGCCCAGCCCGCCCAGCTGGTTATCCAGCGCTTGGTAACCAGTAGATTCAGCCGGTTGACTGGTGTGAACAGGCTGATGGCCCTGCCAGACACGGGCGCTTTGCTTTAAGGCGGATAGAAGTTCATTCATGGCTAAATCTCGAAGTACTGTTTAAATATACAGTATTCCGAACAGGGCTAGATTTCAACCGCCAGGATTAACAATTTGAATGACAGGGTCACCGTTTACAGTGGTAGTCTTGGCATAAAATGAAAACTGGGAAAGCCATTTTATGGCAGTGATTGCAGGTGTCGACCTTGCCTGGCAGGGCAATCGCAACCCCACGGCTATTGCGGTAGGGTACGTTGCCGACGGCGCTATAGCAGTGACCGGCGTGCTTGAAAACCTTCACGGTTTTGACGCCGTTGCCAGTGCCCTGGATTCTATCGACGGTCTTCACGGTGTGGCGGTAGACGGCCCACTCATCATTCGTAACCCGAGCGGACAGCGGCCCTGTGAACGCGGCATCGGGGTGGCTTATGCTGCGCGAAAGGCATCCTGCCACGCCTGCAATCTGACTCTGTTCCCCGCGTCTAACGGCGTGTTGCTGGGTGATCATTTGCACACAGCCGGCTTTGGCCATCTGGCTGCGCCCGGGCAAAAGTGGCAGCTGGAGTGTTATCCCCACCCCGCGCTGATCGAAATATTTCAGCTTCCTGAGCGTCTGTTTTATAAAAAAGGCCAGGTAACGGATAAGCGTCAGGGCCAGGCCCGGCTTGCCAGTTTGCTGCTCAGCCTGGCGCAGTCCCAAAGAATGGCGTTGACCATAGGCTCGTTATTTTTACCCTATCTGGATGCGCAACGTATTCAATCTTTGCGTGGCGCAGCTCTGAAGCATAACGAAGACGTACTGGATGCGATTGTTTGCCTGTATATTGCGGCTTTGTACCAGGCTGGGAACAGTGAACGAGTGTTCGGCTGCACGGAACAGGGCTATATCTACGTGCCCCAGGGCGCGTGCTGAATAAGGAGGCTTTATGACCGAACTGACCGAAACCATGATCGAATGCCCCTACTGCGGTGAGTCTATCGAGGTGCTGATCAACCCTGAAGATGCGCAGCAATCATATATTGAAGACTGTCAGGTGTGCTGCAAGCCGATCACCTTCGTTGTGACAGAGGCAAATAACGGTGACTTGTCGGTGGCCGTGTACAGTGAAAACGACACTTATTGAATGCGATGGAAGTAACAGATAGACGGCCTCTAGCCCTTGGCCAGCATTCCCTCACGCCAGCGATCCCAAGGGGGAAGGGGGCCTAGTGATTCGAACAGATAGTTGAGGAAAACGCGAACCTTGTGTGAGCGAAGGCGTCGTTCGGTGGTCAGCACGTGGATGTCGCGGCGCCCCGGGTTAACCTCACAGCGCCAGAAATCGAGCAGAGCGACCAGCGCGCCGGATTTGAGTTCGCCGGCAATCAGCCAGGTCGGGAACATCACCAGTCCCTGACCCAGTAGAGCGGCCTGAACCAGGCTGACGGCGTCGTCGCTGTAGAGATTGCCGGTAACATCGAAAGGCGTGGCGCTGGCCTGATTCGGAGCCTGAAAGAACCAGCGTTGTCGGCCCATTTCGCCCTGATAAAGTAGGCAGTTATGGTCGATGAGTGACTCTGGCGATTCGGGCTCGCCATGCGCCTGAAGATAACTCGGCGCAGCGGCGATTACGTAGTTCATCGGCGCCAGACGGCGTGCCACCAGCGACGAATCTGAGAGCTCACCCACGCGGAAGGTGACATCATGCCCTTCACGAACCGGGTCAACCACTCGGTCGTTAAGCTGCAGTTCAGCCTTGAGCGAGGGGTACCGACACTGAAAACGGTGCAACAGTGGCACGACCTGCCGCTGACCGAAAGCCACAGGTGCGTTGATGCGCAGTGTGCCGCTGAGCTCAGCGTCTGAATGCATCAGTGCGTCCGTGGCGAAGTCGAGCCGCTCCAGAATATCGCGCACTTCTTCGTAGTAGCGCAAACCCGCTTCTGTGAGCGTCACTGCACGGGTATGCCGGTAGAACAGTGGCTGGCCCACGGCCTCCTCCAGTCCCCGAATTTGCCGGGAAATAGAGGACACAGCGCGATGGAAATGACGGGCGGTCGTCGTAAAACTCCCAGTGGCAGCGACCCGTTCAAAGACGCGTAGGGCATTGAGATCCATCTGGTTGAAACCCCTTGAGTTGCGTTGTGCGCAATAAAGATTTGCGTTGTTTTCGATTGTAGCAATGAACGACCGCTAACAGAATGGAAGCATTGGTAACCCGATTCGGGGAGCCAGACACTGTTCACGAAAGGAGAGAGCGCATGCGTAAAGGTACAGCACTGGTCGCAGGAGCCACCGGGATTACCGGTGGAAATTTGGCGTCTTATCTGGTGGCCAGCGGTTGGACAGTCTACGGGCTTTCACGACACGCCACCGAACAGAGCGGTGTAATACCAGTTGCCGCAGACCTGCTCGACGAGACCGCTACCCGGGAGGCGCTGGCTGGTCTGCCGATCACTCATGTCTTCTATTGCACCTGGGTCGGTCGCGACAACGAAAAAGCCAATATCGAGGCTAACAGCGCCATGATGCGCAATCTCTTCGCGGGGCTTGGTGATACTGATGTTCAGCACGCCTCGCTGGTCACGGGAACAAAGCAGTACCTCGGCTCGTTCGAAGCCTATGGCAGTGGTCGCACCGAAACGCCGTTCCGCGAATCCGAGCCACGTGTCCCCGGCGACAACTTTTATTACGCGCTGGAAGATGTACTGTTCGAAACCGCCGAGTGTCAGGGCTTCTCCTGGAACGTGCACCGGCCACATACGGTGATCGGCTACGCCCGCGGTAACGCCATGAACATGGGCACCACGCTTGCTGTCTATGCCTCAATCTGTAAGGCGACCGGCAAGCCGTTCGTATTCCCAGGCTCGCAGATTCAATGGAACGCGCTGACCGACATGACGGATGCGCTGGTTCTGGCGCGCCAGATGGAGTGGGCCGCAACGACGCCAGGGGCTGAAAATCAGGCATTTAACACGGTCAACGGTGACGTTTTCCGCTGGCGCCGGATGTGGCGCGAGATCGGAGAATACTTTGGTCTTGAAGTAGCAGACTGTCCCGAGACACCACAGCCACTGGAAACCCAGATGGCCGGGATCGACGCGACTTGGCGCGAAATTGCCAAGAAACATGATCTGGTCGAACCGGACGTCGCCAGGCTCGTCTCGTGGTGGCACACCGATGCGGACCTGGGTCGCGACCAGGAGTGTGTCAACGACATCACCAAATCACGCGACTTCGGTTTCGATCACTTCCGCGAGACCCGAGGGGCGTTCTCAGACCTGTTTGATCGTCTGCGCGCCGAGAAGATCATTCCCTGATGGCAGAGGGTGCCAGGCCGGCATTACCGCATTGGCCGGCAGGTGGCAGCCACTCATCTGGATCTTTGGCACCCTTGCTCCGGTTTGGCCCGAGTTCGACATACTAGTGGTCAACAAATAGCTCTCAACTGCCCATCAGTCACGCTAGGTAAAGGCGTTCACGCCCGCGGTCCAAGGCTGCCTGAATTCACTTTAGGAAAAAAGACTATGCCGAGTGGTAGCCACCATGCACTGCTACTGAGCAGTCATGCTGCGTCGCATTGACAGTACTCATGTCATGGATCTCTCGACATAGTTCTGCGCTCGGCATGAACCGCCAAGGCCAGCCAGTTGAAGCCTTCAGCTTATATCCATCACCTGCTCACACATATTGCCGAGGCGAACACGGTGGAGAGTCTGGAAGCGCTGTGGTCCGTTTTAGTGCCGCCGATGTACGTAGGATTTCAGCTTAATGAGGCCGATTATGTGGCGTATCGGCGCGCTGGGCGGGCCGCCGCCGAGGGCGTGCGGGCTTGAGGTGGGCGAGCGGGTCATCGTGGAAGGTCTGCAAAAGGTGCGCTCCGGCATCACGGTCACGCCCGTCGATAAGCGCATCGATCCGAAAGCAGTCGTGCTTAAAGGTGAAGGTGAGGACGCCCAATGATCAGCGGCGTCTTTATCCAGCGACCGAAATTCGCCTTCGTTATTTTCATTCTGATAACCCTCGCAGGCTTGCTCGCCCTCCGAGGCCTGCCGGTAAATATGTATCCCGATATGGCACCGCCCCACTATGCAGCAGGGAGCTCCCAAACCTGCTGACACCATTCTGGGACGCCAGATTGGCAAGTATTGAGCCTTGAGACACAAAGTGTTCGAGGCGAGCCCTATGTGTCAGCGAAGTCGTCGACTTACATTTCAGAGGGCATCCATGCTTCATTCTCATCGACTGGTAATGTCAGCGTTAATAAAAGTGTCAGTGAGGATTGACGATTGGGTGGGTACTCGCCGATAGTTGGTTTTGCAAACCATTCACGCTAACTGGAACCTGTTGATGATAGACAATGATACATTGACCGCACTGAAAACCGCTTTTACCTTTATGCCGCAGCCGGTGGAAGTAAACCGTTACGATTACGGTGACGATGCCGAGCGGGTGCTGGCGCAGGTGAACTTTGTGCGTGAAGTGCTGGCCCATCACGGTATAGACCCGGAAGAAGTGGCGGGTGACATCAATCCTGAATCGTCGCCGAATTCCTGCTATTAGGTTGGCGGGGGCTTAATTGGCGTAAACCTAGTAGCTGGCCCTTTGCCACTGCCAATACTCTGATATAAGCGCTGTGTCGAATTAGTTGCGGATGTACTGGCAAATGGCTATTGGTTTTCGCATCCGATAGTTGTCCAATACACTCTTTGCTGGCAATACACACAGATTCCGCAATAACCGGGTGATAAAAACACGCATGTTTCATGAGCTGAGTTTAGGCGGAATGCTGTTCAGCCCTTTGGTAGTGCTGGGGCCATTGGCGTTTTTGATGACCATGGCCACTCGTTGGGTGCTGCACCGGCTGAACTGGAGGCGTTATATCTGGAAAGATGCCTGGTTCGATGTCGGCATTTTTGTGTGTTATCTGGCGCTGACTATTTACTGGGTGGGAGACTGAAGCGGGCTTATGGGAAAATTATTGCGTGTTGGGGTTACCCTGCTGGTGGTTTTTGCGGCCATATTGGCCGGCAACTGGATATGGAATCACTATTTGCATTCGCCCTGGACCCGCGATGGCCGTATTCGCGCGGATGTCATTACCGTAGCGCCCGACGTATCCGGCTGGGTAACCCGCCTTGAAGTGAGCAACAACCAGCCGGTTAACAAGGGTGACTTGCTGTTTGTGATTGATGAATCCCGCTATCAGGCAAAAATTGCCGAAGCCGGCGCTTACCTGGCGCAAAAGCGCAGCGCCTGGGAATTGGCCCAACATCAGTATCAGCGCCGCGAAGGCTTGAGCGGCCGCCAGACTATTAGCGACGAGAATCTGGAAACTTACCGCATTCAAACTGAGTCTGCCAGAGCCAGTTACGAGTTGGCTCAGGCTCAGCTGGCAACGGCCCGTATTGACCTGCAGCGTACCCGGGTAACGGCGCCTGAAACCGGTACCGTTAGTAACCTCAGTCTGAGCAAAGGCAACTACGTGAACCAGGGCCAGCCGGTGGTGTCGCTGGTGCAGAAAGGCTCGTTCTACGTGACCGGTTACTTTGAAGAAACCAAGCTTCAGAAAATCCACGTCGGCCAGAATGCCCGGGTAACATTGATGAGCGGCGGTGAAATGCAGGGCAAAGTCACCAGTATTGCCCAAGGCATTGCCGATACCAGCGCGGGTAGCAACAGCCAATTGTTGCCACAAGTACAGCAGGCGGTGAACTGGGTACGCCTGGCCCAGCGCATCCCGGTAGATATTACTCTGAACTCACTGCCGCCAGGCCTCAATCTTAGCGCTGGTATGACGGTTTCAATTTATCTCGACACCGATCAGTAATATGCAGCTACACCCCTGGCTGGCACAGTTGCTGATGCCCGACAAGCACGCGGTGATTTTCGCCATCAAAGGCCTTGTCGCCATGGCCATGGCGCTGTTCACCTCCATGTATTTGGGGTTGGAGCGGCCGTACTGGGCCTTGGTCGCCGCTATCTTTTTACAGATTCGCCCAGAAAGCGGGATGGTGATTGAAAAAGCTTTGTGCCTGATTATGGGGTCACTGCTGGGGGGCGCTGTCGGCGTCCTCATATTGGCGCTGTTGATACCTTACCCGCTGTTGGCACTGGCCAGTCTGGCGCTTTGGGTGAGCCTGAACTCCGCGGCCGCGGCCATGGTTCACAGCAAAAACTTTATCTATGCCTTTGCCATGGCCGGCATGACAGCTGCTTTGGTGGTGATTTTGGTGATGGCCAACGCTGAAGCCGCTGGCAGCCAGGCGGTGTTTAATATTGCTCAGGCTCGTATCAGTGAAATAACCGTGGGCGCGGTGTGTGCCATGTTGGTCAGCAAGCTGCTGTGGCCAATGATGGTGAAAGATCAGATGCGCGACGACGCCCGCACGGTGATTAACAGAACCCTGGAAAATCTGACCTTTGAGTTGGACCCGCAAAGCTCCCACGATCAGCGCCATCACAGCGCTGAGCAAATCCTGGAAACCTTGGTTGCGCTGGCAGACGACTCCAGCGCCGTGGTGTATGAAAGCCTAGAGGGCCCGGGGCGCAGCCGGGCTGCTAACTTGCTCAGCAACAAGGTGTTATCGCTGGTAGCGCTCACTCAGATTCTCGGCCGTTTCCATCGTAATCACGATGACCTGTTGTCGCCAGCGTTTCGCCAGATGCTGGATGCTATGCGCATCCATTTTCGTCTGGTTGTTGCGACCGATAACTATGAGGAAGCTTACCGCCTGGCGCAGGCATTGCGACGGCAGCTGCTGGAGCAGCGGTCTGCGTTTATAGACGAGTCTGCGATCGTTACTCGCCTGGCAGGCACGGCCTTAGAGCTGGCGTCAGATCTGGCCGTGGTGTTGCGGGCCTACAACGCTCTGGAAAATCCCGACAACACGCTGTTGAAGGCCCCCAAACTGTCCACTCATCGGGACCCTCTGTTTGGCGCCATCAACGGTTTCCGTACTGGCATGGTGTTTCTTTTTGGTGCCACCGTCTGGGTAGCCACTGCCAGCCCATCGGCTATTTTAATGATGATTATACCGGTGGTTTTTTCGGTCACTTTTGCGCGCTTTTCTTTGGCCTTTTTGAAGGTGTTTCTCCGTCGCCTGCTATTGGGTGTGGTGGTCTCGATACCGGTGGCGCTGGTGTTCGGGCTAGCATTGTTATCACAAAGCAGCGGGGACTTTGAAATTCTGATACTGGTATTGGCCGGGCCTTATTATATTGGTCTAGTGGCGCTGGCCAGCCGCGAAACTTTGCCTTACGGCCTGGGTTTTTGCATTCCCTTTGCGTTGATTATCCAGCCTGGCAACAATATGACATTTAACGCCGCAGATGCCGCCAACAATGCGCTCGGCTTGTTGGTCGGTATTGGTGCGCTCTATTGGATATTTCAGTTGATTGCGCCGCCCGATAGCCAATTGATGAAACGACGACTGTTGCACGCAACGGCACGAGATCTGGTGGATATAAACAACCATCCGACGCCGGAACGCTGGTACAACGGCCGCATGGGCGAACGCCTGTTACGGCTGGCCAATTACGATCAGGAAAATAAACGCAGCGAGCGCTTTATGACCGACCTGGGTTTTACCGGCCTTAACCTGGGGCACACATCCATACGCCTGCGCAAACTGGTTCATAAACGGCGTGGACCGTTGGTAGATGCCGAGTTGCGTAATTGGCAGCAGGTGTTGGCAGACACCTACTTAATGAGTTCTCGGGGCGAATTCAACCCTGAGTTCCGCGAAGCCAGTGATCGTTTGTTGCAGGCTGTACATTCGGTGGACTTGCCAGATCAACAAACGATTGTTATCGAGGGTATGTTCGAGCGCATTGCGCTCACATTCGAGCGCACGGCGCGCACTGTGGCGAGCCTGTCAAAATCCTGAAAGAAATGTGCGTCAGCCATGGCAGTATTGTGGGTGTTTTTGCTCATGGCATAATCGGTTTTTTGATTTTCTCCAAAGCTTAAAAACCTTGCGCCGATGACGTACTGCGCCTGGGGTCTGCGCCACCGTAAAGCGTACCATCTTCGCCAATCATGATGCTCTGAATAGCGCCCATGGCCGAGTCTGTGACCACCGTGTGGCCTTTGCTTTCCAACAGTTTTACTGTGTCTGCGCTAATACCTTGCTCGATGCGAATCTGATCTGGCAGCCATTGATGATGAATGCGCGGCACACTGACAGCGCTTTGAATGTTCATACCGTGGTCAATCACGTTCATGATTACCTGCAGAGTCGTGGTTATGATGCGCGAACCGCCTGGGCTACCGGTCACCAAAAAGTTGCGGCCGTCTTTGCGCACCACGGTGGGCGACATAGAACTGAGCATGCGTTTGCCGGGTTCGATCTTATTGGCTGCGCCGCCGATCAAACCGTAAGCGTTGGGCACGCCCGGTTTGGCACTGAAATCGTCCATTTCGTTATTCAGTAAAAAACCGGCGCCGGCCACAGTAATGCCCGAGCCATAGCTGAAATTGATGGTGTAAGTGTTTGATACCGCATTGCCCCAGCGATCTACCACTGAAAAGTGAGTGGTTTCCGGGCTTTCATAGGCCGCCGGCTGCCCCGGTTTTATCTCGCTGGCTGGGCGGGTTTTGTCCGCCCTAATCGTGCCGCGCAATTCTTCTGCATAGCCTTTGCTGATTAATCCCGCCACCGGCACATCCACAAAGTCGGTATCGCCGAGGTATTGGGTGCGGTCTGCGTAGGCCAGTTTCATAGCTTCGGCCATATGATGTATGGCGCTGGCGGAATTGTGGCCGAATTCTGCAATGGGGAACCCTTCCAGAATATTCAGAATCTGCACGATGTGAACGCCGCCGGAGGAGGGCGGCGACATGGAGTAAATGTCGTATCCGCGATAAGTGCCGTGTACCGGTGTGCGGACGGCAGGCTTGTAGCCGGCCAGATCGGCCTCGGTAATCAGGCCGTCGTGCCGGGCCATTTCTTCAGCAATCAGGCGCGCAGTTTCGCCTTTGTAAAAGCCGTCAGTGCCTTGATCTGCAATGCGTTGCAAGGTTGCTGCCAGTTCCGGCTGGCGAAAGCGTTCGCCGGGCTGCCAGGCTGAACCGTCTTCTTTATAGAAGGTTTCCAGGGTAGCCGGCCAGCGGGTCATGCGATCGCGGGCCTGCTCCAGCCCTTCGCTGAAGCGCCGCGGCACCACAAAGCCGTCACTGGCCAGCTTTATGGCCGGTGCCAAAGCTTGCTTCAGGCTAATGCTGCCGTGGCGCTCCAGGGCTAGAGCCAGTCCGGCCACCGTGCCGGGCACGCCCGCAGCTTTGTGGGTAAAGCGGCTGCGGTTTTGGTCCACTTTGCCGTCTTCATCCAGGAACAGATCTTCGGTGGCTGCTGCCGGCGCGGTTTCGCGGTAGTCAATGGCTTCCGGCGCGGCGCCATCGCCCGGCGCTATCAGCATAAAACCACCGCCGCCAATATTGCCGGAACGGGGTTGGGTAACGGCCAGGGCAAAGCCGGCTGTGACCGCGGCATCCACCGCATTACCGCCGTCTTTTAATACCTGCAGCGCGACTTCGGTGGCCAGGGTGTGGCTGGTAGATACCATGCCCTGGGTAGCGGTTACCGAGTTAAAGCGTTCGCCCTCCAGAATGGCATTGGCGTGGGCGCCGTAACTGACCGCCAGACTAATGCTAATAATTGTTAACCTGGCGCTAATAAAAAAAGCACCCAGCACGGTGCCTTTTAATCGCTCTGAGCGGGTGTTTGAGCCTGTTTTTGAATTGGGTGCCTGTAGGTGGCTGTACATGCGTTAGCTCCTCGTTTCCAATGTTTAGATAAGCTATCATAGTCTGTCATTTTCATTGGTGCGTAATGCCGTCAGCTTGATTTTAAGTTGCGGTTTCCCCCAGCGTATCCGCTTTCCCGCGTTTGAGTTAAGGAAAGGCTTTCATGGAGCATACCTACCGTCTTGTGATTTCCTGCCCGGACGGGGTGGGGATTGTCGCAAAGGTGAGTAATTTTTTGTCCACCTATAACGGTTGGATTACCGAAGCAAGCCACCACTCCGATACCCACAGTGGCTGGTTTTTTATGCGTCACGAAATCAAGGCCAACTCGATTCCTTTTGGTCTGGAACAGTTTCGCGCAGCGTTTGAGCCCATCGCCCGGGAGTTCAATATGAACTGGCGCATCACCGATTCGGCGCAGCCGAAAAAAGTGGTGTTGATGTGCAGCAAGGAATCCCACTGCGTGGCTGATCTGCTGCACCGCTGGCAAAGCAAAGAACTGAACGTCGACATTGTGGCGGTGGTGTCCAATCACGATGATCTTCGCCGCATGGTGGAATGGCACGACATCCCTTACCACCACGTGCCGGTGAGTAAAGACAATCGCGAAGAAGCCTTTGCCCACATTGAAGACCTGTTCGAGCAGTACCAGGTAGACGTAGTGGTGCTGGCGCGTTACATGCAGGTTCTGCCGCCGGAACTGTGCGCCAAATACGCGGGCCAGGTGATCAATATTCACCACAGTTTTTTGCCTTCTTTCGCTGGCGCTCGCCCTTATCACCAGGCCTACAGCCGTGGCGTGAAGCTTATCGGGGCTACCTGTCACTACGTGACTCAAGACCTGGACGAAGGCCCAATCATCGAGCAGTCGGTGATTCGCATCACCCACCGCGATACCACCGACGACATGGTGCGCCTGGGCAAAGATGTGGAAAAAAGTGTGTTGGCTCGCGGTCTGCGTTCGCATATTGAAGACCGCGTGATCACCCACGAAAACAAGACCGTGGTGTTTGATTAACAGTCGCCCTCAAGGCCCCGGGAAGGGTGCCTGTGTGGTATACTGCGCGGCTTGTCAAAGAACTCATTAACGGGGCCTGAATTAGGCCCTGATACGATTTTCAGTTAACGTAAAGGAACCTTTCTCGATGGGTGAGTTAGCCAAAGAGATCCTGCCGGTAAATATTGAAGACGAGTTGAAGCAGTCCTACCTTGATTACGCCATGAGCGTGATTGTGGGTCGGGCACTTCCGGATGTGCGCGACGGCCTCAAGCCGGTACATCGTCGCGTACTGTTCGCCATGTCGGTGTTGAACAACGACTGGAACAAAGCCTATAAAAAGTCTGCCCGTGTGGTGGGTGACGTTATCGGTAAATACCATCCGCACGGTGACTCTGCGGTTTACGACACCATCGTACGTATGGCCCAGCCGTTTTCGCTGCGCTATCCGCTGGTAGACGGCCAGGGTAACTTTGGCTCCATCGACGGCGACAACGCCGCGGCCATGCGTTACACCGAAATTCGCATGAAGAAAATCGCCCATTCTTTGCTGGCCGATCTGGACAAAGAAACGGTCGATTTTGTGCCTAACTACGACGGCACTGAGCAGATTCCGGTGGTTATGCCGACCCGCGTGCCCAATCTGCTGATCAACGGCTCCTCCGGTATTGCCGTGGGTATGGCCACCAATATTCCGCCCCACAACCTCACTGAGGTGGTGAAAGGCTGTTTGGCGCTGATTGATGATCCAGACTTAAGCATTGATCAACTGATGGAATTCATCCCCGGTCCGGATTTCCCCACCGAGGGCATCATCAACGGTCGTGCGGGCATTGTTGAGGCGTATCGCACCGGCCGTGGCCGCGTGTACATTCGCGCCCGCCACGAAGTAGAACACGACGCCAAGACCAAGCGCGACGCGGTTATCATCACCGAACTGCCGTATCAGCTGAACAAATCGCGGTTGATCGAGAAAATCGCCGAGCTGGTGAAAGAGAAACGCCTGGAAGGCATCACCGGGCTGCGTGACGAGTCCAACAAGGAAGGCATTCGCGTTGTTATCGAATTGCGCCGTGGTGAAAACCCGGACGTGATCATTAACAACCTGTTCAAACAGACCCAGCTTGAAACCGTGTTCGGTATCAACATGGTGGCACTGATTGACGGCGAACCGCGCATCCTCAATCTGAAGGAAATGCTGGACGCTTTTATACGTCACCGTCGCGAAGTGGTTACTCGTCGGACAATTTTTGAATTACGCAAAGCCCGCGAGCGTGGTCATATTCTTGAAGGTCTGGCTGTTGCGCTGGCCAACATTGACGAGATCATCGCGCTGATCAAAGCCTCGCCTTCGGCCTCAGAAGCCAAGGAAAAGCTGATTGCCCAGGGTTGGGGATCCGAAGACGTGATGGCCATGCTGGAGCGTGCTGGCGAAGATGCCTGCCGTCCGGACGATTTGCCGGAAATTTACGGCTTGCGCAATGGCAAATATCACCTGTCTCCGGAACAGGCCCAGGCAATTCTGGACCTGCGTCTGCATCGCCTGACCGGTCTGGAAACCGAAAAGCTGCAAAACGAATACCGCGAAATTCTGGAGCGTATTGCCGACTTGTTGGACATTCTGGGTAACCCGGAGCGCCTGATGCAGGTCATTCGCGACGAACTGCAAGCTATTGTGGAAGAGTTTGGCGACGAGCGTCGCACTGAAATTACCAGCTCCCGCCGCGATTTAACCGTGGCCGATCTGATTGATGAAGAAGAGCTGGTAGTCACCATTTCCCACAGCGGCTATGCCAAGACGCAAGCGGTGGAAGATTATCAGGCTCAGCGCCGTGGCGGTCGTGGAAAAGCGGCGACCTCTATGAAAGACGAAGATTTCGTAGAAAAACTGCTGGTGGCTAACTCTCACGACACTATTTTGTGTTTCTCCAACCGTGGCAAAGTCTACTGGTTGCGGGTATTTGAAATTCCGCGCGCCAGCCGTGCTTCACGCGGCCGCCCGATGGTGAACATTCTGCCGTTGGACGAGGGTGAACGTATCACCACCTTCCTGCCGGTTCGGGACTACCCGGAAGATCAGTTTGTATTGATGGCAACATCAGCCGGCGTGGTCAAAAAAACCCCACTGCCGAACTTTTCCCGCCCACGCAGCAGCGGCCTGATTGCGCTGTCGCTGGACGAAGGTGACACCCTGATTGGCGCGGCGATCACCGACGGCAGCGCCGAAATCATGTTGTTCTCCACCGCCGGCAAAGCGGTGCGCTTTAAAGAAGAAGCTGTGCGCCCGATGAGCCGCACCGCACGGGGTGTACGCGGTATCCGTATGGCCGGAGGCCATCACGTGGTGTCGTTGATCATTCCACAGGATAACGCCGTATTACTGATGGCGAGCGAACACGGCTACGGTAAACGCACCAACCTGGACGAGTTCCCCACTTACGGTCGCGGCAGCCAAGGCGTCATCGCCATGCAGTGCTCTGACCGCAACGGCAACCTGGTGACCGCATTGCAACTGTTCGACGGCGACGAAATGATGCTGATCTCGGACAAGGGCACGCTGGTTCGTACCCGCACCGATGAAGTGTCTGTGCTCAGTCGCAACACCCAGGGTGTGCGCCTGATCAAACTCAGCCAGGAAGATGAACGCCTGGTGGGTGTAGAGCGTATTGCGGAAACCGATGCCGAAGAAATCACCGATGAAGATGTCAGCGGCGAAAACACCGAAGTTGAAGGTGTTACAGGTGACATTAGCGATGTGCAGGCAGGCGATGAAACGCTTGACGGCAACAGCACCGATGCAGACGATAATGGCGACGCGGATGCCGGCGACGAATAAGTCGCCGCAGCCGGCACACTGAATCAGCAAGACGCGAGAGACCACAGCAACATGAGCAGGGCGTATAATTTTTGTGCAGGCCCGGCAACCTTGCCGGAACAGGTGCTGCGACAGGCACGGGATGAAATGCTCGACTGGCGCGGTACTGGCATGTCGGTGATGGAAATGAGTCATCGCAGCGACGAGTTTGTTGAAATCGCCGAAACTGCCGAGCAGGATGTGCGTGATTTAGCTGGAATATCAGACGATTACGCCGTTCTTTTCATGCAGGGCGGTGCCTCTAGCCAGTTTACGACTGTGCCCCTGAATCTGCTGGGTAACTCAGCCTCCGCTGATTACGTGAACACCGGTATCTGGTCTGAAAAAGCCATCGCTGAAGCACGCCGTTACGGTGACGTGAACGTGGTGGCGAGCTCTGCCGAGTGCGGTTTTACCACCGTGCCGGATCAGGCCGGCTGGAAAACCCGTGCCGATGCCGCTTACCTGCATTACACGCCCAATGAAACTATTGGCGGGCTGGAGTTTGATTTTGTTCCCGACAGCGGTAAGGTGCCGCTGGTTGCGGACATGTCATCCACAATGCTGTCACGCCCTATAGATGTCTCGAAATTCGGACTTATTTACGCCGGCGCGCAGAAAAACATCGGTCCTTCCGGCCTTGTGGTTGTCATTGTTCGCAAAGATTTGCTGGGTAAAGCCCACGCAAAAACCCCGACCATGATGAATTATCAGGTGATTGCTGATAACGCTTCCATGTTCAACACGCCGGCTACCTATTCCTGGTACCTGGCGGGTTTGGTTTTCAAATGGTTGAAAGATCAGGGCGGCGTAAGCGCCATAGGCGAGCTCAACGCCCGCAAGGCAAAAAAACTGTACCACTTTATTGATACTAACCCGTTCTACGCCAACCCTATTGACCCGCGCTTTCGTTCCTGGATGAACGTGCCCTTCATCCTTGCAGACGATGCGCTGAACAGCGCTTTCCTTAAAGGTGCTGATGAACGTCAGTTGCTGAACCTGAAAGGTCACCGGTCCGTAGGCGGCATGCGTGCCAGCATCTACAACGCTATGCCGGAAGCTGGCGTAGACGCACTGATCGCCTACATGGCGGAATTTGCCAAGGAGCGCGGTTAATCATGAGCGATGAGCAAGCTCGATTGGCGGAACTGCGCGACGAAATAGACAGTATTGATCAGCAAATTATGGAGCTAATCAGTGCCCGCGCCCGCTGCGCCCAAGAAGTGGCCCATGTAAAAACGGCCGCCAATCCGGGGCAGGACGTGCTTTTTTACCGGCCTGAACGCGAAGCTCAGGTGCTGCGCCGTATTATGGAGCAGAATCCGGGGCCTTTGCCCAGCGAGGAAATGGCGCGTTTGTTCCGTGAAATCATGTCGGTGTGCCTTGCGCTTGAAAAGCCCATGCACATTGCTTTTTTGGGACCGTTGGGGACCTTCACACAGGCCGCTGCGCTCAAGCACTTTGGCCATTCGGTGGTAAGCGTGCCCATGCCTGCCATTGATGCCGTGTTCCGCGAAGTGGAATCCGGGGCTGCGCACTACGGCGTGGTGCCGGTTGAGAATTCCACCGAAGGCATGATCAACCACACTCTGGATATGTTCATGTCGTCGCCGTTAAAAATCTGCGGCGAAGTGCAACTGCGCATTCACCACCACCTGATGGTGTCGCCGCAACACGATGGCGTGGAAATTACCCGAATTTACTCGCACCAGCAGTCCTTTGCCCAGTGCCGCCAGTGGCTGGATACCCACCGCTACGGCATCGAGCGTATCACCGTTTCTAGCAACGCCGAGGCGGCGCGCCGTGCCGCAGCGGAGCCTGGCGCGGCCGCCATTGCCGGTGATATGGCGGCAGAGCTTTACGGTTTGGTCAAGCTGGCCAACAGTATTGAAGACCGGCCTGACAACACCACCCGTTTTCTGATTATCGGCCGCGAAGCGGTTACCCCCAGCGGGCACGATAAAACGTCGGTGCTGGTGTCTATGCGCAATAAGCCGGGCGCCTTGTATCAGTTGTTAGAGCCGTTTCACAGCCATGGCATCAGCCTGACCCGTATTGAAACCCGGCCTTCGCAAACAGGCACCTGGGCCTATGTGTTCTACATCGATTTTGAAGGCCATATGGACGACGAACCCGCCTGCAAAGTATTGGCCGAAGTGGATGCAGAAGCGGTAGAACTCAAACGCTTGGGCTCTTACCCTATTGGTGTGCTTTAACCCGCTTAAAGGATAAATCATGGCGATTGATTACCAGAGTCTGGCAGTATCCGGTGTTCAGGCGTTATCGCCTTATCAGCCAGGCAAGCCGATTGCAGAGTTGGCGCGGGAGTTAGGCTTGAACCCGGCCGACATCATCAAGCTGGCCAGCAACGAAAATCCGCTGGGCCCCAGCCCGAAAGCCGTGCAGGCCGCGCAAAAAGCCATGGGCGAGTTGTGCTTGTACCCTGACGGTAACGGCTTTGATTTGAAACAGGCATTGTCCAGCCGTTTTGTTGTCGGAACGTCACAACTGACTCTGGGCAATGGTTCTAACGACCTGCTAGAAGTGATCGCCCGTTGCTTTGCCGGTGCTGATGACGAAGTGATCTATTCCCAGTACGCCTTTGCCGTTTACCCGATTGTGACCCAAGCGATTGGTGCACGGGGCGTGTGCGTTCCAGCGTTGAACTGGGGGCATGACCTGAATGCCATGGCAGCGGCGATTACCGAACGCACAAAACTGATTTTTGTGGCCAATCCCAATAACCCCACCGGTACAGTTCACGGCGCCAAAGCCTTACAGGCGTTTATGGACACAGTGCCCGCACGGGTGCTGGTGGTGTTAGACGAAGCCTACTGCGAATACATGCAAGGCGAGGATGACGCCGACGGCCTGTTGCTGTTGCCCGATTATCCCAATCTGATTGTTTGCCGCACTTTTTCCAAAGCCTGGGGCCTGGCGGCGCTGCGCATCGGTTACAGCATCAGCTCTGCGGCTATTGCCAACATTCTTAATCGGGTACGCCAGCCGTTTAACGTGGGCAGCGTGTCTTTAGCAGCGGCTACGGCGGTGTTGAGCGACGAAGCTTATCTGGATGAAGCACGCAGGGTGAACCGTGATGGCCTGGCTCAGCTTAGCGCTGCGTTTGATGCCATGGGACTGTCGTATATTCCGTCTACGGCGAACTTTATTGCGGTAGACGTGGGTGAGCAGGCCATGGATGTTTATCAGGCGCTTTTGGCGCACGGCGTAATTGTGCGCCCTGTCGCCGGTTATGGCATGCCGCGGCACCTGCGGGTGTCGGTGGGCCTTGCGAGAGAAAACGCGCGCTTTATTGAAGCTTTATCACAAGTTCTGATGACGTCCGGGCAGGGCGCTTAATATGCCCATAGCTCAGCTTCTGTTTCAGCGTGTTGCGGTGATTGGCCTGGGGTTGATCGGCGGCTCGCTGGCTGCGGCCCTGCGCGAAAACAAACTGGCGGAAGAAGTGGTGGGTTTTGACACCCGCGCCGACGAACTGGGCCTGGGCGTAGAGCTGGGTGTGATCGACAGCGCTGCAGAATCTGCCGCGCAGGCGGTCAGCGGCGCCGATCTAGTGGTGCTGGCAGTGCCCGTAAAAGCTATCCAGTCGGTGTTGCGGGAAATACAATCGTCGCTAAAGGTCGATGCTGTTATTACCGATGTGGGCAGTACGAAAAGCGGATTTGTAAACGATGTGCGCGCGGTTTTGGGACACTTGCCGGCAACGGTAATACCAGGCCACCCCATTGCCGGCTCGGAGAAAAGCGGCATTCGAGCGGCGAATCCGCAGCTGTTCGCCAAACACAAAGTCATTTTGACGCCTGCGGATAATGCTTGCCCGCAAGCCTTGGGCAAAGTAACCGCCATGTGGCGCGCCTGCGATGCTAACGTGCTGACCATGGCCGCGGAGCATCATGACGAAGTGTTGGCAGCCACCAGCCATCTGCCTCATCTTATCGCGTTTTCCTTGGTGGACACCCTCGCCGGCGACGACCAGAATATGGATATATTTCGCTACGCGGCCGGCGGATTCCGTGATTTTACCCGCATCGCTGCCAGCGACCCGGTTATGTGGCGTGATATTTTTTTGTCAAATCGCGACGCTGTGCTGCTCACGATCGACCGGTTTACCCAAGATCTCGACCAGCTGCGTTCGGCCATTGCCGACCAGGATGGAGACACTCTGCTGCGGGTTTTCACGCGTGCTAGAGCTGCTCGCGAACACTTTTCAAAAATGCTCTCAGGACAGGCCTACGTGACTAACAATACAGAACATCAGGTGACCTTCCGGGCTCAGCCCGCCGGCCCAATTGTGGGCGATATTCGGGTGCCGGGCGACAAATCCATGTCGCACCGCTCCATTATGTTGGGTGCCTTGGCCGAGGGCATTACCGAAGTGAACGGATTTCTGGAAGGCGAAGACAGTCTGGCCACGGTACAGGCGTTCCGCGATATGGGTGTGACCATTGAAGGCCCCGACGACGGCTTCGTGCGCATTCACGGTGTTGGAATGAACGGCTTGCAAGCGCCGCGCGGGCCCATTTATTTGGGCAACTCCGGCACAGGGATGCGGTTGTTTTCCGGTTTGCTGGCGGCTCAGGCGTTTGATTCCGAACTGGTGGGTGACGCCAGCCTTACCAAACGGCCGATGGGCCGGGTGGCTGACCCGCTGCGCGCCATGGGTGCAGTGATTGATACGGCCGAAGGCGGGCGGCCACCGCTGAAAATTCGCGGCAACCAGCCGCTGACAGGCTTTCACTACGACATGCCGGTGGCCAGTGCCCAGGTAAAATCTTGCCTGTTACTGGCAGGATTATACGCCGATGGCGTCACGTCAGTCACCGAGCCTGCACCCACGCGTGACCATACCGAACGCATGCTGGAGGGTTTTGGTTACCATGTGTATCGCGATGACGCGACCTCCAGCGTCAGCGGCGGCGGCAAGCTGGTTGCTTGCAATATTGATGTGCCGGCCGACATTTCGTCCGCGGCTTTTTTTCTGGTAGCCGGCAGTATCGCGCCAGGCTCTGACTTGACATTGCGCCATGTCGGTATGAATCCCACGCGTGTAGGGGTGATTAATATACTCCGGCTAATGGGTGCAAACATTGATGTCAGTAATGAGCGCGCGATTGGCGGCGAGCCGGTGGCGGATGTTCGCGTGCGTTACGCCCTACTAAAAGGCATCGACATTCCTGAAAGGGAAGTGCCGCTGGCCATTGACGAGTTTCCGGTGCTGTTCATCGCTGCTACTTTCGCCGAAGGCCGCACCACGCTGCGAGGCGCGGAAGAGCTGCGGGTTAAAGAAAGTGACCGCATTCAGGTAATGGCGGACGGTTTGGCAGCGGTAGGCGTTAAAACCACGGTCACCCCCGACGGCATCATTATCGACGGAGGTCAGACCATGACCGGCGGTATTGTTAACAGCCACGGCGATCATCGCATTGCCATGTCGTTTGCGGTGGCCTCACTGCGTGCAAAAGGCGAGATTGTCATCAACGACTGCGCCAACGTCGCAACGTCGTTCCCCGGTTTTGTCGAGCTGGCGCAGCAGGTGGGTATGAATATCCAAAGCCAGGGAGGTGCCTGATGGGTGTGCAGCCAGTAACGGTTATAACTGTGGATGGCCCGGGTGGTTCAGGTAAGGGTACTATTACCCAAATGCTGGCGCGCAAGCTGGGCTGGCATCTGCTGGACAGCGGTGCTCTTTATCGTTTGACTGCATTGGCGGCCGAGCGCCAGGGCGTGGCGCTAGACAACGAGCCCGCTCTGGTAGCGGTGGCGGCCAGTTTGGATGTCACTTTTGAGCCCACACCCCCCGGGGAGCCCGCAAAAGTGTTGTTGGCCGGTGAGGATGTAAACGCTGCGATTCGCACCGAACAGTGTGGCAATAACGCGTCTAAAGTGGCGGTGATGCAGTCCGTTCGAGATGCTCTGTTGCAGCGCCAGCGCGATTTTCGTAAGGCGCCAGGCCTGGTAGCCGACGGTCGCGATATGGGCACAGTGGTGTTCCCGGACGCACCGGTAAAAATCTTTTTGACGGCCAGCGCTGAAGAGCGGGCGCAACGCCGTTTCAGCCAGTTGCTGCAAGCCGGCGTCGATGTTAGTATTGCCAACGTTTTAGAAGAGATTCGGGTACGTGATGAACGGGATATGAATCGTTCAGCTGCCCCGCTTAAGCCCGCGGATGATGCGCAAGTCATTGATTCCACAGGGTTAAGCATAGAAGAGGTGTTAGACAGGTGTATGGCAGCAGTAGGCCAGGCCTGACGGCACCTCTTTGCCATTGGAAATCCGGGAACAGCATAATCTGCCAGCCCCAGGCTGATTCCGGACTTAATTAACAGACCGTGTTGCTGGCGGCACGAGATACTTGCGTTGAACATATAGGACTCATAATGAGCGAGAGCTTTGCGGATCTTTTTGAAGAAAGTCTAAAAGAAATTGATATGCAGCCAGGTTCCATTGTTCAGGGAACCGTTGTTGATATCGATAGCGACTGGGTCACCGTTAACGCCGGACTAAAGTCCGAAGGCGTTATCCCCGCCTCCCAGTTCCTGAATGAAAAAGGTGAGATGGAAGTAGTCATTGGCGACGTTGTAGACGTTGCCCTTGAAGCAGTTGAAGACGGTTTCGGCGAAACCCGCCTATCCCGCGAAAAGGCCAAGCGTGCAGAAGCCTGGACAGTACTTGAAAAGTCCTTCGCAGCGGAAGAAGTGGTTAAAGGTATTATTAACGGCAAGGTTAAGGGTGGTTTCACCGTTGATCTGGCTGGTATTCGTGCGTTCCTGCCGGGCTCCCTGGTGGACGTTCGTCCGGTTCGCGATACCGCGCACCTGGAAAACAAAGAACTTGAATTCAAGGTTATCAAGCTCGACCAGAAGCGTAACAACGTGGTTGTTTCACGTCGTGCCGTTCTGGAAGCTGAAAACAGCGCCGAGCGCGAAGCTCTGCTGGAAACCTTGACCGAAGGTCTGACAATTAAGGGTATCGTCAAGAACCTGACCGACTACGGCGCGTTCGTAGATCTGGGCGGTGTTGACGGCCTGCTGCACATCACCGATATGGCCTGGAAGCGCATCAAGCATCCGAGTGAAATCGTAAACGTTGGCGACGAAATCAACGTCAAGGTTCTGAAATTTGACCGTGAGCGCAACCGCGTATCACTGGGTCTGAAGCAACTGGGTGAAGATCCCTGGGTTGAAATCAAGGCTCGCTACCCAGAAGGTAGCAAGGTCACAGCACGCGTTACCAACCTGACCGATTACGGCTGCTTTGCTGAGCTGGAAGAGGGCGTTGAAGGCCTGGTTCACGTGTCTGAAATGGATTGGACCAACAAGAACATCCATCCTTCTAAAGTTGTCCAGGTTGGCGACGAAGTGGGTGTGATGATTCTGGATATCGATGAAGAGCGTCGTCGTATTTCTTTGGGTATCAAGCAGTGTGTATCCAACCCATGGGAAGACTTCTCTGGCAACTTTAACAAGGGCGACAAAATCTCCGGTAAGATCAAGTCAATCACTGACTTCGGTATCTTTATCGGTCTGGACGGTGGCATTGACGGTTTGGTTCACCTGTCTGATATTAGCTGGAACGAGACTGGCGAAGAAGCCGTACGTGAATACAAGAAGGGCGACGAAGTTGACACCGTTATCCTGTCTGTAGATCCCGAGCGTGAGCGTATCTCTCTGGGTATCAAGCAGCTGGAAAGCGATCCGTTTGCAGAGTTCGTTCAGTTGAATGATAAAGGCTCTATCGTTAAAGGGATTGTTTCTGCCGTCGACGCCAAGGCAGCTACTATTACCCTGAGCGATGAAGTTGAAGCCATTCTGAAGGCTTCCGAAATCAGCCGTGACCGTGTTGAAGATGCACGCAACGCGCTGAAGGAAGGCGAAGAAGTTGAAGCTAAGATCATTAGCATTGATCGCAAAAACCGCATTATCAACCTGTCCGTCAAGTCGAAAGACGTTGAAGACGACAAGCAGGCTATTGAGACTGTGCGTACCAAGACTGCAGAAAGCTCCTCCGGTGCGACCACCATTGGTGATCTCATTAAGGAACAGATGCAGCAGCAGAACGCCAACAAAGATTAATTTCTGAGTTGTGTCAAAAAAACGGGCTCTAAGAGCCCGTTTTTTTTGTGTTTTTTTTCGGTGTGGCTAAACTACAGCCATGGTAAAGTAGATTCATTCATCGAATAATAACGCAAGAGGGGAACACCTCATGACAAAGTCGGAATTGGTTGAGTTAATCGCTTCAAAGCAGACGCAGTTGTCGGTAAAAGATGTGGAACTGGCGGTAAAAACCATCATCGAGCATATGTCCCGATCCTTGGCAGATGGCCAGCGCATCGAAATTCGCGGTTTTGGTAGTTTTTCTCTCCACCATCGCGCCGCGCGGGTAGGGCGTAACCCGAAATCCGGTGAAGCCGTGCAATTACCGGCAAAATTTGTGCCCCATTTCAAACCGGGCAAAGAGCTGCGTGAACAGGTCAACGAGAGCCTGAAACAAGGTTTCTGATGTTGCGTTGGGTGCCGTTTCTCAATCGGGCCTGAACGGCCTTCAGGAGTTCTATTGTTATGGCGGGATTACAGAAAATCCTGATCGTTCTATTGGTATTAGTGCTGGTTCTGTTGGCACTGGTGTTCTCGTTGAATAATCAGATGGCCGTTCCGCTGAACTTTCTGGTTTTTGAAACCCGCCCCTATAGCGTGGCCATGTGGATTATTCTGGCTTTTGTGCTGGGAGCGCTGATGGGCGTTTTGATGGCCACACTGGCTACGGTAAAAGCCAAAGTGTCGCGGCGATCCCTACAGAAAAAACTTGCACGTACCGAACAAACACTTGAAAAAGAGCGGGCCCAGAACGACCGGACGGTTTAATGGACATGATGTTTCAGTGGCTGCTGGTTAGCACGGCAGTCGCGGTTGGTTGGGCAGTTGGCCGCTTCGGGGGTTCGCGCAGCCGCAATGAAGTAATAGCCGATGAAGAATCGGTGCGTGACCGTTTGCAATTTCTGTTCACCAACTACTCCGACCAGGCCGTTGATAACTTTGTTCAGTCACTGGCGGTCAACCGCGACACCGTTAGCCTGCATTTATCCATTGGCAGTCATTTCCGTAACAAAGGCGAAACAGACCGAGCAATTCTGATTCATCAGAATTTACTTGACCGCCCTGAGCTTCCCGCCCGTTATTCTCCTCAAGTGACTCTGGAGCTGGCTCTGGACTATCTCAATGCTGGTTTGCTTGATCGTGCAGAGGCGCTGTTGCAGCAGCTGATGGGCGATCGTGAGTACGGCCGCAGTGCTGCAGTCCAACTGATTGATCTGTACGAGCGCGAGCGGGAGTGGGATAAAGCTTCGCGGGTAGCCCACACGCTCACCCGCGGTGACGCAGATCCGGCCATGTTTAAAATTCTGGCCTATCTGACCTGCGAAAAATCGGAGCAAGCACTGCGCCAAGATGACCGCTGGGGCGCCCAGCGCTTGGCCAAAGAAGCGCTGGAGTTCGACCGTTCTTGCGTGCGCGCTACACTGATACTGATGAAATTGCTGACCCGGCAGGGCAGCTTCCGCGAAGCCGGCACTATGGCGATTAAAGTGTTCGAACAGAACTCCGACTTCGGCCCGGAAGCCATCGACCAGCTGATGACGCTGGAACGCGAACACGGCGACATCGGCAAGCTCGGTGGTAAGTTGCGCAAACTTTATGAAAGCTACCCCAGTACCAGCTTGCTGCTGGCGCTGGTAGAGTCGGTAGAGCGCCGCTCCGGCCGTCTGGCAGCCATTGACCTGCTTCGTGGTGAATTGGAAGCTCGCCCTAGCGTACGTGGCTTGTTGCAGCTGGTGGAAATGGCTGGTTACGAAAAAAGCATGACCACCGATGAAGGCCGTCTGGTCAGCCGTATCGGCGAACTGATACTGCTTAACCGTCCGGTTTACCGCTGCGTAAACTGCGGTTTTGATGGCCAGCAGCTGCATTGGCTTTGTCCGAGTTGCCGCCAATGGGAAACCGTTCGTCCGATACAGGGCGTAGACGCAGAATAAACCAGCGTTCCGCCACACATCACATTCATTCATTTAACGTCAGGAACCTCAGCGTGCAAGGCACCCTAGTATCCCCCATCATTGTTGCCCTCGATTTCCCCTCTGATCAGCCCGCATTAGCCCTGGCCGATCGGCTGGATTCAAAAAAGTGCCGCCTGAAAGTGGGCAAAGAGCTGTTCACCAGCAGTGGTCCGGCTTTAGTTCGTGAGCTTCAGCAGCGTGGCTTCGAGGTGTTTCTGGATTTGAAATTCCACGACATTCCCAATACCGCCGCGGGTGCGGTTGCCGCAGCGGCTGACTTGGGTGTGTGGATGGTGAACGTGCACGCCTCCGGCGGCGAAAAAATGATGATCGCTTGCCGCGAACGCCTGGAACGCTTCGGCGCCGACAAGCCGCTGCTGATTGCGGTCACCGTACTGACCAGCATGACGGAACACGATCTTAGCGGCATCGGCATCAATGTCTCCGCCGAAGAGCATGTATCGCGCCTGGCCACCCTGACCAAAAACTGCGGCCTGGACGGCGTCGTCTGCTCAGCGCAGGAGGCGCCCAAGCTAAAAGCAGAGCAGGGCGCAGCCTTCCAGTTAATCACCCCCGGCATCCGCTCGGCCAGCGCCGACAAAGGCGACCAGCAGCGCATTATGACCCCCGCAGCGGCCTTAAAAGCCGGCTCCGACTACCTGGTCATTGGTCGCCCAATAACCCAGGCTGCTGATCCTCTGGCTGCTTTGGAAGCGATCTATGCTGAGGTGGCGGGCTTGTAGCTCGCTGCTGTTTCTGGCTTTACCACGGCAAACATCAGAACGAAAAAGCCCGCTAATCCAAAGAATTAGCGGGCTTTTAAATAGTGGCTCCCCGAGCTGGGCTCGAACCAGCGACAAACGGATTAACAGTCCGTTGCTCTACCAACTGAGCTATCAGGGAACATCGTCGTAAGACGAAGCGCGTATACTAGACATGCCGCCTCGCCTCGTCAACCCCTCCGGGGAAATTATCCCAGAGCTTTCTTCAGCCGTTCAATCGCGTTCTTAAGAATTTCCTGACTGGTGGCGAAACTCAATCGCATGTGCCCTGGCATACCAAATGCCGAGCCAGGAACCAGCGCTACGCCTGCTTCTTTCAACAGCTTTTCCGCGAACTCCACATCATTGCTCACGCTACTATCAGCGTCAATCGCGCCCTGAAAACTAGGGAATACATAAAAAGTACCGTCGCCTTTCAAGCACTCAACGCCCGGCAAGGTGTTCAAGGCCTCTACCAGGTAATCGTGACGTTCGTGGAACGCTGTTACCATGGTCTGCACGCAGTCTTGACTACCATCCAGTGCCGCTTGCGCAGCTGCCTGTGAAATAGACGCCGGGTTAGACGTGCTTTGCGACTGAATCTTCTTCATCGCGCCAATAACCTTGGCAGGGCCTGCGGCATAACCGATACGCCAGCCAGTCATGGAATAGGCTTTAGACACGCCGTTCAACACAAAGGTACGATCGTACAATTCCGGGGTGGCGTTCAGAATGTTGCAAAAAGGCTTACCCGTCCACAAAATGGGTTCGTACATATCGTCGGTTGCAATCATCACCTGCGGGTACTTTTTCAGCACCTCGCCCAAAGCTTGCAATTCTTCGAGAGTGTACGCCATGCCGCTGGGGTTAGACGGGCTGTTGATCACAAACAGGCGGGTGCGATCGTTGATCGCGTCTTCCAGTTGCTGTGGGGTGATCTTGAAGCGGGTTTCGGCGGTGCTTTCCAGAATGACGGGCTTGCCTTCGGCTACCAGCACCATGTCCGGGTAAGACACCCAATAAGGCGCAGGAATAATGGCTTCGTCGCCGGCGTTCAGAACGGCCAGGGCAAGGTTGAAAAAGCTTTGTTTGCCACCACTTGATACCAGTACCTGGTTGGCTTCGTAATCTAGGCCATTGTCGCGTTTGAATTTCGCAATAATCGCCTTCTTCAACGCCGGAGTGCCGTCGACCGCGGTGTATTTTGTCTGGCCGTTGTGAATGGCCTCAATCGCAGCCGCCTTGATGTGATCTGGCGTATCGAAGTCTGGCTCACCAGCGCCAAGGCCAATAATGTCCTGGCCTGCAGCACGAAGTTCTGCCGCTTTGTTAGTGACTGCTAGAGTGGGGGAAGGCTTGATTGACTGTACACGGCTGGAAAGTTGAAGGTCCAAACTTGCGCTCCTTAAAGCTGCATCTAAAAAAGGCTGCGATCGGCCGGAGTCAGCTGCGCTGGCTGAACCTCCTCCAGCCGTCGATCAGGAAGATATTAGCACGAAGCCGGCGCAACACTAAATTTCTCTGTATTATTTACCTACTATCTAAGCACTGTCTAAGCACTATCTATGCCCCGTATCTCGGTAAGATAGTGCCAATTTCCACGGCTTACAGAGCCATCGAGGATTTTCTCAGGTTATGGTCAACAGCTTTGAAAACGTTGAACAACCCAATGTGGGTGAGGGCGCTTTTCAGGTGCACTCACCCTACCTTCCGGCCGGTGATCAACCTAAAGCCATAGAAGCCCTGGTGGACGGTATCAAATCGGGGCTGGCCCACCAGACCCTGTTGGGGGTGACTGGTTCCGGTAAAACCTTCACCATTGCCAATGTCATCCAGCAGATTCAGCGGCCCACCATCGTGATGGCTCACAATAAGACTCTGGCCGCCCAGCTGTACGGCGAATTCCGCGAATTTTTCCCGAATAACGCGGTCGAGTATTTCGTGTCTTACTACGACTATTACCAGCCAGAAGCTTACGTGCCGTCATCCGACACGTTTATTGAAAAAGATGCCTCCATCAACGAGCACATCGAGCAGATGCGGCTGTCGGCTACAAAAGCTCTGCTAGAACGCCCGGATGCAATCATTGTGGCGACGGTATCGGCCATTTACGGTCTGGGCGATCCGCAATCTTATAAAAAGATGATGTTGCACCTGGATCGCGGTGATCAAATGGATCAGCGCCTTATTTTGAAACGTTTGGCTGAATTACAGTACACCCGTAACGACATCGAATTTCATCGCGCAAATTACCGTGTGCGCGGCGATGTGATTGACGTGTTTCCGGCGGAGTCAGAAAAAGAAGCCATTCGCATCGAGCTGTTTGACGACGTGGTAGAAAATCTGAGTTTTTTCGATCCGCTGACCGGTGAGATGCTACGCCGTGTGCCGCGGGTAACGGTATACCCAAAATCTCATTACGTAACGCCTCGGCAAAACGTTCTGGACGCGATCGAGCACATTAAGGTAGAACTTGACCAGCGCCTGACGCAGCTGCGTGACAACAACCGCCTGGTGGAAGCCCAGCGCCTGGAAGAGCGCACCCGTTATGACATGGAGATGATGCAGGAACTGGGTTACTGCAACGGTATCGAAAACTACTCCCGCTACCTGTCGGGCCGGCCCCCCGGTGAGCCGCCACCCACGTTATTTGACTACCTGCCTGCAAACGCTTTACTGGTGGTGGACGAATCCCACGCCAGTATTCCGCAGATCGGCGCCATGTATAAAGGCGATCGCTCGCGTAAGGAAACTCTGGTGGAATACGGTTTTCGCTTGCCGTCGGCGCTGGATAACCGTCCAATGAAATTTGAAGAATGGGAGCGCATTGCGCCGCAGATGATTTTTGTGTCGGCCACCCCCAGTAACTACGAAGCCGAGCACCAGGGTCAAGTGGTTGAGCAAGTTGTTCGGCCGACCGGCCTGCTGGATCCGGAAATTGAAGTGCGGCCAGCGTCTACGCAGGTTGACGATCTGATATCAGAAATTCACGCCAGGGTAGCGGTCAATGAGCGGGTGCTGGTGACCACACTCACTAAGCGTATGTCAGAAGATCTCACCGACTTTTTGATGGAGCACGATATCCGCGTGCGCTATCTGCACTCGGATATCGACACGGTCGAGCGGGTGGAGATAATCCGCGATTTACGCCGCGGCGAATTTGATGTGCTGGTGGGCATTAACCTGCTGCGTGAAGGTCTGGATATGCCGGAGGTGTCGTTGGTGACCATTCTGGATGCGGATAAGGAAGGCTTTCTGCGTTCCGAGCGTTCGCTGATTCAGACCATTGGCCGCGCCGCCCGTAACATCAACGGCAAAGCGATTCTGTATGGCGATCGCATTACCGGCTCTATGCAGCGGGCGATTGATGAAACCGCGCGCCGGCGGGCTAAACAGGCTGAGCACAACGAAATACACGGCATTACGCCCCAGGGCATGACCAAAAAAATTGCGGATGTGATGGAAGGCGCCAGCAGCGGTGGCCGTGGCCGCAACAAATCGAAGCGCCCGGGTCAGCAGGCGGCAGAAGAAGCCGAACATTACCGCACTCTGGTGGGCAAAAAGTCGCCGCAGGAAGTGCTCAAGGAAATATCACGACTGGAAGACGAAATGTACAAGGCGGCTGCCGATCTGAATTTCGAGACGGCGGCGCGATTGCGTGATGATATTTCCGAGTTAAAAGAAGCGTCGCTGCGCACCGGATAACCGGTGCAGCAGCCTGATAATTTCGTTAGCTAAAGCTCACGTTAAAGATCGCGTTTTGGCCCCACAATCACCGCGGCTTGCAACGGCTGATTGCTGCCATAACGGGAAATTTTGCTGAACACCCGGCGGTCGATGGGCAGGTATTGCTTGTCGGCCACGGTTTCCCCTTCCTCTACATCAATCTCGGGATCGTGCAGGTATACGAACTGGTCGTCCATGGCGCACACGGTTACCCAGTGAGGTACCCGGCTGCGGTTTAGCTGCCAGGTGCTGATCAGAATCAGTGGGATGCGCCCGTCCAGCAGCGCTTGCTCTAACCCCGTCAGGGTCAGCGGGTCGTGATGGAGTTCAATGCCGGTTTGGCCGAGGTCGTGCATAAAACCTTCGTGTACCAGCTCCAGCACCCGTTTTTTATCGTCGTTACGCACCGTGTCTTTAAACAATGCGCCTTCGTTGCTGATCCACGCGCTGGCCTCAAAACCTCTGTGCCAGGCCGCCAGTGCCAGGCCGTGGGGGCCGCAGCCGCCGTGGCCAGAGAGCATAAAAATGGTGGTCGCCTCACGCCAGATTTTCAGTTCTTCCAGGGTCGTCAGTGACTGCTGTTGGTTCAGCGCTGCCATCGCCATAATCAGCGCCGCGGGGCCGCAGGTAAATTCGGTGGTCTGGGGGTAATAAGGTATCTGCGGGAATTGCGCGCCCGGCGTGTAAAACAGAATGCGGCGTTCAAAGCGCAGGGCGTTACCGTGATCTTCGTAATAATCCCGATAACTGCCAAACTGTCGGTAACCCAAACGTTTATAAAGCGCAATGGCGCCGCGGTTGTCTTCCCGTACTTCCAGACGCATTACAATGCGCCCTGCGTCTGCCGCCTCAGTTTCAGCCATTTGAACCAGCTTTTCGCCGATGCCTTTACCACGAGAACCGGGGTTAACGGCAATGGAGTAAATGCGCGCCAGGCGAGTTGCCGCGCTCATCAATACCAGGCAGTAACCCAGCAGGATGTCGCCGTCGCTGGCCAGTAGTAACCGGTCCCGCGGCATTTCCAGAAAACGGCGAAAGCTGCGGCGAGAAATTCGGTCTTCACTGAAGCAGTGGTGCTCCAGCGCCACAAGGGCGTCAAGATCGTCACTGACGGCCTGGCGAAGCACAATTGAAGACATAAATCGGTGGCCTGAACAGAAGTACACAAGGGCATGCGCATACGCTTCCCGTATGGGCGTATTATGGGCTTGCGCCGCGCTGGTGCAAGCATTGTAAGTATGCGTAAAAGCACCGATCATATGATGATTGTAGCGCACTGAATTGCCGCGTATTGTTGCGAAAATCCACTGATGTCATCCGCTGGATGCCGTCCTTTGAAGGTAGCGCCCAAATATGTCTCGATTGTTGATTGTGGTAGATCGTGCCAAAGACTGGGCGCCGTATTATCCCAGTACAGACGTGCTGACGTTTGATCAGTACCTGCAATTCTCTGCGCCGGCTTCGAGCCGGGTGCGAGTGATCAACCTGTGCCAGAGCGCCCGCTACCTTAGCCGTGGCTATTACTGTTCGCTGCTTGCAGAAGCCCGCGGCCACAACGTAGTGCCTTCGGTGATAACGCTGAACGACTTGAGCCGCAAAGGCCTGTTTTCGTTGCAGCTGGAACAGCTGGACGCCAGCGTGATTGAATGGCTGGATGCGGCCATTGTGCCTACAGCGGAGAATTCTCATTCTGCGAAGGAAGTGCGTATACGCACGTATTTTGGCGAGTCGTCCCAACCGGAATTAAAACCGGTAGCGCGTGCGCTGTTTGATCGCTTCCCATGTCCGATTCTGGAAGTGGTGTTCAAACGCCGTAAAACCTGGCAGATCGAATCCATGAAGCCGGCCGCGCCGGTAGATTTGCAGGAACAGGAGCAAGACGTGTTTGCCAGCTCGCTGGATCGTTTCAGCGGTATGGTGTGGCGCAAGCCCCGTGCCCGTCGAAACTATCGTTTTGATCTGGCCATTCTGGTGAACCCGGATGAGGAGATGCCTCCCAGTGACAAAGAAGCCCTCAAACGCTTCGAAAAAGCCGGTCGCAAGCTGGGCATTAACGTAGAGCAGATCACCCGCCGCGATTACATGCGCATTCCAGAGTACGACGGTCTGTTTATTCGCGAAACCACCGCTATTGACCATCACACCTACCGCTTTGCCCGCAAGGCCGAAGCCGAAGGGCTGGTCGTTATTGACGATCCAGTGTCGATTCTGCGTTGCACCAACAAGGTGTACTTGGCCGACCTGTTAAAAAACAACAAGGTGCCCACGCCAAAAACTCTGATTCTGTCGAAAGATCAGAAAGACGCGGTAGAGCAGGTCATCAGTGAGTTGGGCTTCCCGGCGGTCATCAAAATACCCGACGGCGCTTTTTCCCGCGGCGTTAACAAGGCCGAAGATGAAAAATCTCTGCGCGAAGGCTTGAAGGAACTGTTCAAGCAGTCGGCGCTGGTACTGGCTCAGGAATATTTGTATACCGACTACGACTGGCGCATTGGCGTATTGGGTGGGCGTGCAATTTACGCCTGCAAATACCTGATGGTGAAGGGCCACTGGCAAATCTACCAACACACGGAATCCAGCAGCAACAGCGGCGGTTTTGAAACCATGCCCACCTATGAGGTGCCGCGAAATGTGATTCAGGCGGCGCTGAATGCAACCCGTCTGATCGGTAACGGCCTGTACGGTGTAGACATCAAGCAGTCTGGTAACCGGGTAGCGGTGATTGAGGTGAACGACAACCCCAGCATTGACGCCGGGGTGGAAGATCTGTTTCTGGGCGGTGAGCTGTACACCCTGATCATGCAGGAATTCCTGTCGCGGATGGAAGCCAACCGCAGTCGCTAAGCCGTTAAGACGTTAAAAATCGTTTACAGGCCGCTGCTCAGTCGGCGGTCTGCCACACTCTGAGGCTGCCAAACCAGTGGCACTCGCCGAGCTGTGTGCGTAGCCCGGCGCTATCGAAATCGCCCTCGCTGCCGTCCAGAAATAGCTCCAGATGCACCTTGTTCTTCAGGTAGTGTAATCGCAGTCGGTTGCCAGTAGGCGCTTCAGGCGTGATTTGATGTATGGCCTTCTGAATGATTTTGCGAGAGGGCATTAATGAAGACGTCGGGTGGTAGCTTTCATCGTCTTCTGCATCAATGTGAAAGCTGATGTCACGGATGTTATCCAGCTCTTTGCGCATAGCGCCTACCACGCGCATACCCACTTGGTGCCCTTCCGATACGCTGACGTCCGGGCGTACCACTAAATGCACATCCAACAGGATATCGTCGCCCATGCGCCTGCTGCGCAGTTCGTGCACATCACGAACGCCGTCAATATCACTGGCAATGGCAAGCAATCGCTCTGTGTCTTCAACAGAAAGGCCTGTGTCGACCAGTTCTTTCATAGAACTCCAGCCAAAGCTCAAGCCCACATGGATGATAATGCCTGCCACAACAACCGCTGCTAGCGTATCTAGCCACAAATAGCCCAGCATGGCGCCAATGGTAGACAGCACCACAATACCGGATGAGAAAGCATCAGTACGGCTATGCCAGGCGTTGGCAATGAGCAGATCTGAACGTATCTCCTGGCCCACCTTACGGGTGTAGCGAAAAATCCATTCTTTGCCCACCACCGACAACAGCGCGACAACCAGCACTGGCCAGCCCGGCGTGAAGGTTAGGTCGTCTGTGAATAGCCGTTGCACGTTTTCCCAGGCCAGGGCGGCGCCAACGGCAATTAGCAGACTGCCCATTAACAAGGTGCCAAACGTCTCAATGCGTTGATGGCCATAGGGGTGGTCTTCATCCGGTGCCTGCCGCGATATCCGCATCACACCCAGTACCATCAAGTCAGAGGCCACGTCCGTGAACGAGTGAATGCCATCCACCACCAGCGCGTGAGAATGGAACAGGGTACCTACCACCATCTTGAACAGCCCCAAGATAGCGTCCAGCACCATGCCAATTACAGTAACCCGGCTAGCGGCCTGTTTTTCCTTGTCCAGGTTGGCGTATTTGTTACCGGGTGCCGGTGTCGTGTGTTCCATAGCGAATGCTCCAAAGCGCGTTTAACAATGCAAATCAAGTCTTGCCTGTTAGCCGGAATGAACCAGCGGATGGTGGCGAGGTGTTTAAATGTCGTCAAAGTGTCGTTGTATTACTGCGTATATAGATCAAAAACAGTGTGCTTTCTGCTGATTTTATGCACATATAGAGTGTAAGCCGGTTGGCAGCCAACATGTCTGTTATTTTAAAAAGGTGTCGATTGCGAAGTATATAGGTTTATGAAAATAAAGGAAATTTTTACTGATCAAAAAGTGATCAATTAGTAGCCGGGCGCTGCTTGCAAGGCGTGGCACGCGTTAAACCGGCATTTTCAACAGAGTTATCCACAGATTCCGTGGACAAGCCTGAGTGGAGCCAACCAGACAATGAGTTACGACGAAAATCGAATCGCACCCTAACCGCGCAGGATGCTGTGGAAAACTTCCGGTATACTCCGCACACGAATTTTTAGCGAGTGTGTTGAGCCGTGTCTTGGCGCGTGGGCTTGAGAGAATAGTTGAGAGTATTTTTAAGAGTGTTTTTGAGAGTATCTTTGAGGGTGTTTTGATGTACGGGATGATTCGCAACCTGCTGTTCAAGTTGCCGCCAGAGCAGGCGCACAATCTTAGCTTGAAAGGGCTGGATATGGCCCATCGGTTGGGCGTGCTAAAGCATTTGGCGCCTGCTGTTCCCGCACACCCGGTAACGGCGATGGGTCTCAAATTTCCCAATCCGGTGGGACTGGCAGCGGGACTGGATAAAAATGCCGACCATATAGACGCTTTGGGCGATCTCGGCTTTGGTTTTATTGAAGTGGGCACGGTCACGCCCTTGGCTCAGCCCGGTAACCCCGAGCCCCGTATGTTTCGCTTGCCCGAACACCAGGCCATTATTAACCGCATGGGTTTTAATAACCAAGGCTTGGGGCATTTACTGGCTCAGGTAGACCGACGCAAATTTCGCGGTGTGCTGGGTATCAACGTGGGTAAGAATAAAAACACCCCGGATCAAGATTCAGCGCTGGATTACCGCAAATGCATCACCGCCGTGTATAACCGCGCCGACTATATTACTGTCAACGTTTCGTCGCCCAATACACTAGGTCTGCGGGATCTGCAATTTGGTGATTCGCTGAAGCAGTTGTTGGCCGCTGTAAAAGATGAGCAACTCAGCTGCCAAAAAGAGCATGGCCGTTATGTGCCCATCGCGGTGAAAATAGCGCCGGATATGGACGACGCCGGCATCCGGTTTGTTGCAACGGCGCTGGTGGAAAGCGGGCTGGATGGGGTGATTGCGACGAACACAACGATTAGCCGTGAGGCCGTGGCCGGCCACGAGCACTGTAACGAAGCCGGTGGCTTAAGTGGTGCGCCGGTGCGTGAACCCTCATTGCGCGTTATTCGTGGCTTATATGCCGAGTTGGGTGAGCGGCTGCCGATCATCGGTGTGGGCGGAATTACCGATGGCGCTAGCGCGGCGGAGAAAGTTCAAGCGGGTGCCACATTGGTGCAAATCTATACCGGCTTCATATATAGAGGCCCTGGACTGATTGGCGAAGCGGCAACGGCAATTAAAGCGCTGGGGTGAGGGAATGATCAAATGTTATCCATAAAAAAGGGCCCGCCAAGCGAGCCCTCTTTGGGGAACTAAAGTCCCCTGCGGCTTACCGCGATTTTACGAGGCGGGTGGCCCCGTTCGGTTTTATCGACTACTCATCCAGTTTTCAGATTGCTCCGATTGGTGGGTTTTGGGTAAACACCGAACTCAAGTAGATCATATTATTTATGCTAAACTTCATCACTACGTCCATCACGCAGAGGTGACGGTGGCCAATCGATGAATGCCAGACACACCGGTCATTCCATCCCATTGATCTGTGCGGCCTTCTCGCCAGCCGTTTAGCCATTCCTGACGAACTTCAGTCTGGTCAATGGGACAGTTGTCTTTCGATTTACCGGACACTCCTGCGAGATAACCCCGCTTGAATGCTCGAGCAGCCATGTCTCTTTTCTGTCTTTTCATGCCGTTCCTCACTGATGGATTAACAGAAACAAGCGTGTACACATTCTGCATCGGTGTTGGCAAACGGAATGGCGAAATGGTTTTCGCTACAACCCACTATTGCCAGCTCTCACCAGAGCAGTCAGGATCCTGTTACTGGGGGCTGTTGCCCCGAAACGACGCGTCAAGTACAAGGTAGGCCGAACTGGCCTTCAAAGTACAAGACTATTTTAGTCTAAAAATATTTTTATTTAGATCTTATTTGCATAAAAATTAACCTTAAAGTGGTTAATGAGAACAATTCCAGAAACTTAGCCGTCCCGATAAAACCAGGAGTTCCACTTGTCCCTACCCCTCTTTTTTGTAACCTGTCCAAAAGGCGTTGAATATTTGCTGGCGGACGAGCTGGACGGCTTCGGCCTAAGCCTGGTTCGCCACGCGCCTGCTGGTGTGTGGGTTGAAGGCACATTGGAAGGGGGATACCGCGCTTGCATGTGGTCACGCCTGGCCAATCGGGTCATCCTGCACGTGGCGGAAGTCGCCGCAACCAGTGATGATGAACTGTATGACGGCGTGGTGCATCTGGACTGGCAGCAGCACATTGCCGTTAATGGTAGCTTCAAAGTTAATTTTATTGGCGAGAACGAAGCTATTCGCAATACTCAGTATGGCGCCCAGCGGGTGAAAGACGGCATTGTCGATCGTTTTACGGCCAGCGGCGGTAAGCGCCCTGCGGTAGAGGCCAAAACGCCCGATGTAATTGTGTCAGCGCGCTTGCACCGCGGCCAGTTAACTCTGGGCATTGATTTGAGTGGCCACAGCCTGCACCAAAGAGGCTATCGAGCCGAGCAGGGCCGGGCACCGCTGAAGGAAAATCTGGCAGCTGCGCTGCTGATTCGGTCTGGCTGGCCTGAAATAGTCGCAGCCGGCGGTGATTTTATAGACCCGATGTGCGGGTCCGGTACGCTGTTGATTGAAGCAGCGTTGATGGCTCTGGATATTGCGCCGGGCCGTCGCCAGGACGGTTTTGGTTTCGAAAAATGGCTGGGCCACGATGCCGAATTGTGGATGTCGCTACGCCAGGAAGTGGAACGTCGCGCCCACGCTGGCAAACAAGGTCGCATACCGCGTATCGCTGGTTTTGATGAAGACCGCCGAGTATTGACCACGGCACGTAACAACCTTCAGAGGGCAGGGCTGGACAGCATCATTGAGCTTACAGAAATGCCATTGCAAGAGCTTGAACTCAATGGTGACTGGGCCGAACAGGGCCTTGTAGTGACCAATCCGCCTTACGGTGAGCGCCTGAGCGAGCGCAAATCACTGGCAGAAATTTATCAGGCCTTGGGCGCGGCGGTAAAACGGGTAACGCCAAATTGGCGCCTGGGAGTGTTTACCGGGGCGCCAGAATTCGGTAAGTCCATTGGCCTGCGCAGTTTCAAACAGTACAAGCTGTTCAACGGTAAGCTGCCGGCACAGTTGCTGCTGTTCACGGTAGACGAGGCCAGCGCGCGTATTCCAAAAGATCCGGCAGCGCCGGGTGAAATCCTGCCGCGTATTGCCAACGAAGAGCGCGCCGCCATGCTGGCGAACCGCTTGAAAAAGAACGTCAAAAGCATCGGCCAGTGGGCACGAAAACAGAACATCAGCTGCTATCGCCTGTACGACGCCGACATGCCGGAATACGCATTGGCAATTGATATCTACAATGACTGGGTGCATGTGCAGGAATACATGGCGCCCAAGACCATCGACGAGCGCGCTGCCCGTGAGCGCCTGTCAGAAGCGTTGGCGGTGATACCCGACGCGCTGGGTATCCCGCGCGATCGGATGGTGTGCAAACAGCGCCTTCGTCAAACTGGCACCAACCAGTATGAAAAGCAGGCAGCCAGCGGCGAGTTTTTCCAAGTGCAGGAGCACGGCTGCACACTAAAAGTGAATTTGAAAGACTACCTGGACACCGGTTTGTTTCTGGACCACCGTCCGCTGCGCCAGTGGATTCAGCAGAATGCCCGCGGCAAACGCTTTCTGAATTTGTTCTGTTACACAGGCGCGGCCACGGTGCACGCGATTGCCGGCGGCGCCAGTCGCTCTTTGAGCCTGGATATGTCACACACCTATGTCAGCTGGGCTAAAGATAACCTGGAACTGAACCACGCTGATCCGAAAAAACATCAGGTGGATGCCGTAGATTGTCTGGCGTGGCTGGCCAGCAAGTCTAAGCCTGACCAGCGTTTTGATTTGATTTTTATGGACCCACCCACGTTTTCCAATTCGGCGAAAATGACTGGGGTTCTGGATATTCAAAAAGATCACGCCAAGCTGATTCGCCAGGCCATGCAGCGCCTGACCAACGACGGTTTGCTGGTGTTCTCCAACAACTTCCGCCGTTTCAAGCTGGACGACGAAGTCAGCGCGGAGTTTGCAGTGGAAGAAATAAGCCAAAGCACCATCGACAAGGATTTTCAGCGCAACCCGCGTATTCACCGCTGCTGGAACATTCGCCACCCGCTGCAAGCGCGAGAAGCGGGTGCTTTCTACGTTGGCTAAGGCTGAGGGGGCAGGGCCAAAACGGGGACAGATTTGAAATCTGTCCCCTAGAGACCAGGACAGGGAAAGATTGAGGATAGGGGACGGATTTCAAATCCGTCCCCTATGAATCTGTCTCTTCGGAATCTGTTTCTTCGGTGAATTCGTCGTCGCCCAGTACGCCGTAGTGCTGGGCCAACATTAGCAGCGCATACACGCCGTTTTCGGGCAGCTGCGGTTCCAGACCTTCTTCAATCAGCAGGGCGCGGCGTTGGTCTTCCAGGGTTTCGCTATCTACACCGGTGATCAGGTCGGTGATCGGTGCGACTTCAAAAGGCGCATCTTGGCCGATAGCCGTGAAAATCCGGTCAATCAGAATCTCGTCCGGATCCAGCCCGTCTACGTAAACCGTCTGGTCGGGTAAGTCCTGGTGCAATTCGCGGGTCAGTTCTATCAGCGGCACGCCCTGTTCTTCAAGGTAATGCAGGTCGATATCGCCGGTGTCGCCGTCCTCCGGCAGCCAGTCGTCTTCCGGCGCAATCATCACGGTTTTCATGGTGCCATCCACCAGCGACCAGGCCATGGCAGTGGGGAATAGGGTGTCGTCATCCTGATAGTATTCAATATCGAGAAAACACGGTTTGGCCAAGGGCTGGGCTCCTGTAGGATTGAGTATCTGGGGCTGCATAACATAGTGTTGGCGCCATTATTATAGAATTAAGGACACCATGGAACACATTGATTTCAACAACGATCTGCTTTCGTTTCTGAACCAGTCACCAACGCCCTGGCACGCTGTCGCTACCATGAAAAAACAGCTGGATAGCGCGGGTTTTCATTCGCTGGATGAAAAAGACGACTGGTCACTGCAAGCCGGCACTGGTTATTACGCCATCCGCAACGGCTCGTCGATTGTGGCCTTTCGTACCGGCAATACTGACACCACCAAAGCCGGCGTGCGCATGGTTGGCGCTCACACTGACAGCCCGTGCCTAAAAGTAAAGCCCAATCCGGTACTCCGTCGCAAAGGTTTCTTGCAGCTGGGCGTTGAAGTTTACGGCGGTGCCTTGTTGAATCCGTGGTTTGACCGCGATCTTTCCCTAGCCGGGCGAGTCACTTACGTTGACGGCAACGGGCAAGTGCAAGATGCGCTGATCAACTTCTGCAAGCCGGTGGCGTTTATACCCAGCCTGGCCATTCATCTGGACCGCGAAGCCAACAGCAACCGCACGGTGAACCCGCAAACCGATTTGCCGCCGGTGCTGATGCAGGTGCCTGAAGACGACACCATCGATTTTGCCAGCCTGCTGATTACTCAGCTGAAAGCCGAGCAGGGCGTTACCGCAGAGCGCATTCTGGGTTACGAGCTGAGCTTTTACGATGTGCAGCCAGCAGGCTTTGTAGGCCTGCGCGATCACTTTATTGCTTCAGCGCGGCTGGATAATTTGTTGAGCTGTTACATCGGCTTGCAAGCGTTGCTTGAAGCAACCGGTGAACAGCCGGCGTTGCTGGTGTGCAACGACCACGAAGAAGTGGGCAGTATGTCCGCTGAAGGTGCCCAGGGGCCTTTTTTAAGCTCAGTGCTGGAACGCTGGTGTGGCGCAGGAAAAAGCCGTGCGATTGCCCATTCAATGATGATTTCGGCGGACAACGCCCACGGCATCCATCCGAATTTTATGGACAAACACGACGAGAACCACGGCCCGCTGCTAAACGCCGGCCCGGTCATCAAAGTAAATCATAACCAGCGTTATGCGACCAACAGCCGCTCGGCGGCGGTGTATCGTCATCTGAGTGACCAGTTAGGCCTGCCCCACCAGACCTTTGTGGTGCGCAGCGATATGGGTTGTGGCAGCACCATAGGGCCGCTGACGGCCGCAAATCTGGGTGTGACCACGCTGGATATTGGCGTGCCCCAGCTTGGTATGCATTCCATTCGCGAGATGATTGGTGCCGACGACGCCTACACGCTGTTCAAAGTATTAACCGGCTTCTACCAAAGCCCCCAAGTTTTTTGAAGGCCAGAACGAAAAATGCCGCTAATTCTTTCGAATCAGCGGCATTTTAGAATAAGTGGCTCCCCGAGCTGGGCTCGAACCAGCGACAAACGGATTAACAGTCCGTTGCTCTACCAACTGAGCTATCAGGGAACAGCATCAAGTCGGCGCGGATATTATTCGCTTTTAGCGCCGGAGTCAACACCCTGAAATAAAAGGGTTGTTAGCGATGACTCACAGTAAAGGCACCAAGTGGGGCCAGACATTATCCAGCAAAATGCTTTGGGCCGTTTCTGTGGGGTGAATGCCATCGCTTTGCATTAAGCTGTCAACGTTGTAAATGTCATCCAGAAAGAAGGGCACCAGTGCGGAGTTGTAGCGCTGCGCTAGATCTCCGAAAATAGCCGCGAAAGCCTGGGTGTAACGGTCGCCGTAATTGGGGGGTATTTGCATACCCACCAGCAGGGTTTGGGCTCCGGCCTGCTGGCTGTTTTTAAGCATCGAGGCCAGATTTTTTTCGATCACTTGCGGTGGAAAACCGCGCAGGCCATCGTTGCCGCCCAGCTCCACAATCACCAGTTGCGGTTGGTGCTTGTTCAGTAAATCCGGCAGCCGGCGGGCTCCGCCGTCGGCGGTTTCGCCGCTGATGCTGGCGTTTACCACGCTCCAGTCGCTGTGGCCATTGTCGGCCAGGCGTTGGCGCAGCAAATTCACCCAAGCGGTTTCTTCCGGCACGCCGTAGGCCGCGCTCAGGCTGTCGCCCAGTACCAGTAAGGTGTTGGCACTGATCAAACCGGGCGTCATAACCAGCACGAATAGCAGTGCAAATGATCTGACCGCCGGTAAAATCGTATTCTTGAACACAGTATAGTCTCCCAAATTTTTCGCCACAGGACAGGATTAATCAGAGCCGTGAATCAATCTAATGACCAGCCGCAACCGAATCCCCACGTGATATTGCGGGTCAGCAAGGTGACACACAAGGTGGACCTTGAATCCAATACGCTAACGATCTTGCAAGGGGTCAACCTGGAAATCAATCAGGGCGACTCCGTCGCCATTGTCGGGCGCTCCGGCTCCGGAAAAACCACGTTGCTTGGCCTGCTGGCCGGGTTGGATACGCCGAGCGAAGGCAGCATTGAGCTGGACGGTGCAAACATCAGTGCTCTGAGCGAAGACGAACGCGCCGCGCTGCGGGCCCAAAGAGTGGGCTTTGTGTTTCAGTCATTTCAATTACTGCCGGCTTTGACCGCTCTTGAAAACGTGATGTTGCCGCTGGAACTGGCCGGTCGCCAAAATTCCGAGGCGCGAGCGCGGGAGCTTTTGCAGCGGGTAGGCCTGGGGGAGCGTCTGACGCATACCCCGCGGCAGTTATCCGGTGGCGAGCAGCAGCGGGTGGCCATAGCCCGCGCCTTCGCCTGCGAACCTGCAATTCTATTCGCCGATGAACCCACCGGCAATCTCGATAACCGTACCGGCAAAGACGTATCGGATTTGCTGATGGCACTGAACCGCGAGCAGGGCACCACCCTGGTGATGGTGACTCATGATGAACAGCTGGCGGCCCGCTGTGGCCGACAGTTCCACATTGAGGGTGGCGTGTTGAGCGAGCCGGAAACTCGCCAGAAGGCAGCAAGCTGATGGCCGCCACCGGTAAATTGCAGTCGGTGCGCCGCGAATGGCGCGAGCGGGATGTTCGGGTGGTGCTGGCGGCGCTGATTATTGCCGTGGCCACGGTGGCCACCATCGCGCTGTTTGCCAGCCAGTTGCAGCGCACTCTGGTGTCATCGGCCAGCTCATTCCTGGCGGCTGACCGCCAGCTGGAATCGGAAAACGGCCAACCACTGCCGCCGGCCTGGCTCGTTGAGGCGCAGCAGCGTGGATTGGAAACGGCAGAAATGACTGAGTTTTCCACCATGGTATTCGGCGGTGGCAACTTCCAACTGGTTTCGGTAAAAGCTGTCAGTGATGGTTATCCGCTGCGTGGCGAAGTCGAAATTCGCACGGGCTACGACGAGCCACGGCAAACCTTGAAATCTGGCCCAGCTCCCGGCGAGGTTTGGATAAACCCGCGTTTGCTGCGCTTGCTGGAATTGAATGTGGGCGATGAGCTTGAGCTGGGCACTCGCAAGTTGGTGATTGGCAGTCTGCTGGAGCGCGAGCCTGACGGCGGCTTCAGCCTGGCAGCGTTGGCACCACGGGTTATGATGCACCAATCCGATGTGGCATCGACCAGCGTTTTGCAAGAAGGCAGCCGGGTCAGCTTTGTGTATCTGTTTGCCGGCGACGCGGTTGAGCTGTCGGGTTTCGAGCAGTGGCTACAACCCCAGCTGCAACCCAGTCAGGAATGGCGCAGCGTGCGTGACGGTGAAACCCTGTCGGCCTCACTGGAGCGGGCCGAAAGCTTCCTGCTGCTGGGCGGCAGCCTGGCCGTACTCCTGGCCGCGGTGGCGGTGGCAGTGGCCAGTCGTCAATACGCCGTGTCGCAGCGCGATACGGTAGCGTTGCTGAAAACTCTAGGCGTCGGCAGCCCTCGCATCGGCCGTTTGTACCTGCGCCGACTGGCCGTTTGGGGCGTTGTCGGCATGGTCGGTGGTTTGCTGGTGGCTTTACCGCTGTTCTGGGGCTTGAGTCAGATATTGGGTGATGTGTTGGATCAGCCAGTAGACGTTTACCTTGACCCGAAAGCTCTCACGCCGGCGGTTCTGACGGCCCTGGTGTCGCTGTTCGCTTTTGCTTACCCGCCCATACGCCGCCTGCGCAACGTACCCGCTATGCGGGTGCTGCGCAGCCAGCCGGGGGAATCTCGGCGCGAGCTGGTACCCGACTTTATCATTGGTATTGTGGGTGTGTTTGGTTTGGTGTGGGCTTACGCCGGCGATGTGCAGCTGGTGCTGGCTTTATTAGTGGGCCTCGGCCTGCTTCTGTCCACTTTGGTGTTGTTGGGCTGGATGTTGGTGCTGGGCTTGCGCAAAGTGCGCGGCGGCGGCAATGCCTGGCGCCTGGCGCTGTTGGGTCTTTACCGGCACCGCCAGGCTAGTTTGTCGCAAATTGCTGTATTCGCCATGACGCTGATGCTGGCCACGACCCTGATTTTGGTGCGCACCTCTTTGCTGGACGACTGGCGTGCGCAGCTGCCTGAAGGCGCGCCCAATCACTTTATGGTGAATATCAGCCCCCAGGCCGTAAACGATATTAATGAATTCTGGAACAGCCGCGGCCAGCCTCTGGACGCTATGTACCCCATGGTGCGTGGCCGCCTGACGTTGCTCAACGGCAAACCGGTAAAAGAGGCAGTCAGCAAAGACGAACGGGTGAATGCGTTGAACCGCGAGCTGAACCTGACCTGGATGGACGCGCTGCCAGAAAACAACCGCATTGTTGATGGTGAATGGTTCGCCCCGGGCACAACGGATGGCGTATCGGTGGAATCCGAGCTGGCTGGAAAGCTTGGCATTACGCCGGGTGACGTACTGACCTTCACCATTGGTTCGGAGCAGATCACTGAAACCGTGACCAGTATCCGCAGCGTGCAGTGGGACAGTATGACCCCCAACTTCTACGTGGCGTTTTCGCCAGATAGCAGTCTGCGCCAGTTGCCGGCAACCTGGATCACCAGTTTCTTTTTGCCAAAAACGGCGAAAAACGAACTGAACGCATTCTCCCGTCAATTCCCCACAGTATCGGTGCTTGAGGTTGACAATATTATCGAACGTATTCAGCTGATTGTGGTGCAAATTACCCAAGCCATCGAGGCTATTTTAGGGTTGATTCTGGCCGCTGCACTGGTGGTGATGGCGGCGGTGGTCAGTGCCACTTTGCAGGATCGCCAGCGCGAAGGGGCACTGCTGCGTACCTTGGGCGGTCGTCAGAGTTTGCTGGTGCGGGCAACCATGCTGGAATTCGCGTTGCTGGGAGGTTTTGCCGGTATTCTCGGCGTTGTTGCGGCTGAAGCCGCGGTCTTTGCGCTTCAGATGAAAATGTTTGAAGGGGATTTCCGTGTTCACTGGCTGGTCGTGCTACCGATTCCATTTATCAGTGCGGTGGTGCTGTCGTTGTTCGGACGCTGGCAGTTGCGTCCGGTGTTAACCGTGTCGCCGATGCTGCTGTTGCGGAGGCTGGAGTAATTTCCAGCGTTAATGTCTAGCAGCTTCGCAGCCTTTCGGCTGCGAAGCTGCTGCTTATACCGCGCCCGAGTTTATCCGGCCCAAGCGTTTTCCAGCACTGCACGCACGTCTTTCAAATCGGCTTCTTTCGGGTTGAACATGATGGCGCCGTCGTCCAGTGCCATCTGGGCAATGGCTTCCAACTGGTCATAGGTGACTTTGCCGCTTTCTTTCAGGGTGCGCGGTAATTCACACTGCTGGTACAAGGTATTGCGCATCTTGCGAAGGGCGGCAATGCTGGCTTCGGCGCGGCGACTGGAAGGCGTGGCGGAATACACTTCCGGGCCATCCAAATAGAGCAACAGTTCACCCAAAGGCTGGCGAATGGTTTCAAGGTTGTATTCCAGCACGTAGGGAAGGTACAGGCTCATGCACAGGCCGTGGGGCAGGTGGCAGATAGCGCCCGTGGCGTGGCCAAGCGCGTGTACCAGGCCCACCATGGAGTTGGAAAACGCGATGCCCGCCATAGTGGATGCCTGCGCCAACTCCAGGCGGCCGTCGACGTCTTTGGGGTTGTCCATCACCTTGGGCAGAAACTGGCTGACCTTTTTGATGGCCGCTGTGGCATAAGCGTCGCTGAGCGGGTTCTTCGCCATGCAGGTGAAGGCTTCCACCGAGTGGGTCATGGCATCCATGGCAGTGGCCGCAGTGATGTGCGGCGGCAGGGTGACGGTCATTCGCGGGTCAATAATCGCCGCGTTGGGCAGCAAGAATGCCGACGTAAAGGGCAGCTTCACGCCTTTTACCTCGTCGGTAATGACCGCGACAGACGTCACCTCCGATCCGGTGCCTGCGGTGGTAGGCACCACAAAAAACGGATTCAACGGATGCTTGATCACACCGGCACCGCTGTACTTGGCTAGATCGTCGCCGCCCTCAGACACCAGAATATTCACCGCTTTACCAGTATCAATGGCCGAGCCACCGCCTACGGCGATAATAGAGTCGCACTTCTCTTTGCGGTAAAGCGCGGCAATGGTGCGCACCACGCTGGTGGACGAGTCGGGTGGCACGTCATCAAAAATACAGACAATTTCTAAACCGCTGTCTTCGCAGGCGGCAATCACCGGGTCTAGCAAGCCGACCGCGCGCACGCCCTTGTCGGTCACAATCATCGGGCGCTTGGCGCCAATGCTGGTCAGTTCGTAGGGTATGTGTTCTAAAGCGGCTTTGCCGGCAATCACTTTGACCGGGCAGAAGAACTCGTAATATTGGCGGCTCATGATGCTCTCGCTGTTTTAATAAAATGGGTCGCAACTTTCAGATAAATTCGGGCGGCGCTGATGAGTTTTTCAGGCAGCTGCAAATTGTGTGGGTAAGCTTTCACCGCCCGCTCGGCCACCAATTTTGGTAAAATAAAGACTTCCAGACGGTTCAGAATGCGGGTCATACGCACCGCGTAACTGATGTCGCCATCCACCAGCATGCGATCGTTGGCGAAAGCCACCGACGTTTTTTCCTGGAACGAAAGCACTAGAAATGCGTGTTCCAGGTGTTTGAATTTTATCGATAAATCGATCGGCCGAGGCGCTTCTCCGCTGTGGTATTTAAAGCGCCCGTCGCCGACGTGCTCAATCATCAGGCTGGCGCCCTTGGGCATCACCATCATCTGAAATAGAAAACCGATGGGCAGTGGGCGCGCTTCATTGCACACCTCGTCGTCCACCTCGCTGACCGCCTGCAAGGCTCGGCCCATTACCTGAAACATAATGTTTACATATAGCCGCTTGGCTTTTGAGCCCAATGGCCGAAGGTGCTTTGTTGCCATGGTTATTACCCACTGTGAATGTCCCTGAGCGTATTTTTAGAGTGATTACTCTATAAAGTCAATCCGGCTTACCGAGCTGTCGCTCAAAGCCGTGACTGTGATCATTTTTTGCCATAAAAAAACCGCAAGCTTTTAAGTCTGCGGCTTTAGAAACTACGATTAACGGGTTACTGGGTCAGACGCGTCAACTTTGCCTGAGCTTCCTGACCGATCTCGCCGCCGGCCTGCGCAGCGGTGCGGTAATTGGCAACGGCCTCACCACGATCGTTCTCTTTCACTGCGATGTCGCCCAGGCGTAGAAACGCAATGGACGTAGGCACCGACTGGTTGGCCTGGTTCAGATTGTCTTTGGCCTTGGCCAGATTGTTCTGTTCCAGCGCGTTCAAGCCGTTGTAGATGCGATACACATACATTTCCGGGTAAAGCTCGACCGCTTTGTCAAAATCCTTACCGGCTTTGTCCAGATTTTCCTGTTGCTGGTATAAGCGGCCGCGCAGGTTGTAGAACATCGCTTCGCGCGGGGCCAGCTTGATTGCCTGGTTCACCTTGTCGATGGCCGCCGCGTATTCTTTTTTACCAGCCAGTTCCACCGCTTCGTCGTGAGCGTCGTAAGCGGGCTGCAGCTTACGCAACAGCGCTGTTTTTTTCTGGTACACGTCTTCACCACGATAACCTCCGCCGCCGATTTCACTAACCTGCTGCCGGTTCTCTGACACCCGCTTAGCCGAGGGAGGGTGGGTTGCGAACATCCCGTCGATAAAACCGGATTCGCGTCCTTGGGACATTTCCAAAAAAATCTGTTGCAGTTCTACGGCGGCCTGAGGGTCATAGCCGGCTGCTTTCATATAGCGGATGCCGTAATGGTCCGATTCCAGTTCGTCGCCCTGGCTGTACTGCGCCAGCGCCAGTTGTGCGCCAACGGCCGCACCGCCCATCACCATCCCAGCCCATTGGTTATCTGTCAGCGCCAGGCCTAAAGCGCCCACCCCCAAGCTTATAATCTGTGCCTGCTGCATGCGCTGCACACTATGGCGAGCGGCGGCGTGCACAATTTCGTGGCCCAGCACCGAGGCCAGTTGGGCTTCATCGCTTAGGGCGGTCAGCAGGCCCCGGTTAATGGCGATTTTACCGCCGGGCAGGGCCCAGGCATTGGGCACGCTGCTGTTCAGCACCACAAAATCGTAGGGCAGGTCAGGCCGGTCGCTCACCGCTGCCAGTTTCATGCCTACTTCGCGTACGTACACGTTCAGTTCGGGGTCGACATAAAACTGCCCGCCCTGGGTTTGCTGGGTGGGTTTGTACTGCTCGGCCCCCATGCTCAATTCCTGATTTTCCGGAATGATGGACAGTTGGCGCTCCCCGGTGACCGGATTAACTGAGCAGCCGGCCAAAGTAAAAGCCAGCGTTAGCGCAGTAAGTAGGACTTTCAATATCTGGGATTTGGTGATTGGGTTCACTGCGAGCTCCTGCTAATTCACGAGTTATGGGAGCTTTATAGCATAGGTGGCGTTCCGTCTTGCTAATCACCAACGTTAAATCCGCTGGCTCGTTAGCCTTGAAATGCTTCCGGGTGGCCCCATTTCTGCTTCCATGATCCATGGCGTCGCACAAATCGCCACTTATTTTATGTTTCACAGTAGTCAGGAGAGATACGCACCATGACGGTTGAATCGCAAAAAGAAACTCTGGGTTTTCAGACCGAAGTAAAGCAGCTGCTACAGCTGATGATTCACTCCTTGTATTCCAACAAGGAAATTTTCCTTCGTGAGCTGGTTTCCAACGCGTCTGACGCAGAAGACAAGCTGCGCTTCGCCGCTCTGAAAGACGACGGCCTGTACGAAGGCGATTCCGAGCTCAAAATCCGCCTGGCGTACGATGCCGAAGCCAATACCGTCACCTTGAGTGATAACGGCATTGGTATGGCCCGCGAAGACGTAATCAGCAATCTGGGTACTATTGCCCGTTCCGGCACCGCGGACTTCCTGAAGCAGCTGTCTGGTGATGAGAAAAAAGACAGCAAGCTGATCGGCCAGTTTGGTGTAGGCTTTTACTCGTCATTCATTGTGGCTGACCAAGTTGACGTATTTACCCGCCGCGCCGGTGCGCCTGCATCCGAAGG
>Ga0314774_1000017_pt1 | contig 162045 bp, 187 predicted proteins | sample MetaGCBIA2018_FD_204515 | JGI IMG/M metagenome (GOLD analysis project Ga0314774, IMG submission 204515) | Cryopeg brine microbial communities from Beaufort Sea near Barrow, Alaska, United States - CBIA 2018 | ecosystem: Environmental > Aquatic > Marine > Coastal | place: USA: Alaska... | reverse complement strand
GAACCAGCATTAGAAATTGGTATGAAATTTACCCTCAACTTAGTATCTTTTTCAGCGAAATTATGTCAAAATACACTAACTGATTTAGAAATAGTAGGTGGGTTTACACAGTTCATTTTACACTCTCATTTAAATCAACTTTTGATAAGCCATAATGTTTAACTTTTAGGTCATCATAAAATGAGTAGTTCTCATCTCCCATGTCCACAACTTCTTTATAATTAGTCAAGGTGCCTACGGCAAACGTATTGGTGAAGCTCTCTGCACAATGCAGTGATTCTTCACCAATACTTTTTTCTATGGCATTTTTACTTCTACTTATTGTATAATTCATCTGTTTTCCCTTCCGGAATGACAAGTTAGGGAAGCCGTCCGCCAAGATGCTTCTCTAACCCTTATATCATTTAGATATTTATTTCTTTGCTTTTCCTATTTTTATTTGAGCAAAGTTCTCACCATATACATTACATGGCACCTTTACAGTATCACCAACTTTTTTATCCTGATACTGTTTTTCTAATGCTCTATCAACTGGAATGTCAAGATATTCTAGCTGTATTGCTCCATTGGATAACTCTTTTGTTTGTTGGAGTTGGACTACATAGTCGCCTTGCGATACTTCGCCAGTTTCTTTATTCTTATAGTCCGGTTTTGCATAGCTATTAAGATATGCACCTGATATATCTACATTCATTTTATTTTCCTTTATTGCTGATTTGTGTTATAGCATTAATTATACGCACATAGTGATTTAAATCTATTAATGATTCAACTGTAGATGAATTAGTACTAGCTAGGTAGTCTCCATATTCTTCTATGTAATTTTCAAATTCACTTTTTAGCACCAATAACTTTGCCTTGACTTCATCAGATGCCTCATCCCCTATGATTTTCTTTTTTAAAGCTTCCATATTTTCCATAGAAGCTCTAATATCAGCATATCTACTTTCATTGACATCCTCAATATAGGTTTCTATCATTGCAATTAAGACAGATGACATCGTCACACCATCATATTTACAGGAATCTTCAAATGAATGTTTTAAATCTTTAGCGATATTAAAATTCATCACAACTTTTTTTGTACTTTCCTTATTGAGTTTACTCAATATTTTATCTCTCATCTATACTCCTTTTTATTTAGAATATAAAATAGTAATACAATAAACCTTTATATAATATAAATATATAGCATAAATATATGGCCTATTGATGACTTATCTTGTGCAATTTGATAATTAAATTATTTTACTTCAAAAGAAGAAATAGCTATATTTGATATATTTTTCATATTAAATTAAAAAAAAGATATAATATTGAGGCTTAACAAATTAAGTTTTTCAGGATTGGCAAGTGTCTATTAAAGTGGGCTCATTCAATAAATGCAAAGAATTGATTTAGACAATGTAACTTTTGTTGGCATTGGTGCTGGTGGCAAAGAGATAAAGACTACCGATATCAATGGTGTTATTTTTAATGAGAGTGAGGGTATCTACTATATAGATAATATACTCGTTAAAAGAGTTTGGGTAGAGTTTTAATTCAATTGAATTAAAAAGCTCACTTAATAATTGCTTAATTTAACATAGGATACAATTGTGCACGGTTAAAACATGTGCACCAGTTAATTCTTTAGATAAATCCAACGATTTATGTGATGAGTTAAACCTTCAAAGCAGTTTTATCTGTAGTTTAATTCATATTATTTCCTTTAGTGTAGGTATTGAAGGATAGCAATTATAGTAAAAAATCTTGTATAAGTGGCGGCAATCACTTTTACATTTTCTCATTTTATATCCAAGCCTCGTTTCTCTTTTGGAGAGCGGGGCTTTTTTTTTGTCCGTACATTGTGGTTATGGAAAAGTGGAAACGCCCTGCTCCATACCGAACCAGGAAGCTAAGCACTTTATCGCTGATGGTACTGTACTTTTCAAGTATGGAAGATTAAGACGCTGCTGTGTATAGGTCAACATAAAGGATATAGAATGTTAACAGGTTTTTTACACCTGGTAATTGCAATTTGCTACTTCATAATGTACTTGAAGTAGTGTTTGAAATACCTACAAAAGAGTGAAGGTCTCTATCCAAAACCCTTCTCATCATCTTTGCCGAGATGATGGTCATCTTCTTTAATTCTACCCAATATATAAATTTCAGGAAACATACTTATTAGAATTGTGTAAAAACTAAAGGTTTTACATGGGTGCAAGTGAAGATATAGGCTTATCGATAGAGCGTTTACGGAAATGGAGTGTTATGAGGATGAGTGGTTAGATATAGAGAGAATCTATAAAGTCAAATATACTAAGAAATATGAATATAAGCTAGAATAGATTTTACTGTGCCCAAATCGTGCCAAAAATTAACTAAAAACGCCTATTTTCTTAAAATGATAGAGTTACGAAAGTACGTATTGGCAGTCTTTTGTAGTTTTATTAAGTTTAATTTAAGCCTCTTCTTTAGTCATGTTATTTAGCAAAACCTTTCAATATTTACTTCAATTTTTTGTACAGGAGAAAAGGGGGCTCTCCCTGTATTCTTAGTAAAATATTTTTATTTAATCACAAGAATAACAGATTGTATAAAAATTTAGATAAAATTAACAAGTTTAATAATACTAAGGATTATCGTATTGAAAAAAAAAGATTTAAATAAAAATTTTCATAATGCAAAAGCAAACAAAGAAGATGAATTTTATACGCAGTTAGCTGATATTGAGCGAGAACTTAAACACTACAAAAAACACTTGAAAGATAAAGTAATTTATTGTAACTGCGACGATCCACGAGTGAGTAATTTTTTTCACTATTTTTCATACAACTTTGAAAAGTTGGGATTAAAAAAGCTAATTGCAACTTGTTATAAAAATCAAGATATCAATCTGTTTAGCCAAGGAAAATCTGAAAAAGCAATATATTTAGAATACAATGGAGATAAAAATGGCAATCATATGCCTGACCTTGAAGAGATAGAGGTTAACTACCTAAAATCTAATGGTGACTTTAGAAGTGAAGAGAGTATTGAACTTTTAAAAGAAGCAGATATAGTTGTAACAAACCCACCATTTTCTCTCTTTAGAGAGTATATATCTCAACTTATTAACTATGATAAAAAATTTATAATTGTTGGAAGTTTTAATGCCATAACATACAAAGAAATTTTTAACTATTTCAAAGCAAATAAAATATGGCTAGGATACAAAAATGGAGATATGGAGTTTAAAGTACCTGACTACTATGAAGAAAGAAAAACAAGATATAGACAAGACGAAAATGGACAAAAATGGAGAAGTTTTGGAAACATATGTTGGTATACAAATTTGGATATTTCAAAACGACATGAAGATTTAATACTCTATAAAACATATAATCCAAAAGAATATAAGAAATATGATAATTATGACGCAATAAATATCAATAAAGTTTCAGATATACCTATGGACTATGAAAAAAAAATGGGCGTACCAATCACTTTTTTAAATAAATATAATCCAGAACAATTTGAGATTTTAGGCATTGATAGACCATTAGTGGAAGAAATTACTGGCAAGGTTAGTCGTTTTATAATTGAGGGTAAAGAGATCTATGCAAGAATTGTTATAAGGAACAAAAAAATATGAACATAAAACTAAGAGAAATAACAGTACGAGAGTTAACAGAGGCTTATGAAGATAATGAAGAAGCTGGTGTCACTGGGTTTAACGGACTTCTTGACATTCGTCCACCATATCAAAGAGAATTTATCTATAAAGATAAACAAAGAGATGCAGTAATCAATACTATCACAAAAAACTTTCCACTTAATGTGATGTATTGGTCAGTTCGTGAAGATGGGAATTATGAAGTTATTGATGGACAACAAAGAACTATCTCTATAGCTCAATATGTAGTTGGTGATTTTTCTTTTAATGACAAATATTTTCATAATCTACAAACAGATGAGAAAGACCAGATATTAGATTATAAACTTATGGTTTATCTATGTAGTGGTAATGATAGTGAAAAATTAGAGTGGTTTAAGACTATAAATATTGCAGGTGAAAAGCTAACTGAACAAGAGCTAAGAAATGCAGTATATTCAGGGTCTTGGGTAAGTGATGTTAAAAGATACTTTAGTAAAAGTAATTGTCCCGCTTATGGCATAGGAAGTGAGTATCTTAATGGCTCTCCAATTAGACAAGAGTACTTGCAGACAGCGATAAAGTGGATAAGTGAAGACAATATTGAGCAATATATGGCGCAACATCAACATGACCAAAACGCAAGTGCTCTATGGAGATATTTTCAAGATGTCATCTCTTGGGTTGAATCGACATTTACTACAAAGAGAATAAAGTTTATGAGAGGTGTTGATTGGGGAACGCTTTATAATGATTATAAAGATAAAATACATGATACGAAAGCCATAGAGACAGAAACTGCAAAACTTATTCTTGATGATGATGTGACTAAGAAAAGCGGTATTTATCCTTATATTTTAACTCATAAAGAGAAATATCTCTCAATAAGAGCATTTACAGATGCTACCAAACAAAAAGTTTATGAAAAACAACAAGGTATTTGTGTAGTTTGTAAAGAGCATTTTGAACTAAGTGAAATGGAGGCAGACCATATTACACCTTGGCATGAAGGCGGTAAAACAGATGAAAAAAACTGCCAAATGTTGTGTAAAGAGTGCAATAGAAGGAAGTCAGGCAAATAAGTAAAGTTCTAAAAGAATGCATATACATTATTAATACAATACAACCGTAAACAAATGTATAATAATGCTTTGAAGTGAATGCAAAGCGTACTGCAGTAAAATGGTTTATCATCATTATCAAAAGAATTAAGAAAAACCATTAAGCGGACTAATGTTTTATGTATTACATACGCTTTTTCGAATATCTCTGTATGAAAATCAATGAAAATGGTATTTTCAACAATTAAAAAAAATACAAGGAACAAGATGAAAGAATATACAGATATAAATGGTATAAAAGTAAAAGAAAATGATTTAATTAAAACTGAAACATATAAAGGTGGCTGTTATAGAGTAGTTATGATACAGCTTGGTACAGGATTAGGGATAAAAATAAAAGAAAAAAAAAGTGCATTATTAGGAACTTTAAAAAATATTAGAATTATGACAAAGGAAAACGACCCAGAATGTTTTCTATAAAGATAAGCTTTTCAACAATTAAAATTTGAAGGAATAAGATGAAAGAAATTATTGCTAGTAAAAGCAAAGCAGATATTGAAGCATGTCATTATTCTACAGATAAAAAATATACAGAATTACTTATTATGCTTTTAGAAGAAAAAGATAAAAAAAAAGATTTAAAAGATTTAAAAGATTTAATACAATTTACTTTAATACATAGAATAAGTATATTACAAACTAACAATACTAATTTATTTAAAAGTAGTATAAAAAAAGAAAAAACTGCATATGCAAATGACTCAATAGATATATCAATGAATTTAAATTCATTCTACTTTCATTTATCAGGAATAATAGATAATTTAGGTTGGTACATAGAGTATAAATTAAAAATATTAAATATTGAAATAAACGATAAAAGAAATAAGAGTTTAATAGGATTATATAAAAATAGAAATAAAAAATTTTTACAAGAGTTGAAAATAAAGGAAATTAATTTATATAATACAATTTTGGAGTATCAAAATTGGTTTAATGAACTAATAGAAAAAAGAGATCCAATAACTCATAGAAAACCTTTATATGTTCCACCAACTGTACAAACTGAAAAAGAAAGAAAATTTATGCCAATAGGACTATTTGGTGATTCGTTTATAAACATTGTTGAATCAACAGTAGAAGATACATCAAAACTTCATAGTTTGATAATTAAAATACTTAAATATAATAAAGTGATTTAAGAAAAACATCAATCGGACTAGTGTTTTTCATGTCTTATATATGTAAGTAAAAGTTGTTGAAGTATCAAAAAAGATGCGCGTGGATCATGTACTTATAACCCGAATGTCACTGATTAAAATAATTTCCGAAATTGAAAAACTTTTCAATGTTTTACTGTGCCCAAATCGTGCCAAAAATTAACTAAAAACGGCTATTTTCTTAAAATGATAGAGTTGCGAAAGTACGTGTTAGTGGTCTTTTGTAGTTTTTTTAAGTTTAATTTAAGCCTCTCTCACTGTCCGCCACTTCGAAAAAAAACTTTTAAAATCTCTTTCTTACCTAAAATTAATTTAACTTGTTAATAAACTGATATAGAACGGTCGAATTGATTTAAGTGCATATTAAAGAGATAAGTATTTATAATAGAAAATGGGATGGCGAGAAGGCGTAGGAATCGAACCTACCTTCAGACGGTCAACCGCCCAAACATCGGGTTTGAAGTCCGTGATGCCCACCAGAGTCATATGCCCCCCATTTTAAAGAAGATATCTTATCAAATTTTAATTAAGAAATAGCTTTATAGTTCTGTATTATTTTTTTTATGATAAAATTAACAAATAATGATGTAAGGCACGCAATTGAAATTTTTATTAAATATTACTTTTTTATTTTTGTTTCTTTTTAGTTACATTCACGCAGACAAAGCTAGTTTTACAAAAGAAGAATTGGACTTTGCAAAGAATACTCCAGAAATCAGATGTGTCACTACAAATACGTGGGAACCCTTTAATAAAAAAGGGAAAGATAAAGATGTTATTGGTATAAGCATAGACTTTTGGAATATTATTGTTAAAAATGCCGGCTTGAATGCTAAAGAGTGCAAGGTCTTGGACACTTTTGAGGAAGTATTAAATGCTGTTAAAAGAAAAGAGGCAGATATCATACTTGCTACTTCAGTTTCAAAAGATGGGCTAGAATACGCTTTGTTCTCAAAGCCATACGCTTCATTTCCAATAGTTATAGCCACCAATAGCAACGAAGGTTTTATAACTGATACTTCAGAGTTAAATGGTAAAAAAGTAGCTGTAGGAAAAGGTTTTACCAGTACCAAATATTTAGAAAACAGCTATAAAGATATAAACTACATAGAAGTTAAAGATATAGATAAGGCATTGTTGTTGTTGGAAGCAGGAGAGGTTTATGCAGTAGTGGAAGTATTGCCAGTTCTTGCTTATCATATTAAGAAGAATGGTTATAGTAACATTAAAATATCTGGCAAAACAGAGTTTATATTTGATGTTCAAATGATGGTAAGAAAAGACTATCCAGCGTTAGTCTCAATTATAAATCATGAAATGGACGAAATAACTAAAGAGAAAAAAGAAGAAATATTAAATCAATGGTTTTCCGTAGAATATATAAAAATAAATTATACAGGTTTGTTCTATCTCGGTGCTATGCTTTTTTTAATGGTACTATTTTGGATCTATAGGGAAGTAATTCTCAAAAAATATAATAAAAATTTAAATAATTTACTCGCTCAGCTTGAAGAGAAAAATCTTTTACTAGAAAAACTTTCGATTACAGATAAATTGACAGGACTAAACAACAGAGTAAAATTAGATGAAATGTTAGCATTAAATTTTGACATGTTTTTGCGGTATGAAAATATTTTTTCCATAATTCTTTTAGACATTGATGATTTTAAAAAAATAAATGACGAATTTGGACATTTAGCAGGAGATGAAGTTTTAAAAGTTTTTGCAAAAATACTGAGTAAAAATATAAGAACAACAGATATTTTAGGAAGGTGGGGAGGCGAAGAATTTATGATAATTTCTCCTGAGACTGACACTGTGGGAGCTTCAAAATTGGCACACATTTTAAAAGAAAAGATAGACGTACATGTATTTAAAGATATAGGCAAGATAACGGGAAGCTTTGGGGTAGCACAAATAGATAACGGGGAGACTATGAAAGAGGTAGTAGCTGCCGCTGATAAAGCTTTATACAGTGCTAAAAATTCTGGAAAAGATAGAGTGGTATGTAGCCTTTAAAGGTCTACATGTAAACCTTACAAAATATCTGTGAGCTGCTTCCCTCTAATATGTAATTCTCTCATAACTTACTAATTTCCCTTGTTTTAATTTAAATATATTTTCTTGAATTTTACGTATTGCAAAACTTTTGTTTGCATAATCCATCGATGAACTTTTCACTTTTTTAAATTCATCATTATAAAATCCAATGAGGAAATTAATCATAGAGGCAATCAGTTCTTCTTCATCAAAAATTTGTATTTCATCGTTCAATAAAATTTTTCTTAATAGATGATGTTCATTATCATTGTTCAGTATTAATGACAACTCGAAAGTGTGAGTTTTAAACATGCTAGTGTCAATCGTATCTAAAACTATGTCGATGAAATTGGGCTTTGTCAACAAAGTTTTGATGATACTTAGTTCTAAAAAATCTTCAAAATTCTCTTTTTGTTTTTTCATTTTGTTGGGTATGTGAGTTTGAACCTTGACCAAATTTTGGTTTATATTTAAACTTTCAGAAAGCAAGCCAGTGTAGCTTCCAGCAATCGAACTAGGCAGAGTTTTTAAATAAGCAGAGCCTTCTTCCAGCGCCTTCTGTTTTTGTTGAGGATTTTTAATATCATATTTTTTAATAATTCTCTCAACTGCAAATTCTATAAATGGTTGAGGATTATGAAATAGTTTATTTAACTTATCAATTTCACCTTTTTGTACCATGTCTGCCGGATCCATGGCTCCGCCAAACAAAACTACACCACCACTAATACCTGTTACGCTTAGCATTATTGAAGCCTTAAGCGCGGCTGCAACTCCAGCATTATCTCCATCATAAGCCAATATGACTTCGGGATTGCCTCTGCTTATAAGTGGAATATGATCTTTCGTTAGTGCCGTTCCAAGAGTCGCAACGGCATTGGTAAAACCAGCTTGATGAAGCATAATAACATCCAAATAGCCTTCCGTCACGATGATTGACTTTTGTTTAAAAATCTCATCTTTTGCAAAATTATATCCATAGAGCAAGTACGATTTATTAAATAGTTTTGTTTGCGGGGAGTTGACGTATTTTGCTTGGTGACCAGTAATCGTGCGCCCGCCAAAACCTACTATCTTGCCACTAGCTGAGTGAATTGGAAAAGTAATACGTTCAATAAATCTGGCATATGTTCCACCTCTCTCACCACTTCCTGCCACTCCGACTTCAATGGATTCTGATACGCTATACCCGTGGGAGCTTAAAAAATTTAAATTTTCTTGTGAGCTAGGAGCGTAGCCTAGCTCAAATTTTTCAACGCTAGCTTCTCCCATACCTCTGTCTTTTATATAATCAAGTGCAATTTTATTGTTATCTAAATTTTTTCTAAAAAAAAGATTGATGTTTTCCAATAGTTTTCTATCTTCTTTAGGCTTGCCATCGCTTTGTGTATAGGTAAGCGAAAAATTATAAATATTTGCTAGTTTTTCTATCGCTTCTGGATACGTTAACTTTTCATATTCCATCACAAAACGGATAGGATCACCGCCAGCACCACAACTGAAACAGTGGTATATTTGTTTAGCAGGACTGACAACAAGGCTTGGGTTGCTGTCAACATGAAAAGGGCAAACACATTTGAAATTTGCACCGTTTTTTTTTAACTCCAAGTAGTTTCCTACTACATCAACAATATCAAGGCGATTTTTTAAGTTTTCTATGGATTGGCTATCTATCATAAATCTATTATACTAAATTTGCTATAATATATCCCTTTTAAATAGCTAATGGCATAAAAAGACAGTAAAATACAAAGAGGAGGTAGTTTTGGGTAATTTTTTTATAGAATATCGTGATCCAATGTTTGGCTTAATTATTCTTTTTTCTGCTATTTTCATTATATCTTTTGTAAACTATTGGTGGAGTGCTTACAAGAGTAAAGAAGAAAAAAGCGGTATTGAACAATTTGTAAAACGCTTTGAAATTGTCAGTGATGAAGATGAATACAAAACACTTTTAAAAGACCATAACATACCTTTAGAATCCTTAGCACTCTTAGCAAGCGGTTATACAAAAAGTGGTGATTTTGAAAAGGCAATTGGACTTTATTTGTTAGCACTTGAACGCACAAAAAAGAGAGAACAAAAAGAAAATATGCTTTTTAATCTCGGGATTACATACTTTAAAGCTGGATTTTTAAGAAGAAGTACCGATGTATTTTTAGAATCACTCAAACTATTTCCGAGAAATGAAGAAACACTTAGATATTTGAGCGTGACGTATGAAAAGTTAAAAGAGTATGATAAAGCAATTGAAGTTCTTGATGCACTTGAAGAACTTGGCGCAAAAGTAAAAGAGCAGAGAAGTTATCTAAAGTCATTGTCAATCACGTATGACTACAAGTTGACAGATGTACAAAAACTTGATAAATTAACAGAATTAAGTGATACTGCACCTTTTTTACAAAGAAAGATATTTGAATTTTGGAAGATAACAGGAAAGAGTGTACCGTTGGAACTTTTTGAGAAGTTTGATCATAAAAACCTTTTAGACTTATTGTGGCAAGCCGACATCAAGTGGTTTGATATCTCTACATGTAAGGCTCCATTTGTGAAAGAGATAAGTAGAGCAAAGGGACTGAACAATTCTTTGGAAAAAGGTGAATGCTTTGAGCTTGATATCTTAGCCCATTTAAATTCTATCGGCTATAAAGGCGCAACACTGAATTTTGATTACATGTGTAATGAGTGTAAAAATAATTTTCCTGTGCATTTTTATAGATGTCCAAGTTGCCAAGCTATCGCTAGTGTGAATATACAGCCCATGATTTCGAAAGAGCATTATGAAGAAAATATCTCTTTTCAGTGATGCTTAAAGGGCTAGAGGAGACGCTGGCCATCAGAAAAATGAAAGATGTGATGTAATAACAAAAAAAGAGGCGAAAGCTTAAAGGAATAGAAATGAAAAAGTTAGTAGATGAGTTACAAAAGCGTCTGGATTATCAGTTTAAGGATCAAAACCTGATAATCGAGGCACTTACGCACAAAAGTTATAAAAAACCTTATAACAATGAACGTTTAGAATTTTTGGGAGATGCGGTTTTAGATTTAGTGGTTGGAGAGTATTTATATTTTCACTTTCCCAATGTACCTGAAGGAGATCTCTCAAAATTACGCGCGTCACTAGTCAATGAAAAGGGCTTTGAAAAATTAGCCAAACTTTTGAAACTTGGTGAGTGCATACATATTTCAAGTGCCGAGGAAAACAATGAAGGAAGAGAAAAATCATCACTACTTTCAGATGCATTTGAGGCTGTTATGGGTGCAGTTTACTTAGAAGGCGGCATGGATAAGGCTAGAGATGTGACTATTCCATTGCTTGAGCGGGCATATCCCCGTATTGATTTAGACACAATATTTAAAGATTATAAAACAACTTTGCAAGAATTTACCCAAGCCCATAAAGGTGTGACTCCAGAGTATAAATTAGAAAGCTCATTTGGTCCAGATCATAAAAAAGAGTTTGAAATATCTGTTAATATTCATGGCCATCAAATATCTGTTGCAAAAGGTAAGAGTAAAAAAGATGCGCAGCAGAAAGCGGCAAAAATTGCACTTGATATTTTAACGAAGGAAATAGTCAAATGACCAATAATTTTGGAAAAAAATTTAGTTTTACCACATTTGGGGAATCTCATGGCGCGGCATTAGGCTGTGTCGTCGATGGTGTTCCCGCTGGTCTTGAAATTAGTGAAGAATTTATTCAAAAAGAACTTGATAGAAGAAAACCTGGCCAAAATAAATTTGCGACACAAAGAAAAGAGGGCGATAAGGTAGAGATATTAAGTGGGGTATTTGAAGGATTTAGCACCGGTACTCCCATTGCCTTGATTATTTTTAATGAAAATCAAAAGAGCAAAGATTATACAAATATAAAAGATGTTTTTAGACCCGGACATGCAGATTTTACTTACTTTCACAAATATGGCATTAGAGATTATAGAGGCGGCGGAAGAAGCAGTGCAAGAGAAACAGCCGCACGTGTTGCAGCAGGTGCGATTGCAAAAATAATGTTAAATGAATTAGATATAAGTGTGCAAAGCGGAATTTGTGCTGTCGGTGAAGTAAAAGCTGAAAATATTGATTTTGATTATGTCGGAAATAGTGAAATATATGCTCTTGATTGTGAAGCTGAAGAGGCTCAGAAAGAAGTTATTTTAAAGGCCAAAAATGCGCATGACTCTGTTGGCGGAGTCGCTCTTATTCGCGTTAAAAATGCTCCCATTGGATTAGGGGAGCCACTTTACTATAAGTTAGATGCCATTCTTGCGGAAGCCATGATGGGGATAAATGGAGTGAAAGCAATTGAAATTGGAGATGGTTTTTCTGCTTCAAGTCGAAATGGTTCACAAAATAATGATCAAATTTCCAAAGATGGTTTTATAAGCAATCACAGCGGAGGAATTTTAGGTGGCATTAGCAATGGAGATGATATCAATTTTAAAGTATATTTCAAACCAACACCTTCGATTTTTATTGAGCAAAAGACTATCGACACAAATAATAATGAACAAGATTTTGCACTAAAAGGCAGGCATGACCCTTGCATTGCTGTTCGCGGAAGCGTTGTAGCAGAAGCGATGGCGGCTTTGGTGATAGCGGACATGTTACTTTTAAATATGAGTGCAAATATGAAAAATATCAAAAAAGTTTATGGCTAATTATAAAAAGCTTTTTTATCAAGACTTACAGTCCCTCGTAGTAGGATTATAAATTCTGCTCCGCCATTTTTATTTTCAAAACTTATTTTTCCGTTGAAATTATTTTCTATGATAAGCTTTGACATGTAAAGACCTGTCCCCGTTCCTTCGGATTTAAATTTTGTAGTAAAATAGGGCTCAAAAATCTTGTCTTCTATCTCATATTTAATATCAAACTTTTCACTAAGCTCTTCGGGCTTAAAAAAGTCTCGAAATACATTGATGGTTTGTGAAAGATGGACTATCTTTTTCCCAGATAGCAAGGTTTGTGGATTGGAAGCCGCCGTGTATTCATAAAAATCACCACCTTTTTTAGAGATTTCTATTATTTTTGTCTTTCATTGTGGTAAAATCTTTTCCAATAAAAGACTTGTTGATATGAGTGAGTACTGTACCGTTGTAGTCAAGCATGAAAATATAACCATTGTTCTTGAACCTGATTTCTTGAATCTCTTTGATTAATTTTTGTTTTATTTCATTCTCGAAATCTACAAGATCCTCTCCAGCGCCAATAAAGCAATCAAATGGCTCAAAATATTTATAAAATCCAACTCTTTTTAGCTTTTTTCTTGATCTTGAGGTTTGTTCAGCCAATATGTGTGAAATGAGCTACCGTGTTTTGCTTGACTAATGCTGCAGTTGCCGTTATTAAATCTGATTGGTCTTAGCGCATCTGTTATCTTTTTCATTCATCTGATTTAAAATTAATGCATACTTTCTTCCATAAATATTTTGAATCAAATCATCAGAGTTTAGTTTCAGAATCACAAAGAGGTATAAATACATTTTGATCGTAGAGGCTAGAGTTGCTTTTGCCCCAAATTAAATCATTTTCTAAAGCAATTTCGATATCTAAACTATCAAGTTTTTTCACAGCTAGATTAATTGCATTTTTTAATTTTTCTGAGGTGAGTGGTTTTATTAGATAATCTACAATATTTAATTTTATAGCTTTGAGTAGCTTCTCTTTATCGTCGTATGCGCTAATCATGACAATAGGAGTCGTCTCATTTTCTTTTCTGATTTCTGAGACTAGAGTAAAACCATCCATATTTGGCATCTCCATATCTGTAAATATGATATCTGGGTTATACGAATAAAATAAATCTAGGGCATCCTCCCCATCTAATGCTTTGTATATCTTTTCTAATTAATTTTAAAATAAAGTGGGCTTATCCAAGCTTTTAATTCTAAAACTTTTTCTATGAATGCTAGAATATCCAAACTCTTTTATCTCTCTTACATGTAAAGCCGTTCCATACCCTTTGTGCTTGGTAAAACTATAGTCTTTAAAGTTTTGAGCTATGGAATACATGTAACGGTCACGGCTTACTTTTGCCAAAATACTAGCCGCACTTACTTCGGCTATTTTGGCATCAGCTTTGACCATCGTGCTGATCCCTTTTACTCCAAAAGAACTATTCCCATCCATCAGAATTGCACAATCACTAAAGTGCTCTTTGATAGTTTTTATGCAATCACCTAAACAGTAGCTAAGTCCTTTATCATCCACCATTTCATTGTCACAAAAGAGAATTTTGAAGTTTGAATTTTCTTTAATGATATCAAAAAGAGCTTCCCTTTTCTTCTCACTCAAAATTTTAGAATCAGCCAAACCTTGTACGTCATCTAAGAGAACAACTCCAGCCACCACAAGCGGCCCAGCGATACACCCACGCCCCGCTTCATCAATTCCGCATAACATCATTTAAACTCCTAGTATTGTAATGCCCAATCCCAAAAAGGAAGAATCGTGCATTCTATATTTTCCAGTAAAAAACCACCCTCATTTCCGATGGTAACGATATCAACTTTTTTTATATGCAATTCTTTTAAGTGAGATAAAATTTTATTCAACTTTATTTCTATGAAGTCTTCAGTTAAAAAAGGGATACAAAAAATAGCATAATTTTTTTCATCATTGTACAAGTCAATCAAATCAGTATAGTAAATTTTTTCATCTCTTTTGAGAAGTTCTAAAAAAACGATATTTTCAAAATTTCTCAAAAAATCTTTTTTAAATGTTAATGCACTCTTTATAGCAAAATCTATTAAAAATACCTTTTTATTTGCTTTGGGACTTAAAAACTTTTCAACAAAAAAGAGCATTTTTTCATCCTCTAATTTCTTTACCTTATTATATAGGTTGTCTTTCGAGATTTTGATGCTTGTTTTTAATTGATTATACACTTGAAAAAGTGAGATTTTATTGCCTTGAGATTCAGTAAATTTTTTAAAGATCAGAAATTCAACTTTATCATCAAACATAGATCGCAACATCTCTTGTATCTTAAATATACTTTCTGAATTGTTTTCCAATATAAGCGAAGGAAAGGTTCCAAAGGTCGTATACAGATTAAAAAGATGTTCTATATTAAAATGTTTTTTATCAAAAGAGATAAACTCTTCAAAATCAAGAGGAAATAGTGTGATAGTTTCAAAACCCTTTATAGGCTGATAATTTGAGTTACATGTAAGGATAATATGACTTACTTTTGGCAATGCAAATGAGAAATCAAAGTTTTCTATGACAAGGATTTCTATCGGCTTTGATTGTATAAATTTTTCTAAATTTTGTACCACTCTCTTTTTTTCAATACGCTCATCGTTTAAGTCAATATATAAAATATTAATTTGCTCAAAGTGTGTTAAAAAATCTCTAACAAGATGGGTCTTTCCAGATTTTTTTACCCCATTGATAATAGTATTTTTTGAACTTATAGATACTTTTCTGTCAAAATATATAGTGTTTTTGTTTTTTATTTCATATAAATACTCTAAACTTTGCATTCTCTTTCCTTTGGCCCTATTGTATACTTTTCCTTTTTAAAAGGAAATAAAATAAGTGATTAGAGTATAAAGGTGCCTATATACTTGACTTTTAACATAAATTTGTGTAAAATTGCGCTCCTTCACATAGTCATTCTACGGGAGTGACAAGTTCTTTATAGGGGTAAACATGGAGAAAATTAGACTTAAGCTCAAGGCATATGACCATAGAGTTTTAGATAGATCTGTTGCAGCAATCATAGAAGCTGTTAAAAGAACTGGAGCTGAAATAGTTGGCCCAATTCCTATGCCTACGCATATCAAGCGCTATACAGTGCTTAAATCACCACACGTAAACAAGACATCAAGAGAACAATTTGAGATAAGAGTACATTCTCGTATGATAGATATTATTTCTGCTACGACTGACACAATTGACTCATTAATGAAACTTGACTTAGCACCTGAGGTGAATGTCGAAGTAAGAGCAATGGGTAAATAGGGAGCAGATGATGGAATATATAGTAGAAAAAATCGGAATGAGCAGAACTATCGGCGTGCCTGCTGTTGCAATAACTTTGTTAAAAGTAATTGACACAAAAGTTTGTGAATTAGATGAATCTAAGCGTGCAATTGTTGCATATGCTAGAGGCAAAAAAATGAACAAAGCAATTGCTGGCCAACAAAAGAAATATGACTTAAGTGCAGAATTTAATCGTTTTGTTACTATGGATGTTTCAAATAGCGAAGCTGGTGATCTAGATACAGCACCACTAAGTTCTGCAAAGAATTTAAAAGTTTCTTTTAACTCTAAAGGTAGAGGTTTTGCTGGTGTGATTAAGCGTCATGGTTTTGCTGGAGGTCCTGCAAGTCATGGTAGTCGTTTTCACAGAACCGGTGGTTCAATCGGTAATGCTGAGTGGCCAGGTCGTGTTCAAAAGGGCAGAAAGATGCCAGGACACATGGGCGATGTAAAAGTTACAGTTAAAAATGATGTAATATCATATGACACCGAAAACGGCATTTTAGCGGTTAAGGGAGCTGTCCCTGGCGCAAATGGTGCTTTGGGTAGAGTAAGGATAGCAAAATGAGTAGTGCAATAGTACTAAATGATAAATTTGAAAATTCAGGTGAGTTAGCTCTTCCTGTAAAATATGATGAGATTAATTCTCACAACCTACACTTATATGTTAAATCATTTCAAGCTGGGCTTCGTTCAAATACTGCAAGTACAAAAACGAGAGCTGAAGTAAGAGGTGGTGGACGTAAGCCTTTTGCTCAAAAAGGTAGAGGTGGCGCACGTGCTGGTAGTAGAACTAACCCTGTATGGGTTGGTGGTGGTGTTGCATTTGGTGCTAAGTCAAATAGAAATTATGACCAAAAAGTTAATAAAAAACAAAAAAGACTAGCATTAGAATTCGCACTCAATGAAAAAGCACAAAATGGTGCACTTTTCGTAGTAGATTTAATTGATGTAGAGTCTGGTAAGACAAAAGACGCTGCACAAATGATTAAAACATTAGGCACAAGAGATGCGCTAATTGTAAAAGATTTGATTGATGAAAAAACATTTTTTGCATTTAGAAATATTCCAAATTGTTATTTAATCGAATCAAATGAACTGAATGCTTATTTAGCTACAGCATTTTATGCAGTAGTAATTGAAAAATCAGTGCTTGAAACAATAGTAAAAGAGGGCTAATTATGGCAGATATAACTGATATTAAAGCAATACTTTATACTGAAAAAAGCTTGAGCCTTCAAGAAAACGGAACAGTTGTTATTCAAACTTCAACTAGAATGACAAAAAACCGTTTAAAAGAGGTTCTTAAAGAATATTTCGGATTTACTCCTATTAAAGTGAACTCAATGAGAGTTTTAGGCAAGGTAAAAAAGTTCAAAGGCATTACAGGCAAGCGTAATGACACTAAAAAATTCTATGTTCAGCTCCCTGAAGGTGCTCAACTTGAAAATATAGGGGCGTAATATGGCAATAATAGCATATAAACCATATACTCCGAGTCGTAGATTTATGACTGGCTTGGATTCGGGCGATATTACTGCTAAAGCGAGTGTTCCAGCTTTATTGAAAAAACTTGCAGTTTCTGCGGGTAGAAACAATAATGGTAGAATTACATCTCGTCATAGGCAAGGTGGAGCTAAAAAACTTTATAGAATCATCGATTTTAAAAGAAGAAAATTTGATGTTCCTGGAAAAGTAGAGGCAATCGAATACGATCCAAACAGAGTTTGTCGTATCGCACTTATTAGCTATGCTGATGGTGAAAAAAGATATATTATTCAGCCTTCAGGCTTAAACGTTGGCGATGCTGTAATGGCTGCCGAAGCTGGTCTTGATATCAAGCCAGGTAATGCTATGAAGATGAAAAATATTCCTGTTGGAACACTTTTGCATAACATCGAGATGAAGCCTGGTAAGGGTGCTCAGATGGCAAGAAGCGCAGGCGGATATGCACAACTTATGGGTAAAGAAGAGAAGTATGTAGTTCTTAGATTACCAAGTGGAGAGATGAGACATATTCTTGCTGAGTGTATGGCAACAGTTGGTACAGTTGGATGTGGAGAATGGTCAAACGTTGTAATTGGTAAGGCTGGACGTAGTCGTCACCTTGGAATTCGTCCACAAACTCGTGGTTCTGCGATGAACCCAATTGATCACCCACATGGTGGTGGTGAAGGTAAAACGAATTCAGGTCGTCATCCAGTTACTCCATGGGGTAAACCAACTAAGGGTGCAAAAACTCGTAGAAAGAAAGCTAGTGATAAATTAATTATTTCTAGAAAAAAAGGAAAATAGATGGCTAGATCATTGAAAAAAGGTCCTTTTGTTGACGGTCATGTACTAAAAAAAGTAGCTGCAGCAAAAGTAGAGAAGTCAAATAAACCGATTAAGACATGGTCAAGAAGAAGTACTATAACTCCTGATATGATCGGAGTGACATTTAATGTACATAATGGTAGAAACTTTCTTCCTGTATACATAACTGAAAATCACATTGGTTATAAGCTTGGTGAATTTTCACCGACACGTACGTTTAAGGGCCATAAGGGTTCTGTACAAAAGAAAATTGGTAAGTAGGGGGTAATATGAGTAAAGCAATATTAAAATTCATTCGATTATCACCTATAAAAGCAAGATTAATTGCACGTGAAGTTCAGGGTATGAACGCAGAATTTGCATTAGCAAGTTTAGATTTTATGCCGAACAAGGGCGCAAAAATTATTTCTAAAGTTATTGCAAGTGCAGTAGCAAATGGTGGATTTGAGCCAGAAGAAGTAATCGTTTCATCTTGTAGAGTTGATAAGGGTCCTGTTCTTAAAAGATTTAAACCAAGAGCAAGAGGTAGTGCAAGCGGCATCAGGAAACCAACTTCTCACATATTTGTTGAAGTAAGTAAATCTGCAAAGAAGGAAGACTAAGATGGGTCAAAAAGTAAATCCAATTGGTTTAAGATTAGGAATCAATAGAAACTGGGATTCAAGATGGTTTCCAGGCGCTGATTTAGCTATAAATATTGGTGAAGATTACAAAATTAGAAAGTTTTTGAAAAAAGAACTTTACTATGCTGGTGTAAGCCAAATTCTTATTGAAAGAACTGCTAAGAAGTTAAGAGTTACTGTAGTTGCAGCTCGTCCTGGTATTATTATCGGTAAAAAAGGTTCTGACATCGAGAAGTTAAGATTAAAGCTTAACAAGTTAATCGGTAAAGATATAAATGTAAACATTAAAGAAGAGAGAAAACCTCAAGCTTCTGCTCAATTGGCTGCTGAAAATGTTGCTATGCAATTAGAGCGTCGTGTTGCATTTAGACGTGCTATGAAAAAAGTTATTCAAGGTGCACTAAAGTCTGGAGCAAAAGGTATTAAAATTACTGTTTCTGGAAGACTTGGTGGAGCAGAGATGGCTAGAACTGAATGGTATTTAGAGGGACGTGTTCCACTTCATACACTCAGAGCTAAAATTGATTATGGTTCTGCTGAAGCACATACTACATACGGAGTTATCGGTATTAAAGTATGGATTTTCAAGGGCGAGGTTTTAACAAACGGTATTGTCCCTGAAGTAGCTGATGACGATAAAAAACCAAGAAAGCCAAGAAGAGGTAAATACTAATGTTGATGCCTAAAAGAACAAAATATAAAAAGCAAATGAAGGGTAGAAACCGTGGGAAATCATTTAGAGGTAATACTATCTCTTTTGGTAATATCGCGCTTAAAGCTACTGAAGCAGGTCGTATCGACTCTCGTCAAATAGAAGCAGCAAGAATTGCATATACAAGACATGTTAAGCGTCAAGCAAAAACATGGATTCGTGTATTTCCTGATAAGCCATTAACGGCCAAGCCACTAGAGACAAGAATGGGTAAGGGTAAAGGTGCTGTTGATAAATGGGTTATGAATATTAAGCCAGGAAGAATCATCTTTGAAATGGCAGGAGTGAGCGAAGAACTTGCACGTGAAGCTCTAACACTTGCTATGCATAAGCTACCTTTTAGGACGAAGATTGTTACAAAAGAGAGCGAAAATGAAGTATATTGATTTAAATGAAAAGACTGCTAAAGAGTTAGTAGAATTATTAAAAGAAAAAAAGGTACTTTTGTTTACATTAAAACAAAAGCTAAAAACAATGCAGCTAACTAATCCGAATGAAATAAGAGAAGTTAGAAGAGATATTGCACGTATAAGTACGGCTATTTCGGCTCAAATTAGTAGTTAGGGGTAAGCAATGGCATTAAAAAGAGAGATACAAGGCGTAGTTGTACAAAAAACTGGAGACAGAACAATAACAGTTTTAGTAGAAAGACGTGTAATGCACCCAAGATACCGTAAGTTTGTTAAACGTTTTAAGAAATATTTAGTTCATGATGAAAAAAATGAAGTAAAAGCTGGCGACGTAGTAACTGCTCTTGAGTGTAGACCACTTTCTAAAAGAAAATCTTTTAGATTAAACAAGATAGTTACGGTAGGAGTTGAGTAATGATACAAGGTTTCACAAGACTATCAGTTGCTGATAATAGTGGCGCAAAAGAGATTATGTGTATTAAGGTACTCGGTGGCTCTAAGCGTCGTTATGCAAGTATTGGTGACGTTATCGTTGCATCTGTCAAAAAAGCATTACCAAATGGTAAAGTTAAAAAAGGACAGGTCATTAAAGCGGTAGTAGTTAGAACAAGAAAAGAGATACAAAGAGAAAATGGCTCATTAATCAGATTTGATGATAATGCAGCGGTTATCCTTGATGCTAAGAGAGAGCCTATTGGTACTAGAATTTTTGGACCGGTTGGTAGAGAAGTAAGATATGCCAACTTTATGAAAATCGTATCATTGGCACCGGAGGTACTTTAATGGCTATTAAATTAAAAATCAAAAAAGGTGATAGTGTAAAAATTATTGCTGGTGATGATAAAGGAAAAGTTGCGAAAATACTTCAAGTATTTCCAAAAACTTCAAAAATTATTGTAGAGGGTTGCAAGATAGCGAAAAAAGCTGTGAAACCTGATGATAAAAACACTAATGGTGGATTTATTAACAAAGAAATGCCAATACACGTTTCTAACGTAGAAAAAGTAGAGGGTTAGTTATGAGTAGATTAAGAGAGAAATATAGCTCAGAGATCAAAGACGCCCTTGTAAAAGAATTTGATATTAAAAATGCTATGCTAATCCCTGCATTAGAAAAAGTTATTATCAGCGTTGGTGCTGGTGATGATGGTAAAGATGCTAAGCTTATGCAAAGTATGGTTGATACAATTTCTTTAATTTCTGGCCAAAAAGCGCAAATCACTAATGCTAAGAAATCAGTAGCTGGTTTTAAAGTAAGAGAAGGTTATCCTGTTGGTATTAAAGTTACACTTCGTAACGAGCAAATGTATTCATTTTTAGATAAGTTAATATCAATTGCGCTTCCAAGAGTGAAGGATTTCCGTGGATTACCAAGAAATGGCTTTGACGGTAGAGCAAACTATAATTTTGGTTTAACAGAGCAACTAATGTTCCCAGAAGTACTTTTTGATAATATCATCAAAACGCACGGAATGAACATTACAATTGTTACGACTGCTGCTAATGACAAGCAAGCTTTTAAGCTTCTTGAATTAGTCGGTATTCCATTCGCAAAAGGTAAGTAGTATGGCAAAAAAATCTATGATTGCAAAGGCTGCAAGAACACCGAAGTTTAGTGTTAGAGGATACACAAGATGTCAAGTTTGTGGACGTCCTCATTCAGTATACAAAGATTTTGGTTTATGTAGAATTTGCCTAAGAAAAATGGCAAACGAAGGTCTGATCCCCGGACTTAAAAAAGCAAGCTGGTAAGGAAAAATATATGATTAATGATCTCTTAGCAGATGCGTTGACAAGAGTTAGAAATGCATCAATGAGAAAACTTGATGTTACACAACTAATGCATTCAAAATTAGTAGAGTCTGTAATGGGTGTTTTCCAAGCAAAAGGTTACATAGAAAGCTTTAATATTATAGAAGATGGCAATAAGAAATTTATCAAAGTTGCAATCAAATATGAAAAAAATGGCAGTCGTGTAATTAATGAAGTGAAGAAAATTTCAAAACCAGGCCGTCGTGTATATAAAGGTTCTGATGAAATTAAACGTTTCAAAAATGGTTATGGTACTTATGTAGTAAGTACTTCAAAAGGTGTATTGAGTAATGAAGACGCGCACAAATTAGGTGTTGGCGGCGAATTACTTTGTAGCATTTGGTAAAATACTTTTCTTTATGGTATTCGATAACCATTCCAAAAAGTAGTCTTATCGTAGACAAGTAAAGGAAATAGATGTCACGTATTGGTAAATTGCCAGTAGTGGTACCAGCTGAAATAAATGTTTCATTAAATGGTACCGTACTAGTATTTAAAAAAGGCAGTGTTCAAAAAGAATTGGACACTAAAGGCAATGTTGGAGTAAGCATTGAAGATGGAAAAATCATTTTATCTAGAAAAGATGATTCGAGATCAAGTAGTGCTTATTGGGGAACATATCGTTCATTGAGTCAAAACATTATTATTGGACTTACATCAGGTTTTGAAAAAAAACTGGAAATTAATGGTGTTGGTTATAGAGCTGTAGTAAATGGCAACATTCTTGAGCTTCAACTAGGTTTTTCTCATCCAATTAATTTTGAATTCCCACAAGGTCTTCAAATTTCAGTTGTGAAAAATTTAGTTACAATAAAGGGCGATGATAAACAAGTAGTTGGTCAAATTGCTGCTGAAATTAGAAGTTTTAGACCACCTGAGCCATACAAAGGTAAAGGCGTTAAATATGTTGATGAACGTATTATCCGCAAAGCCGGAAAAACTGCTAAGAAATAGGGGTAGCATATGAGAGCAAATATTTTAAAAAAGAAACTTTCACTTAGAATTAAGCGTAAGAAAAGAATAAGAGGAGATATCTCTGGAACGTTAGTGCGTCCTAGGATTTCAATTTTTAGATCAAACAGATATGTTTATGTTCAAGCAATTGATGATGTAAATAGTGTTACATTAGCTAGTGCCGATGGATTAAAACTCGGATTTAAAGCAAATAAAGCGGGTGCAGCAGAACTTGCAAAGGTGTTTGCTGAGTCTCTAAAAGAGCAGAAGTTAACAAATGTAGTATTTGATAGAAATGGCTATCTATATCACGGCGTTGTTGCTGCTTTTGCAGGGGCATTAAGAGAAAACGGCATTCAGCTGTAATATAAGGGAAGCGATTCAATGGAAAAATATAACAGAGAAGAATTTGAAGAAGCAATCGTTAATATTGGCCGTGTAACAAAAGTTGTAAAGGGTGGTAGACGTTTTAGATTTACAGCCCTTGTCGTTGTTGGAAATAAAAACGGTTTAGTTGGATATGGCTTTGGAAAATCAAAAGAAGTTCCTGATGCAATAAAAAAAGCAGTCGATGATGCTTTTAAAAATGTTGTTAAAGTTAATATTAAAGGTTCTACAATTGCTCATGATATCGAAGTAAAATATAACGCAAGTAGAATTTTACTTAAACCAGCAAGTGAAGGTACCGGTGTAATTGCTGGTGGGGCAACTCGTCCAGTTGTTGAACTTGCAGGTATTAAAGATATTTTGACAAAGTCACTAGGATCAAACAATGCTGCTAACGTGGTAAGAGCAACTATTAAAGCTCTTAGCATGATTAAAAGCTAGGAAGGACTAATAATGGCATTAAACAATCTTACACCATCTGTTGGCTCAACGCACTCTAAAAAAAGAGTAGGTCGTGGTTGCGGAAGTGGTATGGGTAAAACAGCAAGTCGTGGCGCTAATGGTCAAAAATCTCGTTCAGGTTATAGCATAAAAAGAGGTTTTGAAGGTGGTCAACAACCACTTCAAAGAAGACTTCCAAAAGTTGGATTTACTTCAAGAGTAGTAAAACCATATGTGCTAAACGTAGAGAGAATAAAAGCGATTGCGCAACTAGCGGAGCTTACTATGGATTCAATCAGAACAATCCATAAAATAGCGGGTAGTGTTAGGAAAATAAAACTTATCGGTGCAGGCGCTGCCGCACTTTCTTCTAAAATTAAAGACGATAATATTACTTATACTGGAAAATAGAGATGGGTAATAATCTTACTAAAAAGATTTTAATCACTCTAGGATTCATATTTGCGTACAGGATACTGGCTTATGTCCCAGTTCCTGGCGTAAACCTTGATGTGATAAAAGAATTTTTTGATTCAAATAGTTCAAACGCGCTTGGTATGATGAATATGTTCAGTGGAAAAGCTGCGCAAAGATTTAGTATCATATCTTTAGGAATTATGCCTTATATTACAGCTTCAATCGTTATGGAATTATTAGCTGCAACATTTCCTACGCTCGGTAAAATGAAAAAAGAGCGTGATGGAATGGTTAAGTACATGCAAATCATACGTTATGCCACAATTGTTATCACCATCATTCAAGCAATAGGTGTTTCGGTTGGACTTCAAAGTCTAACAGGACAATCTGGAGAGAGCGCAATAATGATTGACGCGGCTACATTTACAGCAATTGCTGCAGTATCTATGCTGACGGGAACTATGCTTCTTATGTGGATTGGTGAGCAAATAACTCAACGCGGTATAGGTAATGGTATTTCTTTGATTATTTTTGCAGGTATTGTATCTGGAATTCCAAGTGCAATTGGCGGTACTCTTAACTTAGTAAATACGGGTGAATTAAACTTCTTAATTGTAATAGGGATCTTAATTGTTATACTAGCAACAGTTGGTTCTATTATTTATGTTGAAATGGGTGAACGACGTATCCCTATATCATATTCTAGAAAAGTTATGATTGAAAATCAACATAAAAGAATCATGAACTATGTTCCAATTAAAGTAAACCTCAGTGGTGTTATACCACCGATTTTTGCAAGTGCAATTTTGATGTTTCCATCAACTATTATGCAAGCAAGTACAAATCCAATTGTACAGAGAATCAATGACTATTTAAACCCAAATAGCTATTTCTTTAATGTATTAACTTTTGTGTTTGTTATCTTTTTTGCATATTTTTATGCATCAATTGTATTTAATTCGAAAGATATTGCTGATAATTTAAAAAAGCAAGGTGGATTTATACCGGGAGTTCGTCCAGGAGCGAGTACTGCAAGTTACCTTAATGAGGTTGCAAGTAGACTAACTTTCACTGGATCAATATATCTTGGGTTAATTTCAACATTACCATGGGTTTTAGTAAAAACCATGGGTGTTCCTTTTTTCTTTGGAGGAACAGCGGTGTTAATCGTTGTGCAAGTTGCCCTAGATACAATGAGAAAAATAGAGGCTCAAATGTATATGAATAAATATGAAACACTAAGTGCGGTAGGTCTTTAATGTCAATTTCTATCAAAAAACCACAAGACATCGAAAAATTAGCCATTTCTAATCAGATGGTAGCTAAAACTCTTAATTACCTCTCTAAAGAAGTTCACGCTGGCATGACGTTATCTAAACTAAATGCTATGGGTGAATCCTTTATGGCGAAACTTGGAGGAAGACCAGCCTTTAAAGGCTTATATGGTTTTCCTGCAGGTGTCTGTACCTCTGTGAATGAAGTAATCATACATGGCATACCAAATGAATATGTTCTTAAAGAAGGGGATATTCTAGGGTTGGATATTGGTGTCGAAAAAGATGGTTGGTATGGTGATTCTGCTGTGACCGTTGGAATTGGTAAAATTTCAAAAGAAAATCAAGACTTGATAGATTGTTCCCGTGATACTCTTTATTATGCAATTGAAAATATTAAAGAGGGTATGAGATTTAAAGAATTAAGTTTGTTGATTGAAGAATTTATACTATCAAGAAATTATATTCCACTTCGAGATTTTTGTGGACATGGCATAGGTAGACAACCTCATGAAGAACCTCAAATTCCAAATTATTTAGACAGTTCAAACCCTAAACAGGGTCCAAAGATAAAAAATGGAATGGTATTTTGTCTTGAGCCAATGATAGCTCAGAAAAGTGGAACACCAAAAATACTAGCAGATAAATGGGCTGTTGTTTCGGATGATGGACTCTTTGGTAGTCACTATGAACATACCGTAGCAATCATCAATGGAAAAGCAGAAATTTTATCTAAAGTTTAATTTTATAGATCTATAGAAGCAAAATAATGTTTTATTGAGAGGGCAGTGAAGTTCGCTACCCTCTATAGACAAGGTGAATTTAGGTGGAATTTGTTCACGCTGAAAAGAAACAACATGCATGAAAAATGCAAGAGGAGGGTAAATGGCAAAAGATGATGTGATTGAGATAGACGGCAAGGTAATAGAAGCATTACCAAATGCAACGTTTAAGGTAGAAGTTCAAAATAGCCATGTAATTTTGTGTCATATTGCAGGCAAAATGAGAATGCATTACATAAAAATAATGCCAGGAGATACTGTGAAGGTTGAATTAACACCTTACAGTCTTGATAAAGGGCGTATTACATACAGGTATAAGTAAACTATTAGTTTACTTTCTGTATAATCAAAGCCCTTTTGTAAAACTGTGTGAAGAAGATTTAGAAAAATCACCACTATTTTTCCAAATGTTGGTTTAGCCTAGTTCGTTAAACCTGTGACAGTTTATAAAATTTTAGTGGGTCGGGATATGAATGGTTCATGTCTTTAAACAGTTTAGTTTTTCAAGAATACACAATGTAATTTGTGAAAAACTTAAAAAATCTATAGAATTTCTCAGCAAAGCTGAAGTGTCAGTGAGAGGAATTTATAAGAAGCATGCTTCTTATAAAGGAGACATAAGATGAAAGTACGACCTTCTGTAAAGAAGATGTGTGATAAGTGCAAAGTGGTTAGACGCAAAGGCATAGTCAGAATCATTTGTTCAAATCCGAAACATAAACAGAGACAAGGATAAGCATGGCAAGAATTGCAGGTGTAGACCTTCCTAAGAAGAAGAGAGTAGAATACGGTTTAACTTACATTTTTGGTATTGGCTTGACAAGTTCAAGATTAATCCTAAATGCAGTTGGTATATCTTTTGATAAAAGAATTCACGAATTAACTGAAGCTGATGTTGCTTCAATTCGTAATGCAATTCAAGAGAACTATTCTGTTGAAGGTGATTTAAGAAAGAAAGTTGCATTAGATATTAAAGCTCTAATGGATATGGGTAGCTACAGAGGGATAAGACACAGAAAAGGTCTTCCTGTTCGTGGTCAAAAAACAAAAACTAATGCACGCACGAGAAAAGGTAAGAAAAAAACCGTCGGCGGAAAAGCAAAATAGTATACTCAAAGGGACTTAAATGGCAAAAAGAAGAGTAATACGTAAAAAAGTTGTTAAAAAGAATATTGCAAAAGGTATAATTTATATCTCAGCTACATTCAATAACACTGTCGTAACTGTTACCGATGAAATGGGAAATGTAATCGCATGGAGCAGTGCAGGAAGTCTTAACTTTAAAGGTAGCAAAAAATCAACTCCTTATGCAGCGCAGCAAGCAGTTGAAGATGCACTTATGAAAGCAAAAGAACATGGTATCAAAGAAGTTGGTATCAAAGTTCAAGGACCAGGCAGCGGACGTGAAACAGCAGTAAAATGTGTTGGTACAACAGAGGGAATCAGAGTATCTTTTTTGAAAGATATTAGCCCATTACCACACAATGGCTGTAGACCGCCAAAGCGTAGAAGAGTTTAATTTTTAACTTTTTAAGGTTAAATATTACAAAAAAAAAGAAATTATTTTTTTGGTTTATGTAGTAAATTAGGAGAAAAGATGGCGAGATATAGAGGACCAGTCGAGAAGTTAGAGCGTAGACTTGGCGTAAGTTTGGCCCTGAAAGGTGAGCGTCGCCTTGCAGGAAAGAGTGCCTTGGATAAACGTCCATATGCACCAGGTCAACACGGTCAGAGAAGAACTAAAATTAGCGAGTATGGCCTTCAATTAAGAGAGAAGCAAAAAGCTAAATTTATGTATGGAGTTTCTGAAAAACAATTTAGAAGATTGTTTAAAGAAGGAGCAAGAAGAGAAGGAAATACAGGTACAAACCTTATCCTTTTAATCGAAAAGCGTTTAGACAACGTTGTGTACAGAATGGGGTTTGCTACAACTAGACGTTGCGCAAGACAATTAGTAACACATGGCCACGTGCTTGTGAATGGAAAGAAATTAGATATTCCTTCATATGAAGTACGTGCGGGTGAAAAAATTGAAATTTGTGAGAAGAAAAAGAATAATACTCAAGTACTTCGTTCAATTGAGTTGACAGCACAAACTGGGATTGTTCCATGGGTTGATGTTGATAAAGAGAAAGCAATGGGCATTTTTACACGTGTTCCAGAGCGTGATGAAGTAGTTATTCCGGTTGAAGAGAGATTGATCGTCGAGCTATACTCTAAATAATGATTGGGGTAGTATAAATGAAAAAAATCAATACATCGGCTTATATGCCAACAGAGATTGAAGTTAAAAATATCTCTGAGAACAAGGTTCAAGTGATTGCGTATCCATTTGAATCTGGTTTTGCAGTAACACTAGCTCACCCTCTCAGAAGGTTATTACTAAGTAGTACAGTTGGATTTTCTCCTACAGCTATTAAGATTGAAGGTGTAACACACGAATTTGATAGTATGCGTGGCATGCTTGAAGATGTTGCGTTGTTTATCATTAATCTTAAAAATATACGTTTTAAAATCATAGGTGATGTAGAGCGTGTAGTTGTAAACTATTCATTTAATGGACCTAAAGAGATTTTTGGAAAAGACCTTTCCAATGAAGAAATTGAAGTTGTTACTGATGACGGATATTTAGCAACAATTAATGAAGATGCAGAACTAAATTTTTCTCTAATTATAGAGAAGGGTATGGGGTATGTACCAAGTGAGACAATTAGAGATTTAGTAGACAAAGATTATATTGCATTAGACGCGTTTTTTACTCCGGTGAAAAAAGCAATTTATGAAATAGACAATATTCTTGTAGAAGATAATCCAAATTTTGAAAAAATAATTTTTACAATCGAAACAGACGGATTAATTTCTCCAATAGAGGCTTTTAAAGATTCTCTAGCGGCTATGTATTCTCAAATGTCAGTTTTCAATGGAGTCTTAGATATTGATGTTGCTCCAAAAGAAGAGGTTGTTAGTGATAGTGCTGGTTTAAACAAATTATTACAGAGTGTTGAAGATTTAAATCTCAGTGCTCGTAGTTTTAATTGCTTGGATAGGGCAGAGATAAGATTTGTGGGCGAATTGGCACTTATGAGTGAATTGGAACTTAAAAATCTTAAAAATCTTGGCAAAAAATCTCTTGAAGAGATCAAGGAAGTGATGGAAAGTATTGAATTTCCAGTAGGATTTGAATTTTCAGACGATACTGTTGATGTACTTAAGAAAAAAATTGAAGATTTAAAATCTGAAGTGAATGAGGGTTAATAATGAGACATAAGCATGGTTATAGAAAGCTTGGCCGTACTTCTTCACATAGAAGTGCTTTGTTGAAAAACTTGGCTATAGCAATTATAAAAAGTGAAAAAATTGAGACTACGTTACCGAAAGCTAAAGAGCTTAGAGGCTATGTTGAAAAATTAATTACAAAAGCAAGAGTGGGTGATTTTAATGCTCATAGAGCTATATTTTCTGCACTTCAAGATAAAGAGTGTACAAAATTATTAGTCAATGAGATTGCACCTAAGTACGTGGATAGAAATGGAGGATACACTCGTATCACTCAAACACGTATAAGAAGAGGCGATGCTGCGCCGATGGCATTTATCGAACTAGTATAAATCTTCAAAATATGGAGGCCTTTATGGCCTCCAATCTACCTTTAAAATTTAAATAATATTTTTACCAATTCAGTCGTTTTTAACATAATATATTGTTAAATAGTTAACTATTATAAAGTATAATAGTAGACATTTATTAGGAGATATTAATGATACCATTTAGTGATGAAGAATTGATGCCAGCTGTGTTACGTTCACTTGAAAAGATTAAGCCGATGTTGGCACTTGATGGCGGTGGAATTACACTGCTTGCTATTAAAGGTGGAAAAGTCTTAGTGCAGCTTGAAGGAGCTTGTGTTGGTTGTGGTTCTAGTGGACAGACGTTGAAGTATGGAGTAGAGAAACAACTCAGAATTGATATTCATCCCGAAATTGAAGTTGTCAATATAGCTCCTGGGATGGAAGATAGTGTAGAAAACTATAATTAAGGAATTCTCTATTGACAAATAAATATATAAAAAAAGGGATTGAATGCTTTTTTAAAAAAAGTTTCGATTCTGCGCTGTTAAATTTTTCATTAGCACTGAATGAGACAGATGATTCCAAAGAAGCTAGGATTGGTGCAATTCTTTGTGATTTAGCGATGGAAAAAGAGGATGAAGCTGGAGCTCTTTTTGAATACTACCTATTAAGTAAAGATAGTGGCGTAAAGAACAGCGAAGATATTATAGAAGATATTATAAATTCTGTGGAACTTAGTTTAGAAGATATTGAAAAACTATTTTCAGAAACTCAAATTGCAGCTAAAATAAATGAAGAAAACGGTATAGCTTATGAAGATTTCATGAGGATTGTGAAGGACAAAAATAACTTCAACGAAGCGTTTGAAAATATTATGTTTTCTACAAAAGTAATTATATCTTCAAAAGAAGATTTTATGGATTTTTTAAATCATTTGATAGACAATGGGTACAAAGAAATCTCTTTGAATTATCTAGAATCTGCCATGAAAATGTTTCCAAATGATCAAAAACTTATTTCGTTAATTAAAAAAGTTTCATAATGAAAATTGAGGTAAAAAATTCACTTAAATTTAATTATATCACCGATAATTCAAGTGAATGTAATGATAAAACAGCATTTGTAAAAACATCTCAAAATCAAAAATATACGGATGACGCCAAGGCAAATGGTGCATGTGAAATTCTTAGTCCTGCTCAAGTTCTTAAATTATTCAATATTAATAAAAAGATTAAAATTATAGGAATTACTGGAACAAATGGCAAGACAACCACTGCCGCAGCAATATATTCTATACTCCTTGATTTAGATAAAAAAGTTGCCATGCAGGGTACGCGTGGTTTTTTTATCAATGAGTCTAAATGTGATGAGAAAAGCTTAACAACGCCTCCAATTTTACAAACAATACATAATCTTAAAAATGCTATTAAAGAGGGTTGCGAGTATTTTGTGATGGAAGTAAGTTCACATGCAATAGAGCAAAAACGCATAGAAGGCTTAGTTTTTGCATTGAAAATTTTTACTAATGTGACACAAGACCACTTAGATTATCACAAGAGTTTAGATGCTTATATTGCTGTAAAAAGTTCTTTTTTTGAAGATGAAACTCTGAAGCTAATCAATAAAGATGATGGAAAAATAAGATTCAATAGAAAAAATTGTATGACTTATGGAGCAGATAATCCTTCTACCTATAAAGTTGCTGCATATTCTTTGCGTGAAGGCATCAGTGCTGTGATTCAAAAACTTGATAAAATGTATGATTTTAATTCATCGATTCATGGATTTTTCAATTTGTATAATTTAGTGTGTGCTATCAGTGCCATTGATATGTTAAACGTTGCACCCATGGAGAAAATCTGTGAAGCAGTAGAGAATTTTGCTGGAGTTGAGGGTCGCATGGAAGTTGTGAGCGATAGTCCGTTAGTTATTGTTGATTTTGCACACACTCCAGATGGTATTGATAAAGTTTTAGACTCATTGAAATTAAAAGAGATGATTGTTGTTTTCGGAGCTGGCGGTGATAGAGATAAAAACAAAAGACCTAAAATGGGAAATATTGCCAGCAGATATGCTAAAAGAGTTATCGTCACAAGTGATAATCCAAGGAGTGAAAATCCAACTGAAATTATAAAAGATATATTGGTAGGCATAAAGCCAACTGAGTTTATACATGCGATAGTTGATAGAAGAGAAGCTATAAAGTATGCGTTAGAATATAGAGAAAAAGATGAAATGATAGTCATATTAGGAAAAGGTGATGAAAGTTACCAAGAGATAAATGGAGTAAAGTTACCATTTGATGATAGAGTGGTAGTGCGAGAATTATTGGAATTACTAAGCAAAAACTAGATAAAATGAAACGTTCTATTATAGAAATTATAAAAGGTTATAAAAATGACATTTGATATGTTGTATAGTAAGATACATAGAGCAACAGTGAGTGATGCAAACTTGAATTATGTTGGTTCTATTACAATTGATAAAGAGTTAATTAAGGCTGCAAAGCTAGTTGTTGGACAAAAAGTAGAAATTGTCAATATTAACAATGGCGAGAGATTTTCTACTTACGTTATAGAAGGAAAAAAAGGTAAGCGTGATATGTGCTTAAATGGCGCTGCTGCAAGAAAAGCTGAGATTGGTGATAGAATTATTGTTATATCCTATGCCTCTATGAGTGAAAAAGAGAGAAAAAAATTTAAGCCAAGAGTTGTTTTAGTTGATAAAAAAAATAATGTAAAAGAAATAAGAGATTATATATAATGTTTGAAAATATGGATTTTTCTAAAATGGGTGAAATGCTAAAAGTAGCACAAGAACAAGCGCAGAAGATGGAAGAAGATGCAAAAAATAGAGTGTATACAGCAAAAAGTGGCGGCGGATTAGTGAGTATTAGTATCAGTGGTGAAGGTGAAGTAACAGATATAACTATAGATAAGTCACTTCTTGATGACAAAGAATCTTTGCAGATATTACTTATGAGTGCAACAAATGACGCAATGAAAATGGTTGAAGAGAACAAGAAACAAGCTACAGCACAAATGCTTTCGGGCATGGGAGGCTTTGGCTCTAAATAACAATTTTAGGAATAGTGTTGAATAAAAATATAGAGATATTAAATGATTTTGAAAAGTTCTTAAAGTTAAACTTACCAAAAATAAAATCTTTTCATCCTCACTTCAATGAAGCATTGAGTGAAATGCTTGATGCAGGTGGAAAAAGATTTCGGCCACTTTTACTTTTAAGTGTTGTAGCGAGTTCATCACCTTTGTTGCTTAAAAATGCGATGCATGTGGCCTTAGGCGTAGAGATGCTGCATACCTATTCTCTCATCCATGATGACTTGCCATGTATGGATGATGCAGATCTTAGGCGAGGTCACCCCACTCTACATGTTAGTTATGATGAAGTCACTGCAGTTTTGGTGGGCGATGCACTTAACACCCATTCTTTTTATATGATTGCAAATTCTCCTCTTAGTCCTGACGTAAAAGTTAAACTTATCTCAATTCTAGCGCGTGATGGCGGGATAGAGGGCATGATAATCGGACAAGCAATAGATTGTTATTTTGAAGATAAAACATTAGCGCTGGATGAGTTAAAGTTCTTACATAACCATAAAACAGCAAAGCTTATAGCCGCTTCACTTTTGATGGGGGCAGTTATTGGAGGTCTTGGTGAAAAAGAACAAAAGAGTCTCTATGAGTTTGGATTGAAGTTGGGACTTTTGTTTCAAGTTCAAGACGATATTATAGACTCCACTCTTTCTCAAGGTGAGGCTGGAAAAACAACGGGCAATGATAGTCATAAAAATTCTTTTGTAAATTTACTTGGGATTGAAGGCGCAAAGAATGAAAAAGAAATTCTCATAAGCCAATTAGAGGTTGAATTAAAAAAACTAGATGAAAATTTAGCTAAAACTCTACAACAAATCATAAAGGATTATTTTTAGATGGAAGATAAAGTAATGTTACAAAAACAAGCAGATACGGTTAGATTTTTATGTGCCGACATGGTTCAGAGGGCAAATAGTGGACATCCGGGTGCGCCAATGGGTTTGGCCGATATAATAACAGTTTTAAGCAGGCATTTAAAGCATAATCCTAAAAATACAAAATGGTTAAATAGAGATAGATTAGTGTTTAGTGGTGGTCACGCTTCTTCTATGATTTATTCATTTTTACATTTAAGCGGCTATGATTTAAGCTTGCAAGACTTAAAAGAGTTTAGACAATTAGGAAGTAAAACTCCGGGACATCCTGAATACGGCGATGTTCCCGGCGTGGAAGTCACTACGGGACCTCTTGGACAAGGTATCACAAATGCTGTTGGTTTTGCGATGGCAGCAAAATACGCTGGCAATATTTTAAACAGCGACAAAGCAAGTATCATTGACCACAAAGTCTATTGTTTTTGTGGGGATGGAGATTTGCAAGAGGGAATTAGCTATGAATCTTGCTCCCTTGCCGGTCACTTAGAACTTGAGAATTTAGTAGTGATTTATGATTCCAATAATATCACTATTGAAGGCGATACATCTATTGCGTGGAGCGAAGATGTAAAGAGCCGTTTTGAAGCACAAGGTTGGCAGGTTTCTCGAATTGACGGACATAACTTTGATGATATAAATGACGTTTTAGAGAATTCAAAAAAGCAGACAAAACCATATCTGATAATAGCAGATACTACAATTGCAAAAGGTGCATGTAAACTAGAAGGAAGCCACAACGCGCATGGGGCACCATTAGGTGAAGAAGAAATTGCTAATTCTAAAATAAAAGCGGGATTTGACCCGGCTAAGAAATTTTTTGTAGATGACGATGTCAGAGTGAGATTTGAATGTGCCGTTGAGAAAGGTGATTTAGCAGAGTCACAGTGGAATAAAACTATTGAAAATGATTTAAGCCAAGAGCAAAGCATGCTTTTGAACAAGCTTCTAAATCCAAATTTTAGCAGTATAAATTGGCCAGAATTTGAAGTTGGAAGCGGCGTTGCCACGAGAGATAGCAACGGAAAGATTTTAAATGCAATTGCCAAAAGCCTTCCTGGATTTTTAGGTGGAAGTGCGGATTTAAGTCCTTCCAACAAAAGCGCACTAAATAATATGGGCAATTTCCCAAAAGGTAGAAATATCCATTTTGGAATACGTGAGCATTCAATGGCTGCAATTACGAATGCTTTTGCACTGTATGGTTTATTTATTCCTTATTCTGCAACATTCTTTATATTTAGTGATTATTTAAAGCCGGCGGCAAGATTAAGTGCACTGATGAGTCTTAAAAACTTTTATATTTGGACACATGACAGTATAGGTGTGGGGGAAGATGGTCCAACGCATCAGCCAATAGAACAATTAAGTCAATACAGAGCATTGCCAAATTTCTACACATTTCGTCCTGCTGATGCTAATGAAAATGTAAAGTCTTGGAAAAAAGCACTCAGTATGCATGCCCCTTGCGCTTTTGTCTGTTCTCGTCAAAAACTTGTCGTTTTAAAAGACAAGAGAGAAATAGGTGATGTTGAAAATGGCGGATATCTTTTAACCAAAAGAGAGGGAGCAACGGTAACACTCATTGCCACCGGCAGTGAAGTATATACAGCATTGAGGGCTGCATGTAAATTGGAAAAATTAGGCGTTAAAGCAAATATAGTCAGTGTGCCTTGTTTTGACTTGTTAGTGGAGCAAAGTAAAGAGTATATTGACTCTATCATAGACCCCTCTACAAAAGTCTTAGCTGTGGAAGCAGGAACTGGACTGGAATGGTATAGGTTTGCCGATGATGTTATTTGCATGAGTCGTTTTGGTGCGAGTGCCCCTGCTGACAAACTTTTTGAAAAATTTGGATTTACAGAAGAAAATATAACGAAGAGGGCTTGTGAATTAGTGGGCGCACCCTATATTGAAAATTGCGAACAAGAGTGTGGTCTTTAAACTATGTATAAGGCAGTTATTTTTGATTTAGATGGAACACTGCTCGATACCTTAGAAGATCTTGCTCTTAGTTTTAACTATGTCCTCTACATGTATGGGAAAACTCCTCGGAAAACCGAGGAGTACAAATACTTAGTGGGCGAGGGGACCAATGCTCTATTGATGAAAATCTTACCCGATTTTAATGAAGAAGAAATCGAGCAAGCTCGAAAAATTTTTGAAAAATATTATGAAAAACAGTTTGATAAAAATACAAGATTATATACCGATATCAACAAAGTATTGACATTTTTTCAAGCAAGAGGTTATAAACTTGCTGTTCTCTCGAACAAACCGAATAATTTTACAAAAAAATGTGCCCTTAAATATTTGAGAGCTTGGAATTTTGATGTCGTATATGGCATTCGAGAAGGCATCGCTAGAAAGCCTGATGCTGCCGGAGTCGTTGAAATACTCAAAGAGTTACATGTAGACGCGCATGAATGTATTTTTATCGGTGACACAAAGATAGATATGCTCACAGCAAAGAATTCAAATATGGATTCAATTGGTGTGTTGTGGGGATTTAGAGATGAGTTAGAACTCCGTGAACACGGGGCAAAATACATCGTAGAGCATCCAAAGGATATTATAAAATTAATATCAAGACTACAAAATTAAAGGATTAGTGTGGATATTTTTCAATCAATTATTTTAGGAATCGTTGAAGGGTTTACAGAGTTTTTACCTATCTCCTCAACCGGTCACATGATTGTCGTTTCGGATTGGCTGGGGTTATCCCAAACCTCTAGTACAAAAGCATTTGAAGTGATTGTACAATTATCAGCGATATTAGCAGTAGCCTTTCAGTATAAAGAGAAGTTTTCCATAAAAAAAATAGAGTTATGGAAAAAACTGTTTGTATCGTTTTTGCCATTAGCCATAATAGGTTTTATTTTTAGACATCAAATAAAAGAGTTGTTCACTATCTCCATAGTCGCTTATATGTTTATCATCGGCGGTATTGTTTTTTTAATAGTGGAAAAGTTTTACAAAGAACAGTCCTATCATATCAACGATGTAGAAAAAATAAATTATAAACAAGCCTTTTATATTGGGTTGGCACAAATTTTTGCTTTAATCCCTGGTACAAGCCGTGCCGGCGCGACTATCATCGGTGGTTTACTCGTGGGTCTCAATAGAAAAGTGAGTGCAGAGTTTAGTTTTTTATTGGCTTTTCCTGTGATGTTGGCAGTCAGTGGTTATGATATTTTAAAACATTACAGTGAATTTGAAAATGAAAATTTTATTGTCTTGGCAATTGGATTTTTAGTGACATTTTGCGTCGCTTTTATTACTATCAAATTATTTTTAAAATTTTTAGAAAAATTTACATTTGTGAGTTTTGGTATTTATAGAATACTATTTGGATTAATTTTATTATATTTTTATTCATAAATTGTTTTTTTAAGTATAATTATTATAGTGTAAGGACAAATAAAAGGTAGGTAGATGGAAAAATTAGTAGGAAGATACAGTTTAGCAGAAGAAATTTTAAATGCATCTACACATGGCTTGGGGATACTTTTAAGTATCGTTGGAATGACGGTTTTGGTGGCATTTTCTTCATTGAACGGCTCACCTATTCTTATTGTAAGCTGTGCTATTTTTGGTGGAACGCTGATTTTTGCTTATGCCTCTTCTACACTTTACCACGCTGTAACAAGTGAAAAAGCAAAACAAATTTTTCGTCAGTTTGACCATTCTTCGATTTATCTTCTTATCGCAGGAACTTATACCCCTATTGCATTGATTTCAGTTAATGGAACTTTAGGGTGGATGATATTTTCTATCATTTGGATAACGGCACTTGCGGGAGTTACTGTCAAATTTATCTACCCTGGAAGATTTAAAAAACTCTCCGTTGTTCTCTATCTTATCATGGGCTGGTTTATCGTTATCGCTATCAATAAACTTTTTGAAAATATGGCTCCAGGTGGGCTATGGTTGATGCTCATAGGTGGAGTTTTTTACTCTTCTGGGGTTATCTTTTATGCTTGGAAAAAAATACCTTTTAACCATGCCCTTTGGCATCTTTTTGTGCTAGCGGGGAGTATTTCTCATTATTTCATGGTTTTGTTTTACATTGTTCTAAAATAGACGTTTTTTTTGCTACAATACAATTTTAATCAATAGGAATAGTCATGTTAAAAACAGATTTTACTGATAATGAAATAGAGCGATACGCTAGGCATATAATACTTGATCAAATCGGTATAGAAGGTCAGCTAAAGCTTTTAAACTCAAAGGTTTTGATTGTTGGGGCTGGAGGATTGGGAAGCCCCGCTGCGCTCTATCTTGCTGCTGCTGGCATTGGAACTATTGGTATCGCCGACGGTGATGGGGTAGATTTGAGTAACTTACAAAGGCAGATCATCCACGGGACTAAAGATATTGGGAGACTTAAAACAATATCCGCTAAAAACGGCATACATGATATCAATCCGCAAATTAATGTAATCACATATGATTTTTATTTGAATGCATCTAATATCCTTGAAATAGTGTCGCAATACGATTTTATTATAGATGGGTGCGACAATTTTGAAACAAAATTTTTAATAAACGACGCATGTGTTCTAGCAAAAAAACCGTACTCTTTTGGAGGTATTTTAAAGTTTATCGCACAAACGATTACTATTGTTCCGTCAGAATCAGGATGTTATGCATGTGTATTTGATGCTCCTCCTGCTAAAGGTAGTGTTCCGACATGTTCAAGCGCAGGGGTGGTGGGCTCGATTGCAGGACTTTTAGGAAGTATTCAAGCCACTGAGGCGATAAAATACATAACAGGAGCAGGATCACTTTTAACCAATAAAATTCTAATGATAGATACACTCAGTATGGATTTTGACAAAATTAACTTTAAGAAAAATCCAGAATGTAGAGTGTGTGGGACCAATGGTATAAAACAATTAACTGATTATGAACAAAATACATGCAAGGGAGCATAGATATGAGCAACATAACTAAAGATTTTAGAGGAGTAAAATGCCCTATCAATTTTGCAAAAACAAAAATAGAATTGGCTGCTATGAATAAAGATGAAATTTTAGAAATTTTTATAGATGATGGTAATGCGATAGAAAATTTACCAGACTCAGTTGCAAAAGAAGGGCATAAAATTTTAGCAAAAGAAGAAGAAGAAACAGGTGGATGGAAAATAACCATACAAAAAGGCTAAACAAATAAAAAGTAATTTTCGGGTAAAATAACCAAAAAATATAAAATCGAGGCGATACATGTTACTTCTTACCCCAGGGCCTACACCAGTTCCTGAAGATATCAGAATGGCGATGAGTACTCCAACAATTCACCATAGAACACCAGAATTTGAAGCTATTTTTGCAAAATCTAGAGAACTTTTAAAAGAACTTTTTGGTATGAGTGAAGTTTTGATGTTATCAAGCAGCGGTACGGGTGCTATGGAAGCAGCTGTTCTTAATCTTTGTAAAAGCAAAGCATTAACTATAAATTCCGGCAAATTTGGCGAGAGATTTGGCAAAATTTGCGAAGCTTATGGTAAAGACTATAGTGAACTAAAATATGATTGGGATACGCCTGCAAACGTAGAAGATATACTCAAAGAAATTAAAAATGATGAGTCCATTGATGCAATTTTTATACAAGTGTGTGAGAGTGCCGGAGGCTTACGCCATCCAGTCGAGCTCATTGCACAAGAAGTAAAAAAAATCCGTAAAAATATTATGGTAGTAGCTGATGGCATCACCGCTGTTGGAGTTGAAAAAATTGACACAACACATATAGACGCACTCATCAGTGGAAGTCAAAAAGCGCTCATGCTACCTCCCGGTCTTGCTTTAATTGGCTTGAGCAGCGAGGCTGTTAAAATCATCGAAGCGGGCGGAGCTGGTTACTATTTGAACTTAAATATTGAGTTAAAGAATCAAAGAAAAAACACGACTGCATGGACAGCTGCAACGACGATTATAATAGGCTTAAAAGCGATGCTTGAAAAGCTACATAGCGATGGTTTTGATAAACTCTATGCAGATACCACAAAGCGTGCACATGCTTCCAATGCCGCCTTGAAATCACTTGGGTTGAAAATATTTCCTAAAGTTCCAGCAAACGCCATGAGTACAATCTTTGATGAGGATGCGGCATTGATTAGAAAAATTTTAAAAAATAAGTATGGCGTCAATATAGCGGGTGGACAAGATCATGTCAAAGATACTTTGTTTAGGATTAATCATATGGGATTAGTGCAAGAGTATGAGACTGCATGGACGCTCAATGCTATAGAGATTGCACTAGAAGAGATAGGAAGACGTCCATATGATGGCAGTGCAAACCGTATTTTTACACAAGAATTTTATAAGTTAGGACAATTATGATTGATGAACACGAAATTCCTCTTGGAAGCAGACTCTATTTTGGGAAAAGTGCAAAGTTAAAAAGAGAGATTGAAACAAGCGCAAGCTGCATTTTGTACACTTCAGGCTTTCAAGAAATAGTCACTCCATTCTTATCCTATCATCAGCACAATAATATAGATGAAAAAGAGTTGATACGGTTTTCAGATTCACAAAATAACGTCGTATCTTTGCGAGCTGATAGCACGCTTGATGTTGTAAGACTTATCTCAAAGAGACTAGAAGGAAGTACTAAGCATAATAAATGGTTTTATATCCAACCGGTTTTTCGTTATCCAAGCAGTGAAATAAATCAAATTGGAGCTGAATTTATAGGGAATATTTGCCCTTCTTCAAGCATCACTGTGTGCGAAGAGGTGTTTAAAAAATTTAATCTAAGTCCTCTTGTGCATATTAGTAATATCAAAATTCCAAAGCTCATTGCACAAGAGTTAAATCTGGATATTGGTATATTTGAGAGAGCAGAACTTCAAAAAATACTCTCATTAAATATCCCTTGGTTAGAAAAACTTGCTTGTTTGCAAAATCCAGAAGATATTGCTGAAGTGATTGCAATTGCTCCTGTCAATATAAAAATAGAACTTCAAAAAATGATGGATCTTTATACTAAAATAGAGTATAAAAATGTTCATTTTGCACCGTTGTATTATGTTGATATGCGTTATTATGATGAGCTATTTTTTAGGTTTATAGATAAAAACTCTACACTTGCAAAAGGTGGTAGTTATCAGAGTGAAGGCGTGGAATCAACAGGTTTTGCTCTTTATACAGACGCGTTAATAGAAACAATAATGAAAGAGAAGTAGGATTGATTATGGGAAGTAACAAAGCGGATTTAATAGTAGGAATTCAATGGGGTGATGAGGGAAAAGGCAAGATAGTTGATATGTTGGCTCAAAAGTACGATATGGTGTGTCGTTCTCAAGGTGGTCATAATGCTGGACATACTATTTGGGTTGATGGCGTAAGACACGCTCTTCACCTAATACCTTCAGGTGTTTTAAATAAGAATGCAATTAATATAATCGGTAATGGCGTAGTGTTAAGCCCAAAATCAATCATAGAAGAAATGGAGCAGTTTGAAGGACTTGAGGGCAGACTTTTTATCAGTGATAAAGCGCATTTAAATCTTACATATCATTCATTAATCGATATTGCATGTGAAAAACTTAAAGGCGTTAATGCGATAGGAACGACTGGAAAAGGGATTGGACCAGCGTACTCTGACAAGATAAATAGAATAGGCCATAGGGTCGGTGAACTCTTAGACGTAGAGAAGTTGTGTGACTCTATCATGGATGGTTTTGTGCAAAATAAGCCTATTTACGATGCCTTGCATGTGGCAACTCCATCACGTGCAGAGCTTTTAGTAGAACTCAGCGTTTACAAAGAAAAATTAGCTCCTTTTATTGCCAACACAACCAACATGGTGTGGGATGCACTCGATACTAATAAAAAGATTCTTTTAGAAGGGGCGCAAGGCACACTTTTAGATATTGACCATGGAACATATCCTTATGTGACAAGTTCAAGCACGGTCAGTGCGGGGGCATGTACGGGTCTTGGGATTAGCCCAAAAGATATTGGCGTTGTGACCGGAATTGTAAAAGCATACTGTACTCGTGTAGGTTACGGTCCATTTCCTACTGAAGATTTTGGTGAAGACGGAAAACGTATGGCTGATATCGGCAAAGAAGTCGGAACGACTACGGGACGCAGAAGAAGATGTGGTTGGTTTGATGCAGTGAGTGTAAAACATACGTCACGTCTCAATGGATGTGATCAATTTGCGCTGATGAAAATAGATGTTTTAGATGGTTTTGAGACTATAAAAATATGTGTGGCATACGAACTTGATGGCAAAATTATTGATTATATGCCAACTGATTTGGAAAATGTAAAGCCAGTGTATGAAGAGATAAAAGGCTGGGGAAAAGTTGAAGGAATTTCAAATTATGATGAGTTACCGCAAAGTGCAAAAGACTATGTCAAACGTATTGAAGAATTAACTAACACAAAAGTAGGTTTGATTTCAACCAGTCCAGAGAGAACCGATACTATAATTTTATAGGAAAATAGTATTTCTCACTAAGTGTGCGAGCACAGGAATTTTGACTTAAAAAAGAGGATAAAAATCCTTTACATGGTGAAGTTAGGGCACAGGAGTAAAGAGGGATCTTTTAACCATTTTATCTCGGCTCTTATGCCTATTTTGCATCAAAGGCAAGAGCAATTTTTAATATTCTTATGCACCTAAACAGATATTTACCTTCTTTTGGATAAAATAACTAAAATTTTTAATGTAAGGTTTATTGATGAAAATCAGATTACCACATGCGCCATATATCGCAAATAAAATAGCTATCGACTTGTTAAATAGTGGGTTTGTGACACTGAAAAGTGGGCTTGAGCCAGTTGTTAAAACAGCAGAAGATTTAGTAGCAGAGGGTATACGTAGAGAGATGGCTCTTGAAGAGAGAGTTGAAGAAATATTAGATGAAAATGAAGATGATATGGAATTCATGCAAGTTGATGTTAGAAGTATGTTCTGGCTTATAAAAAAGAAAATTGCTAAAGAATATGACGTCACATTATCGTATGAAGATAGATATAATGATTTGGCACATATCATTCTTGAAAAACTTTGGAAAAGTGATCTCATTGAATATAGTATTTCAGAAAATCGTGCTAAAAATATTATATATTTAGCAATAGAAAAATACATCAGTGGTTATAGTGAAGTTGAGGACATTGTTTCTGAAAAAATTAATGACTCTTCTCGAAATATTGTTCCAGGAAGTCCCGAGTACGATTTGATTTATGAGAGACTTTATGAAGAAGAGTTGAGGAAAAAAGGATTATTTCTATGAGTTTGAAACCACTATGGATCTACCTTGAAAATGGTATTTTTTTAGAAGCAAAAAGTTTCGGTTTTAGCGGTACTAAAGTCGGAGAAATGGTTTTTAATACTTCAATGAGCGGCTACCAAGAAATTATGAGTGACCCTAGTTATGCTGGGCAATTTGTAGTTTTTACAATGCCGGAAATTGGAATAGTTGGCACTAACAATGATGATATGGAGAGTCTTACTATCCATGCAAGCGGCATGATGGTACGAAATTTCAACGATAAAAGCTCAAACTTTAGAGCAACTTCTTCTTTAAGTGAGTTTTTAATAAAACATCAATCCCTAGGTATTTGCGACATAGATACCAGATATTTGACTAAAATGATTCGCGATACTGGTCCAAAAATGATGATAGCTTCCACTGAAATTAAAAGCAAAGAAGCATTAAAAAAGATATTAGAGAATACTCCTAGAATTGAAGAGATAAATTACATAGAAAAAATAAGTACAAAAGAGAGTTATATTCACACAACCGCTGCTTGGGATGATGAAAAATTTGAGTATAAAAAAGCACAAAATTATCTTGGCAAGAAAATAGTAGCAATTGATTTTGGCATTAAGACAAATATTTTAAATGAATTGTGCGAAGTAGGTTTGGAAGTGGAAGTGATTCCTTATACCTTTGATGCAGATGCACTTATAAACAGGTGTAAAAGCGGAGAAATTAGTGGAGTATTTTTATCTAATGGACCGGGTGACCCGCTTATATTAAAAGATGAAGCGGTAAAAATAGCTAAATTAATTGAAGCAAAAGTGCCGATATTCGCAATTTGCCTAGGGCATCAGTTGCTCTCCATCGCGCATGGATATCCAACGTATAAATTAAAATTCGGACAGCATGGCGGCAATCATCCCGTAAAAAATCAAGAAACTAGTGTCGTTGAAATTACAGCACAAAACCACAATTATAATGTGCCAGATTCAATATGTGCCATTGCTACAGTGACGCATATAAACTTGTTTGATAATACCATTGAAGGTCTTGATTATAATGATTCTCCCGTATTTTCAGTGCAACATCATCCAGAAGCAAGTCCAGGACCGCATGAGAGTAAATACATCTTTAGAGAGTTTGCAAGTAGACTCTAATCCATGGATACCATAAATTTTGCTGCTATTATAAGTGTTGCCCTGCTGGGGAGCCTTGGTCATTGTATAGGAATGTGTGGTGGTTTTGTTGTCGCGTATAGTAGCGCAAAGATTGATTCCACTTTTTCCAAATCTCATCAATTTATATCTCATCTTTTTTATAGTTTGGGTAGAGTTACTTCTTATGCCCTCTTGGGAGCGATATTTGGATACCTTGGCAGTGTTGTCTCTTTTTCAAGAGAAGCAACTGGATATTTTTATTTTTTTATTGGTATTGTGATGGTTCTAATGGGCTTGTCTTTAATGGGTAAAATAAAATTTTTAACGTCTTTAGAAATGAATTTAGGGTCTACCTCTTTTGTTAAAAAAACTTTTTCTTTTTTAATTAAATCAAAATCAATTTTAAGTTTTTATGGACTTGGTATCTTAAATGGACTGTTGCCATGTGGGTTAGTCTATTTCTTTGCGATATCTGCAGCAGCAACGGGCTCAGCTCTTTGGGGAGCAGTGACCATGCTTATTTTCGGCTTAACCACTATACCTTCACTACTTGGGTTTGGCTATATCATAGGATTTTTAAAGAGCGGAAATTTTAGAGAAACTATGATTAAACTCGCTTCAGTCGTTATCATATTGTATGGAATTTACATGGCATATTTAGGCTACATGGCAGTCGTATGATAAATTTCAATCAACGCTTGAGCCCTCAGAGAACAAGATGAAACTAGAGCAGTATCAAGATGCCATTGAGACAAGCAATATTGTCTCCAAAACAGATTTGTCCGGTGTCATTACTTTTGTAAATAGTGAATTTTGTAAAATTTCTGGATACAGTAAAGAAGAACTAATTGGGCAAAATCATAATATTGTAAGACACCCAGATGTACCAAGCGAAACATTTAGAAATCTTTGGGATACAATAAAAGCTAAAAAAACATACCTAGCAACAGTTAAAAATAGAGCAAAAGACGGTAGCACTTTTTATGTGAATACTACGGTGATACCTATATTAGATGAAAATAATGAGATAAAAGAGTTTATTGCAATCCGGTATGATGTTACAAAAAATATAGAATTAACAGAGCAATTGAGACTTAAGGAAACAGAGTTAGAGGAATTAAACAGGACACTTGAGGAAAGAGTTTCAAAACAGACACACCAATTATGGAACTTAAATCAAACGTTAGAGTTAAAAGTAAAAGAAGAAGTAGAAAAAAATAGGGAAAAAGACAGGCTTCTTTTTCAACAGGCTCGACTTGCTTCAATGGGTGAAATGATAGGTAATATTGCTCATCAATGGAGACAGCCTCTTTTCGAACTTAGTTTGATAATTTATAACATGAAAAAAATATTTCTTAATAAAAGTAATAAGAGTTTTTTAGAAAATTATGAAAACTCAAAAAATGTTATTAGTCAAATGTCACAAACCATAGATGACTTTAGAAATTTTTTCAATCCCAATTGCGCTAAAGAGATTTTTTCAATGAAACAAGCATTAAATGAAGCACTTGTGATGATGCAGGGTACATTAAAGAAAGAAAAAATTTCAGTGAAGATAAAATGCTTTAATGAAGTGTTTATCAATGGATATTTAAGTGAATTTTCACATGTATTTTTAAATTTACTCAATAATTCTAAAGATGCTTTCAACGAAAATTTAGTTGAAGATAGAAAAATAACAATCGAAATAAAAAAACTTGATGATAATTATGCTACTATTAATTTTAGAGATAATGCTGGTGGTGTGGATGATGGTATTTTGGAGAAAATTTTTGAGCCATACTTTACCACCAAACATGCAAGCGTTGGCACAGGGTTAGGCTTATACATAGGTAGAATGATTGTACAAAACAGTATGCAAGGTACAATAAAAGCACAAAATTATGATGATGGGATAGATTTTTATATAAAAATACCTACATGTACAAAGGAAGGATAGTTATGGGAAGATTGAGTAATCTAACAGTTTTATACGTTGAGGATGAGGAAAATTTAAGGAGTGCTTTGCAAAATGCAATTGGTGATGAATTTTTAGAATTCATTGTTGCACGCGATGGAACTGAAGGTTTGAAAAAATTTAAAAAGTACAAGCCAGATATTGTCATTACAGATATTTCAATGCCAGTATGTGATGGTCTGCAGATGTCACAAGAGATTAAAAAATTATCTCGTGAAATTCCTATTGTGATTTTAAGTGCTTTTAGTGAAAAAGAGAAATTACTCAAAGCGATTGATGTGGGAATAGATAAGTACCTTATTAAACCAATTGATCCGGATGAACTTATAGATATATTAAATAATATTGCTAATGATTTACTTTCAATTAATGAACTTATAGAACTAGGAAATAAGTATCAATTTGATAAAAATAGAAAAGTTCTTGTAAAAGATAATGCATCAATTCCACTGACGAAAAAAGAATTATTATTTATTTCTATCTTAGTAAAAAACCTTGATAAATTTATTTCACATGAAGATATAAAAGAAAATGTGTGGACCAATAAAAGTGTCACAGATGTTGCTGTGCGAACCTTTATCAAAAGAATTAGAGACAAAACAGGAAGAGATTTTATTAAAAATATTTCTGGTCTTGGTTACAAAATAAATTATGACGAAAAGAACAAATAAAATTTTCAAAAATATTTGTTTCCTTACTTTTTTCTTTAATATAATTATTTAACACAAATTTAATCTTATTAAGCTTTATTGTATATGTTATGTAATATAATTTTGTCAATTATGTGATATTTCTGTGACATAAAACTAGCAACAGGAGGAATTGATGCAGTCTAGTAAGATGATTAACTATGACTATACAATTGCAAAATGCTTTACTATCACCACTATCATTTTTGGTATTGTAGGCATGGCAGTTGGTGTGCTTATAGCATTTCAAATGGCTTTTCCAGAACTAAATAATTTAGCTGGAGAGTACGGGACATTTGGAAGACTTAGACCTTTACATACAGATACTGTTATATTTGGCTTTATATTAAGTGGCGTATGGGCTACATGGTACTATATTGGGCAAAGAGTATTAAAAGTTTCAATGGCAGAATCGCCATTTTTGATGTTTATTGGAAAATTACATTTTGTTCTTTACCTTGTAGGTGTTGCAGCTGTCGTTGTCTCTCTTGCACTGGGAATTACAACTTCTAAAGAGTATGCTGAATTCGAGTGGCCTATAGACATAGCAATTGTTATTGTCTGGATACTTTGGGGAATGAGTCTCTTTGGACTGATTGGCATAAGAAGAGAAAAAACTTTATACATATCTATTTGGTATTTTATTGCTACTTTTCTTGGTGTGGGCATGTTATACGTATTTAATAATATGGAAGTTCCTACATACTTTGCATCAGGCGGATATGGAGACTGGTGGCATTCAGTATCAATGTACGCAGGCACAAACGATGCCATGGTTCAATGGTGGTATGGTCACAATGCGGTTGCCTTTGTCTTTACAGTACCAATTATTGCAATGATTTACTATTTTTTGCCAAAAGAATCTGGTCAACCTATATTCTCATATAAGTTATCACTACTTTCTTTTTGGGGATTGATGTTTGTTTATCTTTGGGCTGGCGGACACCACTTACTCTACTCAACGGTTCCTGACTGGGTACAAACGATGGGTTCTGTTTTCTCGATTATTTTAATTTTACCATCATGGGGTAGTGCCATTAACATGCTACTGACTATGAAGGGCGAATGGCAACAGATTAAAGATAATCCTTTAATTAAATTTATGATTTTAGCTTCAACATTCTACATGTTCGCAACTCTTGAAGGTCCTATTCAGGCGATTAAATCTGTCAATGCCCTAGCGCATTTTACGGATTGGATTCCAGGTCACGTTCATGATGGTACTCTAGGCTGGGTTGGCTTTATGATTATTGCTGCACTGCTTCACATGGCTCCAAGAATGTATAAAAAAGAAATTTATAGTAAAAAATTATTAGAATCACAATTTTGGTTACAAACCACAGGTATTGTTTTATACTTTTCAAGTATGTGGATAGCTGGTATCACTCAAGGTATGATGTGGAGAGCATCTGATCAATTTGGAAATCTTGCATATTCATTTATAGATACCGTAACAGTACTTCATCCATACTATACCATTAGAGGTGTTGGCGGGGTTTTCTACTTAGTAGGTTTCTGTATGTTCGCATATAATATGTATAAAACTATGACTGTAGGTAAAGTTATTGAGAGAGAACCTCAAAATACTTCACCTATGGCAGCATAAAAGGAGGAGAGTAAAATGTTTCATTGGTTAGAAAAAAATCCATTCTTTTTTGCAGTTGGTGTATTTTTAGTTATTGCTTATGCGGGCATAGTTACCATATTACCAGACTTTATGGAAAGTTCACGTCCGGTAGTTGGCACTAAGCCTTATACTGTATTGCAATTAGCAGGTAGACATGTGTATATTAAAGACAGTTGTAATGCATGTCATTCACAATTGGTACGTCCTTTTAAATCAGAAACTGACCGTTATGGTAAGTATAGTTTAAGCGGTGAGTATGCCTATGATAGACCATTTCTTTGGGGATCAAAAAGAACTGGTCCTGATCTTATGAGAGTTGGAAATTATAGAACTACGGATTGGCATGAAGATCATATGTATGATCCTACTGGATTTGTTCCAGGCTCAATTATGCCTTCATACAAACATATGTTTAGTAATGAGGCAGATATAGAAACTGCTTATGCAGAAGCTGTGACAGTTAAAAAAGTATTTAATGTTCCTTACGATAAACCTGATATGCCGACTCTTGGCACTTATGAGGAAGCTCAAAAAGTGGTGAATGCGGAAGCCAAAGCAATCGTAGCGGATATGAAAAATAAAGAAGTAAAAGAGGCTTTTGCTAAGGGCGAAATTAAAGAAATCGTTGCAATTATTGCATATTTAAATAGCTTAAAATAAGGCAGACATCGTGGACATGGAATCAATTAGAGAATTACAAGCATATGGTTATGTGTTTTTTACAGTTTTTTTAGCGGTAGGTTTGTATGCCTATATATATCACTTGTATAGGGCTGAAAAAAAAGGTAAAAAGAATTATGAGAAGTATTCTGATATTGCTTTACATGACAATATTGATGACTCTCCGGTTGAGAAGATGGAAGCTACAGATGAAGAGAAAGATAAAGAGGAGCAATAAATGAATTGGCTGAATGACAATGTAAACTTGCTGACACTTATTGGTGCAGCAGCAATTATCATTATTACTGTTTTTGTAGTCGGAAAATACATGAGACAGATGCAAACTGATAAGAGTACGGGTGAATTGCTAGGGGATAGTTGGGATGGAATAGGGGAATATAAAAATCCACTTCCATTTGGTTGGTCACTAACATTTTTGGGAACAATAGTTTGGGCGCTATGGTACTTTTTTATTGGATATCCTCTTGGCGGATATTCACAAATTGGCGAGTACAATCAAGAAGTTGCGGCTTATAACACCAGATTTGAAAGTAAATGGGCTAATCCTGATGAAGAAACTCTCATGGGCATGGGACAGGGCGTATTTCTTGTGCAATGCGCACCTTGTCACGGCGTTACAGGTGACGGTATCAATGGAAAATCAGCTGACCTTGCGGCATGGGGAACAGAAGACGCTATAGTGAATACAATTGCAAATGGTGCATTAGGATCAAATTATCCATTGGGTGAAATGCCTGCAGGATTATTGGATGCACAGAGTGCTAAAGCAGTTGCCGCTTATATGGTAGAAAAAGTTTCGCATAATGGTAAAAGTAAAAATCCTGATCTAGTGGCTACAGGAAAAGTACTTTGGGCAACCTGTACAGCGTGTCATGGAATAGATGCTAAAGGTATGAATGGAATGGCTCCTAATCTTACCAATTATGGAAAAGCAGAATTTGTTGCAGCAGTATTAGAGCATGGTAAAAAAGGGTTAATAGGTAAAATGCCAGCATTTAATGATGGACGATTAACTGATACTCAAAAACATGCTGTTGGCACGTATGTTGATTCACTTTCAAGATAAGGATGATTATGGAAAATGAAAATAGAAATGTTTTTGGACTTAACGGGATAACTGGTCTGCTAATAGCATTAGTATTGCTGTTATCTATACTTGGCGTCTTTACTGTTTGGGGAATAAGCGCCCAACAATCAGTTGCAGATAAGCCTTATGAGATTTCAAATCCTACAGCTATTAAGATGATAGACAAAGCAAATTCACGCTTGAAAACAAAGTAAGGGACAGAGTATGGATAAACTAATAACACTAGGTCTAGTAGTGATGGCTGCGGTTGCAGCTTGGGCAGTTTTGACATCTAATCATTTGTTTATTGGTTAATGTTGAGAGCAAGTTTCAATAATATAGGGCGCAAAGTAGGGTTACTTTGCGCCTTTTTTATGCTTATACTAGTGCAAAGTGGCAATGCTTCTTATCTTTTAGTCAATGATAATATAGTTAACGCTAAAGTTTCAAAGAAAATAGAAAGTATGGGGACTGAACTTTTTGAGAAGACTTCAGTTAATGTCTATGCAGTGGCATTAGAAACATTAAATAAGCAGACAATTATTGCGTATGAGCAAATTATTTCAAAAGAATTAAAGTCACCGTATGTTTTACTGACTCTAGCCAAGGATGAAGAACAGGTAGATATTGTTTACTCAAAAGATTTGGAAGATAAAATAGATAAAGAAGCCATTCTCAGCCCCTTCCCCTGGAGTGGAACAATTGTGCCATTATTGGCAGTGAAGAAAGATCATGATAAATATAATGCGGCTATGCTCAATGGATATGCAGATATAGTGGAGAGAATTGCTGATTCTTATCATGTCAAACTAGAGAGTGCAATAGGTAGTACCAATAAAAATATTATATTTTATTTTAAAATGGCACTGTATGCCTTTTTACTATCTGTGTTGATTCGATATATTTTTAAAAAAGTGAGAAAATAAAATGCCCAAAAAAGAAAGAAATTATTGGCCACATGCCATAGTGACTGGAATATTACTTATAGTGGTTGCTTGTGGATTCACAATCAAAATAGCAATGAATAATCCAGTAGAAATGGACAGTTATTATCTTGAAAAATACCAAAGTGTGGATGCAAATATAAATGATATTTTAGAAAAACAGGCAATTTTTGATAAAAATTATAAAATAGAACATGATGAGACTAAATTTGCAATGGGCTCAAATAATAAAATTGAATTTTATATAAAAGATAAAAATAGCAAGAACATGACAGATGAAGCAAAAGTTAGATTAGTCATCTCACGACCAGATACCAATAAATACAACCAAGAATTTATCGTTGAAAATGGTAAGAACGGTAAATATAGTTTCGAAGGTATCAATTTTGAAAAGCCTGGCCGCTGGCAAGTTTTAACACGTATTAGTATCAAGGATATGGAAGGCTACAATAAATATGAAGTGTATGCTTGGAAATAAAAGCCAATTCTCTTCTTGATTTGATATAATACACAATGATAGAAATATTCCCAACCTCAAGAGCACAAAGAGAGTTTTACTTTTCTTTTTTAGACACAAACCAACTGCTTCCCAAAGCAATGAGCATATCGGAGCTCATTTCAAATAGCACCGTAGTGCCTGAAAAATCTATGGCTGACGCTGATACTAGAGTCCTGCTTATGCAAGAAGCAAGTGACTTTGAAACTTTCAAAGACTTAAAAATAGATAGAGAGTTTTTAAGTTTTATAAAAAACTCTACCTACCTCTTTCGTTTTTTTGAAGAGTTAGCAATAGAAAATGTGCCTATAGATGATCTCGAACTTGCAGATACGTATGCAGAGTTTGAGGAGCATTTGAGCATACTTAAAGAGTTACTCGCAAGATATAAAAGTATACTGAGTGAAAAAAAACTGTATGATAAAATCACTCTGCCCTCCTTATATCGATTAAACGAAGAATTTTTAAAAACACATGATGGGTTTACCTATCACTTAGAAGGGTTTTTAAATAACTTTGAATTAAATCTATTCTTAAAAATAGCACAGCTTGTACCTTTTAAAATATCCCTGCATGTCACCGCCTACAATCAAAAAATGATAACCCTTTTTAAGGGTTTAAATTTATCGCTACATGTAGACACCATTTACCTTATTGATTTAGGCACGAAAAGTATTGAGAATCAACGTCCTATATCAAAAAATAATTTTTCATATGACGTTCGTGGCTTTAGTATTAAAACGCTTCAATGCTCGTTTGTTTACGAAAAGATTGCCCAGTTCGTAAGTAAAGGAATTGAGCCACAAAATATTGCGGTGATTGTTCCTGATGAAAAGTTTGCAGTCACTCTGAAAGAATTTGATTTTTATAAAAATTTGAATTTTGCTATGGGCGAAAGTTTTGTAAAAAACGATTTGTACAAAAAATTGGATGCGCTTGATAAACTTTTAAGATTAAGAGACATCGAACATAAGCTTAGGGTTTCAAGACTCGGCATTAGCCAAAGTGTCGTTGAACATTTTCAAGAGTTGTGGCGCAAGAAGTTAAACCATAGTGAGGTTATTGCTTGTTTTACTATCTTTTGTGATGCTGAAAGTAAAGATGAAATCTTCGAAGAAGAACTTTTTAAATTTGATAGACTTTTACAAAGTTTAGGGAGTGTTGAACTTCAACAAGCCATGAAACTTTTTTTGAACAGACTCTCAGCTCGTACCCGCGATGATGTTATGGGTGGAAAAGTGACCGTCATGGGACTACTTGAAAGTCGTGGCATGAGTTATGAGGGCGTAATTATCGTAGATTTCAGCGATGAATTTGTGCCAAAGAGAAGTCAAAAAGATATGTTTTTATCCTCGCAGATAAGAGAACATGCAGGCCTTCCAAGCAAAAGTGATAGAGAAAATCTTCAACGATATTTTTACTACAGACTGATACAAAATGCTTACCATGTAGCCATTAGCTTTACCCAAAATGATCAAAGTATGGGATCACGTTTTTTAGATGAATTGGGCTTACATGTGGAGGGTAATAGTGATGAGAAAACGTATTATAAACTTTTATTCGATTCCATCAATCAAAAACCAAGATATAATCCAGAGGTGATTGAGGGAAGTTATGATATAAAAGGTGCACCGTTATCAGCGAGTAAATTAAAAACAATCCTCACATGTAAGAGGCAGTTTTACTATAAATATATACTCAAAAGCAAAGAAGCCAAAATGCCGGATGCGCCTATAAATCTGGCAGACATTGGTAATATCTTACATGAAGCCTTGCATTATGTTTTAAAAGAGAAGAAAGTCGTTGATGAAAATACGTTAATGATTGATTTGAGAAGATATTTACAAACCGAGGATAGAGGGTTGATTTGGCATTATCATCTCGATATTTGGCTGGAATACTTAAAAAAATTCGCTGCACTCGAAGCAAAGAGATATGAAGAGGGATATAGAGTGCATGAGCTTGAAAAGTCCTTGAGCGTGAATTATAATGGCTTTATATTAGAAGGAAAAATTGATAGAATTGATAGTTTAGAGGGTGAATTTTCAGTGATAGATTATAAAAGTGGAAAAATTCCAGTCACGACTGTGAAAACTCTTGCAAACAGTGTGGATTTTCAACTTGAGTTTTACTATCTTTTAGCCAAACAACTAGGACCTGTGGAAGGCTTATACTATTATGATTTGAAAAATGGCAGAATGATTGGCGAGAGTCTGTTTAGTGAAAAGTTAGAAAGGCTGAATGAAATTTTAGAAGAGTTAAAAGAGCCACTGGTAAATTTCGAAAAGTGCGAATCCACCACCGCCTGTAAATACTGCCCCTATACTAAACTATGCGATAGGAGTGCCTCATGAGCAAGTTTGAAACACTCTTAGCACTAGAAGCAAGTGCGGGTAGCGGTAAGACGTATGCGCTTTCTGTGCGCTATATCTCACTGCTGTATCTTGGGGCGAAACCGAGTAAAATTTTAACGTTAACATTTACAAACAAAGCCGCGGCCGAGATGAAATCTAGGATTTATGACACGATTAAAAATCTTGAGCATAAAGATGAACTAGTCAGTATCAGTGAGCAAGTTGGGGTATCGTGTGAAGAACTTTTGGAGCGAAAAGCTGAAATTTTAAAAAGTTTTTTAAAAGATGATTTGCTGATTTCAACCATAGATTCATTTTTTGCAGGAATTTTGAGGAAATTTGCACTTAATGCTGGGTTTATGCCTGATTTTAAGATAGAGACAAACCTCTTGCAAACAGAGCTGTTGGAAAAGTTTTTAAGATTGTGTATCCAAGAAAAAAAGTATAATTCACTCATTAAATTTAGTATCAATGAAGAAAACAAACTCGCTGATATCTTTTCTCTTTTGGATGATTTTTATGATAAAGAGAGTGAGCTGGACCCAAAAATGTTTTCAAAAATGCCCCATGTAAAGCCAGATATAGTTTTAAATATACTTGAAGAGTTGGCGAGTCTTTTTGAAAAAGAGGGTGCGAGTGAAAGTGTGCTCAAAACTTTTAGGGCAGATGATATTCAAAGTTTAATGAAAAAAGGATTTTTGCAAAAAGACTCTTTGGAGTATTGGCAATATAAAAAGCACATCACACCGCAGATAAATGAGCTTTTTGATGAACTCAAAGAGAAGCTGGAGTTCTATCTCAATGCAAGAGAAAAATACCTTTTAGGAGAGTTGGCAGAGCTTTATGCACTTTATAAACAATCCCTCAGGTCACTCAATAAAGAACTTTCAACGCTGAGTTTTGCAGATGTTACCAATGCTATTTTTTCACTGCTTCGCGATGAAATTTCAAAAGAGTTTTTGTACTTTAGGCTTGACGGAAAGATTGATCACATATTAATTGATGAGTTTCAAGACACCAATGTGATGCAGTATAAAATTTTAGAGCCCTTGATGAGTGAGATTAGTTCAGGGGTTGGAGTCAAAGAGTTTAAATCACTCTTTTTTGTGGGAGACGTAAAACAGTCGATTTATCGTTTTCGTGGCGGGGCAAAAGAGTTGTTCTCGCATGCTGTGAAGCAGTTTAACGTTAAAAAAGAAGTACTTGATTCAAATTATAGAAGTTGTAAAAATGTGGTTGAGTATGTGAACGCTGTTTTTTCAAAACAAATCAATGGGTATGAAATACAAAAAGTAAAAAAAGAAAAAGAGGGATATGTTGAAGTCATACTTGGAGATGAAGTTTTACCGCATGTGTTAGAAAAAACTAAATTTCTTTTAGATTGCGGTGTCGCTGAGGGAGACATTGCCATATTGGTTCACAAAAACAGTGACGCACAGGAGATAAAAGTCGCATTGCTGGATCATGTTGCGGGCATACATGTACAAACAGAAGCGTCAATAAAATTGATACGTGTCACGATTATCGCTGCGATTATAGACGTGTTAAAATATGCTTATTTTAAAGATGCAATTTACAAGCATAATTTTTTAGTTGTTTTTGGTGAAGATTGGCGTGATGATTTGGATCTGTCATGGTTACATCTCAATGCAACTCCAGCGCAGTTAATCACTTCCATTGTAAAAAAATATAAACTCTTTGATAACGATGTAGATATTATAAAGCTAGTGGAGATAAGCGAGCGTTATGCTGATATAGAGTCATTTTTATTTGAGTGCGATGAGTTTAATGACGATGCAAAAGCGCAAGATAATAATGGCATCAAGATACTCACCATTCACAAATCAAAAGGCTTAGAATTTCACCATGTGATAGTTGCGGATAGGCTAGGTGGTGCTAACAATAGAAGTGGGACACTTTTATATGAATACGATGATATTAATTTAACAGGAATTTATCAAAGAGTGACTGCTAGAGAGTTTATTGATGAGAAGTATAAGGTGGCAAAAGACAAAGAGATACTGTTGAGTTTACAAGACGTCACAAATATGCATTATGTTGCCTTCACAAGAGCGAAAGATTCTTTGATAATTTGTGCTAAAGAGTCTAAGAGCGTCTTTGAGTATTTAAATTTGCAAGAGCATTTACTAGGCGAAGTGAGCATTAAAGAAAAAGGTAAAAAAGAAGTGGCGGCTCTTTTGGAAATGTCTCAAAACTTACAAGCCTTCGGGCAGCAAAAAACAAGTAAGACATCTGATAATAAAGAGGGTGAGACAGATTTTTATGCGATAGAGTATGGACTTGCGATGCATTATCTTTTAGAAATGATGGGTGGGTTTGATAAAAAATCTCTTGATGGGGCGTATGTGTCAATGTTTAATAAATACTCTATTACACTCTCGGAAGTTCAACTTTCAGGTATTTATACTAGGGTAGAAAAATTGCTGGTCCATGAGGAGTTTTTAGCCCTAATTAAAAATGGTAAACTTTATAAAGAACAGCCTATCGCCTACAAGGGTGAGCGAAAACAGATTGATTTACTCGTGGATAAAGAGGATGAGGTAATCATCATAGATTATAAAAGTTCCCTACATGTAAGTGATTCTCATGTGGCTCAAATTGGTCTTTATAAACAAGCAATAGAGAGTATCTATAGTAAAAAGGTTTCTAGTTATCTTTGTTACGTCAGAGAAAATGGGATAATATTGGTCAATAATTAGCTTAAATGCAACTAAATTTAAGCTTTATGGAAGTTTTGTTTAACTATAATCTTATTTCAAAATAAATTTGAAGAAGGTACGAAGATGAAGCTTACAAAAGCTATTAAGTCTAGTGAAGTAAAACGCGACTGGATCGTTATAGATGCAGAAGGTAAGAGATTCGGTAGAATTCTTACAGAAGTTGCAACATACTTAAGAGGCAAACACAAACCTTACTTTACTCCCAATGTTGATTGTGGTGACTTTGTTGTTATCATAAACGCAGAAAAAGTAGAGTTTAGTGGAAATAAATTAGAGGTCAAAGAGTATCATAGACACACTGGATATTTTGGTGGTGTTAGAACTGATAAATTAGCGGATCTTTTAGAGAACAACCCAGCGAAACTTTATAGATTAGCTGTTCGTGGTATGTTACCTAAGACTAATCTTGCAAAAGATATGATTAAAAAGCTTAAAGTATATGCAGGTAGCGAACACCCTCATACTGCTCAAATAGCAAGTCAGAAGGATAATTAATATGGCAACAGTATACGCAACAGGTAAAAGAAAAAGTGCAATTGCTAAAGTCTGGGTAACTCCAGGTACTGGTAAGATTGTTGTAAATAAGCTTGAATTTGAAGCATGGTTAGGTGGACACGAAACAATTAAACAGCGTGTACGTCAACCATTAGTGGTCACAAAGCAATTAGGTAGTGTTGATGTAAAAGCAAGTACTCAAGGTGGTGGTTATTCAGCTCAAGCGGATGCACTTCGTCACGGTATTTCAAAAGCATTAGCTTCTATGGATGCTGATTTTAGAACAAGCCTAAAACCATTTGGTTTATTGACTCGTGACTCTAGAGTTGTTGAGCGTAAGAAATTTGGTAGAAAAAAAGCAAGAAAGTCTCCACAGTTTTCAAAGCGTTAATTATTTCTATTTTTTACTCAGAGAGGTTTTTCCTCTCTGTTCTTTTCAAATTCCTCCAATTTTTCTTAAATCAATTAAAAATTTGTTATCATACAGTCTAAAATATTCTAAGAGGCTAATATGAAATTTACAACCCCATTAAAAAGTAACAGTATAAAAATAATGTTAATAGGCAGTGGCGAACTCGGACGTGAAGTCGTCATAGAAGCAAATAGACTAGGCATTGAGACAATCGCTGTGGACTCATACAATAACGCTCCAGCGCATCTCGTGGCAAATAAATCTTACGTAATTGACATGAAAAATAAAGATGAACTTTTAGAGGTAATAAGAAGAGAAAATCCTACCTACATCCTTCCAGAAATTGAAGCCTTAAGTATTGAGGCGCTTATAGAAGCGGAAAATGAGGGTTTTGAAGTGATCCCCAATGCAAATGCTGTGCTTAAAACAATGAATAGAAAAAATATCAGAGAATTCGCAGCAGTTGAATTAGGAATAAAAACAAGTAAATATCTTTTTGTAAAAAGTTTAGAAGATTTACGTGAGGCTGTTGTAACTATAGGGATACCGTGTGTCGTGAAACCTGTTATGAGTTCTTCGGGACACGGGCAGAGTATCGTCAAAAGTGAAGAGGATATACAAAAAGCTTGGGAGAGTGCAAAAGAGGCACGAGGAGATTCTAGTGAACTGATTGTTGAAGAATATATAAAATTTGATTATGAAATCACTCTACTGACCATCAGAAATGGCAAAGAGACTCTCTTTTGTGAGCCAATCGGTCATATACAAGAAGAGGGGGATTACGTTCTTAGCTGGCAACCTGCACGCATGAGTCAGCTTGTTTTAGAAAAGGCTCAAAGCATAGCGAAGAGAGTCACTGATGGATTAGGAGGACGTGGACTTTTTGGAGTAGAATTTTTTGTAAAAGACGATGAAGTGTATTTTAGTGAACTTAGTCCCAGACCGCATGATACCGGTATGGTGACAATGATCACTCAAAGTCAGAGTGAATTTGCCTTACATGTAAGAGCGGTTCTTGGCCTGCCTCTTGATTTTATTTTTTATGGAGCGGGTGCAAGTGGAGCGTATAAAAGTGACAAAGAATGTGTAAATCCCACGTTTACTATCCCAGATAGTGCGTTTAGCAAAAATTCGTATGTGCGAGTATTTGGTAAACCTCATAGTCATAAGGGACGACGTATGGCAGTTTCTCTAGTTTTTGACGAGATTGAAAAAGCAAAAAAAAGAGCAAGAGAGATAGCCTTAAGCATTAGCGAATAAGTGAAATTTCAAAAGATACTTATTAGCGCCTGTTTACTTGGGGAAGATGTAAAATACAATGGGGACAATAATGATATTCGTGATAATGGTTTGATAAAAAAGTTGTTTAATCTAGGAATGCTTGTGCCTGTTTGTCCTGAGGTAGAAGGGGGATTACCCATTCCTAGAGTTGCGGTTGAATTGCAAAATGGTAAAGCAATAGATAAACATGGAAACGATAAAACAAAAGATTTTCAAAAAGGTGCAACACTAGCCTGTGAAATAGCTCGAAAAGAAAATATTAAAGTCGCACTCATGAAAAGTAGAAGCCCCTCGTGTGGAAAAAGTTTTATTTATGATGGAACATTTTCCAAAAGGCTCATAAAAGGTCATGGCATCAGCATTAAGGCGTTAGAAAATAGTGGAATTAAGGTTTTTGATGAAAATAGTTTAAAAGAATTAGCACTGTTTTTAAATAAATAGGATAAAAACTCTCTTATTTACTTTTTGTTTAAACAAGGTTAATATAGCGTTTAAACTATCACTATATACTTACATTCCAAGACAAAAACCTCCTTTTTGTAGATATAACTTAACAATTTTAAAAATTAGCATCCGGGTTGCCCGCCTTGGATGCTTTTTTTGTGCCCAATTTTTACGATATTCTTAAAACTACTTTAGGTGCCCTTTTGGTATAATCACCCGTATGAAAACAATCATTATGAAAACAATTATTTTTTTACTCATCAGTACTTTACATGTAATGTCTTCTACACTACACATGTCAATCTCCGCAAGTCCTAGCAGAATAAACCCAATCCTCTCAACGGATTCAGTCAGCTCGCAAGTGACACGTTGGATTTTTAATGCTCTTATAACGTATGATAAAGATGCAAATATAAAGATGGAATTAGCAAAAAGTTATCAGTTTTTAGATGACGTTACTTTAGAATTTGAGTTAAGAGATGATATCAAGTGGAGTGATGGAGTGCCTTTTACTGCCAAAGATATCTTGTTTACTTATGAAACAATCATTTCCCCAAAAATTTATACTCCTTATGCTTCAAGTTTTAAGCACATTGAATCTGTTAAAATTATCAATGACTATAAGATTGTTGTGAAATATAAAGAACCCTATTTTAAAGCATTGGAAACGTGGATGATGGAAATTTTACCTGAGCATATTTTAAAAAATGAAAAAGATTTAATGACTTCAAAGTTTAACCAATCCCCAATCGGCACAGGTCCTTATACGCTCAAAAAATTTTCAATTTCAAACGATATAGAATTGGAGGCGAATAGCAATTATTTTATCCATAAGCCAAATCTTCAAAGAATAATTTTTCATTTTCTACCAGAGAGTTCCAGCGAATTTTTGATGCTAAAGTCACAAAAATTAGATGTTGGCACTTTAACACCCTTGCAATTAGAGCGTCAAATAGATGAAGATTTTAAAAAACACTTTGAGATTTATGAAGATTTGGGTCATAGTTATACCTATGTTGGTTTAAATTTAAAACTGCCAAAATTTCAAGATATAAGAGTACGAAAAGCATTAAATTTAGCACTTAATCGAAAAGAAATTGTTGATATCATGTATTTTGGGCATGGCAGAGTGTGTACTGGCCCCTTTATGCCGGGAACTGGCGCCTTTAACAATACAGTAAAACCAATAGTGCAAAATATAAAAGAGGCCAAAAGACTTTTAAGCGAAGCTGGATATGATGAAAATCATCCCTTTGAATTTACGTTAAGCACAAATACAGGCGTGAGAGGCACCTATCTTGCTCAAATAATACAGCGTCAATTCAAACAATCTGGAATTGTGATGCATCTGCGAGTGATGGAATGGCAAGCATTTTTAAATACGGTGGTTCTCCCTAAAAAATTTGAAGCAGTTCTTATGGGCTGGTCTTTGGGGCTAAAACCTGACGCGTATAGTATATGGCACAGTGAGTCATACCAAAAAGGTGGGTTCAATTTTGTTGGTTATAAAAATAAAAAAGTAGATACGCTGATAAAAAGAGCTGAAAAAACTGTACAGCAAGAAAAATTTGATGCAATTTATCGAGATATTTTTAAAGAGATTACCGATGATGTACCTTATCTGTTTTTAGTCATTCCAAATTCAATTACCGTCGTAAATAAGAAGATTACGCCAGTTAGTCCATCTATCATTGGAGTTATGCATAATGTCATTGAGTGGAAAAAGTCAGATTTTTAATCAATTTGTGCTACAATTCTCGCCTAATAAATGACAAAAGGTGTGATGATGAAAAAGTTAATTATTCTGTTGATGTTTATTTTTTCTGTCTCTCTGGCAAATGCGCAGAGTATATACAGAGCGGTTGAAGATTCAACTTCTTCAGGAGTGACAGAAGGTTCACTGATTCCAGAGGAGCAAAGACCTGCTGGATTTATTATAAAGCATGTAAAAGACGAAGATAATGATGGAATTTTAGGAAAAGATGACATATGCCAAGATACACCAGCTGGGAAAGTGGTAAATAAAGACGGATGTACAAAACTAATTAGATTAAATGTAAGATTTGATTTTGATAAGTCTAATATAAAAAATGAGTATAAAGATGAGATAGAAGAGGCGGTAAAGTTTCTAAAAGATAATAGTAACTTCACGACAACCATTGAAGGCCATACGGATTCAACGGGCACTTTTACCTACAACCAAACACTCTCACAACGAAGGGGGAAAGCCGTTTCAACCACTTTGGCGCAAGAAGGAATCTCTGCATCACGCATCGAAGAAAAAGGTTATGGGGAGACTGTACCGGTAGCTTCAAATAAGGCAGTAGAGGGAAGAGCTCAAAATAGAAGAGTTGATATCAGTTTTAATAAATAGGGGTTAAACTATGGATTTTTATACAGATACAATTATCTCTTATGGTGTGTCATATGGGTTTAATTTAATTGGCTCAATTCTTATCTTTCTTATAGGAAAAAGGATTGCAGTTTTTGGTAGGATTCTCATTGTTAAGTTGATGGATCGATTAAAGATTGATGCAACTCTCACAACGTTTCTTTCACGCGTAGTATATGGATTATTGATTGTTATTATAGTCTTAGCCGCACTCAATAATCTGGGCATCAATACAACATCGTTTGTGGCTGTCCTGGGAGCTGCAGGTCTTGCTGTGGGTCTAGCGTTTAAGGATACGGTTGCAAATATCGGAGCAGGTGTCTTGCTCATCTTCTTTAAACCATTTAAAGTGGGCGATTTCATACAAGCAGCGGGTGAATCTGGAACGGTTGAAGAGATCAATCTTTTTAGCGTTATGCTAACAACTGGTGACAATAAACAGATAATTATTCCTAACTCTTCTGTGCTTGGCAAGAGTATCACAAATTTCTCAGCCAAAGAGACAAGACGTGTAGATTTTGTTTTTGGTATTGGTTATGATGATGACTTAAAACTTGCGAAAGCGACTTTGGAAGAGATTATTAATGCTGATGGACGAGTATTAAAAGACCCTGCCACTTTTGTTGCTGTGAGCGAACTTTCTGATAGCAGTGTGAATTTTGTGGTGCGAGCTTGGGTAAAAAGTTCGGATTATTGGGGAGTTTATTTTGATACTTTGGAAAAAGTAAAATTAACTTTCGATGAGCGTAATATCTCTATTCCTTATCCTCAAATGGAACTACATTCTCAAAAATAATAGTTTAAAAGATGAGCCATTTGGTGCTCATCTTTCTTCCTTAATCTTTACATGCAAGGCCTTATATGAAAACAATACTCTTTGATTTAGATGGTACATTGATAGATTCAACCGATGCAATTTTAGAAAGCTTTCAAATTGCTTACGATACATTTTGCGAACCAGTGCCTAATGCTGATGCAATAAAATCACTCATCGGGCATCCTTTAGATGTCATGTTTAATGAACTTGGAATTAAAGGTAATGTGTGGGAATATGTCGATGCCTATAAGGGACATTATAGAGTAATATCTAAAGCAAAAACTTTTTTGCTGCCATTGTGTCTTGAAGCATTAGACGAGGCTTCACAAATTGCTACTTTAGGCATAGTGACCACAAAAACAGCAAAATATTCAGAGGAACTATTAGAGCATATGGATATCATGAAATACTTTGATGTATTAATTGGTAGAGAAAGTGTAGAAAATCCAAAACCTCATGCGGAGCCAATCTTAAAAGCAATGCAACATTTAAAAGCAAGAGTTGAGTCAACCTGGATGATAGGAGATACCATACTTGATTTACATTCTGCCAAAAAGGCGGGTGTAAAATCAGTGGGAGTTTTGTGTGGTTATGGGCATAGGGAAGATTTACTAAGAGAGACAAGTTTGGTAGTCAAGGATGCACTAGAAGCCGTAAAACTTATCAAAGGAAGGTAAAATATATTATATAATTTTCATACGATTGATGTAATATATTTTATATTTATAGGATATTAAGACAATGATATGTAGAATAAGCATTTAGGAATAAATGTATAAGTGATAAAAATAATTAATTATAAAGGAAAGTTATATGACAAAAGTTATGAAAACTATGGATGGTAATGAAGCTGCAGCATACGTATCTTACGCATTTACTGAAGTTGCAGGGATTTATCCTATTACACCCTCATCACCAATGGCCGACCATGTTGACTCATGGGCAGGAGAGGGAAAGAAAAACTTATTTGGTATGCCTGTAAAAGTAGTAGAAATGCAAAGTGAAGCAGGAGCTGCTGCTGTTGTACATGGTGCATTACAAGCAGGAGCACTAAGCGCAACATATACATCATCACAAGGTTTATTGTTGATGATACCAAACATGTATAAGATGGCTGGCGAGCTTTTGCCGGTCGTTTTTCATGTCGCTGCAAGATCTTTAGCAACCCATGCACTATCAATTTTTGGAGATCATCAAGACGTCTGTGCCGTGAGACAAACAGGGTTCGCATCTTTGGCATCAAGTTCTGTTCAGGAAACTATGGACTTAGCGGGTGTTGCACATCTAGCATCATTAAAAGGTAGAGTTCCATTTATTCACTTTTTTGATGGTTTTAGAACTTCACATGAAATTCAAAAAATAGAAGTTATTGATTATAGTGTTTTTGATAGACTGATAGATAGAGAAGCCGTTCAAACTTTTAAAGATAAATCTTTGAATCCAGAAACTCCTAAAACTATCGGTACAGCTCAAAACGACGATATCTATTTTCAAGGAAGAGAAGCACAAAATATATTTTATGAAGCACTTCCTGATATCGTAGCTGACTATATGAAAGAGATTTCCAAAGAGACTGGAAGAGACTATAAACCTTTTGTGTATTATGGAGATCCAAAAGCAGAACGCATTATAGTGGCGATGGGTTCAGCAACTGACGCTATAAAAGAAACTATCGATTATCTAAGAGCTCAAGGTGAAAAAGTTGGTCTGATAGTCGTCCATCTTTATAGACCATTTAGTTTGAAATATTTCTTTGATGTGCTTCCAGACAGTGTTAAAAAAATAGCAGTACTTGACAGAACAAAAGAGCCAGGTAGCGTCGGTGAACCATTATTTTTAGATATCAAAGGCGCATGTTATGGCAGAGAAAATGCTCCTGTAATAGTTGGTGGCAGATATGGACTTTCCTCAAAAGATGTGAACCCAGCTCAAATGGTAGCTGTGTATAAAAACTTAGAATTAGATGCGCCTAAAAGTGATTTTACTATTGGTATCGTTGATGATGTTACTTTTAAATCTCTTGAGGTTGGAGAAAACCTTTCACTTGGTGGAAAAGACATAAAAGAGTGTTTATTTTATGGACTTGGTGCTGATGGAACAGTTGGCGCAAATAAAAACTCTGTGAAGATTATTGGTGATAAAACCGACCTTTTTGCGCAAGCTTATTTTGCTTATGATTCAAAAAAATCTGGTGGTTACACAAGAAGCCATGTAAGATTTGGTAAAGATCCAATTCGCTCTTCTTATTTAGTTTCAAAACCTGATTTTGTTGCTGTTTCTGTTGCTGCGTATTTAGATATTTATGATGTTATTGGCGGTATTAAAAACAATGGAACATTATTGTTAAATTCAATTTGGAGTGCCGAAGAGACAGCAAAGAAAATTCCAAATAAAGTAAAAAGAATTTTAGCACAAAGAAAAGTTAAATTTTATGTTATTAATGCAACAAGTTTGGCTAATGATATTGGACTTGGGAACAGAACAAATACTATCATGCAGTCAGCATTTTTTAAATTAACAGCGATTATTGATTATGATGAAGCAAAAAAATATATGAAAGAATTTGCTTTAAAATCTTATGGTAAAAAGGGTGAGAGTATCGTTCAGATGAACTACAAAGCGATTGAAAGCGGAGAAGCTGGCTTGGCAGAAGTGACAGTTGATCCTTCATGGGCTAAGTTATCTGATGAAATGTCATTGGCCGCACCTAGTAAGTATTCTGGCGGAAAATATGTAGAGACAATTTGTAAGCCTATGAATAAAGCATTAGGTGATGATTTACCTGTATCTGTATTTATGGATCACGCTGATGGTTCTGCTGTCAATGGCACTGCAGCCTTAGAAAAAAGAGGCGTTGCTACAATGGTTCCAGTTTGGAAAGAAGACAATTGTATCCAATGTAATCAATGTGCATATGTTTGCCCTCACTCTGTCATAAGACCATTTTTAATCAATGATGAAGAGTTAGAACAAGCTCCAACCGGAGTTAAAAATCATGTTTTAGACGCTAAAGGGAAAGACCTTAAAGGGTATAAATATAAGATTCAAGTATCTACATTAGATTGTACAGGATGTGACCTTTGTGTTGAAGTTTGTCCTACAAAAGAGAAGTCACTTGTCATGGTTCCTATTGGAGAAGAGTTGGAAGCTGGTGAGCAGGATAATGCAGATTATTTATTCAATAAGGTAACTTACAAAGATGATTTAGTCTCAAAATACACAGTAAAAGGTTCACAGTTTGCTCAACCTTTACTTGAATTCCACGGTGCCTGCCCAGGATGTGGCGAGACTCCTTATATCAACTTAGCGACACAATTATATGGTGAGCATATGATGATTGCCAATGCAACAGGTTGTTCTTCAATTTATGGTGGCTCTGCACCAACAACTCCATATACAACAGATAAGGCTACTGGTCATGGACCGGCATGGGGAAACTCACTTTTTGAAGATAATGCAGAATTTGGTTTGGGTATGCATATTGCCAATGAAACTATGAGAAAAAGAGTTGCTAAGATTATGAGTGAATCTATGGATGAAGTTCCAAATGCTCTTAAAGCGCTCTATAGAGACTTTTTAGAATATAAAGACGATAGAGCTAGAACTTCTGAAATTAGAGATAAATTAGTTCCAATTTTAGAAGATTACCTAGATGTCCCAAGTGTAAAAGAGATCTATTCATTGAAAAAATATATATCCAAAAAATCACAATGGATTATCGGTGGCGACGGTTGGGCTTATGATATTGGATATGGTGGACTTGACCATGTGAGTGCAAGTGGACAAGATGTAAATATTTTAGTTCTAGATACTGAGGTTTACTCAAATACTGGTGGACAAAGCTCTAAAGCATCTCCGGCAGGTTCGGTGGCAGAGTTTACTTCTGAAGGTAAAAGCGTTCAGAAAAAAGATTTAGGTTTTATAACCATGACTTATGGAAATATATATGTAGCTCAGATAAATTCAAATGCTTCTCAATCACATACTTTAAAAGTGATAAAAGAAGCGGAAGAGTTTCCTGGCGTATCTTTGATTATTGCCTATTCACCTTGTATTGCGCACGGAATAAAAGGTGGACTTGGAAAATCACTAAACCAAGCAGATCTTGCTACAAAATGTGGTTACTGGCAAACATATACCTATGATCCAAGAGTAATAAAAGAGGGTAAGAACCCAATTAAAATCTCTTGTAAAGAGCCAAAGTGGGATTTATATGAAGACTTCTTAATGCAAGAAGTTAGGTATGCATCTTTAAAGAAAAGCCATCCAGAACATGCTGCGGAATTGTTTGAGCAAAACAAAACAGATGCTCAAAAAAGATGGAGACAGTTAGTTCGTTTATCTAACGCTGACTACTCTAACGAAGTAGAAGTTGACGACTCTAGCGAATCAGAAGCTTAATAATCAAGAGGAGAAGAGTCACTCTTCTCCCCTTTCTTTCTAATTTATTATGTAGAATAAGTATATCTGCAGAGTAACTATTTTTTTATAATCTTTCACTATAATGCCCTTATGAATACACTAACACTAAAATCAAATTACTTAAATTTAAATCCTAAATTTTACCAATTAACGTCTGCAACTCCCTTAGCAAATCCACGAATAGCTAGCTATAATTTAAAATTAGCGGAGGCTATTGGATTGTCGCAAGAGACATTAGAGTCAAAAGAATTTACAGATTTTATCAATGGCACTTTTTGGGCTGAGGGCTCAAAGCCTCATGCCATGGGTTATTGTGGGCATCAGTTTGGATTCTTTGTGCCAAATCTTGGTGATGGAAGAGCGTTAAATTTAGGCTCCACCAAAAATTATCACTTGCAACTAAAAGGCGCAGGAGAAACTGCCTATTCACGTGGAGGGGATGGTCGTGCTGTATTGCGCTCCAGTATAAGAGAGTATTTGATGAGTGAAGCAATGTATGGTTTGAGTATCCCAACTTCAAGAGCTTTGGGTATTATTGCATCAGATACTGTGGTGCAAAGAGAAGGAAGAGAAACGGGTTCCATTGTATTGCGCGCATCACCCTCATGGGTTAGATTTGGTACATTTGAATTGTTTAATTTAGAAAGTAATTCAAAAGAAAACCTTACTGCTCTGGCAGATTTTGTGATTCGCGAGAGTTATCCGCATTTAATTGGACGTAAAAATAGTTACGAAGAGTTATATTTTGCCATTGTTGATAAAACGATAGAGCTTCTTGTCTTGTGGCAAAGTGTAGGATTTATGCACGGAGTGATGAACACGGACAATATGAGCATCGCCGGCCTCACCATAGATTATGGCCCCTATGCATTTATGGATAGGTTTGAAAAAGGTAAGATTTGTAACCATTCTGATTATGAGGGACGTTACAGTTTTGAAAATCAGCCTTATATCGCTCAGTGGAATTTACTCGTTCTTGCCCGTGCATTTTCTCCCATCGCAGATGAAAAATTGATAGTAAGTTATACCAATACCTTTATCGGAAAGTTTAATGAGCAATATTTTGATCTGATGGCTAAAAAACTAGGAATTTTTAAGAAATCTGATGAAACTGTTGGATTAATACAAAGTCTTTTATTTACGTTAGAAGCTTGTGAAATTGACTATACGGCGTTTTTTTACAACCTTAGTTGTGGCAATTTTGAAGAGATAAAAAATCTTGGTAATGGCGACGTTCACATACATGTATGGCTAGAGTGGTATGCCGAAAGATTAGCGCTTGAGAGTGTGTCAACAAAGCAAAGATTAGAAGAGATGCAGCATATTAATCCAAAATATGTTTTGAAAAATTATATGTTACAAGAAGCAATAGAAGGGGCAGAATCTGGAGATTTTTCGTTGTTAAATAGTCTTTTAGAAATTGCTCAAAATCCTTACGCACAGCACGAAGAGTTTGAACGTTACGCCAAGAGTACTCCCAAAGAGTTTTGTGAGATTTTGTGTAGCTGCTCGTCCTGATGTGCTGCCATGTAGCCTAAGAAATTTAGGCTACATGGTGCGGTTTATTTGACTTCTGCTTCTACATGAGCATTTGATTTAACCACATCACCACTTCCGTGAATGATATGAGGGATACAACTTGTACATACATGGACATCTTCTCCACCTTTTACAGCTTTAATGAAGACTGCATTACTATCATTTGCGCTTGATTTAAGACATACATTACAGACTTGTGTGTTGTTGATGACCATTGGATTTCCTCGTAAATTTTAATTTGGCAAATTATACAAAATATGTGAACAAAAAGGAGTGAAATAGGTCAAGGTTAAATGATAATAAATCTCAAGTACAATTGCTAGATAGGCATTATTTGTTCAAAGAGACTAGGCTCCTTACATCGAAAGAGAAGTATTATAAATAAATTAAAATAGTAAATTATTTTTATAAGAAGGATGGTAACATAATTAAATGTGCTATAATCCATAAAAAACAAGGAATAAATATGCCACTTTTAGATAGTTTTACAGTCGATCATACCAAAATGCCTGCCCCAGCGGTAAGAGTAGCAAAAAACATGAAAACACCTTCTGGTGATGATGTCACTGTATTTGACCTAAGATTTTGTATACCAAATAAAGATATCTTGTCAGTTAAAGGAATGCATACACTTGAGCATTTATTTGCAGGCTTTATGCGTGAGCATTTAAACGGAGATGGAGTAGAGATTATCGATATTTCGCCTATGGGTTGTAGAACAGGCTTTTATATGAGCTTGCTGGGAACTCCAGAGGCTAAAAGAGTAGCAAAAGCGTGGAAGGAATCTATGCAAGACGTGTTAAACGTAAAAAGTCAAAACGATATCCCTGAACTCAACCTTTTTCAGTGCGGTACCTATGAAATGCACTCATTGGAAGAGGCTAAGCAAATCGCTCAAAATATTTTAGACCAAGAAATTGGTGTGATGAGTAACGAAGAGTTAAAATTGGATTTATCTAAAATCAGTTAAGAGTATATTCCAATTTTTTACCAAAACCTAAACGGTTATCGGTAAATTTTATGGTCTCTACATACAGAGACCAAAGAGTCGGATTTAGAGCTAGGGCAAAGGGAAAGGTGCTTATATAGAGTGCCTTTTCTTTTGTGCTTGCTCGACTTATTTGACCAGTAAACTGCAACCCTCTTATCTTCCCTATCTCTTTGGTTTCCAATGCTATGGTGCCTGCTATATTAGGATTTAGCTCACCCTCTTTTATGTGTCTTGTCTTCTCATCGGAGGCGATTATAAATCTAAACTCTTTTTGATTAAATGCATAAAAACAATTGGCGCAATAGGGTACATTGTTATGAGCGGTGGCCAATGTAAGCAGATGGTGTTCTTTTATAAATTCTATGACTTTTTCATCTATCATGACAGTAAATTTTTCACTATTGCTTTAATCTCATCACTATGATTGATAACATAGACACTACCAATAACCCAAATTACAGCGATCAGTGCTTGCCAAAATAAAAATAATTTATTTCTAATTTTATGCCTTGCAATAAGCATTGCTAAAATAGTGCCTAAAAATCCTCCAGCGAGGGCTAAGAAGTAAAGGGATGCTTGCGCAACTCTTTTCCTATTTTTTGTTGCATTGTATTTATCTATGATAAGTAATATAAATGTAAATATATTGATAGAAATTAGATACCAAAGAATAACTGGAATGGCTGATAAATAAGAATTTAGGATGAAAGCTAAAATGGTAAATGCAAACATTAAAATGATTCGAAATCTGTTCCAACACATCGGGTCTCTTTTTTGTAATAATTATAGCATATAATAGCACTAAGTAGAGCTTAACTAAATGATGGTATAATAAAAGCTTTTATAAACAGGGGTAATAAAATGGACATGATTTGGCAAATAGCTCAGTATATTTTGGCAGGAATTTTTATATTCGCGGGAGCCACTATATTTACCAAAAGTATTTCTAGATTTGTTAACAGTACAAACAAGAAGAAGGAGGATAAAGAACATGACTAATATTGAAATTATAAAAGAAATGTTTGCCCTTCAGCAAAAACTAAATGACGAAACAAATGGGCTTGCTTGGGAAAATGGGTACACTAAAAATAATCGCATCATAAATTGGAAGCGTTGTATCTCTATGGAATGTGCAGAACTCATTGATAGTTTTAATTGGAAACATTGGAAAGATATAGATAAAGATATAGATTGGGAAAATGCAACCATAGAAGTTGTTGATATTTGGCACTTTGTTATGAGTTTGATGTTAGAAGACTACAAAGTCAATGGGCGTGGAGATTTAGATTCTTTAGTGAACGATATCATTGATATACAAGGATTCGAGCTTTTTACTAAAGAGCCCCATGGAAGAGATTCCGTTGATTCAATGGCGCTTATTAACGATATTGAGTCAATTATGAATTTAACTACGAGTTATGATATGAAAATTCATGAAGGACTTTTAAAAGAGTATTTTTCTTTAGCGTTAAAGTGCGGAGTCAATTTAAAAAGTTTATATAAGTACTATGTCGCAAAAAATATTTTAAATAAATTTCGCCAAGATAATGGCTATAAAGAAGGCACTTACAAAAAAGTGTGGAATGGCAAAGAAGATAACGAAGTGATGCTCGGTATTTTAAATGATGAGAGTTTAGGTGCGGATATGTTATATAAAGAGTTAGATAAAGCATATAACAATAGATAATTTATGAATAATATAATATTTGTTAAAGCAACAAGGGATTTTTTTAGTGGAAAATTTCTCTTTATATCTTTAGCCCCTTTGATTGTTCCTATCATTATAATAGGGACTATTTTTGTATATGGTGGCAATGAATTTCTATCCGTCTTGCAAGATGGGGCCAAGAGTGGTGATTTTTCATTTTTAGACGAGAGTGCCTATCCTGTTTTGGCGTATTTTTTGGCTTTTAGTGTCGTTCAATGGTTGCTCATTGGGATGTTTACAGTTTTTGGAACATTTGGTGTCATACTTATATCTTTGATACTCGCAGTTCTGACAGTAGGGCTTTTGACTCCTGTTATCGTGAAAAGTGTTAGAACTAAAAATTATCAAGAGATACCCTCTGGGCGTGAGCATAGTGTCTTAGTCACATTGGGCAATATAGCCAAAATATTTGCAAAGTTTTTACTTCTTTTTTTATGTACTTTGCCATTTTTATTTATACCACTTTTAAATTTTTTATTCTTTCAATTACCATTTTTCTATCTTTTCTATCAACTTATGATGTACGATATGATGTCTACAGGTATTTGTCCAGACGTCAAAGAAATTATAGAATCAAATAGATTTTACTTGTTTGTCATCATGGCACTTTTCTTTTTCTTATCTGTGATACCACTTCTTGGATTGCTTTTACAGGTATTTTTTATTGTTTACCTTAGTCACTTTATCCTTTCAAAATCAAATCAAAACTAAATCATTTTTACGAGCCACTTGCAAATTCTTGACAAAGAGGTGAAGTTTGTGGCAATATAAACAAGAAATAGTGACTTTTCCATTGTAAAGTATCGATGAGAGGGGAGACAGTGCTTACAAAAGAAATAAAAGGAAATTTTCTAAATATTTTACCGGCAGTTCTCTATGAATATGTCTTTTATAATGAAGGAAACTCCGAACTTCTCTACATCACCCCATCAACGATAGATATCTTAGGGCATCCACCAGAGTATTTTAAGGAAAATTTGAGCCGATTTTGGGAAATGGTTCATCCAGATGACCTTGAACGTATCTTAGAGAAAAATCAAAAAGCTAATGCAGAAAATAAACTTTTTGTGTCAGAAGTAAGAATATTACATCCAAATGGACAAGAAAGATGGATACAACTCTCCTCTAAACCAACAGCCCAAAAGCACAATGGTGCTGTTGTCTGGGTCGGATACATTGTCGATATCACTCGTATAAAACAAGTAGAGATAGAGCTTGTGAGGGCTAATCGAAAACTACGAGTACTCTCCATAACAGATGGTCTAACATGCCTTGCCAACCGACGCCATTTTGACAAAATGCTCAAAAATGAATGGGCTAGGTTTAAGCGAACGCAAAAGCCATTTTCTCTCATCATGCTTGACATCGACTGTTTCAAAAATTACAATGATTTATATGGGCATCCGATGGGCGACGAATGCATAAAAAAAATTGCTAAAATTTTAAAAAAATTAACTCGTAGGGCCGGTGATCTTGCTGCAAGATATGGTGGAGAAGAGTTTATTATCATAGCATTTGATACCAGTATATTAGAAGCACGTAAGATGGCAGAAAAAATTCGCTTATCTATAGAATCGCTAGATATCAAACATGAAGATAGTACACTTGGTAAAATCACAGTCAGCCTCGGCGTAGCCACTATCTCAGATTGTGAATATCCAGATAAAGAGCATCTCCTAAAAGCTGTCGATATGGCTCTTTATCAAGCTAAGATAGGTCAGCGAAATTGTGTAAGAATAGCAAAATAATACCTTAAAATTGTCCTAAAAAGTAACATCTATTTATTTATAGTGTAATTAATTATTATTTTTATTGTATAATCGCGACTATTTTATTTTAGGATTTTTATGACAAAAGAGTATATATTTTCAATCTGCAGAAGCATACTATTTATCGGATTTTTTATCAGTAGTGTACACGCTTCAGTTTTTTCAGATAAGCAGATTGACACTTTAAAGATGGTACGCGAAGTCGCTTTACAATACCCAAACAGCAAGGGTGAAACTTTTGAAAATACAGCAACAGCAATTTGTCTAACAGAGACGAGTGCAGGTGTTTTTAAAGTTGGTGACATCGGGAAGAACCCAAACATATTTAAGGCTTCTTTGGGAATTATGCAAGTGAGGCTCGAAACTGCTAGATTTTTAGCAGAAAAACTAAATTGGACTGAAATTTTAGAAATGTCCGATATAAGGCTTGTTAATAAGCTTTTAGGAGATGATAAATTTAACGCGGAAGTGGGTGTAAAATTTATAGTTTGGCTTAATGAATATACGCAACATAATTACTTTAGAACAGTGAGTCGTTATAATGGAGGAAATTATAACCACCCATACTATAATCGGGTTATGAAGAATAATGAGTTAATCAAAAGAGAACTTAAGCTAGACTAACGTTTAGCTGTAAACGATACTTCTACTTTTGGGAGTTTCAAAAAATTCTATGTGGGAAACTTCTACATGTATTTTTGCCATTTTCTCTTGCACAATACCCATCAGCCAAGTAGAAATATTTTCACTTGTAGGCACAAAATCCACGATGATATATCCCTCATACATTTCAAAGAGATGCTCAGGTTCCCCCTTTAGACGACTCAAGTCCGGTGTTTGATATCCCTCTTTACACGGTAGAAGATTTTGCTTATCTTTATAGTGTGGGAGCAGTGTTTCAAAAAGTGGATCATTGATGTCGATCATAAATTTATGATCCAGTGTTGTGTCGATAAAATGCTTAAACCAGTTGAGATGGTGAAAGTCTGTGACCATGCCACGCTCTAACTTGTCACTTTGAAGATACACGATGAGTTGCCCTTGATGCCCGTGCAAGTGACGACACGCCAAACAACTGTCCATCGAAAACTCCACATCCAAAGTCTGAGACCAAACTCTGTGTCCATAACAAAAATCAAACTGTTTCGCAATTTTCCATAACATTTTACGCCCTCTTAAATTCATATAAGGTATTATAACAAATTGAATTTAAATAGAGGGTTTTATGGTAAAAGTAGTAGAAATTTTTTACTCCATTCAGGGAGAAGGGAACTTTAGTGGAGTTCCTTGTATATTTGTTCGTTTGCATGGATGTAATCTTACATGTCATTTTTGTGATGAGGATTTACATACCGGTTCCTATGAAGGCTTTACAAGCAAAGAAATCATAGAGAAGATAAAAGAGTTTCCTTCCAAACATGTAGTCATTACAGGCGGCGAACCAACGCTTAATGATATCAATGAATTTATCGATGCCTTGCATGAGCAAGCTTATCATGTGGCAGTTGAGAGTAATGGTTATAAGTTTGAGCATGTTAAAAATGCCGACTGGGTGACCTACAGTCCAAAAGATTGGGATAATTTAAAGCAGAGTGGCTTTGATGAGTATAAGTTTATCGTGGAAACAAAGTCTCCTCTAGATAAAATCTTGGCGATAAAAAGTGATAAACAGATATATATCCAACCGCAAAATTTTAAAGATACAGTCCATAAAAACAATACAGATTTTTGCGTAGAGTTAGTCAAAAAGTATCCTCATTTGCGTTTGAGTGTGCAATTACATAAGTATTTGGGGGTAGAGTAATGGAAAGTAGTGCATTAATCGTCTTTAGTGGCGGACAAGACAGCACAACGTGTTTGGGTTGGGCAAAGAGTAGATTTAAGACAATCGAAACGATTACGTTTGATTATGGACAGAAACACCGTGTTGAGATTTATCAAGCGAAAAAGATAGCAAAAGCCTTACATGTCAACAATCGCGTTCTGAGCATTGATGCTTTTTCACAGCTAAATGACTCAGCACTCATCGATGGAAGTTTGGATATCTCAAGCGCTCACCGAACAAAGCCAAATCTGCCAGCGTCTTTCGTCCCCAATAGAAATGCTATATTTTTTACACTTGCCCACGCCTTTGCTCAAAAACAAGGAATAGAAAATATCATTGTAGGGATTAATCAAACAGATTATTCTGGATATCCAGATTGCAGACAAAACTTTATAGAAGCACTAGAACTTGCACTTAATCTTGGAAGTGATTCTAACATCAAGTTTCATTCTCCTCTACTACATCTTACCAAAGCAGAAACGTTTAAACTCTCAGCAGACGTAGGTGTACTAGACCTCGTTCTGGATGAATCACATACCTGCTATAACGGCGATCATAACACTAAAAATGAGTGGGGATATGGCTGTGGAAAATGTCCAGCGTGCATCTTGAGGGAGAAGGGTTGGAGTGCCTATAAAGAGCAGTATTAATGCGTCTTCGTGGTTAGATTGGTAGACTTTGCGACAGTCTTAGTAAAGACTGCCTTTAGCAAAGATACTTTACACTCTTGTTCGAACTGTCATTAAAATTGGAGTATTAATACACAATTTACCGTAAGTTCGTTAAAATTGTATAAATTTTTCAAAAATAAGGAGTTCTAATGTTGCCTAGAAAAATGTTTTTTCCAATTGGTGGAGGAAAAGAATTAGAAGAGAGAATATATGGTGCTTTACTAGTAGCAAAATATTTTAACACTCATTTAGAGATACTGATTTCTCTAGCAGATAGCTCTATGACAAGTGATAATGGTCGTGGTATGGGTTTGCCTGATGATGTATTAGATAGGTTAAACAGTATACATTTGGAAAATGTAAAACAAGAGAAACACAAACATGAAGTGATATTTACTCAATGTCTCAAAAAACTAGATATAACACCTAGTGAAAATGCTATAAAAGGTAAGGCCACTGCACATTTGACGATGGGAGTAGGCGTTAGAAGTACTTTGGTTGCACAGCAATCAAAATTTTGTGACATGGTGATAGCAGCAGCGCCTCCAGAAGGTGAGACTACCGCAACTTTTGAAGCAACTGTAGTAGAAAGTGGAAAACCTGTTATGGTTATTCCTAGAAAAATGACTGAGTTTAAAATTGAAGACATTATGATTGGATGGAATAACTCTCCTGAATCTTCGCGCGCCATATCTGAAGCAATTCCTTTACTCAAAAAAGCTAAAAGAGTTCATATAGTTTCTTCTAAAGCTTATACGACGGAAACACTTTCCCGTATAGCAGATTTAAGAAAGTATCTTGCAATCCATGAGATAGAGACAACGTTTGAGCTTGTTAAAACAACACTTATTCCCGGTGAAGCTTTACTCAAAAATGCACAAAAAGGCGGATTTGATTTAATAGTTGCTGGAGCATATGGACATAAAGGTCTTAAAGAGGTTATGTTTGGCGGTTCTGGTAGATATCTCTTAGAACATACAACGATCCCAACTTTAGTATCACATTAAAAAGTGAGCCTTTGGGCTCACTTTCTGCATCCTTACTCTTTAGCAAAGTTACCTTAATTTAGAATTTATAGTGATAAGCTAGCTGTCACACTAGCTTTTCGTAAATAGTAGAAATAATTATTTTTTTATATCTGAGCCTATCCTGCGTGTAAAAGTTAATTTTAGCAAGAAAATCATAATAACCAAAGCCGTAGCAAACCCGCTGTTTACAGCTATATCGTGACTGAGTCCAAAAGGAAACTCTTTAGCTGTCAATACATAACCAACCAAACTTGCACTCATAAAAACTCCTGGTAATGCAGCAATCCAAAAGTTTCTACCATGCTGATAGAGATAAGCTGCTGCTGTCCATAAAACGAAAGTAGAAAGTAATTGATTTGAGAATGTGAAATACATCCAGATTGATTTAAATCCAATTTGCGTAATGAAAAATGCAATTACAAAAATAGGAACAGCAATCAAAAGACGGTTCATCATTTTTGCTTGAGGCATGTTAAAACGATCAGAGATTGTTAATCTAATAGAACGAAATGCTGTATCTCCGGATGTAATAGGTGCAACAATAACACCCAAGATAGCCAAAAGACCACCAGCAACGCCAAGATAACCAACAGTTATTTTGTTAACAACTAATCCTGGTCCTCCTTGTGCTAGAACATCACTTAAGCCCTGGATCCCATCTAAACCCTGAATTCCATCAGGAAAGTATGCCATACCTACAGATGCCCATATCATTGCAATGACAGCCTCTGTAATCATAGCACCATAAAAAACTTTACGACCAAAAGCTTCATTTTTAATAGTTCTTGCCATCAACGGTGATTGAGTAGCGTGAAAACCACTAAGAGCACCACAACTGATAGTAAAGAAAAGTGCTGGCCAGATAGGAATACCCGCTGGATGTGTAAAACTTGCTATATCGGTAAGTTCAGGAATATTTAACCCATGATATAGCATAGATCCACCAACACCAAATGCCATAAACATTAATACCGCACCAAAGAATGGATAAATTTTACCAATCACTTTATCGATTGGGACAAGTGTAGAAATAAAATAGTATACAAATATAATAGCTATCCAAAATGTTGTATTACCAAAAATTGTTCCATCAAATACACCTGTGCCACTATCATCAAAAGTTAGGTTAGCCAAAAGTGCTGCAGGTCCAACAATAAATACGACACCTACAAATAAAAGTAATATAACACTAATAATCAACATAGCGTATCTGCTAGGTTCACCAAGGTAATCGCCTGTAATTTCAGCAATACTTTTACCACCAGTTCTTACTGACATCATGCCTGACATATAATCGTGTACACCTCCGGCGAAAATAGAACCAATAATAATCCATAAAAATGCTGCAGGACCATAAAGAGCACCCATAATTGGGCCAAATATTGGACCAAGACCCGCTATGTTTAGAAACTGAATAAGAAAAACTTTCATCGTACTCATTGGAACAAAGTCAACACCATCTGCATTTGTAATTGCTGGAGTTGGTCGTTGCGGATCAGCTCCGAATGTTTTTTCTACAAATTTGCCATATGTAAAATATGCGATCAACAGTAAAACAAGTGAACATAAAAATGTAATCATTTTCTTCCCTTTATTAAAATCTTTAATGTATAAATGTAATATTAGATTAAAATAATACACCTCTAGCTCTTAAATAAAGTTTAATATTAATATAATTTTTTAATACATTTTATATTAAATAGAATTTTTGTAACTATTTTAGAGTAAAATATTTTCTGTATCTAATTCTTTGTGAATTATTTGTTTCTTTAAAGGTGCTTTTTTCATTTCACTTTTACCTTCAAAAATACCTTTTGAATCAATCATTAAAATTTTGCTTTTTATATTGCCAATAAATTTGCCACCATTGCACACATGAACTGTTGTACAATCTGCATCACCGGTAAATATTCCTTTTACAATTAAGGTTTTTGAAAAAATTTTTCCAGTGACATGACAATCACTTTCAAGAGATATTGTTTCACCCCCTTCAATAATTCCATTTATATCACCAGATATAATAAAATCCTCTTTACTTGATATATTCCCTTCTAGTGTTGTTTCCTTAGATATAATTGTTTCTTTCATAGTGTTCCTTTAGTTATCTTTCGTTTTTGTATTATATAATTAAAATAATATGTTTGGTTTAAACATAGAATGTTTCCTGTAGACTAGAAAAATGATGAGGAGGAATAATGCCCTATTTTGTTTACATTCTTGAATGTGGCGACGGAAGTCTATATACAGGAATCGCTAAGGATGTCACAAAGCGTTTAGATGAGCATAACAATTCAGTCAAAGGCGCCAAATACACAAAAGCACGACGTCCTCTAAAGCTTTTACATGTAGAGCAGCTCAGCGACAGAGGAAGTGCCCTAAAGCGTGAATATGCAATTAAACAACTCACGAGATTGCAAAAACTCTCATTGATAAAATAGATTTTTATTATATAATGTCACGATGAAATACATAAGCCACTACCCAAAACCATTACAAGCGCAAATCCAAACGTTGATTGATGAGCAAAAACTCGGTACTTATCTTACTTCAAAATATCCGCAGAAACACGCTGTAACTTCCGATAAAGCGCTCTATGCTTATACGATGGATTTTAAAAATGAATACCTCAAAAAACATCAAATAGCTAAGGTGATTTACGATGGAAAGATCAACGTAGAACGCGATGCACTTGGTACACATACGTTTGTCTCACGTGTGCAAGGCGGTAAGTTAAAAGCGAAAAATGAGATACGAGTGGCGACGATGTTCAAAGAGATGCCTCGTGAGTTTTTAGAGATGATTGTGGTGCATGAGCTCTCTCACTTTAAAGAGAAAGAGCACAATAAACACTTTTATAAATTTTGTGAATTGATGCAAAAAAACTATCATCAAGTTGAGTTTGATTTAAGAGTCTACTTACTGCATGTAGACTTGTTTGGGAAGTTGTATTAGACTTCTTGAAAGAGATAAAAAGTAGTCACTCCTGCATTTTTATCGTAATTATCACTTCCTTTTGTTGTATAACTTGAGGTCACCAATTTGGCATTGACATGACAATTTGTCTTCGTAATAAGTTCCTTTTTGTCCTCTTTGGTCACTAGTGATTTATCGTAACCTTTTTTAAATTTTTGTGCTCTTTCCAAATCACTAAATGTGTACTTTATGATAGTGATATCTCTTTTAACATCAATATTTGCTTTTTTCTTTTCATCTTCAAATCGCAGTATTCTATGACCGTTAGATGAAATCTTCATCGTGGTTGCAGTCTCCACATCATCAATATCTTCTAGCAGTACATACTCTTTTCCATTGACGGAAACTACATTGTCACTTATTTTTTTAATCTCTGTTATTACAGTTTTTTTACCTTTTGCCACGTTTTACCTTTATTTTTTATACTATGACATTATATCTGATTTAATTTTTTTCCATTAGTTTTGTTTGAAAAAAATTCTATTAGAATATTTGAAATTATAGAAAGGAAGGACACATAAAGCCTGTTTTTATAACATTTTTAGTGTGTCTGCTTTTGTGGTAATCATACATAAAAATTCATAATCACTATTGTAGCAAGCATTATAATAGCGACTGACTCCAGAGGGAATATAAATAAAATCACCTGCTTTTATAGAGATTCTTCTGACAATAAAGTCTTTATCTTCTTTAGGTGTTAAAACAGCGATAGTCGCTTTTTCTGTTTTGGTACGTCATTTCTCTCATAATTATCACTACTCTTGCAGTACATGCAGACTCCTTTGTAAATATTTTATAGTATCTTATCAAATATTTTATTTTTTGTTAGATGTATTTACGCTTGAACCCAAAATTCTAACAAATTACGAGCAATGGCAATTTTGTCTGGTATGCTCATCCCAAAACCCTCATCGCCTGCTAGCATTCTTTTGACATCATCTTTATGTACCCATTTTGCATCAGCTATTTCTTTAGGATCTAAGGTTAGCTTTTGCGATTGTGCCACCAAATGTATCCCTACCATCAGAGTGGATGGAAAAGGCCAAGGTTGTGAGCTTATATAGGTGGCATCAAGCCCAATGACACCCGCTTCTTCAAAAAGTTCACGGCGTGCTGCATCTTCCAGTGTTTCGCCAGATTCGACGTATCCTGCCAAACAAGAGTATCTATCTTGCGCAAAATGCACTCCACGTCCAAGAAGGCAAAAATCCTCATAGGTGACGAGCATGATAACAACGGGGTCAACTCTAGGAAAGTGTGTTCTCTTACATGTAAGACAATCTCTTCGCCAACCTGCATGCCCAACGAGGGTTGCACCTCCGCACTTTGGGCAAAATTGATGTAAGCTATGCCAGTTAAGGACAGATGCTCCTTGAGCGATAATACCCAGTTTATTTTCTTCTATATAATCACAATGCACGAAACTTCGAAGAGAAACTTTTGATAAATGCTGAGGTAATTTTTCTTTAATTGTCACTGCAAAATAAGTGATATCTTTCACGCTGCCAAGTAAAACAATGTCCTCTTGATTGATCTGAAACGCTTCAAGGCACTCTTTTGTAAAAAAACATTGTTTCTCTTGTTCATCAAGGATGATATCAGCACCATCAAAGAGTAGAAATAGAGAACTAGGAGCTGCCTTTAACTGTCCAACTGTGAGAGTGTCCCTTCTTGTTTGGTCAAGTCGGTCAAGCGGATTTTGGCTAAAGTAAGGAAATAATTTTTTCATTGCAATAATTTCCGCATCTTTGGAACCTTTTTATTTAAATTAAACATATAGTACATTAGTTGTCTTTAGTAATTGGTTAGAACTCCTTGGTACTCTAAAAAGCGTCTTTTTAACAAGTTTTATATATACTATATATCTAGTAAATTTCTTGCAAATAATAACATTATAAATAATATAAAAGGAAAACATTGTATACCAATATAAAAAAAGAGTGGTTTGGAAATATTAAAGGCGACGCAGTTGCTGGTATTGTCGTTGCATTGGCACTTATACCAGAAGCAATCGCATTTTCAATTATCGCAGGCGTTGATCCAAAAGTGGGGCTCTATGCGTCATTTTGTATCGCGGTTGTGATTTCATTTTTCGGGGGACGCCCTGGAATGATAAGTGCCGCTACGGGAGCGATGGCGCTCTTGATGGTGACATTGATCAAAGAGTATGGTTTGGAGTATCTATTGGCTGCTACAATTTTGACAGGGGTGATACAAGTTGTTCTTGGCTATTTTGGTGTGGCAAAACTGATGAGTTTTATCTCACGTGCGGTTGTTGTTGGCTTTGTGAATGCACTTGCCGTGCTGATTTTTATGGCACAACTACCAGAACTTACCAATGTGACATGGCACGTGTATGCACTTACGGCCGCGGGCTTGGGCATCATCTATCTTTTTCCTTATGTGCCAAAAATTGGAAAGTTACTGCCGTCTCCGTTAGTGACTATTGTTGTGCTTACTGTCTTTGTGTATGTTACGGGCTGGGATGTGAGAAATATCGGCGATATGGGAGAACTGCCTAGTACCTTGCCGATATTTTTACTGCCCGATATCCCCCTTAATTTTCATACGTTAGAGGTCATTTTCCCCTACTCAATAGCCTTAGCTATTGTGGGATTGCTTGAATCTTTTATGACCACTACCATCGTGGATGAACTCACCGATACAAGAGGGGATAAAACAAGAGAAGCAAGAGGGCAAGGCATTGCAAATATCGTGAGTGGATGTCTGGGAGGCATGGCGGGTTGTGCGATGATCGGTCAATCAATCATCAATGTTAAATCAGGAGGAAGAGGGCGACTTTCAACTTTTTTGGCAGGAGTTTACCTCCTGTTAATGGTCGTTTTTTTAAGTGATATTCTCACTTTAATCCCAATGGCCGCATTGGTGTCTGTGATGATTATGGTCTCCATCGGTACGTTTGATTGGGGCTCGATTAAAAAATTAAGAACCCTGCCTCTTTCTACAAACGCGGTGATGCTCACAACGGTGTGTGTCACCATATATACTCACAATCTGGCGCATGGTGTCGTCTCAGGTGTCCTTTTAGCCTCCTTGTTTTTTGCCAATAAAATTAGTCATTTTATGTACTGTGAAACAAGTCTAAGTGAAGATAATTACACCAAGACGTATAACTTTATTGGACAAGTATTTTTTAATAGTGCGGAAAAATTTTATGAAACATTTGACTTTAAAGAAGTATTGGATAAGGTGATTATAGATGTAACACGAGCACATTTTTGGGATACTTCAGCGGTGTACGCGCTTGATAAAGCGGTTATTAAACTAAGAAGAGAAGGCACGGATGTGGAAATTATCGGGCATAATGATGCGACGAAAACTATCATTGATAGATTTGGTATTCACGATAAACCAGAAGAGATTGATAAAGTCATGGGAGGACATTAGGATGAAGTATATTTTATGTTGTGTTGATGGAAAAAATTATAGCGAAGCGGTCTGTGACTATGCCGTGATGATTGCAAATAATATGAAATTACCGATAAAAATACTCAATGTAGTTGAGCATAAACACACTTCGGAGATACTAGACCTTTCAGGAAATATCAAACTCGGGGAAAAAGATGATATCCTCGAAGCTCTTACCCAAGAAGAAGCCATAGAGAGTAAATCTTCTATCAAAGCAGGAAGAGAACTTTTACTTACTTTAAAAATGAGAGCAAGCGCCTCTTGTAATCACGAAATACTCACTTCACTAGTACACGGCGATATCATAGAAAATATCATTGAGTCACAAGATGAGATTGAAGTTTTAGTCATCGGAATCAACAGTAATAAAGAACAATTAATTGGCACAAATGTGAAAGACATCATTAAATCAATTCATAAGCCAGTATTACTCGTCAACAATGAATTTATATCTCCTAGGAAAATACTCATTGCGTATAATGGCTCAACAGAGTCAAAAAAACTACTGACCAGTACAGCAAACAATCCAATCTTTACAAAAGAGATACACAGAGATATCGTCAATTTAAATACAAATAAGCAAAGCTCTTCTTTATTACTAAAAGAAGCAAAAGAAATTTTTGCAAAAAATGATATCATGGTCAATACAGAATCCCTAGAGGGAGAGAGTGAAGATTTGATAGTAGAGTATTTTGCAAAAAATGAGAGTGATATCTTGGCGATGGGAGCCTTTGGACATTCCTGGATCAAAGAGTTAGTTTTTGGAAGTTTTACGTCAAAAATATTATCAAAAATGAAAAAACCTATTTTACTGTTTAGATAGGAAAAATTCCTATTAATAAATAATTATTATTTGTGTTATAATTCTTCAAATCAAAAGGAGACAATAAAATGAGACAGTATGAAAGTTATAAGTGTTCAATTTGCGGCAATGAGATAGAAGTTCAAAGTGTGGGTGGCGGTACACTTATATGTTGTGGTAAAGAGATGGACTGTGTGACTGAAAATTTAACAGCAGTTAATTTGATGAAAGCATTTGCCGGTGAATCACAAGCAAGAAACAAGTATGAATATTTTGCAAAAGTAGCTCAAAAAGAGGGTTTGAGAGATATAGCAGACCATTTTCAACGTGCCGCTAACAATGAAAAACAACATGCAAAAATGGAGTTCCAACTTCACAACAAGATGATCCATGGACAAGAGAGCGGTTTTGGTGACACAGCAGTTAACTTACAAATGGCAGTCGATGGTGAGAGTTATGAAAACACAACAATGTATCCAGATTTTGCCGCCATTGCAAAGGCTGAGGGATATGGTGATGCGGCAACACTTTTTAAAGGAATAGCGACAGTTGAAGTTGAACATGAGAACATGTATCGCGCATTGCTTAAAAGATTAGAAAGTGGTGAAGAATTTGTGAGTGAAGATGGTGATGAAGCGTGGATTTGTGAAGTGTGTGGTCATATTCACTATGGTAAAAAACCACCAAAAGTATGTCCAGTGTGCAAACATGAGCAAGAGTATTATTCACGATTTAATACTAAAAAATAATACAATAGATATTACAGTAGGTTAATCCAAAAATAAATAAAGGAGAAGGTATGGGCAAAAGAGGAAATTCGATTATAAAAGGCTTGGAGATTAGTGAAATTATTACTACTCTAAACAAGGCATACGCCGATGAGTGGTTGGCGTATTACCAGTACTTTATTGAAGCTAAAGTGGTTAAAGGGCTGATGAAAGATGCTGCGATTGCAGAACTTAATCAACATGCAGCGGATGAATTAAGACATGCGACTATGTTGTGTGATAGAATTATACAATTAGGTGGAACACCATTACTTCATCCTAAAGAATGGTTTGTGCATACCAGTTGTGGTTATGAAGAGCCAAAGAACTTTGACGTGGTAAGTATCTTGGAAGATGCTATCAAAGGAGAAGAGTGTGCTATATCTACGTATTCACAAATTGCAGATATGACGAGAAGTAAAGATATTGTGACTTATGATATGGTAAGTGCAATTTTAGCCGATGAAGTAGAACATGAAGAAGATTTACAAGCACTTCATGATGATATTACTGAATTTATTGCTGATATTAAAAGTAATTTAAAATAGAGAATAATTAAAAGGGTAAGAAGTAATTCTTACCCTTTTAATTTGTATAGTAAATTAAAATGAATAAACAACTTTAGCTCTTAATTCATTTTTGTCTTTACTGTCGTTCCCCATTCCATAATCATATATTGTGTATTCACCTGATAATGAAAGATTCGTTAGGTTACCTGCTAGTTTATATTTTAAACCAAGATAAGTTTGCTTTAAGTCATTTTTTGTTGCTACAGCAAAACTATCTGTATATTTTACCTTTGCCAATAAGTTACCAAATTTTCTAGCTGCACCAATCTGCCAAGAATCAGTACCAGCAGTGTAGTTTCCTACAGTTGATGTTGCTGAAGTAAATGATGCTGTCGCAGCTTCACCTATACCTCTATTGACATTTCCATCATCATTCGTAGATGTGTAAGATGCATGAATTTTTGTTCCAAAAAATTCTGCTCCAACTTTATAACCCATCAAAGAACTGTCTGCTACAACGCTATTATCATAATTGGAGTTATAATATTGAGCGGCGACGAAAGGTTTAAATTCTCCACCAAACTTATAAGTAGCATCTAAATACAAATCGCTCACTTCATCAATAAAATCAACATAATGAAGCTGTATTGCCAGGTTTTTAACTGAAGTGTTTTTTATATATAATGAGAGTGCCCCATCAGTTCCTATTCGGTTAAAACCACCAACACTTCCATTGTTTACATCACTATTTGTAAATGTAGCTGTATTTGTAGTCTTGGTAACCGCGTCTGTTCTTGTTTGATATTTTGTAACTTTACCTAAAGAGATAAGTGTATTTGGGATATCTGTATTTGTTAAAAAGTAACCTTCAAAAGATTCTTTGATAAGTCTTGAACCAGAACCTTTGATTAGTGGAAGAGATATAAATTGTCTACCTCCTTTAAATTCTGTGTTATTATATTTGTAGCTAAGATACGCTTCTGAAAGAACAGAACCGGAAGCATCCATGGATTTTGATTGTTTGCCAGCAGGGTCGTCGATTGCACCGACATGAGATGTTTGGAATGTTGCTCCAAGTTTTACACCTTTATAGCTGTCAGTTTTATAATTTAAAAGACCGCCATTTACCCAAATACTGTTATCTGACGCACTTGCTGAGTTATAGCTTTCATCAAAAAAGTAAGATTTCAAATCTCCCTTTATTGTGCCATTTTTAAATGAATCTACTAAAGTATCTGCTGTAAAACCTTGTGAACTAACCATAGCAAGTAAACATGCTACTACTAAACTTGTCTTTACCAATCTCTTCATCTATATTTTCCTAATATATGATTTTATACAACTGAACTTTTAGTCATAATTTTCATTCTAGCATTCAATTCTGGCATGAATCTTGCATGCAAGGAATTGTTAAGATTTTAATTTAGAAGTAGAAAATATTTTTGAAGTAACTAAAATTGGGTATTAAGAAGCATTGAAGATGTAGTATTTTATAAATCAAATTGAATGAATATGCTTTTAAGTGCATCAACACTTAACGATTTCATGTTAGTGTTTAGCCATTTATTTTTAATGGGGTTCTAGTAAAGATAAAATTATCGCAAAAACTCCTTAAAAATAATTTGAAATTGTATCGTACATGCAAGGTTCATGACAGTGAGTGATGCTATTGTGATAGTTAAGATTGTTAAGAACCATCCTATAAAGACTAGCTTAAACCAATGGCAATTCTTTATAGACATAGATATTTTGTTTCATTTTTTGAATATTTGTAAAAATATTCAGATGATCAAATAAAAAATAGATACATTACTGGTCAGTGTTCTTTAAAAACTCATTGTTTTCACAAGTGCTAAAACTAACTTTTAGGGGTTAGAATACTATATAGATATTTATATTATCTAGGTATAAAAACTCTATTTGGTTCATAAGGTTTGTTGTATTTAAACATGGAATACATTATTGTTGCAATCTTTTTGGAGATAATAATTAAAGCCTCTTTTTTGCTTTTCCCTGCGGATACTTTATCTCTAAATAGTTTTCTGAGTTGATCATTGTGTCGTACAGAAGCAACAGCTGCCATATATAAAGCGTGCTTGGCTATCGGAATACCTCTTTTGGCTAGCCTGCCTACAGACAAACTGTTGCCTGATTGATATTGAGTGGGATATAAACCAAGATAGCCGATAAAAGCTTTGGCTGAATCGAATCTTTTAATATCTCCACACTCACCAAGTATTGCAGATATAGTCTTATCCGCAATGCCTGGAATAGATTTTAGATTATCAATAGATGAATCTATATTATCTATCTTTCCATAGACTAAAAGTTCAATTTGATTTTCAATTTCAGTTTTTTCTTGACAAAGTAACTCTAATATCCTAATATTAGTCCTAATCATTAAAGCTCTAGCTTCATGAGCACGACCAGCGTAGATGGAAGATTTGGAAAGTTCTATTAAATACTTAGCCTTTTCATCGTTGAAGTTGTTACCTTTGGTATGTCTAAATATCCGAGTCAGCTTCTTTGGCGTAGCTTTTAGAAGATCCGTTGCTGTCGGATAAGCTTTAATGATGCCTAAGGCTGTTTTACTCAATATATTTGGAAAAACTTTAGTAATCTCAGGATTAACAGTCGCCATCACAGTTGAGATTTCTCGCTTGATGGTTTTAATCTTATCCATCAAAGAACTTTTTAATCTTCCCAGTACTTTCAGAGATTGGTAGTCATCATTAGAGATATAGCTCTCTTTGTATTTGTTTGTTGATAATAACTCAGCGATAACATAAGCATCTATAGAATCATTCTTGATCTTTTTCATAGTGCTAAAGTCTCTATATTTAGCTGTTTGATATGAATTAAGAAGAATTACTTTGTAATCAGCATCAGTAATATACTCATAGAGATTCTCACTAAATGCTCCCGTTGATTCTACTCCAATGATAAAGTCATCATTGTTGAGTGACAACTCAGCAAGTTTTACAACTAACTCTCTTAAACCTAAAATATCTGAATAAATCCAGAACGGCTTTACAGCCAATTCTTTGTCTTTATCCAAGACACAAACATAATGTTTTTCTTTGGCAACATCAATTCCAACATAATACATAATAAACCCCTTGTGTAGTTAGTTTAAGATCTCATAGCTTCGTATTATAAAAGGTAGAAATTATCAATTTCTCCTTAGCATCCTATGGATGATTTTTTAAACTAACACAAGACGTTTTTTGTGCTGGTACATAAGTCAAAAAGGAAAAAACTTGTTTCCTGTTAGCTTTTGTGAAAACTATGAGTCTTTAATGAACTCAACCATTTTATAACATTTGGTTGGTTAATGTATTATACGAAGGAGTGATTATGGAATACAAAAAAATGTTTTTTCCAATAGGCGGAGGAGATGAGTTAGAAGAAAGGTTGTATGGAGCGTGTCTTGTTGCAAAATATTTTCACGCGCATATTGAGTTTTTAAAAAGTGGTTATTGTTCCAATATTGAACTGTATAATAGCCTTGATTTACCAAAGCAAATGACTTACGAGATTGACAATTTATTTGATGCAAAATACAAAGATGAAAATATAAAATATAAAACACTATTACAAAAAGTAGCACAAAAAGTAGGTATAAAGTTTGAGGATGTGCCAAGTGATAGACAAGGAGTTTCTTTAAAAATAAGAAAAGGATATCGCAGTATATTGGTTGAAGAAGAATCAAAGTTTTGTGATCTTGTAATAGCAGCAGCTCCTCCATCAGGAAATGCAACATCAACGTTTGAGACAGCCGTGATGAAAAGTGGTAAACCAGTAATTATGATACCCAGAATTATGAAAAATTTTTCTGCTAAGTCAGTTATCATTGGTTGGAACAATTCTATTGAAGCGGCAAGAACATTAACTGCTTCTATGGAAATTTTGAAAGATGCGGAGAGAGTGCATGTTATTTCTTCTAAGGAATACATGAAAGATGAAGGAACAATGGAAAATTTGATGTCATATTTGGCGCTGCATAAAATTGATGCAACCTTTGAAGTGGTAGAAATAACACAGATTCCAGGAGAAGCTTTACTCAATAACGCATTAGATGGTAATTTCGATTTAATTGTTGCTGGAGCATATAGTTATAAGGGTCTCAAAGAGTTAATGTTTGGCGGCACTACAAAACACTTGCTAAAATATTCTACCATTCCAGTGTTTATGTCTTATTAGTTTTTTGCTACAATAATGCTATGAAAATATTATTGATTGAAGATAATAAAACTTTAGCAAATGGCTTAAAAAAAAAGTTAAAAGAGGTTGGTTTTGTTATCGATCTCTTTTACAATGGAGAAGATGGGCTTTATGCATTGGAAGTAGCAACTTATGATTTACTTATCCTAGATTTAGGATTACCTGACATTGATGGTCTAGAAATTGTAAAAAAACTTAGAGAATTATACAGTGATTTACCTATCCTTATCATATCGGCAAGAGATAAGTTAGACCAAAGGATTTATGGTTTAGATGTCGGTGCGGATGATTATTTGTGTAAACCTTTTGAACTTGATGAAGTGATTGCTAGAGCCAACGCTCTTTTAAGACGCAACAAAGGGTATGTAGCAAATAAAATAATATATAATGATTTAGAATTTGATACAAAAAGTTGTAGTGTCACAAAAAATTCCGAACCCATTGAACTTTCTAAGAGGGAATTAAAAATTCTTGAGTATCTTTTACAAAATTTAAATATTATTTTGAGTAAAGAAAATATAGTTGATCATATTACCTCTGTAGACGACGAATTTAATCCAACAGCAGTGGAAACGTATATCTCGAGATTGAGAAAAAAATTAGACACATCTTTGAATCTAAAAACGGTGAGAGGGTTAGGGTATATCTTAAGTAAATGATGCAAAAAAATCACCTATCAATTCACTTTTCTCTTATCAAAATGCTTATTATTCCCCTAGGGCTATTTCTTTGTATCGTGACAATCTATTTGTATTATCTGCTGGATTCAAAAGTCAATAAATTTTTCGACAATCGTCTTCTTGCCACTGCTTATAGTATAGAAGATAGTATTGGTATTGTTGAGGATAACCTAGTAATTGATTTGCAAAATTTTTCTCTTGATTTTTTATCCTCGAGTGATGAAGGAACTATGTACTACTCTGTGGTCGACGAAGGAGATAACTTACTCGTTGGATATCCCCATATTTTTGAAAAATACAAGTTAAAAAATAAAAATAAAATATTTTATGATTTAAACTATGAGAATCAAAGATTAAGAGCATTTTCATACATTGTTAAAGTCAATAATGCAGGCAAAATGCATAAAGCATATATCAGTGTAGCAGAGAATATGCAGGAGAGGAAAAACAATATTAATGAGTTACTGGGACTGTTGATTATGATTATGTCAATCGTTGTCATTATAACTATTAGTACTACCTTGATAGCTGTAAAAAAAGGGTTGTCTCCCCTAAGAAATTTACAAAAAATTATACGTAAACGTGATAATAGGGCTTTAGAACCAATAGAGTTTGAAGCACCAAAAGAGCTTGAGGATATTGTAAACAGTATCAATATTTTACTAAAAAGAAGTAGAGATAGTATTGAATATATTGAAAAATTTAACTCCGATGTTTCTCATCAGCTAAGAACTCCCCTCGCAGAGTTAAAGATGAAATTATCGTTGATTTATGAGCCGAATGATAAAAATTATAAAGAATTAGATCAACTTGTCAATGACATGGCCCATATCACAGAGCAGCTTTTGCTGTATGCAAAAACCAACCCAGATACTACAAGTTTGATCCATTTACAAACTATAGATCTCAATAAATTTTGTAAAGATTATAGTATGAAAATCGCTCCCAAAGTGTATGCTAAAGGGTTTGAATATGCTTTTGATAATATAGAAGAAAAATTTTTTATTGATGCGGATACAATTTTGTTAGAGAGTATGTTGGACAATATAGTTTCTAACGCTTTGAGATATGCAGTTGATGAAAATGGTACTCCAATTGGAGCAATAACCCTTAGTCTAGAACGGCAAAACAATACTATATGGCTTAATATAAAAGATGAAGGGTATGGTTTAGATAAAAAACATTTAAGGAAAATTTTTAAACGGTTTTATAGGGTGGATACTGAAAAGAATGGGTCTGGATTAGGGCTTAGTATCGTGAGGCAAATTGCGCTTTTACACAAAGCAAAAGTGCTTGCCTCTAACAATCAAGGTTTGAAAATATCAGTTATATTTCATATTCCTAAACATTAATCATTTAAAAGATAATTATATTTTTTAAAGAGTGTAAAGGAATTATTTAAAAGTTCATTTGATTTTTTGGGAGCAAGCCAAATATATCCAATACCATTATTTTTCAATATATTTTGAGCTCTTTTTTTTGCAAGAATTTTTTTAAAAATATCTGTAAGAATTTTATATCTACCGGGGTAGTCAGTCTTAAATTTCCTTGACACTCCAAATCCTCTCATTGAACCTGTTATAATTGGAAGTGTGACGTGCTGTGAAGATAAGGCTTCATTTAGTGTTGGTGCATCCCATCGTTTGGCTCTTGTAGATTTAGAAACTGCCAAAGGTTTCATAAATTCTCTGACATATTTACTGCCTTGGGCTGATATGACAATAAAATCAACTTTTTTGTTTATCAAGGCAGCCCTTGCTTCTTTTCCGCCATTATAAAATTTTATTTTGACATGACTTTTTTGAATGGATAATTCTTTAAGCAGTAATTTAAATAATAAATGTCCACTAGAACGATACATGAGAGCTACAGTGAGTGTAGATGAATTCTTCTTCAAATGATTAAGTAAATCAGCGAGCGTGTTAAATGAAGAGTCTTTATGGACTGCTATAAAATCATAATCAAACCATTGCATATTGAGAATTTCAAAATCATTAATGGTGTAAGAGGACTTTCCGCTTAATATAGTATTGGTTAAGTAAGGTGAAAAGGTAGAGGAAAAAAGGAAATATCCATCTTGAATTTGATTTAAAAAATAGCTTGTTCCCAGTAGTGTTCCCTCTCCTGGAATATTTTTAATTCCAACAGGTTGGGTTAACTCTTCTTTTAAAAGTTTTGTCATGATTCTTGTCATTCTATCGGTACTTCCACCCTTGCCAAATGGTACTATAATTTCCAGAGGTTGATTGGGATAATCATCAGCTTGGCTGCCTTGTGGACATAAAAGTATCACAGCAAATAAAATAGAAATATATAATTTTTTAAACATTTACTCTCTTTTTGTATATTTTGTAACACCTAATCTTAGCATTTTTATTTATGAAACAAAAGAAATATTTTGCAAGGTTGTTGACAGCTTTCAATGTTAGTATCCAAATCAAGACAAAATATCAAAGAGGTTGAGATGAAAAAAATTCCTTGTTGTATCGTAAGAGGCGGGACGTCTAAAGGGATATTCTTTAATGGATGTGACTTACCAGTAGATAAAAGTCACTTGGATAATTTTCTTTTAGATGTTATGGGAAGTCCGGATGCAAAGCAAATTGATGGATTAGGTGGAGCAAATTCTCTTACGTCAAAAGTAGCCATTGTTTCAAAATCAAAAATGGATGGAGTTGACGTAGATTACACCTTTGCCCAAGTGAGCATCACCGATCAAAAAGTGGATGTAAAAGGCAATTGTGGAAATATATCTTCGGCTGTTGGACTATTTGCAATTAATCAGGGGTTGGTAAGTGTAGAAGATGGTAATGTAACTGTTAGTATTTACAATACCAATACTAAGAAAGTTATTTATTCTAGTATGTTAGTCAAAGATGGAACTGTTGTTGAAGAAGGTGATGTTCAAATATCTGGAGTTCCAGGAAAAGCAGCTGCTGTGAACGTTAGTTTTTCTAACCCACAAGGCGCCGTGACAGGAAAGCTTTTACCAACAGGAAATGCTACTGATCACATAGAAACAAGCTTTGGTTCCTTTGATATTTCAATTATTGATGCGGCCAATCCACTAGTGTACATGAGGGCAGAAGATTTAGAACTTACGGGGCTAGAACTTCCTCAACAATTTGATGAGATATTGCTTGGTAAAATTGAAGAAGTGCGTTCAATCGCTGCACAAATGTGTGGATTTTCAACCAAAGAGAATGCTACAAAAGAATCACCTGCTGTTCCAAAAGCAACAATCATATCAAGTCCAAAGGACTATGTCGATAGTAATGGCGTGCAACATAGTAAAAATGATTATGATATTTCAGTGAGAATGATGTCAATGCAAAAACCGCATAATGCTTTAGCAATTACAGGGGCTGTTTGTACGGCAGTGGCTTCTAGGGTTGAAGGTTCACTTGTCAATGCAATTGTGAAAAATACAAATACAAATATTTTAATTGCTCATCCAGGAGGAGTTATGAGTAGTTCATATACCGAAAAAGATGATGTGGTATTGGTAAGTGTTGTAAGAACTGCGCGGATGATTATGTCAGGTTTTGTGTTTACAAAAAAAGAATATTAAATAAAACAATAAAACAAATTAAAAGGAGTTATTATGAAGAAGTATTTTAGTGTTGCACTAGCGGGAATGCTAGCGCTTTTATTCGTTGGCTGTGGAGACAAGCCATCTGGAAGTGCTACAGCGGAAAAAGAAGTTTATCCACAAAGACCAATTGAGTTGGTTATACCATTTGGGGAAGGTGGCGCTAGTGATATTTTTGCTAGAAAATTTTCTGAATTTATGAGTAAAAAGTTGCCACAACCAGTCCAACCAATCAATAAAAAAGGTAGTGGTGGGCTTAAAGGTTTGATATACGCTGCTTCACAAAATAATGATGGATATACTGTGTTAGAAATTACACCATCACATGTTATTGCAGATGTTATGGACAAAAGTCCTGAAGTTAAATTATTAAGAGATTTTGAACCTTTAACTAGAATTCAGTCTGATATCTATATCTTAGGTGTTCCTAAAAACTCAAAATTCAATAGTTTTACAGAACTAGTAGAATACGGGAAAACAAATATTGTGACATTTGCAGGAATTAGCCCTGGTGGATTAGATGATATGACGTTGACAGCTTTGGCAGATGCTACTGGTATAAAAATTAGATTTATTCCTTACAAGTCTGGTTCTGAAGTAAAAGCAGCTGTTCTTGGTGGAGAAGTTGATATTTACTTAGATAAAGTAATATCAGCGATAAACTATATAAAAGATGGTTCAATTAAACCAATACTTGTGCTTAATGATAAAAGAATTGTACAAATCGATGAATTTAAAGAAGTGCCTTCAAGTGTTGAGCTTGGTTATGATGTTACGATAGGCTCTTGGAGAGGATTTGTGATAAAAAAAGGTGTACCTGAAGATATCAAAGTAAAACTCATTAAAACGATGAATGAAGTGTATAACTCAAAAGAGTATCAAGACTTTGCAGCGCTAAATCTTGTAAATATACGTGAAGGTTTCCTTGATGCTGAAGCTTTTAAAGCTGACTTAAACAAACAATATAAAATATTTGATGCAATTGCTAAAAAAGTAGGTTTAAAATAAAAGGTTGTCTTTTGACAACCCATTTTAATATAAAGGAAAGAATATGGGAGAAATAATATTTCATCTATTTATTGCATGTGGCTTAGGTGCCTTCTATGTTGAATCTACAAATATAAATACAACGAGAGTGGTAGATATTATTGGTGCTGCAGGATTTCCTAAAGCAATCATTTTATTGGCATTAGCTTTGACACTTATATCTTTATATATAACGTTTAAAAAATATATGAAAAATTCTATGGAAGATTCAAAACAGTTAGAAGGAGAAATTAATATTCAGTTTATTGGTATGTTAATTTCTGTTGTATTGTTTATTTTAAGCACAAGCTTTATAGGTTTTATTTTGGCTGCCATATTGTTGATGGTAGGAATTATGTTTATATTAGGACAAAAAAGTATAAAGAAGGTAGCACTGATTGCAGTTATTACCTCTCTGTTATTTACCGTAGTATTTGGTAGATTGCTTCACGTTCCGTTACCAAGAGGAATTAGTCTCATAAAAGAGCTAAGTTTCTTAATTTATTAGGAGTATAGTATGATGGATATATCTTTATTCCTTCAAGCAGTTGATCTTGTTTTTACACCCTTTAATCTGTCAATGATTATAGGTGGGATGTTGCTTGGAGTATTTTTTGGGGCACTTCCAGGAATTAGCTCATCAATGGGTATCGTTTTGATGATTCCATTTACTTATTATATGGGCATTATGCCATCAGTTATTCTTTTGGTTGCCTTATATGCAGGTTCTGCCTATGGTGGGTCAATTACAGCTATTATGTTTAATACACCAGGTACCCCGGAGGCAGTTGCTACAACATTTGATGGTTATCCAATGGCTAAAAAAGGTGAGGCTGGTAAAGCACTAGGGTTGGCTATGACTGCCTCTGCTGCAGGTAGTATTTTTTCTATTTTAGTGATGCTATTGCTCTCTCCTACTCTTTCAGAAATTGCTTTGCAAATACAAAGTGCTGAGTATTTTGCTCTGACTCTTTTAGGGATTGCATGTATCTCTTCAGTAGGTTCTAAAAATCTCATTAAAGCACTTATTACCGGATGTATTGGGATTTTAATTGCGATGATTGGTTTGGATCCCATGAGTGGAGTCTCTAGGCTGACGTTTCATAATATAGATTTATTAGGTGGCGTAGAATTTATTCCTGTTATGATTGGTGCTTTTGCCATGGCTGAGGTATTAAAGCAAATTGCAGATAGAAAAATATCAGAAGGTTTTGATACAAGTAATAAAATTTCGCTAGAGTCAATTAAATTTAAAGAATTTATGCTGTACAAATGGACTGTTCTAAAATCATCTATTATTGGTACAGTAATAGGAATTTTACCAGGGACCGGTGGGTCTATAGCTTCTATTGTATCTTATGGTGAAGCAGTTCGTGCAAGTGATCATAAAGAAGAATTTGGCTCTGGCAAAGCAGAAGGGGTTATCGCCCCAGAAGCGGCAAATAACGCTGCAGCTGGGGGTGCTATGATACCTACTCTTGTTCTTGGAATTCCTGGATCTCCTACGACTGCTATCATTTTAGCAGCATTGGTCTTACAAGGATTACAACCTGGACCACAACTTATGAGGGAACAGCCTTTAATGCTTTATGCAATTTTCTTGTCAATGCTGATTGCTTCTATTGTTGTTTTCGTTGGTGGCAGAGTTGCTGTAAAAGCATTTGCTGCAGTTTTAAAATTGCCATACAGTATCTTGGCATCTATCATTGTTATGTTCTCTATCATAGGTTCATACGCAATCGGAAACGACATGTATCAAGTGTGGGTAATGCTAGGGTTTGGAATATTTGGATTTTTTATGAAACAGTATGATTTTTCACCTGCTACACTAATCTTAGGGTTAGTTTTAGGAAAAATGATGGAAGAAAACTTTAGACGACAGTTAATGTTAACTGATGGTGATTATAGCTCATTTATTACAAGACCTATATCATTTGTTATTTTGTGCTTTGTTGCACTAGTCTTATTTTATCCTGCAATTGCTAAAATTTTTAAGAAGAAATCAAAAACTCTCTCTTAATTGAGGTTATTATGAGATAATATTTTACATATTATCTCACTTTATCTCCAACTATAAGGGTCTGAATAGTGAGACATGAATTTAGCGAATCATACTTTGAGTGTTTTCAGAAGAATGAGACATGCTTGTGGGTCTATAAATCCCTCGATATTTTTCAGGACTACATGTAGAGTCTCTAAAAATACTGTATCTATCACAAAAAACCTTTTCTAAACTCTTACCAAAGTTTTATGATAATTTATGTAAACTTTCGCAAAATAATATTTAAGATACACTATGACAAAAGAGTATACGCATTATAAAGAAGTAGATAAAGAACAATTACAAGAAGAGATTGATGCGATAAAACAGACAATAGGATACCCTACTTGGGAGGATTTTCAACACTTGCTTAAACTAGAGCGCTGGGGTAGAGTGTCGACATTTTTAGGATTTTTTATTATCGCAACGGTTAGTTTTTTAGAGACAACAAGTTATGCCCTATATTCGTTTTTATTTTGGTTGATTGCCGTCGCGGCAGCTGGGTTTGTTAGCCTTGGAAATGTTGGAAGATGGGCAAGTGTGATACATCCGATTTTACATGGAGCCTATGATAAAGTTCCAAATATTCCCTATCGCTATACTAAAGCCGGATATGCTCAAGGATGGAGACGCTATATAGATTGGATAAAACCTGATGCGTGGGCATTTGAGCATAACATCATGCACCATTACCATTTAGGGGAAGATGATGATCCTGATAATGTTGAGTGAAATTTAAAATGGTTGCATGATACGAACATGCCAATGATTTTTAAGTATGTGATTGTTTATGCCTTTGCTACAACGTGGAAACTCACTTATTATGCTCCAAATACATTAAGGATTTTAGGAAATAAAGAGAAGAGAAAATTAAAATTACCAGAAAATAAAAATTTTGAATTAACTCCATTTACCAAAAACGGTTTACTTCTGTGGAAAGATTATATCTTGCCTTATGGACTTTTCCAATTTGTACTTTTGCCACTTCTTTTCTTACCATTGGGTGTAACAGCGATGTTTAATGCATTTATCATCATCATTGCAGAAACTTTTGCAAATTTACACTCTTTTTTAGTGATTGTTCCCAATCATTCTGCAGAGGATATTTATCAGTTTAGTACACCACACAAAACTCAATGTGAATACTACCTAAGGCAAATCATGGGAAGCGTAAATTACAATACAGGTTCAGACTTGATTGATTTTTCACATGGATTCTTGAACTATCAGGTAGAACATCATATTTTCCCCAATATGCAACATAGTTTGTATCAAAAAAGTCAACCAATCATAAAAAATATCTGTAAAAATCATAACTTGGAGTATAGACAAGATAGCGTTTTTAAACGGTTGTTGATGAGTGTTGAATTGATGGTGGGAAAAGCAAAGCTTCTTAGTATCGAAGGTGCATAAAAGGTAAGACTGTTTACTTATTTACTGTAAAATAACGCAGAAATTATAAGGGGCACATGTGGTTAAGTCTTTACAAACTTTACAAGAATTTATATCAAAAGAGGCGTGGAGTGGAATTTTACTCTTCGCGGCCACACTGTTGGCAGTAATATTTGCCAATTCTTCACTTTCTCAAAGTTATTATGATTTGTGGCATATGGCTCTTGGACTATCTTTGGGTGATATTACTATTTCTATGAGTTTAATGTCTTGGATTAATGACGGCTTGATGGCACTTTTTTTCTTGATGGTTGGTCTTGAAATTAAAAGAGAAATGCTTATAGGCGAACTCTCTTCAGTCTCAAAAGCTTCTTTTCCAATCGTTGCAGCCATTGGTGGTATGCTCATTCCTGCTTTGATTTATGTAGCGTTAAATCCCAATAACCCTATAGGATTTGGAATACCAATGGCAACGGATATCGCGTTTGCTTTGGGTATTTTGATGCTTTTGGGGAAGAAGGTAAATCCTGCTTTAAAACTTTTTCTAGTAGCCCTCGCCGTTGTAGATGATTTGGGTGCAGTGTTGGTTGTGGCGACTGTTTATACGAGTGAAATACATGCCCAATATTTCATACAAGTAGCAATAATTTACGCCCTTATTTGGGCTTTAAATAAAAAAGGTGTGAAGCAATTATGGCCTTATCTGATTTTGGGAATTGGGCTTTGGATTTATATTCATAGTATCGGTATTCACGCAACTATCGCCGGTGTTTTATTGGCTTTTGCAATCCCTATTAAATCAAAAATTGATGAAAAAGAATTTATAGATAATGGAAGGGCTGCTATTGATGAGTTTGAAAATAAGATAGACGATATACGCATTTTAAATCATGACCAAATTGACGCGCTAGAGTGTATTTCTTACAGTTATGATAAGGTGCAAAATCCTCTTGTAAAGTTGGAACATCAACTCCATGGCTTTAGTGCATTTTTCATTATGCCGCTATTTGCCTTTTCAAATGCAGGAGTTATCATAGATTTTAGTTCTATATCTGACAACTTGATGGTCGTTTTAGGAGTTGTTTTTGGATTAATTATCGGTAAACCTTTGGGAATAGTAGGCTTTACTTATGTCGCAAGCAAATTTCACATTATTAAAAAACCAGAGAATTTATCGTGGGAGGAAATCATTGCAGTTGGGTTTTTAGGGGGCATTGGTTTTACTATGTCAATTTTTATTACTAATTTAGCATTCACAGATGAGAGCATAATTTCTGCCATTAAATTGGGTGTCTTTGCCGCATCATTTATAGCGGCTATCATCGGAGTGTTGTTAATCAATAAAGCGCATAGAGGTAAAAGTGCCCATTAACGGGCACGTTTATTTAAAACTTATATGTCATTGTTCAAAGTTTTGATTAATCTAAAAATTTGTTCACTCTTTTTTTGGATAAGCTTTAGTGTATTGCCTTTATTCATCGCCTCTTTTAGACTTATCGGTGAATTTATAATAGAAAACACAGAAGTTATTCCAATTTCGTGTATATTAAGGACTGATTCATCACAGTTTCCTGTTAGTGCAATACAAATAACTCCTTCTTTTTTACAAATAGTGCCTATTCCATCTAGCACTTTTCCCATTGTAGATTGTTTATCTATTTTACCCTCACCAGTGATAACAAAATGAGAACCTTTGATTTTATCTTCGAATTTGACTTGTTCTAAAATTATCTTTATACCGGATTTTAGCTCAGAATTTAAAAATGCTAAAAAACCAAAACCAAGTCCACCAGCCGCTCCAGCGCCTGGCTGTAAAGATAATTTTTTATCAGTATCTTTTTCAACAAGTGCTGCAAAAGCTTTTAATTGTTTATCTAGATACTCTATCATAAGGGCATCAGCACCTTTTTGCCCTCCGTATATATAAGCGGCACCATTTTCACCGAAAAGTGGATTATTTACATCACATGCTATTTTAAATTCACATTCATCGAGTTCTTTTAAAACTTCTGTTTTATCTATAGTGACTATTCTGTCCAAATATTTGGCAAACGTTATTTCTTGATTTGAACTATTTAGAAACCTAAATCCCAAACTTCTAAGCATCCCCAACCCTGCATCATTTGTCGCACTTCCGCCAATGCCAATTATAAATTTTCTACAACCATGTTTTATAGCATCTTTTACAAGATCTCCCGTTCCATAAGTACTGGTAATTCTGGGGTCTCTCTTGCTCTCTGGAACCAGTGTTAAGCCACTGGCACTAGCCATCTCTATCACTGCTGTTTTATCTTCTAAAATTACATATTCTGCTTGGATATCATAACCGAGAGGGTCTTTACATGTAGTGCCGATTATTTTAGCGCCATCTGTTGAAGATAGTGCTTCAATAGTACCTTCACCACCATCAGCTATTGGGCAAATTATAATTTTACTTTCTTTATATACTTGCCTAATACCTTTTTGTATATGAAGTGCTAGTTCATTAGAACTAGCACTTCCTTTAAACGAATCAATTGCAATGACAATTTTCATATTAAAGTAAAATTCCTGCTAAGGCCAGAACAACACCGATTGTTACTAACCCTTGTATTAATGTTGCAGTTGTATATGATTTATATGCTGTTGCAACATCCATTTGACTGAACCTTGATACAACCCAAAAGAAACTATCATTTGCATGACTTACTGTCATTGCACCAGCTCCGATTGCCATTACTGTAAGTACTTTACCTATCTCACTATCTAGTCCAAGACTTGCAAGTAGTGGGAACATGATAGTTGACGTTACAACTAAAGCTGTTGTGGAAGAACCTTGTGCAGATTTCAGAGCCGCGGCTATTATAAATGGCACAAGTATACCAAGGTTTAGTGTCTGTAGCGTATCTCCTAAATATTCACCAATACCACTTGCTTTGAGTACAGCACCAAGTGCTCCACCTGCCCCAGTGATAATCAGAATTTCTCCAGCATTTTTGATACCTTCTCCCACCCAACCAGATAATGTTTCTTCATCAAATTTTGGTAAAAGTAATCCTGCAAAAAGAACACCAATAAAAAGAGCGTTTGTAGGATTTCCCAAAAATATAAATAGTTTGTAAAGCCCAGTTTCACTTGCGTCACTAAATACAAGTTTTACAATACTTGCCGCTGCCATTAGTAAAATTGGTATAAAAATTGGTGCAAATGATTTGAATCCACTTGGAAGTTCACCATATTTTTCTATAACTTCAGTATCTTGTTCTAGATCAACAAGTGTATCCTCTCCACTTTTATACATCTTGCCTGCTCTCAGTGCCCAAAAATATCCCGCTAGCATTGTGATGGTAGAAATTCCTAAACCAAAAATGATAACAAGACCAAGATTGTCTACCATTAAGTTACCAGCAGCCGCGATTGGGCCAGGAGTTGGAGGTACAAGAGTATGAGTAGCAAAAAGTCCGGTTGCAAGAGCAACACTCATCGCAACGCCAGAAACTTTTAATTCTTTAACCATAGATCGCTTTAACGCATTTAAAATTACAAATCCACTATCACAAAAAACCGGAATTGATACAATATAACCAATGACAGACATTGCTAATACTGGGCGTTTTTTCCCAACTATTTTTAAAACAATATTTGCCATTTTAATAGCTGCTCCACTTTTTTCAAGTATCACACCTATGATAGTTCCTAAAACTATCACTATACCAATATATGCAAGAATTCCTCCGAACCCTTTTGTAATTGTTTTTGCTATATCTGCATGCCCCATCCCCACACTCATCGCAATACCATACGCTGCAATTAGCAATGCAATAAACGGATGTAGCTTCCACTTACTCGTTGCAAGAACAATAAACCCGATAGCTACTAATAGAATTAGTACCAACATTCTTTCTCCTTCAGATTATTTTTTTATTAATAATAAAAAGAGTAAATTTATTTTTATTAATAATTTGTTAAAAATTATATCATAAATAATAAATAAAAGTTTATAATTTTTAATTAAGTAAATTTTAATATTTATAATGCTCTGAACGATAAATTAAAAAATATAGAGATTTGTTTTTAGGATATTCAGATAAATCGTGGTAGGAAAAAGGTTAGAATTAGATGGTTGAAATTAGGAGAGCCAAAAGTACCGGCATAATGAGGTACTTTTGGTATAGTATTATTCTTTAATATATCCAAACACTCCACCCACTCTAGCAAACAAAAGTAAACTAGCGATATCTAAGGTGCGGTCGGCTATCTTTTCACTTTTCCTGAGAGACCCAAGTATTTTAGTAAATTTAGCAAAGTCTTCAATTTCTTTTGCATTAGAAAATATATTATCCTGAAGAAGTTCATATAGATCATCGGTTTTATGCTCAGCAATAAGAATTCTACTAAAAATTTCTTCTGTTTCATCGATGCAAGTGTTTTCAATCATTTCCACCATTCCCTCGACACATTCTACCGTAGCTCTTTGTAGTGGTATGGCGTAGCCTTCTATGATTTCTAAATCTATGGCAGTGCAATACACAGCAAAACCTTTAATAAGACTTCTTGTATTTGAAGATGCCCTTAAGAGTTCATTCGTTATTTTGAAAAATGAAACAATCTCACGAAGATCGCTAGCCTCTGGTGAATAAAGAGCTAACATTCTGACGATAGCTTTGTCAATTTCTGTTGTTTTTTGAGTCATATTTTTTACATGTTCTTTTGCAGTTTCCAATAACTCTTGGTCATGCTTTTCAAGAGCATTTAATACCACTCTATTCGCTTCTAAAATATTTCTTGCAATAGTAGATATTTTATCGTTTACTATTTCTAACTCGTTAGCATATGTTGGTAACATTATCCAAATCTCCCTGTGATATAATCTTCTGTTTGTTTTACTTGTGGATTTAAAAAAATTGTTTCGGTTTTGTTGTACTCAATTAAATCACCAATGTACATAAATGCTGTATAGTCACTAATTCTACTTGCTTGTTGCATGTTGTGTGTCACAATAGCGATAGTGATGTCTTTTTTAAGCTCAACAATAAGCTCTTCAATTGCTCCGGTAGAGATAGGATCAAGTGCAGAAGTTGGCTCATCAAAAAGTAAAAGTTCAGGTTTTACGGCGACCGCTCTTGCTATGCACAAACGTTGCTGCTGTCCACCACTGAGACCCATAGCACTTTTGTTGAGACGGTCGCTTACTTCACCCCAAAGGGCACTGCCTTTGATTGACGCTTCAACTCTATCGGCGAGTTCTGTTTTATTTTTTATTCCACTTATTTTGAGTCCATAGGCGACATTGTCAAAGATACTCATAGGAAATGGCGTTGGTTTTTGAAAAATCATACCAACCTTTTGACGCAATTCTATAAATTCATTCTCTTTTTTAATATCTAAGATATTCTCCATCTCGTTGGTCTCTTGATTCAAAAGCATGAGTCTTCCATCATATTTATTGTCAGGATATAGGTCATGCATACGGTTTAACGATCGCAGTAACGTAGATTTTCCGCAACCACTTGGACCTATCAGTGCAGTTATCTTGTCTTTTTGAATAGGTAAATTTATATTGTTTAGTGATGTTGTATCATTGGAGGCATAGGTAAAACTAAAATCCTCTATACTCATAATTGGCATCGGTATTATCCTTTGTGTCTTGTTATGTATCTGCCTATAAGGTTTATCACTAAAACCAATGCGGTCAGTACAAATGAAGCTGCCCAAGCCAAATCTCGGCTTGCTTGAACTGGGTCATTTGCTAAAGCATAGATGCTCACCGTCAGGGATGGAAAAGCTTCTGTTAAATCTAGTGAAAAATAATTACTTGTTTCACTCGTAAACAAGAGTGGTGCTGTCTCACCGATAATTCTCGCAAAAGAGAGAAGTAATCCCGTCATGATACCGACTTTTGCAGCTTTGATAATAATGTCTAAAATAACTCTATACTTACTGGCACCCAAGGCAATTCCGGCTTCTCTAAGTTCTCTTGGCACGAGTGAGAGCATATTGTCAGTCGTATTGATAACAATAGGTATCATCATAATCGCAAGTGCAATGGAACCGGCAAAGCCACTTGAGCCTCCACTAGGGATGACAACAACAGCATAGACAAAGGCACCAATGACGATAGAAGGTGCGCTCATCATAATATCACTCAAATCTCGAATCAACGTCGTAAATTTGCCACGGCCGTATTCTTGTAGGTAAATTCCAGCAAGCATCCCAATAGGGATACCAATGAGAGAAGCAATTCCTGCCATGACAAATTGACCTACGATAAGATTTCGTAGACCTCCGTTTATCAGGTCATTTATAAAAAGTGCAAAATGCAATGATGAAATACCTTTTACAAAAAGAGTAATAAGTATCCATGCAAGAAAGGCCAAACCAATCAGGGCAGAAAGCGTTGAGAGTATTAAAACAATTTTATTGATAAGAAGTCTCATTAGTTAGCCTTTCTTAAAAAATAAAATTTTGCTATAGAAATAACTGCAAAACTGATGATAAAAAGTAACAATGCCAAATAAAACAGTGATGATTCAGCAAGCCCACTGGCTTCCCCAAAGTTATTTGCAAGTGCAACAGGGATTGATACTGTTGGAGAATTGATGGCTCTTGGAAGGTCAAATACTGAACCAATGAGGAAAGCAACGGCCATAGTCTCACCAAGAGCACGACCAAGAGCTAAAATAATAGAGCCAATAATACCTGTTTTTGAATAGGGAAAGATGATATCTTTGATGACTTCAAATTTTGTAGCTCCAAGAGCATAAGCCGATTCTTTTAACACATCAGGTGTCGTGTTCATGCTGTCTCTGGTAATCGCAGCCATAAATGGAAGTATCATAATACCCAAAACAAGGCCTGCGGTTAAAAGAGATACTTGGTATCCGCCAACAAAGCTTTGAACGATAGGTGCAAAGTAAAAAAGACCCCACATACCAAAGATGATACTAGGGATTGCTGCCAAAAGTTCAATTGCAATTCCGACAATACTGGATATATTTTTAGGTGCAATTTCTGCCAAAAATACCGCAATTCCCATAGCAATCGGCAGGGCAAATACCATCGCAATTAAAGTTGAAAGTATGGTTCCTACGATAGGAATAAGCCCACCATAGATTGTTTTTGTTAGTGGGTCGCCGTATTCATCAAGCATTTGAACGCCTGCAGGGTTTTGTGCTGTTTTAGAAAGAGTATTTAGAACAGGAACATCTTGATTCCATGTGGTGTCTACTATAAAATTAAAACCAAATTCGTCTATGGCTAATTTTGAATTATTAAACAAGACACTAAATATGCCAATGAGTAGAATTAAAACCAGTGTAGCACTTAGTAAAGATACATTTTTAAATATTTTTTCCATTTATATACCAATTATTTTAAAGAATTTTCTAAAATGCAAAAAATGCACTTTAGAAATTTTATTGTTATTATAAAGAAGTATTGATGTGAGTTAGTTTAAATAGATAGAATTTGCTACTTAGAGTCAATCTAAGTAGCAAATGTGAAGAGTTACATCACGCCTTTGTCAGACCAGTAAGCTCTAATTTTAGTTGTTAATGCAGAAGGTAATGGAACATAACCTAGATCACTTGCTAACTTACCACCATTTTTAAATGACCAGTCATAAAATGTTGTTACTTTTTTGTTCGTAGCAGATTTTTCAGATGGTAGTAAAATAAATGTAGCAGCAACTATTGGATAAGAAGCATCGCCCTGCGGGTCACCGATAATAGCATAAAAATCTTTCTTAGGATCTAAGCTAGCTTTTGCTGCACTTTCTTGAAATGCACTTAACTCTGGTTTAACAAATTTACCATTTTTATTCTCAACTATTGCCATAGCAAGTCCATTGTTTTTAGCATCAGCGTAATCTATATAACCAACAGAGTATGGAGTTTGCTTAATAAGAGCAGCTACACCTGAATTTGATTTTCCACCAATATGATGATCGCCAGGCCAGTTAACAGATTTTTTAGTACCAAAGTTTTTAGCCCAATCAGCAGAAACTTGACCTAAATAGTAAGTAAAGTTAAATGTTGTACCAGAACCATCAGCACGGTGAACAAAAGTCAATTTTTCATGTGGAAGTTTTACATCAGGATTAGCAGAAGTGATTGTTTTGTTGTCCCAATATTTAATATTTCCCAAAGCTATTTGGGCGATTGCAACACGGCTTAATTTTACTTCACTTATATTAGGAAGGTTATAACTTATAGCAATAGCACCAACAATAGCTGGGAATTGGTAAAGTTTGTATTTTGCTAATTCCTCAGGCGTTTGAGGAGCATCAGTTCCAGCAAAGTCAACTGTTCTTGCTTTTGCATCTTTGATACCTTTTGAACTACCTTTTTTAATATAATCAATTTGAATGCCAGTTTCATTATAATAAGCTTTTATCCAAGATTGATACACAGGATATGGGAAAGATGCTCCACTCCCTTTAAGATCTGCAGCCGAAACTGAACTTGTCAAGAGCATTGCCGCCAACGGTGCCAATAATACTAATTTTTTCATCAAATTTCCTTTTATTCCTTTTAAGATGCCGAATTATATAATGAAGTGGTTACAAAATGGTTACAAAGGTTTTGCACAATCTCTTTCCAGGTTGTATTTCTTGACATATGGTTATATTATTGTTACAGTATTAAACTACTTTCAGGAGGAAACTTTGATGATAAAAAAAATTATACTAGCGGTTGTTTCTCTATTACTTTGCGCAACTTTTTTAAATGCAGCCGAAGCTGGCAAGATTGTTGGTGGTGCAAACCACGATGTCCCTAGCTGGTTTAAATTAAGCTTTCTGGATATTACTGACGATGCACAAGAAGCGCAGAAAAACAACAAACATCTCATGATATTTATGGATTTAGACGGGTGTCCCTATTGTGCTCAAATGCTCAGTGAAAGCTTTTTCCCCAAAAATAAAACAAGCGATTTTATCAAAGCAAATTTTGATGTGATAAAGACGAGCATCACCGGATCAAAAGATGTCACTTGGGATGAGACTACAATTATGAGCGAAAAAGAGTTCGCGAAAAAGATGCAAGTTTATTCCACTCCTACAATTTTGTTTTTGGATGGAGATAAAAATGTAGTCGCAAGAGTAGATGGGTATCGCTCCAAAGAAAACTTTCTGAATATTTTAGAATATGTCAATGGAAAACACTATACAAAAATGGAACTTGACCAATTTCTAGAGAAAGTTAAAATCAAATAAATTGTTTTCACCTATCACAGACCTTTCTACTATTATATAGTTTTCATTTAAAAGAGAAAGCTTTTAAAAAAGGGTGTCACTATGGATTTGTCTAAATAAAGTTTTTTAAGCTTTATTTAGAACATGGTGATGTTTATACTTAATGTATGTGAACCCTCAAAAACTTCACCATCGTTGCAAAATGTCGGTCAATTCCTGTAAAACTATGATTTCCACCTTCTTCTAAAATAGTTTTTACATTAGGCAATGCCTCTAGTGCTTCTTGGTAGTTTAAGACTTCATCCCCTTTTTGAACTAACAACAAAAATTTTTCCTTATTCGGCTCTTCGATTTCGTAGTTGATAAGCATATCAATATGGGATTCATTCCACTCATAGGTGGAGTTGTCATAATAGTTTATGCCATGTCCAAGAGCTTGTTTTAGTGTATCAGGTGCATCAACTGCAGGATTAATCAGAACAGCTTTAATATCATACTTGTCGCTCAAATAAAGTGCATAATATCCACCTAATGATGAACCTATGAGGGTGACAGGTTCAATCTCTTGGTAAGACTCGATGAGTGCACTCAGTGTTGCAATTGCCAAATCAGGAATAGTGGGAAGAGAGGGAGCGATAAAGCGTACTTTATTTTCAAGACAATAGTGACGTAATGTTTTTGCTTTAGTGGCTAAACCGCTTGAGCCGAATCCGTGAATGTAAATGATCATGAAAAATACCTTTTTAATAAAGTTATACCGTAAAATGGTTAAAAAGAGAAGTCCAAGTTTTGAACTTCTCTCTTTTTTATCTTAATTCATTACGAACTATTCTTACAGCCTCAACCATATTTTTTAAACTAGGTTTTACTTCTTCCCATTTACGGGTTTTAAGACCACAATCTGGATTAATCCAAAGTTGCTCTTTTGGAAGTACTTGTAAGAGTAATTTTATCTGAGAGACTATTTCCTCTATGGTTGGAACTCTCGGAGAGTGGATGTCATAGACTCCTGGTCCTACCTCTTGTTTGTATCCCACTTCTGCAAAGATTTTCAGCAGTTCATTGCCGCTTCTAGCTGTTTCTATTGAAATCACATCGGCATCCATGGCTTCTATGGTTTTAATAATATCATTAAATTCACTATAGCACATGTGTGTATGTATTTGGGTCTCTTTACGTGCGCTAGAAACAGAGAGTTTAAAATCTCTCACTGCCCATCGCTCATACTCTTTTATCTTTATATCTCGAAGGGGATAACCCTCTTTGAATGCAGCTTCATCCACTTGTATGATCTTAATTCCTGCATTTTGTAAGTCATCAACTTCATCACAAATACCAAGCGCTATCTGTTTTGACACTTCGCTGAGTGGCATATCATCTCTGACAAATGACCAGTTCAAAATTGTCACAGGTCCTGTGAGCATACCTTTCATTATTTTTTTCGTTTTACTTTGTGCATAACGTATCCAGTTGACTGTCATAGGTTTGGGACGACTGACATCTCCATAGATAAAGGGCGGTTTAACACAACGACTTCCGTAACTTTGTACCCACCCATTTTGGCTGAATCCATATCCGTTTAACTGTTCGCCAAAGTATTCGACCATGTCGTTTCGCTCAGGTTCGCCATGTACTAAGATTTCAAGTCCACACTCTTCTTGAAATGTTATACACTCATCAATGTACTTTTTCATCTCATCTGTATAGCTTGCCTCGTCGATAAGGCCCTTTTTAAAATCACTTCTTACCCCTCTGATCTTCGGAGTTTGAGGAAATGAACCAATGGTTGTCGTCGCAAGCGGCTCGTATCTTAGCAGCTCTTTTTGTATTTTAATTCTCTGCTCATACGCGCCATCACGCACCACTTTAGTGATGTTTTTGATTCTATTTTGTACCTCTTTGTCATGAATCAGTGCTGAGGTTTTTCGAGAAAGATTTGCTACTTCATTTTCGCGTAAGGCATTTAATTCGTCTTTATTTAACGCCTCTTTCCCATCAAAAAACAGTTTAGAGATGAGTGCAATTTCATCTAATTTTTCAATACCGTAACTTAACCAACTTTTGACTTCTTTATTCATTTTACTCTCGTATTCTAGACTAAATGGCACATGCAAAAGGGAGCACGATGAAGAAACTAAAATGTTTTCTTTCTTTACATGTAAGTCAATTCTCTTAAGCAATGTAACTTTGTTTTTTATGTCACTTTTCCAGATATTTCTACCATCAACGATACCCGCTATAAGAACTTTATCAGATTCTGCGATCAGTTCAAGAGAATCAAAATTTTCACTTCCAGACAAAAAGTCAAGACCAAGTGCCCAAACAGGAGTGTTAACTAGGATTTTTGTCGCTTCACAAGAATGTTCAAAGTACGTAACAACAGCAATTCTAATCCGAGAAGAGACCAATGATAAAGCATCGTAAGTTGGTTTTATAAGGCTTAACGCCCTTGACTCTAAATCTTTTGCGAAAATTGGTTCATCAATTTGAACCACAATGTCATCGTCAAGTTTTGCAATCTCTTCTAGTAACTCTTTGTAAATTTTTATGATTTTAGAGTGTAATGCATAGACATCACCGCCATCAACTCTTTTGGAAAGTCCTAAAAACGTGATAGGTCCTATGATATTGATCTTAGTGTGTATCCCATGCTCTTTTGCTTCTCTATATTCGGCAATAATTTTTGTGGCGTTTAGTGTGTACTCATCTTTGCTTGAGAGTTCTGGAACCATATAATGGTAATTTGTATTAAACCACTTTGTCATCTCTGTGGCAACGGCATTTTTATTGCCTCTAGCCATCGCAAAATACAGCTCTTCATTTTTACACTCTTGAAATCTTTTTGGTATTGCACCCAGCGTTACAGCCATATCTAACATGGTGTCATACAATGAAAAGTCATTTGAACTGATGTAGTTTATGCCAGCATTTTTTTGATATTCCCAATGCTTTTTCTTAAGTTTTTCTGCCACAGCATGTAAGCTCGTCTCATCACTGTTTTGTGACCAAAAGCTCTCTAATTCTTTTTTGAGTTCTCTTTGTTCTCCAATCCTTGGAAATCCTATTACATAAGTTTTTGACATTATACTATCCTTTGTTTGTAGCCATTTCTGGCATAGTTTATTTTAATAATTTTTTGTGATGTGTTAAAGGGATAGTGCAAAAGGAGGATGGATACCGCTACGACGAAATGCAAAACATGCCGTATAATAGGGACATCTTGGAATGTAGTGATTGAGTAAAATCATTAACCTTGATTTTACGTCAAAAAAGAGGTTGCAATGACAGGGTTTTGATGTATTTGTTGACATTGCAATGACTCCTTTTCAGTTTGTTTTACGTGATTATATCATAATTTTTTTAAAGTAATTTTTCTATATCTGCTTCTATTTCTTCAGGTTTAGTCGAGGAACCATATCTTCCAACGACGTTGCCATTTTTATCTACTAAAAACTTTGTAAAATTCCATTTAATAGCCTCAGAACCTAAAAATCCCGGCTCTTTTTCTTTTAAAAATTTGTAGAGTGGATGGGCATTGTCACCATTGACATCAATTTTGCTAAACATATCGAACTTTACTCCATAGGTCAGTGAACAAAACGATTTTATCTCAGCCTCTGTTCCTGGTTCTTGTGACATGAATTGGTTACAAGGAAATCCTAAGACACTCAACCCTTTCTCTGCGTACTTAACATGTAAGGCTTCAAGTCCCTCGTATTGACCTGTAAAGCCACATTTGCTTGCTACATTGACGATGAGCATAACTCTGTTCTTATACTTATCCATTGTGATGGTTTGTCCATCGATAGTTTTCACTTCGATATCATAGATACTCATTGAAGCTCCCGTTAAACATTGTAAAGTAATTAGTAAAATAAAAAGTATTTTATGCATAATAACCTCCATAGTTATTATATCTGATATTTTGCTATGATTAGGATAATTATTCAGAAGGTGTACAAATGTTGTTTGACCCAATTAAAATTAGAAATTTAGAATTGAAAAATAGGGTCGTTATGGCTCCGATGTGCATGTACAATGCCGCTGATGATGGCATGGTTACTTCGATGCATCTTGAGCATTATGCCGCTCGTGCAGTGGGTGGTCTTGGACTTGTTCTCACGGAAGCGACAGCGGTATCTCCTGATGGAAGAATTAGTAATGGAGATTTAGGTATTTGGAACGATGCACAGAGTGAAGGCCTACGTCAGCTAGTTGAAAGAGTGCATTCGTATGATTGTAAGATTGGTATCCAAATTGCTCACGCCGGTAGAAAAAGTGAATCTGCCATAACACCATTAGCGCCAAGTGCTCTAAGATTTAGTGAGAGTTATACCCTTCCAAAAGCATTAACCATAAAAGAAATACAAGACGTTAAAAAAGAGTTTTTGGAAGCAGTGAAGAGGGCGGTAAAAGCTGGATTCGATGTGATTGAGTTGCATGGGGCACATGGCTATTTTATCCACCAAATGCTCTCACCCTTTAGCAATAAGAGAGACGATATGTATGGTGGAAGCTTCGAGAACCGAGTGCGCTTTTTATGTGAGCTTGTCAAAGAAACACGAACATTTTACAACGGCGTTCTTTTTGTACGACTCTCAGCCGTAGAATACCAAGAAGAGGCGTTTAGTCTTGAAGATACGATAGAGTTGGCCAAACTGTTAAAAGCTTTAGATGTGGATGTGATTGATGTCAGTGGCGGAGGAAATGCACCTATGGGTCCCTCTAAAATATTTCCAGGCTATCAAATTGAGTATGCCAAAGCCATTAAAGAAAAAGCGGGTATCAAAACAGCAGCCGTTGGCATCATCAACACCTATGAATTGGCAGAACAGACTTTAAAAAATGGTGAAGCAGATTTGATACTTTTAGGCAGAGAGCTTCTTCGAAATCCCTACTGGGCAGCCAATACGGCTAAACTTTATGAAAACAAAGATGTGATGCTCAAAAATTATGCCAGAGCATATCAGTAAGTGATAGTATGAGATTAGAAGAAACATTGATACATACACTCAAACAATTTTCAGGAATTTTAGTATTTCTCTCATTTTTATCTACGATTTTATTTTATTTTATCGGAAATGATTATTTGATTTACTCTGGATTGCTTGCGTGGGCTGCATTGGTGATGCTTTTTCCCTCGCTGAGAAATAAAAAATTGCTAAGTCTGTTTTTACTTTTGAGTGTGAGTGGTTTTGTGATATCGACCATATATGGCTTTGACATAGATTTTAAAAAAGTTTTCACAGCCAACCAATATTTGCTTACGCTGTTGGTAGGTGTTGGATTTTTGAGACTCATTACAAGCCCAAAACAAGAACATGTGACGCAGATTCCAAAGGGCAAAAATTCTTTTTTTAAAACGTATTTTGGCGTGCACCTTTTTGGTTCGGTGATTAACATGTCATCACTCATACTTGTCGGCGATAAATTGCACAAAAGAAAGCCTTTGTCTGATTCACAAATCGTTCTTCTAACACGTGCCTTTGCTTCAGATGCGTATTGGTCACCATTTTTTGTTGCATTTGCAGTGGTCAGCGTGTATACGCCACGTTTAGACAATAAAATCATCTTACTTAATGGGCTTGTTTTAGCACTCATTGCTTTTCTTTTTACATGGTTTGAAGTGATGAGAAACAAGGAGTTTCGCATAGAAGAGTTTGAAGGATATCCCATATCGTATGAATCACTCATTCTTCCCTTTTCTCTTGCTATTCTGGTATTAGTCACAAATCATTACTATCCCTCTATCAAGATTATCATATTGATTCCAGCATTTGCGTTGACCCTTACCTTGGCGGTTCTCTCCATCAAAAAAAGTGTATTGGACTTTTTTGTGACAATGAAACATCACATCTTAGAAGATTTGCCTAATATGAGTTCAGAAATATCACTGTTTCTCGTCGCTGGGATGTTCGGAATCGCGATGAGTTCTATCGTAGTCGGTTTACATGTAACGCTTCCATTTACCACATTTGACTGGCCTCAAGCCTCACTTTTACTCGCAGCATTGGTCATTGTGTCATTTTTAGGGGTACATCCTGTTATCTCGATAGCAATTATTAGCAGTTTTTTACACGATGTGAATCACACACTTTTTGCAGCCGCTTTTTTGATGGCATGGGCATCAACCATCTCGACTTCACCTTTTAGCGGGGTTAACCTAGCGATAGTGCCTAGATACCACTTAGATGGCAAAAGAATTTTTATGTTAAACATTTTTTATACGCTCAAAATGTATGTGGTTCATGTGCTTTGTTTGTATGTTTTATCCCAGTATTTGGATATTTAGTTTTGGGTGTGTAAAATGTTATTTAAAAAAACAACAGGTATTTATGAACATGATATAATTTCCTGTTTTTATAAACAAAATGAGGGAGAATTGTGATAGATATTTTGACTTTAGAGTTTGCCTTTGGTTTGATTGCAACCACGTTGATCGTCACTGGGATGTTTCTAAAAACAAGAGAAAACATACTGCTTTTAAAACTTGCAGCAGATATCTCTTGGATACTAGCCTTTGTGGCGCAAGGAGCAATAGCTGGGACTATTGCCATGACTTTTACAGCACTGAGGACTTTTTTTGGCAGAAACTTTGTGCAGCTTAGGTCTATTGGTATATTTTTATGGCTTTGTTCAGTAGTGCTAACTCTTGTCTTTTGGAAAGACTTTTATGATGTCTTCTCCTTGTTAGGGCTTACTTGCGTCACCATAGCCGTCTATGTAAAAAATCCAAAAACAGTAAAACTTTTTATCATAATGGCTGCTATCTCTTGGTGCTTTTATGGATATTTTATAGGCTATTTTGAGATTATCATCTTTGAATTTTGTATCATAGTTGCAGGGATTATCAATATTTACAAAAAGAGTTAGCAACTGTTCACTTTTATCCGATGAATATGAGTTAAATAGCGTGTATATCTAATGACTAGATGAAAATTCATATAATTATTTTTCATTAATTCTTGTAAGATTTTTATTTTCTATTCAAAATTATAAAAAACTACTTTACATTTATGTAAATGTTTTTTCGTCAAAAATTTACATAAAATTTACATAAGAATTATAATATTTCATAATTTAATTTTGAAAGGATAATAGATGTCTAAGGAAGTTAGCAGAAGAGACTTTTTAAAAATTTCATCAGGCACGGCTACAGTTATTGGAATATCATGTATGCCTGGCACCCTTGGAGCTTTGGGTAATAGAGCAATACAAGGTAGCGATAAATTTATAAGAAGCTATTGTGAAATGTGTAGTAGTCGATGTCAGATTGAAGGAAGAGTTGTTGATGGAAAAAATATATTTATTCAGGGAAATAAATATGTAAAATCTATGGGAGGATCAGTTTGCGCTAGAGGTGCGTCGGGACACTCACAACTTTATGACCCACAAAGATTGGTAACTCCACTTATAAGAGTTGGCGAAAGAGGAGAAGGAAAATGGAAAGAGACTTCGTGGGATGAGGCCCTAGAGTTAGTCGCAAAAAAACTTGGGGAAATTAAAGAAAAGTATGGAGCTGAGTCTGTAATATTTTCATCAAAAACAGGTGAACATCATGGTCACATGATGACATTCGCAAATCTTCTAGGTTCTCCAAATATTTTTTCTCATCTTAGTTCATGTCCAATAACATACAAAGTTGCTTTCCCCCACACAATAGGAGGCTCTTTAAAAACAGATTTCAGTAACGCAAAGTATATTTTAAACTTTGGACATAACTTATTTGAAGGTATTAATGTATCAGCAACTAAAAAATTAGCAAAATCAGCAGCATCAGAAAAAACTAAGTTTGTAGTTTTAGATCCAAGATTTTCCGTAGTTGCTGCAAAGGCGGATGAATGGTATCCTGTAAAACCTGGAACTGATTTGGCTTTTGTTCTAGCTCTTATCCATGTATGGTTAAGGGATGGAAAATATGACAAAAAATTTGTACAAGAATATACAATTGGTCTTGAGGAACTTAAAAAAAGTGTTGAGACAGCAACTCCAAAATGGCAAGAGAATATTACTGGAATCAAAGCATCTGTAGTCGAAAAAATTGCAAATGAGATACATAAAGCAGCTCCAAAGTGTATTATCGATTGGGGACATAAGACTACAACTGGCTACGCGGAATATCAAAGAACAAGAGCTATTATTATAGCAAATGTTCTAATGGGCAATATAGAAAAAGAGGGTGGTACTTATTTTGCTAAAAATGCAAAAACAGTTAATAATCTGGCTGGTATGAATATTGCCCCTGAAATAACAAATCCAAATAAACATATAAAAGGATCCAGTGCACCTAGAATTGATGGCTCTGGAGAAAAAGGTGCAAATATCTTTATCTCCCGAAAACATGGTGTTTTGGTTGATATACCAGAAGCAATTTTATCTCAAAAACCATATCCAGTAAAAGCATGGTTTATGATAAGACATAACCCTCTTATCACTGTTGCTGATCCAACGACTATGAGAAAAGCTATGAATAAGTTAGACTTTATTGTTTCATCTGATATCTATATGTCAGAGAGCGCTGAAATGGCAGATGTTATATTACCAGAAGCTACTTATCTTGAAAGAGATGAGGGAATTTCTGATAAATCATCAAAAGCACCAGCTTATATGATGAGAAACAAAATTGTAGAACCAATTAACAATACACTTTGGAGTGGAGAAATTTTTAGAACATTGGCTAAGAAAATGAATATTGATTCTGCTTATAAATGGAGAACAGTATCTGAATTTAGAACAATTCAAGCAAAAGGTGATTTTGAGTTGCTAAAAACTTTGTCTACAAAAGGTTATGCATCTTTTACTATACCACCTGTACTTGCTAGAGAGCCAAAATATGTACAAGCATTTGTAGATAAATTTCCAAGTGCATCAGCCAATGTAGATGAAAATGGTCATTTTGGTGGTATTCTTGGTAAGTTAAAAACTCCAAGTGGAAAAATAGAGTTATTTTCTCAAAAAGTAGAAGATGCTTTTCCTGGATATGGCGTTCCTAGTATACATGATATGAGTGTACCTCATTCACAATATCCATATATTATGACAAATGGGAAAACAGCGATTCACACAAATGGACATACTCATAATGTTCCATATCTGAATATGCTAATGAAGGATAATCCAGTTTGGATACACCCAGAAACAGCAAAAAAAGAGAGCCTTAAAAATGGTGATAAGATTTACTTAGAAAATGATACGGCCAAAGAGAAAGCGACAGTTTTTATTACCGAAGGAATTCGTCCAGATACACTGTTTGCTTATATGGGATTTGGCAGAACTTCATCTAAGCTAGAAAGAACTGTTGGTATGGGGACAAACTTATCAAAACTGCTCCCACTTGAAAAAGGTCCAGTTTGTTCAACAATGATTACAAATGTTGGCGTCAAAATAGTAAAAGCATAAAGGGGTATGTTATGAGTAAAAAATTTAGAATGATACATGATGAAAATCTATGTATAGGGTGTCAAGCATGTAGTGTTGCATGTAGAAGTGAAAATAATGTCTCTGATGATTTTTTTAGAGTACAAGTAAGGGTAGAAACTAAGGGAATTTTTCCTGAGTTAAAGATGAATTTTAGACGACAATCTTGTGTAATGTGCGAAGATGCTCCCTGTGTTGAAGTGTGTCCTACTGGGGCATCATTTCAAACACAAGATGGGCTTGTGTTTGTAGATGATAACACTTGTGTTTCTTGTAAATACTGCGTGGTTGCATGTCCCTATGATGCAAGATACATGAATCCAATTACAAAAGCTATAGACAAGTGTACTTTTTGTTATGAAAATAGAGTATCAAAAGGACTTAAGCCCGCATGCGTTAGTATTTGTCCTACTGATGCATTAGTATTTGGAGATATGAATGAAACAGATTCAGAAGTGTATAAAAAATCAAATGAGTACTATACACTTTTCCCTAAAGCTCACTTAGGAACAAAACCTAAATTAGCATTTGTGCCAAATAAAAAAGGAGTAGATTATGAATAATATATGGGGAAGTACGGCTCAGTATGATGTTATCAACTGGCCTTGGCCAATTGCCGTTTATTTGTTTCTAGCAGGACTTAGTGCAGGATCAATTATGGTTGCTCTTTTGGTGAAATGGAATAGACATGAGGGTGAAAAAAATTCTATTTGGGACGCTATGGTAAAAGCAGGCGCTCTTCTTGCTCCAGTTACTATTATGATTGGTTTGTTATTGCTTATAGTAGACCTTGGAAAACCTTTGTCATTTTATTGGTTATTGATTAGCTACAACTTCACTTCAGTTATGACTTTAGGTGTTTTAGCTCTGTTTATTTATACCCCTATAGTATTTATATTTATGATACTAATTTTTGAAGATACTTTAAGAAAAATAAATATTTTATCTTTCCTGGTCCCTCTTGTTGAGTTTATTAAAAGTTTTCATAGTTATGCAAAAATAATTGAGTATTCTCTGTTTGGTATAGCTTTGATTGTTGGAGCCTATACAGGATTCTTACTTTCAGCAGTAAGCGCGGTACCTATGTGGAATACTCCTGTACTACCTTTGTTATTTTTAACTTCTGGTATATCGGCAGGGATTGCAGCAAATATACTGATAGGAATTATTTTCTTTAAAAGTAGTATAAATAAAGAGAGTATAAAATATTTATTAGTAATGGATCTACGTGTTATAATGACAGAATTACCGCTTCTTTTAGTACTATTTGTAGGGATGATGTATACTGGTGGCGACTCTTTACTTGCAGCTAAAGCTGCACTCACAACAGGTATGTGGGCAAAAGTGTTTTGGTTTGGTGTTGTAGGTGTTGGATTGATCTTGCCACTTATTATTGCGTTCACTTCTTTACGTAATCATGCTTATAGAGTAAGCTATATTATGATAAACTCTTTTGTAGTCTTATGTGGAGTTGTAATGTTAAGGTTTTATGTTGTATATGCAGGACAATTATTTACAGGTGTTTAACACGTAAAGGAGAGCTTGCCTCTCCTTTTATCTTTCGGAGTCTTTTTTTTAATGAAAATTTTATTGCTTGAAGATGATTATAATTACAATGAGAGTATTAAAGAATATCTTGAGCTTCTTGGTTTTGAAGTAGATGCTTTTTTTAATGGCGAAGATGCTCTTGATGCCATTATGACAAATTTTTATTATCTTTTGCTACTAGATATAAAGGTTCCAAAAATCACTGGACATGAACTTATAAAATATATAAAAGAAGCAAATAACAAAACGCCCATTATTATTTTAACTTCTCTAGTAGATATTAATAATATTGCAATCGGTTATGAATTAGGTTGTGATGATTATCTAAAAAAACCATTTGAGCTTAAGGAGCTAGAGCTCCGAATAAACACTTTAATTCAAAAGTATTATAAAACAGATTCAAAAAGAGAATGTCAACTCTCTTGTGGGTATGCATTTGACTTTGTGGAGGGTATATTGTACAAAGGTGAAGATACAGTTATTTTAAGTCCAAAAGAACAAGAGTTGGTTCGTTATTTAATCAACAGAAAAAATTCTTATTGTGAGATCGAAAGTATTAGAGAGAATGTATGGGAAGGTAAAGAGATAGGTTATGCAGATATTCGTATGTATATCAGAAAAATACGCTTAAAAACAGAAAAAGAGTTTATAAAATCATCTCGTGGATTAGGATATAAAATAGATGTATCTCTTTAGTGTAGAAAGCAAAGCCTCATTTTTTTATACTATATTAATTATGATTTTGTTTTTGATTCCAAATTATTTTGCAATTAAAGCAACTATTGACAAAGAAGAGTATATTAATCGCTTGGAGTTAATACATTGGGTAAACAAAGTAGAAAAAAGTATATATTCTAATGAATTAGAACTTCCAAGAAGCGTAAGGTTCAAGATAGGTCTTTATGATCAAAATTATAATAAAATAACTTCGGATCTTATACATACCCCTGCAAATTTTTCTTTTGAAACACTTACGAAATATCCTTACATGTATTATAAAAAGAATATAGCTCAAAATAAACATAACGTAGCTTATATAATATGTGAAACCAAAGTAAATTATTCTATGATATTGATAATATCAATTTTACTTTTCTTACTTTTTTTAGCTTTGATTTATGCATTTATCAAAGTTTTAATTCGTAATACTACAGTTCCTTATAAACAAATGCAACGCTATATGGATGACTTTTTTAACGATTCTATGCATGAGTTAAAAACGCCATTAGGTGTTATAAATATAAACCTAGAATTGCTTGGGGGCATCATGCAACCTACTAGGCATATCAAACGTATACAAGCGGCAACAAAACAGATGCAAATGACTTATGAAGATGTTGAATATTATATAAAAAATAAAAAAGTTAAATTTACAAAAGAAAAGATAAATGTATCTGACTACTTAAAATCTAGAATTTCTTTTTTCAATGATGTAGCCTTAACAAAATCTATAACTTTTACTACTCAAATAGAAGAAGACTTAATGATTTTTATGAATACTACAGAACTTCAAAGAATCATCGATAACACTTTGTCAAATGCAATTAAATATTCAAATTTCCAAGGGGATATTGAGATAAAACTCTTTAAAGAGGATGAAAAATTTTGTAAAATAATAGTAAAGGATTATGGTCAAGGGATAAAAAATATTCAGAATGTATTTGATCGTTTTAGACGAGAAGATAGTGCCCAGGGAGGTTTTGGCCTAGGGTTGAATATAGTTCAGAATATTTGTAATAAATATGATATAGAAATTTATATAGAATCTAAAGAATCTAAAGGATCAACCTTTGGATATAAAATAAAACTTGATAAAAAAAAGTTTTTAGATAAGGTGGAGGAAAATGAGTAGAGGACTGATTTTTGCGTTGCTGTGCTTGTTAGCCAGCATGAGTGTACTTGGATACTTTGTTAATGATTATATGGAGTATAAACAAGAAAATATTGCACAAAAACGTATGGATAATTATCTAAAAGAATTACTAGAAAAAATAAATAATAGAAAAAATGTAGTTTTAACTGCATCCATACTGCTCTCTAATGACAGAGGTGTAAAATATTGTCTGAAAGAAAATAACCGCAATAAATGTGTAAAATATCTTAAACATATACAAGATACATTTAATAAAATTAGTTTTTCTCAGGATACAATGATTCATGTTCACACAGCAGATTTTAAAAGTTTTTTTAGAGTTTGGGATTTAGAAAATAACGAGAATGATAGTTTAGTTTCATTTCGCGATTCATTACAATATATTAAGGAAACTAAAAAAGAAAATTCTGGTATTGAGGTAGGACGTTTTTCTATGCTTATACGAGGCATTAGTCCGGTTATAGAAAATGATGAATATCTTGGCTCTATTGAAGTTATTTCTAACTTTGATAGAATTACTAGTTACTTTAAAAAAATAGATTTAGATTTTTATGTTCTAATGAATAAAAAATATGAAAAAATTGCAGAAAAAGTCAACTATTCAAGACAAAAAAAAGTAAATGATTATATAGTTGTAAATAATGTTAATAGTGAATTAAATGTATTTAGAGATATAGAATTTAAAGGTACTGGATTTGTTAAAAAGAACAATTTTTATATAGTTTATACGCCTATTTATGACATAAATAATGAAAAGATTGGATTTTATGCCTTAAAGGTTCTAGCCTCAAAATTATTTTGATAGGTAATATTTGAATGAGTGATTCCAATCTCTTTTTTACCATCTAGGGTGATTCCTAGCATAATATAAGCTGCTATATTTTTTACTACTCTATCTACTCTTATTTTTAAAACTGTGGCACCCCAAGGGCATTTCCTCGCTATGCTTACGGCACATCCATAAAGATGATGGGATAAATTGATTCTAGTGGACGAGTTTGCCACTCTTTTGCTTTCTCGATAATAGCGTTCGTTATATTTGAAATAGTTTGTTCTGAGAGTTCATAGCCATAGAGATCATCAAGATGATGTTGTATATCTCTTACACTCATACCTTTGGTATAGAGTGAAAGGATTAAATCTTCACTTCCTTTTAAAAGTCTCTCTCTTTTTGGAACTAGTTTTGGCTCGAATGTGCCTTCTCTAATCTGTTTACGTAGTTCTTCTTTATTTAATATACTCATTGTCTAAATCCTTGAATATTTTTCCTAATTGATATTTTATCAAATCAATTAGGTATATTTTTGGATTTTCACAGTTTATTTTACAGTCCCCTCCAACCCCTTTTTAACTCTCAAATATCCACCCTTGGGCTTTCGCTTGGAGCAATGTTCTTAGTGTTGTTTCGCTCTTTTAAAATTGCATTTTTAGCACTCACGGTCAATATGGTTCCGATTAGCGTTATTTTTGGCATTATGGGCATTGCCGGCATTCCTTTAGATATGATGAGCATCACCATCGCCTCCATCGCACTTGGTACCACAGTGGACAATACTATTCACTACTTATACAGATGCGACGATTGTAGGCTTTTTGGTATTGGTAACCTCCAATTTTATTCCAACGCTTATCTTTGGTCTTTTAACGGTTATTGTTTTACTTGTTGCCATTGTTTCAGATCTTCTTTTTTCTCCACTTCTCGTAGTGTTCTTTAAGCCTTTTGTAGTAACGAAGGGTAGAAGCACTTGATGTTAGTTGTAGTGAGTTTGATTTAAGCTTCTTTTTAAGATATTTATTTAAATTCATACTATTTTAAAAAAAGATGATATAATTTCTAGCATTAGATTTTAATCCACAAGGGTTGCAATTGACTAAAAATAAACCTTTTATTCCTGCTTACTTTTTAAAAAATAGGCATTCTCAGACATGTTTCCCCTCATGGTTTAGAAGACAGGTTGAACCAAAATTTGAAATTGAAGAATTTGAACTTGATGATGGAGATTTTGTAGAGTGCTATTGGAATTCTAAGCCAAAAATTGATGAGCACAAACCAATTGTAATTTTATTTCATGGTCTCACAGGTTCATTTTATTCAACTTACATTCAAGGCATTATGAATGCGCTTGAAGTGGCTGGATTCTCTTCGGTTCTTATGCATTTTAGAGGCTGTTCTGGTAAGCCCAATAGATTGCCAAGGTCGTATCATAGTGGAGATACAGGTGATGCAAGAGCATGGATAGCCTACATTGCAAAGAATTATCCCAAAAACAATCTTTATGCAGTGGGTTACTCTTTGGGCGGAAACGTCCTTTTAAAGCTTTTGGGCGAGGATGCACAATATTTGCGCCGATGCCATTAATAAAGGTCTCTCAAAATTCTACCAATACCGTCTTTTGGAAGCTTTAAAACTATCTTTATTGGAAAAATATATAATTCTTGATATGCAAAAAATTATAGGTATTGATGAGCGAAGCGTGGAAAAACTTACAACGAATACCTTTAAATGAGACGTTAATTAATAATTTTTATTCATAAGTCATAATAGTTTGTTATAATAGTATAAAAATAAAAGGTTGTAACATGAAAAAACTAATTGTCAATATATTCTTGATGCTAACACTGTTAAATGTAGGTGCATTGGCAGTTGAAAAGATGCATAAAGTAGTGATTCAAGTCAGTAGCAGTGATGCAAAGACTCAAGGATTGGTGCTTAACAATGTCGTTAATTTACAAAAGCTTTATGGTATCGATAATATTAAAATTGAAGTCGTTGCTTTTGGTCCAGGGCTAAGTATATTAACCAAAAAGAGTAAGCAAAGTGAAAGAGTGGAAAGTCTTGCAATGCAAGAGGTCACTTTTAGTGCGTGTATGAATACTATGAATGCAATCAAGGCAAAAACAGGAAAACTTCCAATACTTAGCGAAGGTGTTGGAACTGTTAAAGCTGGAGCTGCTCGCATTGTTGAGTTGCAAGAACAAGGGTACGCTTACCTACGACCATAAACTACTCGTAATACTCGTTATCTTTTTTATCACTGACAAACATATGTCCTGGTGCATGTGTGATGGCAAAGGGAAGTTTTAGTTTTGTGATAACATTTTGGGGAGTGACGCCACATGGCCAAAAAAGTGGTATTTCATCTTCTTTGATGGTGACGCTATCTCCGAAATCAGGACTGTTTATATCTTTAATTCCTATCATTTCCGGATAGCCTACATGGATAGGTGACCCATGGGTTTTTGGAAAGTGACTTGTGACCACACACGCATCGGCTACTTTATCTTTTTTTATGGGACGCATACTTACAATCATTTCGCCGCTAAAGCCATCAACTTCTTTGAGTTGGATGTTGGTTTTATACATGGCAACATTTTTTTTCTCATCTACATGTCGAAGAGGCATACCATTTTCAATCAAAGCATTTTCAAATGAAAAACTGCAACCGATAAGAAAAAAAACTAAATCAGGAGTGTAATAAGGCGTGATATCTTTCACTTGATCAATAACTATGCCATCTTTTAAAATATTATACAGTGGGATTTCATTGAGTATATTTGCATTTGGAGCTAAAGTTTTTGAGCGGTATCCATCTTTTATAATTTCTAAAATAGGAATAGCTTTAGAATTTGCAGCAGCAAATTTTTCAAAGCTTTGTGCATATTCGCGTGGAAGAGCCACCATATTGGTTTGTATGTAGCCGGGACATTCGCCAGCGGTGTTTGTTGTGAATTCCCCACTTGCTATTTTTGCTCTTAATTCTTTTGGATTCATGGTTCACCTTTCAACTTTTTGTATGAAATTATATCAAGATTTTGCTACAATCACGATACAAATTATACAAAGGTATCCCATGAGTAAAACAATAGAAGACATCATACTACAACACTCTACAAGAGGAATGGATAAAATCCAAAAAGGATATCCGAAAGAGCATTGTAAAATTGCGGTGGAAGCTTTTTTAAAATTGCCTAAAGGCGTGGTGTTTATCTATACTGGCTTTTACGTAGGAGGTTTTGCTGAAACCGATGGCCCAATAGGTGCCTATTTTTTAGCATGTACATTTAAAAAACTTGGCTACAAACCTGTCATCATCACAGATGAGTATTGTACGGATTATTTTTATGATATCGAAACTCTTTATCTACCTATTTCCACATTGAGCGAACAAGAATGCGTCTCAATCCTCAAAAAATATAAGCCCGTTTGTCATTTCTCGATTGAACGTTGTGGGCAAAATAGTCAAGGTAAATACCTTAATTCTAGAGGTGTTAATATACAAGAGTTTACGGCACCTGTGGATGAATTATTTAAAATTGGTAACAAGACTGCACCTAGCATTGCGATTGGTGATGGTGGCAATGAAGTGGGTATGGGAAGTTTTGAAGAAGTATTGAAAAATAAAGAAGACTTTTTAGATTATTGTGTTGTTAAATCTGATTATCCTATCATCGCATCTGTTTCAAACTGGGGTGGTTATGGGTTTATTGCCGAGTTGGAAAAAATAGCGAAACTTGAACTTTTGCCATTCTTTAAAGAAGTTGATGAATATTTAGGATACATCGTTTCAAGAGGTTCAGTTGATGGTATCAAAGGAGTCTGCGTAAAATCAGTAGATGGAAAAGAGTGGGAAATAGAAAAAGAAATTTTAAGTGAACTAAAAAATTATGCGTCACATGGCGCTAAATAGAGTTTGATATGGGATATACACGGTTTAATTTAGTGTAAGGGAAGTCCTTACATGTAAGGGTATTTTAAAATGATATTATTGTCTTTTATATAGTCTAATGTATAGTGGCTTGCATGGATAAAAAAAGATTCGTTTGCTCCAATGGAATCTAAAACCAACGTTGCCTCTTCATAATTCAAGTGTTTCCATTGCTAAAGTTTGGAGCGAGAGAGGCATCGATATAACACGTATCAATTGTATGGGATTTTAAAAACTTCATCGACTCTTCACTAATTCCAGCGCAATCTGTGAGATATGCGATTGTTTTATCAAGTGATTGGATGAGGTATCCCGTTGTGTTCTCTACATAATTGATTGCTTTTTTGTGTTTAAAAAGGTCTGCAAATCCTTTGTCATCTTTGGGATGAAAGTGTGTCAAAAAAACTGTATGTACTTTTTGATCATCAAAGATGGTTGCGATATTTTCAACTCCAGCATCGAGTAAGATAATCTCGCCATTAGCACACTCAATATACGCAGAAGTTGCCAAGTTTATTGTGCCTTATTCTCTATACTCATTGCATATTTGACACGAGCAATTATGTGAAGGTATTTCACCGCTATCGGCAGTGCCCAAAAATTTTAATTTCATTTTTTCATAAAGGTAAGCAAGTAATACTACAACCAAAAAAGGTTACAACTACCAAAAACAGTACGGAAAATTTTGCTCCAAAAATTCAAGTAAAAAAATTACAACTTGGTTACGTCTTATTTATGTAACTATTTAAAATAAATAAGATATACTGATGTAATCGCATTTTGACAGGGGTTTTTATGAGTCTCAAAGTATGTGTCTTTTTTATTTTATTCTCCACTTGTTTGTTCGGAAATGATACAAATAGTACTCTTGAGGATAATTATTTAACGCAAGTTACATTTAGGCAAAATATATATAGAAAATGGCTATTTTATGAGGTAAGTCCAGGAGTTAATTTTAGTAAAGAGAATGATTTCGATCCGAATTATAGGTTTTTTGTAAAGCTAGACTTTTTTTTGGAAAAATGTAGAAATGCGTGAAGGGTTTTTCCCTTCACGCAAATTTAATGTTAAGCTTCTAATTTATTGAATTCTGCACTTTCTAACCAAATATTAGGGCTAGCAACAAATTCTACCAAATGTTCTAAAAGTTCCTTATGTTTTTTCTCTTCTTCAGCAATCTTTAGAAAAATTTCTTTATGCGCCGGATCTTTCATTTCATTTGCTTTTTCTATATATAACTTGTATGCTTTATCTTCAGATTCCATTGCTTTTTTATAATATGCAACTTGATCATCTCCAAAACTAAGTCTTTTCCCAGATGCTTTCATTTCTGAAAAGATTGCTTTTGCATCTTTCATTACATCCATCTTTGGTATTGACACAGAACCTTCTTGTTTTGCTAGTTCTTGGAACAGTTGATAATGCTTAACTTCTTCATTGGCTAAGTTTAAAAAAATTCCTTTGAGACCTACCTCAGTTGCTTGTTCAGCCAGTTCTCTGTAAAAAAGTTCACCTTCCTTCTCCATATCCATTGCATATTCATAAGCATTCATGTTAACTCCTGTTTTTAATAAATATTTTATATATTTTAGCAAGTGCATCCTGAAATTATATAACAAAATTTATTTTTTTGGAAGAACATTTTAAAGTCGCTATAATATGAAAAATATTTACTATTGGGAGATGAGCAATGAAATTACTTTTAATTGGCGCTGGAAATATGGGTGGGGCCATGTTGAAAGGTTTACATATCTATGATATTACAGCAGTTGTATCACATAAGCAAAGAGCAGATGAGTTAAAAGCATTGTATCCATCGATTAATATCGTGAGCAGTATTCCGTCTTTAGATGCATATATTGTGATACTTGCCATAAAACCTCAATCTCTAGATAACTTAGTCGTACAAGGCAAGGCAAAGGGATTAATTTCTGTTTTAGCTGGAGTGACAATAGAAACATTAAAAACTAAAATAGATGCCGAATCTTATATAAGAGCCATGCCAAATATGGCGGCATCCGTACAAAAATCAGCCACCTCTATTTGTGGGGATAGTGATTTAAAAGAAACGTCTATTGAGTTGCTTAATTCTATCGGTGTGTGCTTTTGGTTAACTAGCGAAGATCAACTTGATATTGCTTCCGGACTTGCAGGAAGTGCACCTGCATGGCTAGCTCTTGTGGCAGAGGCGCTTAGCGATGGTGCTGTAAATTTAGGCTTAAAACGAGAATTAACCTACAAATACATAGCAGCACTTTTTGAAGGAGTTGGAGTTGTTTTACAAGAGGAGCACCCAGCACTGCTAAAAGATAAAGTGACTTCTCCAAAGGGCACCACAATAGCTGGACTTGCGGCACTTGAAGAGGGCAGAGTGAGAGACAGTTTTATAAAAGCCATGGAAGCATCTTATGATAGAGCAAAAAAATTATCAAAATAAATATTTTAGTTAAAAGCAGATATGAAGATGATTAAGTGATTATTATAGGGTTAAATGCCTTTGAAGCAACAAGTACAACATCTCCAATATTCATCTTTTCTATCTCGCTTTGCGTCGCCACTACTTTTGTTAAATTGTCTCCTATGAGTAAAGTTACTATATAGATTGTGTCTGCTTTTTGGATTTTTAGTATTTTTGCAGAAAATTTAAATTTACCGCTTATTTTGGATGATTCAAACAAAATATCTGGATTTCCCTCTTTGAGTATGGCTCCATTATCAATCATAATGACTTTAGAGGCTAACTTGTAAACCTCCGCTATATCATGGCTTATCATCAGCGTTGTCATGTTAAATCTTTTGTGAATTTTTTCTATATTATCTTGAAGGTTTTTGCGCATGGTGTTATCAAGGGCCGAGAGAGCTTCATCTAAAAGAAGTAATTTTGGTTTTCTAGCAACAGCTCTCGCTAGTGCAGTGCGCTGTTTTTGCCCACCAGAAAGAGAAGCCGGCATTTTATTCTTAAATTCTTTTAATTCTACAATCTCTAAAATTTCTTCTAAAAAATCTTCGTTTTTTTCATTTTGCGCAAATCTAAGATTTTCAATAACACTCATATTTGGGAAGAGGGCATAATCTTGAAATACAAAGCCAACATCTCTTTTTTGTGGACTTAAATTTATCTTTTTATTGGAGTCAAACCAAATTTTGCCAGCGACACTTATCTGTCCACAATCGGGAGTTTCTAATCCACTAAGAAGTCTTAAAAGTGTTGTTTTTCCTGAGCCAGATTTCCCAAACAAGGCAGAGAGTGAACCTTGCTCGATGGATGTTTTAAAGTTGAAATTGATACGTTCATTTTGATTTTTAAAACTCTTTTGTATGTCAATTTCTATCATCTCAACACTCCACTATATTTTTTATTGACACTATAAACTATGAGTAAAACAAAAAAAGAGATTGCAAAAAGAGTAAGAGCATATTGATTTGCGACATCGTAATTTAACCCTTCAACCTCGTCATAAATTGCTAGTGAGGCGACTCTTGTTTGACCAGGTATATTTCCACCTATCATAAGAACAACACCAAATTCACCGACAGTATGGGCAAACGTCAGTACGAGTCCTGTGAGTAAAGAGGATCGTATATTTGGAAGTTGTACATGTAAAAGCGTTTGAAATTTTGACTTACCAAGCGTGTACGAAGCTTCAACTAATGATTTTGGCAGAGATTGTAGACCTGATTGCAGAGGATGAATCATAAATGGAAAACTAAAAATAACCGAACCAATTAAAATTCCTTCATAGGACAAAACTAATCTTGTGTCAAAATAAGTTTCCACAAAACCTCCAATGGCACTATTGGGACCTAAAAAGATTAATAAGTAAAAGCCAATGACAGTAGGCGGTAAAACTAGGGGCATACTGACGATAGTTTCAATGATAGGCTTAATTTTTAATTTTGTAGTGGAGATCCAAAGAGCAATGGGCACGCCAATAATAAATAGTATAATAGTCGTTGTAATCGCAAGTTTAAATGTCAAAAGCATGGTCTCAAAAAACATATTACGACTCATCCATTAAAGAGATCTCATTTGCTTTGATAAGCGCAATGACAACATCTCCAATTTTTAAATTAAGTCTTAACGATGAGCGAGAAGTTATGATCGAAGTGATGATGTCTCGCTCGCATAAGAGCTCTAACTTTGCTAAGATTTCACCATTTTCTATAGATTTTATTTTACATTTTATTTGGTTTGACATGCTTATCTGCCCTAAAGGCTCAAGCCCAATAGCGACTTCTGTTTCTTTGAAAGCCACAGTTATTTTTTCCCCCACATGTAGATAGTTGCAAGTCTCAGGGCTATCTAGTAAAACTGTACTAAGCAAAGAATCTTTGACTTGTATAGTTACAATAGAAATTCCACTTGCAGTTGTAATATCTGTGATGATACCGGAAAGACGGTTCATGGAAGTATATAACCGTATTTTTCTAATATCTCAGTACTTTCTTTTGAAAATAAAAAATTATAAAAATCACGAGAAATGTCTTTGTTATGCAAGAAGCCATATTTTAAAATGACAACGCCTTGTTTGATGGGTGTATAGTCATTTTTGTTTATATTTATCCATGTACCTTGATTTTTCATTTTAGGGGAGAGGACAACCGATTTAGCAGTGATGCCAATGTCTGCAGCGCGTGAATAAATGTACTGATTTGTTTGAGATATACTACTTCCAAATACTAGTTTTGGAAACAGTAACTCTTTTAAGCCTTTTTTATCAAGAAATTTCATAGCCTCAACACCGTAGGGAGCATTTTGGGGATTAGGTATGGCGATTTTTTTAATATTTCCATTTTTTAAATTATCTACTGTAACGTCTATTTTATCGTTCAAACTCCACAATACAAGTGCACCATAAGCATAAATCTTTGCTTCATTGATAGCGAGTTTTTCTTCATATAAATAATTTGGATATTTCATATTTGCAGATAAAAAAAGATCAAAGGGAGCGCCTTGTTCTATTTGTGCGGTTAATTTTCCCGAAGATGCAACAATAGGTATTATTTTAACACCACTATTTTTTTCATAGAGTGAAGCTATTTCCGCAAAGGCAAAACGAACATTGGCAGCAACTGCAACGGTTAAAGACGAGGCATAAAGAGACGATGCGAGAAGAGTGAGTATAAAAACTGTCATTAATTTTGAAAACATAAAATACCTTTTTCGTTATGTATTTGAAAGTATAACGAAATTTTCTTTTTATTTTCTTAAATTCCTATGATGATATCTGAGGGTCTAAATGAAGCAATTACTCTATCACCTTTTTTGACATGCAGCGCATTAAATTCGTTGAAGTCCATCACCGAGGTGAGAGAAATACATTCATCAACAGCAATCAATATTTCTAAGACATTATCTTCTGTATTAATATGCTCTATTGTACCTTCTATGCGGTTTTTGTTGTCTTGATGCTGATCACTTTTGGCAATGACTTTTACCCATGAAGCTTTTATGAGTGCATATATATTTTTCCCTTCTTTAATGCAAAGTTCATCAATGCTAGTGTTTGTGATAGATGCCAATATAGTGAGATTTTTATTGATAGAAAGTGTTAAAATAGAGTTTATTTTACCATTGTTAATGTGTGTAACTTTCCCCAAAAGTTGATTTCTAGCACTTGTTCTGAGGGAACTTCTTTGTAGAAAAGATTGTAAATCATTAAAATCATTCGTATTAGATTCAATCGCTTGCAAAAACTTTTGTTGTGCGTCATATAGAAGTTCATACATTTTTATGTACTGATGCGCTTTTTTTGTCAGTGTACTTCCGCCACCACCTGCCCCTCCAGAATTTGAGATAATCAACTCTTCAGTGGATAATTTTTTCATCTCATGCAGAGAATCCCAAGCGCCCTTGTAGCTCATCTTCATCTCTTTTGCAGCTTGTGAAAGTGACCCATGTTTGTTTATTTGTTTTAAAAGTTCAATTCGGCCTTTACCTAAAAAACCTTTGTTATTTTTTTCAATCCACAAACTACTGTCTACGTGCATATGCTAGTCATCTTTATATAAAAATTTAAAAGGTATTCTGACTATTTTTGGTTTATATCCCGTAAATCCACCCCAAAGAGCAACTAAAATTAGGCGAAGCCAAAGTGGAGCACCTAGAAATGATGAGCCATAAAATATAGTGAGACTTACACCTATGATGATGGCAAAATCGACTATCGTATCAACCATTTTTGTTGTTTTATTTTTTGACATACAACTCCTTTTTGTTATTATATCAAATAAGGATTAAGATGCAGACAGTAAACGATACCTATATGTGCAAAAATGAGATTAAAAAGTCTACTTTTATCTCTTTTATCACTCCCATTGAACACTTTGAACCTTTACATGCAGAGCTTAAAGAGAAGCATCCCAAAGCTCGACATATTGTTTGGGCTAAACGGTATTTAAATGAATTGAGCCAAATCGTAGAAAATTCGAGCGATGATGGGGAGCCAAAAGGAACTTCAGGTCCACCGATACTAAATGTCATGAGAGGCTCAGAGCTCATAGAATGTGGAATTTTAATAGTAAGATATTTTGGTGGTACGAAGCTGGGAACTGGAGGATTGGTACGAGCTTATGGAGGAGGAGCTAAAGAAGTTATTGCTCATGCCACGATTGTTGCGTATATCAAAAAAGAACCTATAAAATTTACGACAGATTACTCTCTAGTGCCTAGATTTGAGCATTTTTTGGAAAAAGAAAATATCTTTGCATGTAAAAGAAGTTATGAAGCAAATGGAGTGGTCTGGAGCGTGGATTTAAGCGAGGCAGAGAGAAAAACATTTTTAGACTTTGCAACAATGTTTGAGCGGGATGGATTTAGCTTAGAACTATAAACCCATCTTCTAACACTACAAGTACATCGAAATGAGTTTCCAAGTTCCTGCACTACAAATTCCCGCAGCTATTCCTGCGATAATATCGTCGCCCATCACTCCCAACCCACCTTTTACATCCCTGTCTATTCTTCCGATAATGGAAGGTTTCCAAATGTCAAATAGTCTAAAATATGCAAAACTAAAGATCATTTGAGGCAGCGTTGCTGAACTGAAGACAAATGCCAGCCAAAGGCCTGCCACTTCATCAATAACGATACTTTTATCATCGTGAGTGCCAGTAATTTTTTCATATTTGTTAATTTCTCTAATTCCTATTATGGTGATTAAAATAGTCAGTAAAAAAAGAGTATCAAGCGGGAAGTACCCAAGAATAAAATATCCCACCACAGCTGCCGCAATACTCCCCGCAGAGCCAGGAGCAAATGGGGACAATCCCGTATAAAAAAACGTTATAAATAAGCGGTTCATTTTACGGTCTCCTAAGTCAGAGATACTGTTTGATGAAGATTCATAAGTTGTAGATAAAAATCTTTTTCACTACGCTTTTCTAAAAGTCCAGAACTAGGAAAAATATTATCATATATTTCTTGAATATTATCAAATCTATGCGGAAACATTTCACTCAGTAAAATTGCAGATATATCTTTTCTCATTAACACCGCAGGCGGTAATATTGCAGCTTTTAAAAGCTCCATGAGTGCTTCTGAATGATACTTTATATGATGATGTCCTCCGTGAGGGCAGGTATTTGTGCTTACTAGTGTTCTGCATTCGTTGCAATAGACAAATTCTGTAATGACATCGACGGAAATACCAGATATTTTGTATCTATCCAAAAGAGAGCACATTTCATTTTTATCATAATACATACCAATATCACTGTGGTTTTGGCCAAGCACCAATTTATCGCACCCTAGATTATAGGCACAGATACTATCAAGTACTGCGTTGTTATGACCGGCAAAGATGTATGTGTTTTCAAAAGGGACAACCACAACTTTGCTTTTAGGCAAGTAATTATCTACAAAATATTGAAGAGTTTTTAGCCTTAATTCATAAGAAATAATATTTTGATCGTAGGGTTTAAGTAGAAAAATAAGCAATAAATCAGTGCTTTCTAAAGTAATTCTTATGAGTCGCTCATGTGCCCTATGAAATGGACTGGCATTCATCATCAAAGCAGCTGTGCGCTTAGGTTTTATTCTTTCCTTTGCTTCATTGATTGTTTCTTTTATATTTTTAATTTCATCAAAATTGAGTTCAAATTCACCGCAAGCTGAATAGTCACCAAGTCTCTTGAGAAAAGAAATGGTTTCATCTTGAGAAGGATCGTACACTCCGAAAATTTGCTCAATTCTTCTTTTTTTGTCTATCTTATAGACTTCATCTATAATGATGTACCCTTTTACTTCACCATCAACTACAAAATTTAGCATTTCACCTTTTTTTGCACTTCTTAAAACTTTTTCATTACTCTCTCCACTAGGTGCTAGTATAAATGGAAAGGGGAAGGGAACGCCTTTGTACGACTTGGTTTTATCAACTTGTTCGGCTTCTTGTTTATTCATTAACTTATCAACAGGAAGAAGTAACCCTTCTTTCAGATATGACAGGGCAGATAATACTTGTTTATCTATAATTAGTTCTTTATTTTTGCTTTTTGATTCCATACTTTTTCCTCTTTTCCCACAGACTTTTTCTTGAAATGCCTAACTTTTTAGATAATTCAGTATCTGGAAAATTATCTTGAAAATTTATAATTATATATTTCACATAATCATCAATACTAAGGACGTCGCCTCTCTCAAAAGTTGTCTCTTCAGTGATCATATCTATCTGCGTAATTGTGTTGCTAATTTCTTCAGTATCTGTTGTTGAGAGTATTACACGCCTACCTTCTATTAGATTTAAAACTTTCGTTTTTTCTGTTTTTTTCAAATTTTGTAAATCCACGATATATAATAATTCATTATATGGAGTTCTTACTATTTTATCAATAGCATCTTCACCTCCGAGTGAAATAAATGTAAAAGGTTTACTTTTCTCTACAGAATATTTAAAAACAACCGCATCTGCATGTTTTTGATAATTTGTTCTTATAAGTATAGGAAGTTTAATTTTTACATCCAGTGGTTTCATATCAGAGTTTTCAAATAAATTGTTGATGTACTCTCTGTAAGTTTTATTTTCTTTTTTTAGAGCATGGTAGTTTTTTAAGTGTTGGAGCTTTCTTATGAGTTCTTCAATCATAAAGGGCTTTTGGATATAGTCATCTGCGCCAGCTTTGATAGGGTCAGAGACTGTATCGTTGCTTATGTAAGATATCATTAGCAGTATTATGGAGGGTTTATGTTTTTCTATCACGGGATAAAAGTTTTGCCCTGAAAAATTAGTAGAGAGTAAAACAGCATCATAATAAGTATCTTTTAACGCATCTCTAATAGAACCAGCTATATCACAACTGTAGCCAATTTCTGATAATTTTGAAGATATGCTTTGTGCTAGGTATATCTCGTTTTCAACAATTAAAATTTTCAAATCAGTGTTTCCTTTTTAGAAAGAGAAGCCCAGCAAAAATTTCTATCACTTACGCTACAGTGTTGCTGAGAAAGTCTCATTTTCATATTCATTTCTTCCAATCATAATATCTTAGTGTAGCAGTTGCACTGACTGCCACGCCTTCTTCTCTTCCTATAAAACCAAGCTTCTCTGTAGTGGTTGCTTTTATGTTTACATGGGGAAGACTAACGCCCAGTATGTCTGCTATAGTTTCTCTCATTGTCTGTTTATAAGCGGATAGCTTTGGTGTTTCTGCCATGATGGTAATGTCACAGTTGACAAGTTCAAAGCCTATGTTTTTTACAAATAAAATAACTTTTTTAAGTAATTCTTTTGAGTCAATATTTTTGTATTTTAGCTCAGAATCTGGAAAAAGCTCGCCTATATCTCCCGCTCCAACTGCTCCAAGAAGGGCATCAATTAGGGCATGAAGGGCAACATCTCCATCTGAATGTGCCTTAAATCCTCTGCTGTCTTCAATCTTTATCCCACCAAGCCACATGGGTTTGCCAGCCTCAAATTGATGTACATCGTAGCCATTACCGACAAATGTATGATGAGAGGGTTTTTCTAGCTGCGAGAGTATTTCCAAATCATCATCAAATGTTACTTTATTGGCTCTTTTGTCTCCTAAAACATAAGTGACTTTACCACCATTTGCTCTAATTGCACTACTCTCATCAGTAAAATTATTGTCACTTTTTAGAGCAGATCTAAGCGCTTGTGTATTTGAGAGTTGCGGAGTTTGTATTAGTTTTATTTTATCCCTATCTACAGTCTCATTTCCATACACAACCGTATCGCTCACATGCAGGTATGGAACGACAACATCAGCATCACTAGGTGCAGCTATAATTCTCTCAATCATAGATGTAGGTATACAAGCTCTAGCTACATCACTGATGAGAACTTTTTGAGTGTCTACATGGTCGAGTGCATTTTTTAAAGACTCAGTTCTATTTGAGCCTCCTTTTACAAAGACAAAGTCTTTAGAAAAAAGTTTCATATAATTTATTTCATCGGGTGAACATACAATAATTATTTTTCTAAAAGTAAGGTTGTTTGTTAAATTATGTGTAGCAAACAGCCACAAAGGTGTGTGGTCAATTCTCAGCCATTGCTTTTTAGCAGACATCTTAAATCTAGAAGATGAACCAGCTCCGAGCATTATCAGAGATAAATCGGGCAAATTTAGTCCTTTTTCCTGAAGTGTTACGATATTATACATAATCAAAGCTTTTTTTTATCTTTTTTGTGTTAAATTCCCAATGTAATTAAGATAATTTTTCTCTTACTTTGAGATAAATTTTTATCGGATTTGTTGTAGAATTAAGAAAACAATTAAACAATGTAAGAAAGGTACTGACGAATGTTAAATAAAGATAGCGTTCTTGAGCAATTAAAAGGTGTAAAATATCCTGGATTTGAAAAGGATATAGTCACTTTTGGTTTTGTAAAAGATATAGACGTCAATGGTGAAAATGTTTTTGTTGAAGTTGACATAATAGCTTCAAGTAAAGAAATTGCAGACGAATTAAAAGCAGATATCACTGCAGTATTACAAAAAGCTGGAGCAGCAAGAGTGGATGTTGTTGTCAAACAACCACAAGAGCCAGCTCAAAAAAGTAATTCACAAAGCGGTAAAAATATCGCACCACATGTAAAGAATTTTGTGATGGTAAGTTCTGGTAAAGGTGGAGTTGGTAAAACAACAACTACCGTAAATCTTGCAATTGCTATGGCGAGTCAAGGTAAAAAAGTTGGTCTACTCGATGCTGATATTTATGGACCGAATATTCCTCGTATGTTAGGTCTTGTAGGTAAAAGCCCTGAGATTATCGGACAAAAAGTTAAGCCAATGCTAGCGTATGGTGTTGAGATGATGAGTATGGGAAGCCTTATGGAAGAGGGACAATCTGTCATCTGGAGAGGTGCCATGGTTATGAAGGCCATTGAGCAACTACTTCGCGATATTTTGTGGAGTGACTTAGATGTTTTATTTATCGATATGCCACCAGGAACAGGTGATGCACAGCTGACTTTAGCTCAGGGCGTTCCGGTGACTACAGGTATTTGTGTCACAACTCCTCAGCAAGTCGCACTTGATGATACGGAAAGAAGTTTAGATATGTTTACGAAACTTCATATTCCAGTTGCAGGTATTATGGAAAACATGAGTGGATTTATCTGCCCAGATACAGGTAAAGAGTATGATATTTTTGGAAAAGGAACGACAGGACCTTTAGCAGAAAAATTTAATACACAAGTTATAGGACAGATTCCGATTGAACCTGCTATTAGAGAGGGTGGAGATTCTGGTAAGCCAGTAGTCTTCTTTAATCCACAGAGTGAAACTGCTAAAAGATATCAAGAATCAGCGCGTAAACTTTGGGAAGTCATTGAAGAAATAAATGCTAATGGCGGAGTTGATAATGAAGCAATTCAGCCTACAGTTGGCTTAAATGGCGGACCAAGCGCATGTTCTACAGCCGCTGCTCCTGCTGCAGCTGAGGCTAAGCCTGCTGCCTCTGCTGAGAGTTGTGGAACGGGTTGTGGTTGTCATTAAGCTCTACGTGTTAGAGAATACAAAGTACTAAATATAGACAAAAATGAGGAAGTCTTCGCCAAGCGAAAGCTTGAGTGAGAGGAATTTAACTTGGGCAAAGCCCAAGTTAAAGAAGAAGGTAAAATGATAAAAACAAAAAATGAAGAAGAGTTTAAGGCTCTTGTCGCAGAAATCGAAAAAACAAATAGATATAGAAAGCCGATAGGTTTTGGAATTGCTCGCGTTGACCGTGGACAGCTGAACTCTAGCAAAATTTTGCAGGCAAATTTCCCCATTATTAATTGGAATGAAAATTTTGGGAGTGCTGCCGTATTTATTGCAGCACTTCAAGAGAGTGACATTAACGTTGATTTTTCTTCGAGTGAATTTGTTTGTGATGTAAAGAAAAAGTTTGTTAAAAACTGTATGGCTGCATTTACACCATATCTAAATGAAGCAACAGGAAATGCTCACAAGAATATTCAAGTCATTAAGGCACTTTATTGGATATCGGAGACTGAAAAGTTAAAAGATGACTATAGATTAGTATTTATTTTCGAAGATGTTGCTCCAAAAAGTCCTGAAAGTGTTTATTTGAAACTTTATGCACTTTCAACCGGAAAAGCACCACTTAGAAGTTTAAATTTAAGTGGAGCATTTGGTGTTTTAGAAAATGTTGCATGGTCGCTCAATATTCCAATAGAGTTAGATTGGTTGAGGGAAAATGAAATTGAAATGAAACTGCAGGGAACGTATCCGATTATCGAATCCGTAGATAAATTTCCAAGATTTCTCGCACATGTCATCCCACAAGACAATACTCGTATCTTAGATGCCAGTAAAGTTCGTATGGGAGCACAACTCCACGCAGGGACTACTGTGATGCCAGGCGCTAGTTATATTAACTTTAATGCTGGAACAACTGGGGCCGTGATGGTAGAGGGGCGTATAAGTTCTTCTGCAATTGTTGGCAAAGGTAGCGATGTTGGAGGAGGTGCAAGTATCCTTGGCGTCCTTAGCGGCACCAATGGAAATCCTGTAAGTATAGGAGAAAACACTCTTCTTGGCGCAAATTCTGTGACAGGTATTCCTCTTGGAGATGGTTGTATTGTTGATGCAGGAATCTCTATTCTTGAGGGTACAAAAATAGGAATTGCCCCAAATCAGTTAGCGAAGATAAAAGAGGTTAATCCACAATTTTCATTTACAGAGGGTGAAGAGATTCAATTTTTCAAAGGGCTAGACTTGGCTGGATTCAATGGAATTCATTTCCGCCAAAATAGTACCAATGGTATGATGATGGCTCTTCGGAGTCAAAGAGAAGTAGTTTTAAATAGCGAACTTCATTAAAAAAATAGTAAAGGGGAGTTTTTAAATTCCTCTTGCTTTCTATACTTTGCATGCATATACAAAGTCATTAATATGTTAGGCACATGAAACAACCACAAAATATTTTCTCTGTTTTCTATCGTATATTTCTAATTCGATAATTGTCTATTTCATTTAATTCTAGGAGTCCTTGAAAAAATAGAATTTATTACTAATGATAAAAATGGTATCATATTAAAAAGTACTTATAATAATACTATTAAAGTAATAAAAAAGGTGAAAAATGTTATTCGAAAAAACTATGGATTTTTGTCAATTATTAAAGATATACACTTTCCTTTTTTTCTATTAGCTAAGGGTTTTACTCTTTATGCTAAAAATATAAAAAATTTCTTGATTTTATTGATTCCTACGTTAATTTTTTCATCTCATTTCTCCCTCTACCGTCTTCTTATTGCAGTTTTGGAATTACCCAAAAAGAAATTAGTTTAGTAAAAAAAATTTTGGAAGTACTCAATGTAAAAAAAGATGAGATAAATGAAATAAATAACTACATAAAAGAGTATCAAGAAAAAAAGATAGCAAAAATGGGATTATTCCATTTTTGCAAATTTAGCCCAACTATATATTTAGATTTTACTTGGCAATGAGGATATAAAGATTTGAAAACTAGAATTTTTAGAAGCAATTTCTAAAAGAATTTTATTTTTATTGAATTGATTACTTAATTTATTGTATACAGAATGGTTCTTATCAAAATTTAACCTTTTAATTTTTTTGCTAGCTTCTCTATTAAGGGCATCAGCGCATCCTGTGATTTTCCCTTTTTTATCAGAGTCATAAAAAAGAGGTAAAATCCAACATTCTAACGAATGAACAGAAATTGCAAAAAATATTTTTGCTTTGTTATTTTGATAAAAAGGTTTTTTGCTATCTATTCTAGTGATTAATTCTTCAATAACTTTTTTTATGAGTTCTTTTGTGGAGAGGTCTTTTTGTGATACTCCAAAATTTGGATGTTCAGATATATCAGTATCTATTTGAATAATCATATATTCACTATTTAATACATTTTCACGGAATCTTTTTTCACTAAGATAACTAAGTAACATTTCCCATCCACCAAACTCATCATCTTTTTGTTTTTGTTGAGTAGTATCATAAGGTGGCTGAAAAGCTTGTATCTCTTCATCTAAGTCATCATAATCTTTGTAGAAACCACATAAAATATTTTCTAGGACTATTTGATCGGTTATTCCTTCACAGGCTAAAGCAAATTTCACCACTTAAAAACCTTTAGGTAAGCCACCTAGGTAACCACGAAGAAAAGCTTCTGATAAGTGAAGAGATTCTCCATCATCAGATATAGGATTATCTTTTTTTGTTATCTCTTTTTGTCTTGTATATCCTTGTTTGTTTCGAGAGAGAACAAAAAGTTTCTGTTCGTCATCGTTTAAATCAATGCCATCTAACATTGCAGGGTTGTGTGTGGTTAAAAATATTTGTTTATCATACTTATGTGCTAACTCTGTTAATGTGGTCATTAGTTTTGTGCAAAGTTTAGGGTTTAGTGAAGCATCTATGTTATCAATTGCAAATGCTTTAGGTGTCTCTTTTGCAACTAAAAGAGTAATATAAAAAAGTATAAATAAAAATCCTTCATTTGCACTTTTTTGGTTAATTTCTTTGTATAGATATTTGTCTTTTATAATTAACTCATCTTCTACATAAGATAAGTTACTTGGTATTTTAATGTCTTCAAACCAATTAAAAAGTTGTAATGACTTTATAATAGTGTTTATATAGCTTTTATCTTCATAACTATTAACTACTTTAAGGAGTTTCAAAAGTCCTTCACCATTTATACCTAGCGGTTGAATTTGATTTTCGCTTTCAAATTTTTGTAATGCCGTGTTTTCTGGAGAGTAAATAATGAAATTATCTAAGTTTCGTTTTCTGTTCTTGAAATATGATAGTAAGCTTTTTATCTCACTTTTACTTAAACTTTTTGCAAACTTTTCTATATCATTTTTTTCTTTTAGTTCACCACTTTTGTTTAAAAGTTGTACAATTTCATCATGCTCATTAAATATTTTATGAAGAGTTTTCCATTTTGAGTATTCTGACTCATCATTATAAAAGGTATATCCTGTTGTTTCATCAGTATTTACTATTGTTATAGAAATATCTTTTGTTTTATTTGTTTTAGAAAAAGCACTACGCATTAAACTAGGTTCAGTAACTCTAATTCCTCTAGTTGATAAAAATTCATTGTCCAATTTGTCTGCTTCAGAAGCAGAAACAAAAACTAAAGCTTCAAGTAAATTGCTTTTTCCTGAACCATTTTCGCCTATAAAAAGGTTTATTCTACCAACGTCTATGTTTAAATCAAAAATAGATTTAAAATTTTTAATGTGAATATTTTTTATCATTTGTTTTCTTTATCATATATATTTATGATATTATAGCATAAGTATAATTTTTAGGTAAATAATGAGTCAATTAAACAAATACCTAAGAGCCACTTGCAAATTCAAACATCACAAACAGCTAATTTCTCCTCATAGCAATTTTTGAGATTAAAAAAATCTCTATGAAATCATAATCCTAATATTTTAACTCAATTTCACTAAATTCTTTTCAAATTCTCATTTCTAGTCCGTTCTTTATGGTTTATTTTTAAAAAATGTATAGTTTTTAGCTTTTTGTCCCTGATTATGTTAGAAGTTTTAAACTTTGATGAATACAGATAGATAAAATTCCAAACGCAAGTACAGAAGCTACTTTAGTAGCGCCTTGATAATATATCTTATCACACCCAAAGTCATCTTTGAGATATTTGTTGACTCTCTCCACCATACTTCTTTGGTTGTAGTGTTCTTCATCACAGTTTAGGTGTTGATTGATATACTGGAATGTTTTAGTTTCATGCTCCATAAGCTCAATTTGTGCTTTAAGCTCTTTGGAGTTTTTTGGATTTGTATCTATAATTGGACGATGTCCTAAAGAAGTTGAAAACTCTCTAATGATATCTGCATCATATCCCGCATCTTGCAGATCATAAAGATAGTTCACTCTTTTACTTGTCTCTTGTATAAGAGGCAGTGCCACCGAGGAGTCATGTACATTGGCACCTGAGTAAAATGCAGTTACTGGTATATCACCATCTACTGCACTAATATGCAATTTACCACCTATCCATACTTCACGATTACCTTTGGAATTTTGTTTTATGCCAACTCCACAATCTGTAGAAACTAATGTGAGTTTTTCTTCTATATTTTGTAACTCTTTTTGCTGTTTTAGAATGGTTGGTTTTATTGGTTCTCGTGTTTCACCTTTTTTAGGTCGTCCTGCTTTGTGTTTTACTTTTTCCATTTTGTCTTTTTTTACAGGTTTTTGTCTGAGTGGTATTTTGGTGGCATCTGTAGCGTTGTAAAAGAATGTTTTTTGGCTGAGATACTCTTTTACAAACTTCTCGTGCGTCTTTTGAGCTATATTTATCTCACTTAACTCTTGAAAGACCCTACTAAATTTAGATTCACTTGGAATATCGTTTTTGTATCTCCAGCCACACAGTATGCGGAGTGTTCTATCGCAGTAGAGTCTATTGATCAGATCTCTTGTTGTTTGGATATTGTAGACACTCTTTGCAATAAAAGCTCTTGCAATCTCTTCTCTATCTTTTGGTGTATTTGTGATTGATATCACTGTTATATTTTTCTCAATTTGGGCAAAATCTAAAATACTGATGAGCTTTTGTTCTTTTTGGGACAACTCTTCAAGCCGTAACTCTTCTTTTAAAGCCGGAAAGAGTGAGTTTTCAAGATTTAAAATCTTAGTCCACATTTTAGATAGACTTGAAGATATTTTTGGTACAATAGTTTCCATAAAAAGCCTTTGTGTATGATCTGTAAGTTATTTTTTTTGTGGTAAAGAATTATAACATTTATGGAATATGAAAGGCTTTTTAAAATTTAATATAGCTTAAATTGTGGGTTGTTTTTGGTAATCTGCAAGTGGCTCCTAAGATAATTAAAAAGCCAAGAGCCAGCCCTTAACTTTAAACTTTAATAGAATATCTCTACATGTAAAGGATTAAAGGGAACAGTTTCCACTTTTTCTCACACCACAAGCAAAACTCATATTTTTAGCTTTAGATGGAGATAGCGCAGTTTAGTTGACTTTTAACTTGACTTAACACAGTTCCTTCCCGCCTCTTTTGCCTTGTAAAGTGCATTATCTGACATTTTTAAAACATCTTTTGGAGACTTTTTGTCTTTTGTAGCAGAGGCTAGACCTATGCTTATTGTTAGTTTTGCTTTTATTTCTGGGTTTTTTTCTGGTCGATCGTTACTTCTTAGTGTGAAGCCTCTCTTTGTTATAGATTCTCGCACTTCTTCTAGGTAAGGGAGTGCTTCTTTAGCCGTTTTATTTGGAAAAAGTATGGTGAATTCTTCACCTCCATATCTAAAAGCCTCACCTCCCCCTTTGACCTCTTTTAACTGCTCTGCTACCAATTTTAAAGCGTCATCTCCGACGTCGTGTCCGTATTTGTCATTAAACTTTTTAAAGCAATCTATATCAGCCATAGCAATGCAATAGGTCGAGCCTAACTTTAAAAAAGCCTCTTCAAGTGCATGACGCCCCGGAATTCCTGTAAGCGTGTCAATATAAGACATGGTGTAGGCATCTTTAATGAGAGCAAAAATGATGAGCACTGCACTAAGTGCACAAAAGAGCACAAAAGAGTGTTGATTTTGAAAAAAATAAGCGGGTATCAATAAAGAGATTAGTACCCAAAGTGGAGCTTTTTCAATTGTGCTGGAAAAAAAAAGTAAGGATGTAAGGGTGACAAATATCACTGATACTATAGAAATTAGAAATGAAAAATCATTTAGTTTAGAGAGGGGTGAAATATCAAAATTGATGATAGAAGTATTGAGTGCTACTCTAAGCTCTACTGAAAATGTGGCTACGAGATAGTAGATAATGAGTAAAAATACAACTATAATCAATACTTTTGATAATCCATAAAAACTAAAAAGTCCTCTCTCTTGTAAAGTACCAATCAATAAAAATCCTAAAGAAAAAGCTATAGGTGATATGTACCAAAACGAATAATTACCGCCATCAAGGCCGAGAAGAGAAGGATAAAACATATAAAACATAAAAAATAGTGGTAAAAAAAGAAGGACAAAAGGTTTACTTCTGGCAAAAAAGACTGAAATAATCATAGCAATCAGTATCAGCCCGATTGTCGCATCCCTGAAGCTTAAAATAATTTTTGCAGAGAGTAGTCCAAACTCAATTATAGATACACATATTAAAATAAGTGTCAAAGAAATGAGATGAAAGGAGTTGAGTAATCGCATTTATCTCCTAATTTTTAAAGCAATTATATCTTAAATTTAATTATAAGCCATATATATGGTATAATCGACAAAAAAAGAAAAGAAGGCACACAGATATATGTTAGAAGTAAATAATTTATCGATGAGATTTTCATCTCAATTACTATTTGAGAATATGAGTTTAAAGTTACATGCAGGCAAGAGATACGGTTTAATCGGAGCAAATGGTTCTGGGAAAAGTACGTTTATGAAGATTCTTTCAGGGGAACTTGAGCAGTCAGGTGGAAATATATCCATAGGCAGTGGACTAAAAGTAGGTACTCTTGGTCAAAATCAATTCGCATATGAGAAGTTTACACTAAAAGACGCTGTAATGTATGGCAACAAAAGACTTTATGATGCCATAAAAGAGAAAGAAGAGTTGTATGCTCATGGTGACTTTGAAGATGAAAAAGTAAATGATAGACTTTCAGAACTTGAAATTATATGCATAGAAGAAGATCCTACTTATGAAGTAGAGTTAAATATTGAAAAAATTCTTTCTTCTCTTGGATTTGCTCTTGAAGATCAAGATAAGTTGATGAGTGAGTTAACAGGTGGCGACAAGTTTAAGATTCTTTTGGCACAAGTTTTATTTCCTCAACCTGATATTTTATTTCTTGATGAGCCTACGAATAACCTTGACTTAGAGGCTATTGCTTGGCTTGAAGAGCAGTTGAAAAATCATACTGGGACGATGATTGTTATCTCTCATGATAGACACTTCTTAAATTCAGTATGTACCAATATATTAGATGTCGATTTTAAAAAGATTAGAGAATTTACTGGTAACTATGATGATTGGTATTTGGCGGCTAATTTAGTTGCAAAACAGCAAGAGTTGACTCAAGGTAAACAGATAAAAGAAAAAGAAGAGCTTGAAGCGTTTGTAAGAAGATTTTCAGCCAATGCATCAAAAGCAAAACAAGCAACAAGTAGACAAAGGAAGCTTGATAAATTAGTGATTGAAGATATTCAAACATCATCTAGAAGAGATCCCAGTATCGTATTTAAAGCTAACCGTGAAATCGGAAATGAGGTTTTAGAGCTTGTTGGTGTCAACAAATCTTATGATGAGGACGAAGTGTTGAAAGATATCAATCTCACAGTAGATAAGGGTGAAAAAATAGCTCTTATTGGACCAAACGGCGTGGGTAAAACAACGCTTTTAAATATCATAATGGGTGAGTTAAAACCAGATAGTGGAAAGATACATTGGGGCGCTACGATAGAGCCAAGTTATTTTCCACAAAATACAACAGAAATCATCGATGGAGAGGACCAACTTTTTGCATGGTTACAAAGATTTGATGATAATAAAGATTTAGATGAAATCAGAAAATGTTTAGGGCGTATGCTTTTTAGTGGTGAAGATCAGAAAAAAAGTATTAAAAGTATCAGTGGTGGTGAAAAACATCGTATGATGCTTTCTAAAATGATGTTGCAAAAAGGAAATTTCTTAGTGCTCGATGAGCCGGATAACCATTTGGATTTAGAAGCTATTATTGCTTTGGGTGAAGGCTTATATAATTTCACAGGTAGTGTTTTATGTGTGACTCACGATAGAGAGTTAATCGATGCCTTTGCAAACAGAATTATTGAGTTTAAGACAGATGGTACATTCGTCGACTTTAAGGGTAATTATGAAGATTATAAAGAGAGACATGGCGCGTAATTTACCTTTTCGCATAGGTTCCTCTTTAGACAATGATGCCTCATGGAGTGCAGAAGCAAAAAATAAGATAAAAGATATCTTAAAAGAAAAAAAAGAACCAAATGAGCACGCATTGGTGTTTAAGATAGAAAAAAGAAGAGGGAAACCTGTGAGTCTCATGGGCCCTTTTCACAGAAGCGAAGACGAGATAAAGGAGCTTTGCGGTAAATTGAAAAAAAAGCTTGGAAGTGGCGGTACATGTAAAGATTCTTGGATGGAATTTCAAGGGGAATGCAGAGAAAAATTAAAAGTTCTTGTCAAAGATGAAGGCTTTAGGACTAAATCCTGATGGAACATATTGTTAGTACGTTAATCCCAATTTTCTCTTTGATTTTTTTGGGTTATGGCTTTAAAATAATTAAATTCCCATCCACTGACTTTTGGCCTCAGGCCGATAAATTAACTTACTACTTCTTAATGCCAGCACTTTTAATCTATAAATTTTCAAGTGCCGACATCAATTTAGATTACACACTTGGATTAATTGCAACGGCACTTATCAGTATAGTTATTATTTTTTTTACTCTTGTATTTTTAAACATTTTTATAAAATTTGACAACAAGGCATTTACGTCAATCATACAAGGCGGTATACGATTCAATTCTTATGTGCTATTGGCTTTTGTTGATTCCATTTATGGCGATAAAGGTTTAGTACTCGCCGCCATTTTAATGGCTTTTGTGATACCTTTTACGAATGTTATGTGTATATCAACGTTTGCCATATACCTTAAAAAAGGAAAATTTTCCCTCAAAGCATTTATGAAAATTATTGTAAAAAATCCTTTGATTGGTGCGTGCGTTATTGGTGGGATTATTAATGCTAGTGACGTAACTCTACCTCTAATCGCTTTAAAATCACTTTCACTATTGAGCCATGCAGCTTTGCCAATGGGACTTTTATCGGTAGGAGTCGGCTTGGAATTTAAGTATTTAAAATCAGCAAAGAGCGAACTTCTCGTCTCTACCTTTGCAAAACTTATCTTATTTCCACTGGTTATCTATGCTGTTGCAATGTTTTTTGGTCTGGGTGGAATGATGTTAAGTATAGCGTTAGTGTATGGTGCGATGCCAACAGCAGTCTCTGGATATATATTGGCACGAGAGCTTGGAGGCGATACGGCACTTATGGCTTCTATTATCACACTTCAAACTCTTGTTTGTATGGTCACTCTTTTTTTTATAGTTCCATTTCTTTAATTCTTTTAATTAATTCTCCATCAAAGGGAAATCTACCTTCTTTTTCTTTAGAAAAGATTATTTTTCCATCGACTACAATCTCAAAAACTCCACTACCACCTGGTGTACTAACGATATCTGCATTGCTATAAACCGCGTTTATTTCTTCTCCCGCACGGGAAGCTTTTGGTCTATAACTTCAACTATTACAATAAAATATATTTACTTTCATAACACTCCTTCTTTTGGTGAATTATAGCATAGGATATAAAAGATTTTATTAATTTTAAAAGACTATACTTAAACCAATGTAGAAAGGAGTTCATTATGAGAGTAGAAAAAGATACTATGGGAGAGGTGAGGGTTCCCGAAGATGCTCTTTGGGGCGCGCAAACTGCGAGAAGTCTTATGAACTTTAACATTGGTGTAGAAAAAATGCCAAAGGGCATCATCCAATCTTTTGCTATACTCAAGCGCTCTGTTGCGATAGTAAACAATACACTCGAAAAACTCAGTGATGAAAAAACTAGAGTGATTGTCTTAGCGTGTGATGAGATTTTAGAAGGTCAACATGATGAGGCTTTTCCGCTAAGCGTTTGGCAAACAGGAAGTGGTACTCAAACCAATATGAATGTGAATGAAGTGATCGCCAATCTTGCTACCAATCTATTGGGCGGGGATTTTAAAGATAAAAAATTAATCCATCCTAATGATGATGTCAATAAATCGCAAAGTTCCAATGATACATTTCCAAGTGCTATGCATATAGCCGCAGTGTTAGAAATCCAAAATGAATTGCTTCCAAAGCTAAACATTCTCAAAATTACGTTAGAAAATAAATCTAAAGAGTACAAAGAAATCATAAAAATAGGCCGCACACATCTTCAAGATGCAACACCACTGAGTGTTGGCCAAGAGATAAGTGCTTGGGCAGAGATGCTGAAAAAATCAGAAGAGATGATAACACTCTCTCTTTTACATGTGAGAGAGTTGGCGGTAGGAGGAACTGCTGTTGGCACAGGATTAAATGCACATCCCTTTCTTGGAGAAATGGTGGCAGAAGAAGTGAGCCGCTTTACATGTAAGAAGTTTATCACAGCACCCAATAAGTTTCATGCCCTCACGAGTCATGATGCTTTGGTTTTTTCACACGGTGCACTAAAAGCATTGGCGGCAGATTTGATGAAGATAGCCAATGATGTGAGATGGCTCTCTAGCGGACCGAGATGTGGCATAGGGGAGTATAAAATACCGCAGAATGAGCCAGGAAGTTCCATCATGCCAGGAAAAGTAAATCCAACTCAAGCAGAAGCCGTGACAATGGTAACGTGCCAAGTGTTTGGAAATGATATGACAATTGCAATGGCGGCAAGCCAAGGTAACTTTCAATTAAATGTATTTAAACCCGTTATTATCAATGCGTATTTACAATCAGTCAGACTTTTAGGGGATGTGATGCAATCATTTAATGATTATTGTTTAGTAGGATTAGAACCAATAAAAGAGAAAATAGATTTTAATTTACATAATTCGTTGATGCTAGTAACGGCGCTTGCCCCTTATATAGGCTATGAAAATGCCGCAAAGATTGCAAAAAATGCCCATGAAAAAGGAATAAGTTTAAAAAACTCAGCGATTGAGTCTAAACTTATCAGTAAAGAAGAGTTTGAGCGTATTATCAAGCCAGAAGAGATGATACACCCAAAAGAGTAGTCCCTGCTGTACATTTTTACTTTATAATGTTTTTTTTATGATTTGTATAAATTTCTCGAATGAGGGCAGTTCCAGTTTTCCTTCTCTCTGCTTTTTCCCCCACATTGGTTCTGGAAAGTAAGAGTCTTCTGCAAATCTTGCCATGACATGGATATGTACATGTGGGAGGTAGTTTCCAAACATGGCAATATTGACTTTTTTTGGTTGGTAGTAGTTTATCATCTCTTTTTCTATTCTCAACATCGCATCAAGGATAGCAATTCTTGTATCATTATCGCAATCACTTAATTCTTTGTAAGGCTGACATGCAAAGATTTTCAGCCAAGGGATTTCTGATTTTTCCACTTCTACATAAAAAAGTTCATTTTCGTAAATTTTATTATCCATTAAATCTATCCTTAAAAGTGCATTTGCCACAAAGTTCTTCGTGGGCTTTGTGGTTTTTAAATCCTTCTACGATATCGGTTGCTCGCTTTGAGTTTAAAATTTCTTCTAAACTCCGCTCATGTAAGCTTCCCAAATCCATAATACCATCTCCGTCCAAACAGCACGGGACAACTCTTCCATCAGCTAAAATTGCTATTTGAGCACTTAGTCCATGACAAAAACCATCGCTATGGTGAGAACTTTTCAGGGAAGGCCACTCAAAGTAGCTATCGAAATGTAAGAGAATTTTTTTGGCAAGTCTGAACTGTTTTGGCGGGTTGGTGAGTATGTCTTTGGGAAATTCAATATTAAAATAGCGGGAGAGTTTATCAAAAATTTGTTGATTATAAGCATTCTCGCTTCCTTCCTCATCTAAATTCCAAAGTCTAAGATTGATAAAAACTTCATCATCTTCTCTTTTTTCACACAGTCTTAAAACTTCATTGATATAGTCATCAAATGAAATTTTCATGGAGTTTTTATTGAAACTGTTCAACGAGACATTAATCTGTTTTAAACTAGGGTGAAAAACATTCTCATGTTTACCGAGATAGTTTCCGCTGGTTGTAATCATCACTCTTAAATTGAGTTTTTCAGCAATATCTAGATAAGCGTGTAGGTTTGAGAGAGCGAGTGGGTCACCCATGACATGTAGGGCAATATCCCTAGTATAAGGTTTTAATTGAAGTAAAATTTGCTCAAAAAAATCTAAGGACATTGTTTTTGAAGGATTGATTTTTGGTGGACAGAAACTGCATTCTAGCCCACAGACATTGGTAATTTCTATATACGCTCGATGAAATTTCATAGTGTTCCTTACTAAGAGAATTATATCCAAATTTGCTATCATCAAAAAAATACTTTGAAAATGCGATTGTGACCACACTTTTACTTCCTGTCGACCCACGAAGTGCTGATCTCTCTCTTGTCTATGGAAAATTGCGTTCTGGTCTACCTTATGAAGAAACACGGCGGTATCTTAAAAAAGTGGTTGATTTTAAAAAAGATTTTGTCAATTTATAGATTTTCTATGAGAGAGGCTTTCTGCTCCCTCTTTCATGTCGTACATTGATTATAATAGCTTTTTAAAAGTCGATTGAAACACCTTTTCTATCAATCATTTCTTTCTCAAATTCAACAACTTTATTTCTGCCGCCATCTGCCTTTATTTTTTCTTTTTCATCTTTTACTCCACTGTGACACTTTTTGCTAAGTTTCTAGGCATATCCACGTCATTTCCAAGCCGGATTGAAATCTCAAGGGCGAGTATTTGAGTGACGATCATCATCTCAAAGAATTCGCACATAGGGTGCTCTTGCATGGAAGTTTGTATAAAATCATCTGCCAATTCAAAAGGCAGGGGACTAATCGCCAGTATGGTAGAATCTCTGGCCGATAATTCCTCTACATTGCTTTTAATTTTGTCATATAAAAGTGTGCGTGGCATAAGCGCAATGGTGAAAAGGGTGCTATCGGCAAGAGCAATGGGGCCATGTTTCATCTCTCCCGCAGGATATCCTTCTGCATGAAGATAAGAAATTTCTTTTAATTTTAGTGCACCTTCAAGGGCAAGTGGAAAAAATATATCTCTTCCAATAAAAAAGAATCCGTGACCGTGTAAGTATCTTTTTGAGAGACGTCTAATTTTTTCATGTAAATTATCTTTGACATGTAAAACTGTGGGTACATGTAAAAGTGCATTTATTTCAACTTGTAGTTTTTCTGTGCTGATACTCTTTTTTTTCATACCAATGTATAAAGCCAAAATCCATAAAGTTGCAATTTGCGTCGCAAAAGCTTTCGTACTCGCCACACCTTTTTCAATTCCCGCACGTGTCAGTATTGCAGCATCGCAAAGTCTGACTATCGAAGAATTGTCAACGTTACAGATTGCTATACTTTGCACACCTGCTTTTTTTGCCATTTTGAGTGCTTCGAGCGTATCTGCCGTTTCTCCACTTTGCGTGATGACTATAAAAAGGCTTCTCTCTTCTAAAAGTGGTTCTTTGTATCTAAATTCACTAGCAATTTCTACCTTACATCTTATCTTGGCAAGACGCTCAAAGAGGTATTCTGCTACAAGTCCTGCGTGATAACTAGTGCCACAAGCACAAATTTTTAAAGAGTCAATCTGTGAAAAATCAATATCCCTCAGCTCATCAAGATTAACACCCGCGTCATTCACTCTTCCCATAAGTGTTTCACTAAGGACTTGTCCTTGCTCATAAATCTCTTTTTCCATAAAATAGCGAAAGCCGTCTTTTTGGGCATAAAGACGATCACAGCCAAGAGGTTGAAATGTGGGTGTTACGGCTTTTTCATGGATAAATAAAGAGAGTTCATTGTTGCATATCCAGCCAAATTCTCCATCTTCAAGGTAACTCACTTCGTCTGCGTAGCCTATGAGCGGAGCATCAGAAGAGCTTAGAAATTTTTCACCTTCGTTGTTTTGTCCTATGATAAGAGGGGCTGCATTCTTTGCAAAAAAGAGTGTATCTGGTTGTGCTTTTGTAATCAGGAGTATTGCATACGCGCCTTCTATCTTATCAATTGTTTTTTTAAAAGCTTCCTGTGCATTAAGTCCATCATTGATCAATTTTTCAAATTGGTGCACGATCACTTCTGTATCGGTTTGGCTTAAAAAAGTAGACCCACTTTTTAATAGCTCCTCTTTTAACTCTTTATAATTTTCTATAATGCCATTGTGAATCACATAGGAGTATTGCCCATGATGGGGATGAGCATTTGTCTCAGTCGGTTTTCCATGGGTGGCCCATCTTGTATGACCAATTGCTAATCCAAAACCATCACTGAAATACTCTTTTGTTTTGGTTGACAAATTAATTAATTTTCCAGTAGCCTTATAAGATGTTATATTATTATCTTTAAGTACTGCAATTCCAGCAGAATCATATCCTCTATACTCCAGCTCTTTTAAGCCATTTAAAATAAACTCTTTTTTTTCTCTCTCTCCAACATATCCAACAATACCGCACATATAGCTATCCTAAACGAAAAATTTTAATATTTTTTCTTTGTTTTCACACAAGTCTATCTTTTTTTCTATTAAGAAAAGGTTTCTCGCCCTATTTTTTATAGTCTGTATTTTTGCGCTAGAAACAGCGATGCCTTGTTCATCAAAAACGCTCATCATATAGCCCATCATCCCTTTTTGATTCAGCGCATTGACTGTCATTTTGATAAAACTTTTGGAGTGTTCACAATCAATTTCTATCTCTTTTCTTTTTATAATTGGCTTTTGGAGTGTTGCTTTTTTGCTCATATCAAAAGAGTCTTTAATCAACTCTTCAACCCTCTGCATATCGGTGCTTTCTATAGTTTCACTAAAATCAATTTTAAAGTATTTTTTATTATCAAATAAGTTATAGATTTCCATATTTTTTAGTTCCAAAAAGCTTAATTTCCCCAAAAGGTAGCCTATATTTAAATTTTGAGAACGAATGATATATAAAGTAAGATGTGTTGTGTTGGCTATCTTAAAATTATAGGGCTCAGAACTTTGAGCAATGTGAGCAATCTTGAGTATCTCTTCCGGCTTGTGTTTGATGAAAAAATAGTTTGAGGAGATGGCTAAAATTTTTCTTTGCATTGGTTTTGGAAGAATTGTAAACCCTACTTGTTTTTTTAAGATATGTTCTTTTTTCAATCTCCGTTTAGTCTCACCAATGAGCTCTTTTTTATCAAACATTTCATCGGATAAGTTATATAATTCTCTCAGCAAGTTGGATATAAATCCATTGTATATATTGCGCCCAACAGCATTAACATCACAATATGTTAGGATATACAGAAGCCTAAGAACTTGAGGGCTTTCAATAGTGGTGATAAAAGCCAAAACTACTTCTTCACTATAAATATCTTCACGACTCGCAATGTTGCTCATGTACGTGTGGTGTCTGATAAGTATACTTCCTGCATGTATGACTTCATGAGAGAAATTTAGTTTATTAGCATAGGCTCTAAATACTTTTGCACCTATGACACGATGATCACCTCTTCTGCCTTTCCCTACATCATGAAGCAGTATTGCCAATTTGATTAAGGCTTGCCCATCAGGACATAAATCATCATAGATGCTTTGGATAAAAGGTTCTTTTATATTTTCAAGATGATATAAGCCCAAAAGTGAATGTTCATCAACCGGGTGCTTATGATATCCATCAAATTGCGCCTGATGGATAGTATTGTCCATGGGTTTGATTAATCGTTGTAGTAAATTGGCTTTGTATAAAGTAGTGAATACATTATAAACATACTCATTGTAAAATATTTTTTTAAATTCTTTATAGGTCTCAGCAGAATTGTGTTTATTAAATGTAGATTTTCTTATATAATCAACATAACTGATATCAAATATAATTTTTTTATCATCAAATTTTGTTATTTGTTTGATGACATGCAAGAGAGTGTTTGGTTCTTTTGCTCTTGATGTTAGCACTAAATTATCGACCTTATAAACACCCGTTTCTATCTTGTTCCTTCTGAGTTTCGCAATTGTGCTTTTGTCAAAATAGTAGGGAGCTGCCAATTTTTTTAAAAATATTTGACACGTGATGTCTATTGTCTTCATCGCATGAAAAGTTTTTTCGCAAAGACCCATTTGTGCTTTTTTGAATTTTGTATCAACAAAACCAAGTTTTTTTGCAATATCAGGAATATACTGCATATTGAGAGTATCTTGTTTTTTCTTAGCGCTGAGATGCAGGGCTGAACGCACTCTGTATAAAAATTCTAAAGCCATCCTATACTCTTTAAATTCGTTTTCATCTATATATTTTGGCACCAAATCTTTGGTGGTGGTTGCATTTAGCACAGCTCTTGCTAACCATATAATGGTGTTTGTATCTCTGAGCCCTCCCACGCTATTTTTTATGTCTGGCTCCATGCTCATGGGGTTTGCCACTTTTCGGCTGTTATTGGCATCTACCAGCTGATGCACAAAATCCTTTAGGTTGTGTTTTGCTATTATTTGCAATTGTCTTGTTGTCTCCATCCATAAAAAATTAGAGCCACAAATAAACCTTGATTCAAGCATCGCTGTTTTAATCGTTAAATCAGAATTACTAGCAACAAATAGTTCTTCGACTTTATGCACCCGGTGACCCAATTTTAGTCCAGCATCCCAAGCAAGATAGAGCATCGCCTCTATAATTGGTTCAAGATCGTATCCTTCTATATCCTTGTACACTATCATTAAATCAATATCAGAGTAGACGCAAAGTTCTTCTCTTCCATAACTTCCCATGCCAACAAGAATAATAGGAATTTGATTTCTAAAAGGGGAATAGTTTCCAAAAAATTTTCTAATAGTGTATTTGTAGATATCAATTAAAAATCTATCAATGTGTTTTGTATGCTTGACTAAAAAATCTTTTCCTTGATTTTTGCTAAATATCTCATCAAGAGAGCTAAGGGAGTTTTTGATATGTGCTTTTATAGCTTTTGAAATTTCAAAGTCATCTGCACCTTGGCCGATCAGCTCTTCTATTTGATATTTTAACTCCATTTTGACACCTTTATTGTTTAACTCAGTGTTATAATACTAAAAATTAGATATTTTTCATATAATAGGCGATTGTAATGGTTGAAGATAAGGGTTGTTTTAATTTCAATAACTCTTTAACTTTCTTTTCTTATAATAAGTTTTGAAAAAACCTAATCTATAAAAATCCTAAAAGGACACACATGATTGAAAAACCATATCTAAAAACATTTCCAAACAAAGAGGGTTATTTTGGAAAATTTGGTGGTGCATTTTTGCCTCCACAGTTGATAGAACAATTCGCACAAATAGAGCAAGCGTATCTGACTATTGGAAATTCACATAACTTTATCATGGAATTGCGTGATATTCGTAAACATTATCAAGGAAGACCGACTCCAGTCTATTATGCAAAACGTTTAACTGACTATGTTGGAGGAGCGCGAATTTATCTCAAAAGAGAAGATTTAAATCATACAGGAGCCCATAAAATCAATCACTGTATGGGAGAAGCTCTTTTAGCTAAATATTTAGGAAAGAAAAAGTTGATTGCAGAAACTGGCGCGGGACAACATGGCGTGGCATTAGCGACAGCTGCGGCATATTTTGGATTAGAGTGTGAAATTCATATGGGTGAAGTCGATATCATAAAAGAACATCCAAATGTAACGCGTATGAGGATTTTAGGAGCGAAAGTTGTGCCTGTAAGTTTTGGCGCAAGAACATTAAAAGAAGCAGTTGATTCTGCGTTTGAAGCTTATATGAAAGACCCAATTACCAGCATGTATGCCATTGGCTCGGTTGTCGGTCCTCATCCCTTTCCAAAAATGGTGAGAGATTTTCAAAGCGTGGTTGGTCTTGAAGCAAAAGATCAGTTTTTAGAAATGACAGGTAATCTTCCCGATAATCTTGTCGCATGTGTTGGTGGAGGAAGTAATGCTATGGGACTATTTTCAGCGTTCATTGAAGATCCATGTGAAATGTATGGAGTAGAACCGGCCGGCACGGGCACAAAACTAGGCGAGCATGCAGCAAGTTTAACCTATGGTTCTGAGGGAGTGTTACACGGATTTAACTCCATTATGCTTCAAAATGAAGATGGCTCACCTGCGGCCGTTCATTCCATCGCAAGTGGACTTGATTATCCATCGGTTGGACCAGAACACGCCTATCTCAACTCAATTGCGAGAACAAAAATAGGCACTGCAAATGATGCAGAGACGATACAGGCATTTTATGATTTATCTCGTTATGAGGGTATTATTCCTGCATTAGAGAGTTCACATGCAGTGGCATTTGCAATGAAACTCGCGAAAGAGAAACCTTATGAGTCTATTTTGGTGAACTTGAGCGGAAGAGGCGACAAAGATATAGATTTTGTGGTCGAAAATTTCCCCCCTGAAGATTATAAATTATAGCTTGCTAAAAGAGGAATTTTTCCTCTTTTAGCAAGCTATAATTTTATTTAGCTAAAATACACTTTTAAAACCACACAGAAAGCTTTTTATGAACTTAATTCAAAAATTAGAAACCGAAGAACGACTAAACTACGAAGATGGTTTGGCGCTGTACGACCTTGATCTTTTTACATTAGGAAAGTACGCCAATAGAAGACGAAAAGCACTTTATGGTAAAAAAGTTTTTTTCAATGTCAATAGACACATTAACCCTACAAATATTTGTAAAGATGTTTGCAAGTTTTGTGCTTTCTCGGCCAATAGAAAAAATCCAAATCCTTATACCATGAGTCACGAAGAGATACTAAAAGCAGTGGAGCACTCGCATAAAAATGGTATCAAAGAGGTGCATATTGTTTCTGCTCACAATCCAGATACTGGGCTGGAGTGGTACTTGGAAATATTTTCAAAGATAAAAGAAAAATTTCCAGACTTACATGTAAAGGCTTTAACTGCCGCTGAGGTTGATTTTCTGGCTACGCAATATCATCTAACATACTCGCAAATTATTGAGAAGATGGTCGAATTTGGAGTTGATTCTATGCCAGGTGGCGGTGCTGAAATTTTTGATCAAGAAATAAGAGATTATATTTGTAAAGGTAAAGTGACAGCTGAGCAATGGTTAGAAATCCATAGACTTTGGCACAAACGTGGGAAAAATTCAAATGTAACGATGCTTTTTGGTCATGTAGAAGAGCGTAAACACAGAATTGATCACATGCTAAGACTACGAAATCTTCAAGATGAAACCAATGGCTTTAATGCGTTTATTCCATTAGTGTATCAGCGAGGAAACAACTACTTAAAAGTGGAAAATTTTTTGAGTTCCACTGAAATACTCAAGACAATGGCAATAAGCAGGCTGATGTTAGACAATATTCCACACATAAAAGCCTATTGGGCTACTTCAACAATGAATCTAGCATTAGTTTCACAAGAATTTGGTGCTGATGATATAGATGGTACGATAGAAAAAGAGGCAATTCAATCAGCAGCAGGAGCATCAAGTGCTAATGGTATGGGCATACAAAACTTTTTAGACTTGATAGAAACAAGCGGTTTTATTCCCGTTGAGAGAGATAGTTTATACAATGAAATAAAAGTCTACTAAAAGAAAAAAAACAAACAAAAAGGATAAAAATTGGGCTTTTTTAAACTTAAAGAACACGGCACAGATGTAAAAACAGAATTTACAGCAGGTTTTACAACATTTTTGACAATGATGTATATCGTTCCAGTGAACGCGATCATCATGAGCAAAACAGGTATGGATTTTGGGGCATTAGTGACTGCGACTGCTCTGATTACAATATTTTCAACGCTTCTCAATGGATTTTGGGCAAATACTCCAATAGCGATGAGTGTGGGTATGGGGCTTAATGCTTACTTTACATTTGGGTTGGTATTGGGTATGAAAATTCCTTGGCCAACTGCTTTGGGTATTGTATTCATATCAGGTATCCTTTTCTTGGTGCTCTCCTTTACACAATTTAGAGTTTGGATTATGCAAAGCGTACCGCAAGACCTAAGACGTGCCATCAGTGCCGGTATCGGAGCTTTTATCGCTTTTATTGGATTAAAAAGTATGGGTATGGTCGTTGCCAATCCAGCGGTTCTTGTGGGGCTTGGTGATTTTGGAGATCCAAAAGTTTTATTAGGCGTTTTAGGACTAGTCCTTGTCTTTGGATTATATGCATGGAAAGTTAAAGGCGCATTTATTGTAGCGGTTCTTATCACTTCTATCATTGCTTGGGTATCAGGAATCGCTCCTTATCCTACAGAGTTTATAGCAATGCCAGCGTCAATTGCTCCAATTGTGATGCATTTGGATATTGTTTCAGCATTTACACTCGCACTTGCTCCAGTGATCATCACATTTTTAATTACTGATATGTTTGATTCACTTGGAACGCTCGCAGGTGTTGGTTACCGTGCCGGTATTTTTAAAGAAGATGGAAAAGAGTTGCAAAAAACCCTAGAAGCTGACGCCGCTGCTACTGTTGCCAGTGCTCTATTGGGTGTTTCTACAACGACTAGTTTCATTGAAAGTGCCAGTGGAGTAGAAGAGGGTGGACGTACAGGTCTAACAGCTGTTGCAACTGCGCTATTTTTCATATTAACACTTTTTATGATGCCTCTGTTTCAAGCCATTCCAGAAAATGCAATCTATCCCGTTTTGGTGATGGTCGGTGTTTTAATGTTCTCTGAATTATCTCATATAAACTTTGATGACATTGCTATATCAGTCGCTACATTTTTAATTGTTATTATGATGCCATTGACATTTTCTATTACCAATGGACTTGCTTTCGGTTTTATCGCGTATTTACTCCTTAAATTAGTTAAAAGAGAATTTAAAGATATAAATATAGGTATTGTTTCTTTAGCTGCTATTAGTTTAGTAGTGTTTATAGTTCAATAATTTAGTAGGGGAAGAAGTGCGATATTATAGTTATGATGAGTTTAAAATAGATGTCAATAAATTGGCAAAAGAGGTAAAAGGGTATGACCCTGATGTGATTTTGGCGATTGCAAGAGGGGGAATGACTTTAGGTCATTTTCTCTCAGAAGCCTTGGATATGAGAGATTTATACTCTATAAATTCTATTCATTATGAAGAGACTAAAAAGTTAGATACGATAGATATCTTTAATGTACCAGACCTTAGTCGAGCAAAAAAGGTATTGGTAGTTGATGATATTATTGACAGTGGTGAAACTATGATTGAAATTAAAAAAGTCATCATGGAAAAATACCCCCATGTAGACCTCAAGGTAGCTTCAATTTTCTATAAGGAAAAAGCACTCTTAAGACCTGATTTTTCTGCACGAGTGGCTACTGAATGGATTGAGTTTTTCTGGGATTTCCAGATAGATAGTTACCAATGAGAATAAATTAATGCAGGAAGATATATCTTCCAGCAAGAGTTAAAATGAAATTTTTTAATTTATTTGTTATATACACATGCACCATACTTACGTTATGTACGCTTTACGCCGTGCAGCCTATACAGCCACTTTTTGAACAAGAGTTTGGATTAGATAGATTCCAAGCAATTATTTTTACAACAGTTATCATGTTCCCACTGGGATTTGCCCCTATCTTTTATGGTTATTTTTTAGAAACTCTCTCCTCTAAAATACTTTTAAAATCCTCAGTGATGATTCTTGGGATTCTAGAATTAATCTTCGCAACTAGTGATACTTATATCATTCTATTGTCAGTAAGAGCACTCCAGGGTTTAATTATCCCCGCACTTTTAACTTCATTGATGAGCTATATTGCATTTATATCTCCGAAAGATAAAGTTCAACAAATGATAGGCTCCTATATAGGCGCAACAATATTTGGCGGTTTTTTAGGAAGGTTTTTATCTGGATATTTGAGCGACCTGTTTGGCTGGAGATTTTTCTTTGTCATCTTAGGAATAGGATTAATAGGAATGTTTTTTTTACTGAATTTATTAGAAAAAGAAGTAAAATTAAACATTGTCAAACCAAGTAAAAAACAGATAATCATGATCTTGAAAGATAAAGTATTCTTACATGTATACTTGATTATGTTTACTACATTTTTTGTTTTTCAAGGAGTGTTAAATTTTATTCCATTTCAGCTTAACAATTTAAATTCTGACGTAAGTAGCGCCAAAATAGGGCTAGTCTACGCTGGATATATTGTAGGTTTAATTATATCTTTAAATGTCTTGAGAATTATAAGATTTTTTAATTCAGAGATAAGGGCCATGATAACAGGTTCATTTATCTACCTTTTGGGACTACAGTTTTTTCATTTAGCCTCCTATAATGTGATATTTTTTGGCATGTTTGTTTTTTGTGCCGGAATGTTTATTATCCATGCAATAGCATCAGGCTACATCAATAAACTTTCACATTCAAATAGAGCAATTGCCAATGGACTGTATCTCTCCTTTTACTACTCAGGTGGGATTATAGGTTCTTTTTTGCCTGGTTTGGTGTTTGAGTACTTTGGATGGCACTATTTTGTGATGACTCTTAGTATTATTGTTTTAATTTCATTATTTTTACTTTTTAATTTGCAACGCATCTTAAAATCATCCTAAATTTGATACAATATAGGCACATTTATTATAGGATATAAAAACAAAATGATTTTAATGATTGATAATTACGATAGCTTTACTTACAATATAGTCCAATACTGCTTGGAACTAGGTGCCGATTTGAAGATTATCAAAAATGATGAACTGACACTGGAAGAGATTGAAGACTTACATCCAGAAAAAATCATCATATCCCCAGGACCGGCTACACCAAATGAAGCTGGCATAAGTTTAGCAGTCATTGAATATTTTCAAGACAAATTACCAATACTAGGTATTTGTTTAGGCCATCAAGCAATCGCTCAAGTATTTGGAGGCAAAGTAGTGTGTGCCAAAAATATGATGCATGGCAAAACATCCACCATAAAACAATCCGCCTCTACATGTCTTTTTGAAGGACTGCCACAGAGCTTTACTATGACAAGATATCATTCACTAGTGGTGGAAAATTCCAATGTGCCCTACATCATAGAGCCAACGTCATACAGTACAGATGACCACGAAATTATGTCTTTACAAATAAAAAATAAAAAAATATACGGCGTGCAATTTCATCCAGAGTCTATTTTGAGTGAGTATGGGCATGAAATATTGGATAATTTTTTAAAGCTATGAGAGAACAGTATCTCATCGGCTTAATCCTTCTCGTCAATACTGTTTTGCTTTTATATGGAGTAAATACTTTATCGATAAGATATGAAGAAGCCCAAGTTTTTTTTGAAGGATCTTCTCTCGTTCACGATATCATAAACTTTTCAACACAAATTTTTGGACAAAATGATTTAGCACTTAGACTGCCATTTATTTTTCTGCATCTTATTTCTCTTATTCTTTTGTATAAGATTGGAAAACAATTTTTAAAAAGAAAGATAGATAGAGTCACTAGTGTAGCGTTGTATGCAATGCTTCCAGGGGTAAACAGTGCCGCATTATTAGTCAATGAAGCGTATTTAGTTATTTTTCTAACATTATTGTTTGTAGCTTTGTACATGTATGAATATAAATATCTGTCTTATACTGTCTTATTGGGAGCTCTATTTTGTGATGCTTCCTTTGCTATACTCTATTTCTCGCTATTCTTTTTTGGGTTATTTAAAAAAGACACAAAACTATTTGTACTGACATTAATTTTCTTTTCTTTGTCACTCTACATATATGGCTTTGACACTGGAGGAAAACCTAAAGGATACTTTTTAGATACGCTGGGAGTCTATGCAGCAATTTTTTCACCTCTGCTATTTTTATATTTTGTATACTCAATGTATAGGATATTGATAAAAGAAGAAAAAAATTTACTTTGGTATATTTCCTTTGGCACACTTGTCGCCTCTTTACTATTGTCGATGAGACAAAAACTTGCTCTTGAAGATTTTGCACCTTTTGTTGTCATAGCGGTTCCATTAATGGTTAAAATATTTTTTAATAGTTATAGAGTGAGACTGCCAATTCACAGAAAATACCATAATATCACATTTGGAGTGGTGCTGACTCTTTTAGTTATCAATCTAGGTTTTACTTTTGTCAATAAACCTTTGTACTATTTTGTAAAAAAAGCAGATGACCATTTTGCCTATAAATACCATATAGTAAAAGACCTCGTTTCTGTCCTCAATAAAAAAGACATAGTCACTATAAATACAGATGATGAAAAATTAGCATTACGATTAAAATTTTACGGCATACAAAGTGGCGGAAGACATGAATTATACTCTAGCAACGATAAAGAACAAAACCTAAACAAAATAGATATAAAATACTTTGGAAAAACCGTAGAGACATTTTATGTAAACAAATAAGATGATGTAATTTACATCTCTTTTTAAGGAAACAGATATGAAAAAAGCTTTTACTATGTTAGAACTTATCTTTGTTATCGTAATAGCAGGTATATTATCTATCGCAATCCTCCCAAGTTTTAATAGAAACACTCTGCAAGAAGCCGCTGATCAATTAGTCAGTCATATAAGGTACACTCAGCACTTGGCAATGATGGATGATAAGTTTGACACTACTAATAGTGAATGGTATAAGGAAAGATGGACTTTAAGATTTAAAGAAGACTTACTATATTCTGGAGGGTATGTACCAAATGGCACTTTTACTAAGATTTGGTCATACACAATATATAGTGATAAATCTCATGATGCCAATCCTAATTTAAGTGAAATGGCACGAAACCCATTAAATAGTAATCAGTATTTAAGTGGAGGGTATAATAACACTCTTCATATGAATGATCAGGCCTCAATGGAAGAGCTTAGAATAGGAGAAAAATATGGAATATCTAATGTTAGTTTTTCTGGCGGTTGTAGATCAACTGCACTTTTTGTTCACTTTGATTATATGGGAAGGCCATTTAATTCTTTTCCAACAAGTTCTCCCTATGAACTTCCATATACGGGATACCATAAACTTTTAAATTCAGCATGCACCATTACTTTCACGGATGGTACAGAAAATTTAACTATCGCAATCGAGCCAGAAACCGGTTATACACACATTTTGTAATTTCTTTTCAAACTCTTTCACCGTCTAAGCAAACTCGAAGGAAGTATTGTATATAATTTCGTCCTCGTTTAAGAGAACGAGTGTTAGAGAGTATCGATATGAAGGGCTTTAGAAGCTTAGCTTCTAGCTTTAGTGCAATGAATTAAAGATGAATTATTTCAGCTTTAAGAAAACATTTTGATAGTTTCAAGTTCATTAAAATTATAAATGTTAAATCAATCTTTGAAATCTAAATAAGCGACAGAATGTCGGGATAACTTAAAAAATGAGATTAACTATCTCTGAAATAAGTTAAAACACTTCATAGTGTTG